>Ga0209221_1000438_pt1 | contig 17561 bp, 9 predicted proteins | sample BlaSpr_A8_Ref_O2_FD_187989 | JGI IMG/M metagenome (GOLD analysis project Ga0209221, IMG submission 187989) | Forest soil microbial communities from Thunder Bay, Ontario, Canada - Black Spruce, Ontario site 2_A8_Ref_O2 (SPAdes) (version 2) | ecosystem: Environmental > Terrestrial > Soil > Boreal...
TATCCAGCCCTGCGATCATCAGCGCTTCAATTCGCTTGTTGTATGCCGCAACATATCCATAGCCGATCGCAAAGATAAGACTCAGCACATAGGCCAACCCAATGCGCACAACCGAATAAAACGCATACAGGGGAAGCGCTCGCGGGCTTTGAGAAATCACGATCTCCGGCTCAGGATGCCCGAACCAGTACTTCGCAATAACGACGACCCCATAAAAACAAGCCAGCCCAATCCCCGCAACGCAGAGATCGAGCACAACAGGCCAGCTGCGCTGCAGCACCTGCGAGCGCGCCAGCGTCTCTCGCCCTGGAATATTGCTGAACCCCGCCGGAAACCGCATCATGCATCGATCTCCGCAGCCGAGGCCGGCTTCTCATCATGATGCAGCTTCTCCGATTGAATGAACCGCCGCCGCGACGCGTCAAAGTCGAACAGCTCTGCATATCGTCCCCAGTTGATCGCGGTCTCAAGCTGCCGCAGTGTCTCCTCCTCGCTGAACTGCTCGTCGAGCACGTCATGGAAGAACTCTTCCGGCACACTACGGTCGCTCTTGGACTCAATCGCACGCACAATCTGCCGAAGCAGCAGCACATTTTCCATCGCTGCGTTTCGAAACAATTCCTTCTGCCGCAGAATCTCCGAGTTGGCATATTCAGCGCCAGTCGGTGTGATCTCTGCATCGCCTTCCGTCACCTTCAAAAATCCGAGCAACTGAGCAGCATCGACAATCGGCAGCAGGTCATCGATCTCGAAGGCCAGGTCGTCGGCCAGCCGATAGATGTCGTCCTTGCCATGGTGGTCCAGCAGCAGCTCCAGAAGGCCTGCAATGCCGCCAGGACGCGCATGGGGCAGCATCTGGTAGTGCATCTGTCGCTGGTCGCGAACCTGTTTGCCAGTCGAGGTCTGCGGAAGCGCCGGCGGTTGCGCATCCGGCTGGGTCAGTACCTTGTAGATATAGTCGACCAGTTGCGTAAAGGCCGTTCCCTTGCGGTCGCGCGGATGAGGAATGGACACCTTGAAGTCCGTCCGCACATGGCCCGGATTGCGACCAAGCACGATGATACGGTCGGCCAGCAAGACCGCCTCTTCGATATTGTGGGTGACGATGAAAATGGCGCTGGTCGGCATCTTCTTGCTAATCCAGAGCTCGAGCAATTCGTTGCGCAGATTTTCCGCGGTCAGCACGTCGAGTGCAGAAAAAGGCTCATCCATGAATAAGACTTCAGGCTCTACCACGAGGGCGCGCGCGAAGCCGACACGCTGTTTCATGCCACCGGAGAGCTCTTTCGGATAGGCGCTCTCGAATCCATCGAGGCCGACAGTATCGAGAATGCGTAATGCTCGTTTGTGGCGCTCCATGGCGGGCACTCCCTGGGCCTCGAGAGGGGCTTCAACGTTGTCGAGCACGGTCAGCCAGGGGAACAGCGCAAAGCTCTGGAAGACGATGGCCACGCCTGCATTTTGCGACGTGATGGGCTGCCCGTGCCACAGAACCTCGCCCGAGGAAGGTTTACTGAGTCCGGTGAGAATCCGCAACAGCGTTGATTTGCCACAGCCCGACGGACCGAGCAGAGTAATAATCTTTCCAGGTTCTACATCGAGATCGACGGGCGCGATAACTTCAATGCGATTCCCATCCGGCTGCAGGTAGAACTTTTCGACAGCCTGGGCGCGAATGATGGGCTCGGTCACGGAATCGTACTCCAGAATATTGGGTCACTTTGCTTCGAAAACGAGAATACACTACTCAGGCCGCCCACTCTGCACTGTCGTTGGCATGGTCTGTCCCGGACAAGGGCTGCGGTAAACGGTCGGAGACTTCGGCAAGCAGAGCGAGTTTTTTTGCCAACTCGGGACGTAGCAACTCGGCGTCGAAGCGCCAACGCCAGTTTCCCCGTTCGCGGCTCGGGATATTCATGCGCGCATCGCTGCCCAAACCGAGCGCATCCTGCATCGGCACTACGCAGAGACTGGCGACAGAAGTAGAAGCGGCGCGAATCATGGCCCAGTTCATGCCGTCTTCGCATCGGCCCAAGTAGGCTTGCACTTGCTGGCGTTCAAATTCCGTGGCTCCCGAGGCCCACCAGCCGAAGAGCGTGTCGTTGTCGTGCGTGCCGGTGTAAACGACCTTGTCGGCCGTGAAAGTGTGGGGCAGGTGGGCGTGGGCGCCGACATCGCCAAAGCCGAATTGCAGCACCGCCATGCCCGGAATCTTAAGGCGTTCACGGAGGGCGTGCACGTCGGGAGTAATGTGTCCAAGATCTTCGGCAAAAAATGGTAAGCCGCCCAGTGCTTCGCGCAGCTTGGCGAATAAATCATCCTTCGGACCATCGACCCAGCGGCCATGAATCGCGGTCGGTTCGTGAGCCGGAATTTCCCAAAACTGCGAGAACCCGCGGAAGTGATCGAGGCGCACGTAGTCAAAATTCGACGTGACCCAGCGCATGCGATTGATCCACCAGGAATATCCCTGCTCTTTCATTACGTCCCAGCGATAAAGAGGATTGCCCCAGCGTTGTCCGTCCTTGCTGAAAAAATCTGGAGGCACGCCTGCGATGACCTCCGGATCGAGTTCGGGGTTCAGGTGAAACAGATCGGGACAAGTCCAAACATCGGCGCTATCGAGATTAACGAAGATTGCGATGTCGCCAATCATTCGAATCGAGTTTCCCGCACAATAGGCGCGAAGCGCCTGCCACTGTTCGAAAAAGAAAAACTGTACGGTGCGCCGCAGCTCGAGCTCATCGAGCAATTCCGCGCGCGCTTTTTCGAGCGCCGACGGCGCGCGATGCGCCAGCTCACGGGGCCAGCGGTTCCAACTTTCGAGCTTGAAGCGTGCTCGCAAGCCGTCAAAGAGAACAAAGTCATCCAGCCACCATTGATTTTTGTGGCAAAAAGCCTCATAGCGAGAACGGGCGTTCGGTGCGGCGGAGCGTACGAAATTGCGTGCCGCCTCGAACAGCAAGGGTAGTTTCTGATGGAAAACCGTTGCGTAGTCGACGGCTGCGACCTCGTCCGTTAGCCTGCGTACCCGAGCGCGGTCAATCCAGCCACGATCGGCGAGCCGCTCCAGGCTTATCAGCAGCGGATTTCCAGCAAAGGCCGAAGTCGAAGAATACGGCGAATCTCCGTGACCGAGCGGCCCAAGAGGCAACACCTGCCATAGACCTTGCTTGGCAGCGGCGAGAAAATCGGCGAAAGCATATGCCGCCGGACCAAAATCTCCGACCCCGCCGTGCGAAGGCAGCGAGCTCGGATGAAGCAGAATTCCGCTGGCGCGCGGGAATGGCATTCCAAATCAGTTCTCTGTCGTCAGTCCTCGGTGTCAGTGGTTTATTAGCTCGCAGCCCGACCGGAACCCGGCACGGAAGACTGCATTTCGCTACGAACCTTCTTGTCCAGCTTGCCGAGTCAGGTTTTTCATCTCTTCCTCGTTGACCTTAAGCCGCTTCGACTTTTCCATGTCCTTGCGCAGGTTCGTAACAAAGAGAGCAAACAAATCGTTCTGTTTGGCTTCGAGGAGCGACTGGCGGATCTCGTCTTTCTTGGCAGCGAATTCCGCATCCGTGGGTGCCTGTTTTTCGAGAAGTTGTGCGACCACCCCATTACCATTCGCGGTGATCGGCCCGCTAATGTCGCCGGGGTTTAGCGAGAAGATCGCACTCGCGCTCGTCATTGAGCCTATGTCCGGGACCTGTCCATCGGGCAGAACCAGATCGCTCGTCTTCACCGTCGCCCCCAGCTCCTGGGCGGCTTTTTTCAAATCGTGTCCCGCCTTGGCGCGATCGGAGAGTTCCTGTGTCTTCTGGTGCAGCAGGAAACCGGCGCGCTCGTTCTTGAACTCACTCTCGACCTTTGCGCGAACCTCCTCGAAGGTGGGCGTAGCTGGAGGTTTTATCCCAAGCAGCTGGAAAACCACATAACCCTGCGGAATCTGTACCTCATCAGGCGGAGCCTTCTCGGCTTCGTTGAACACGGCGTCCATGAATTGCGGATTCGCGGCCAATCCGGGCAAAGCATCCGTTCGGCTAAAGAATTCCGTATTGATCGGTGTTTGCCCCTTGGCAGCAGCCGCCGCGTCCAATCCCTCGGTTCGAGCCTGGCTGAGAAGCGCATTCGCTGCCGCTTCGGCCGCACGCGCCGCTTTTTCCTGCTTCACTTTCTCTTCGATCTCACTCTTCACCTCGGCGAGGGTCTTGAGATGAGCCTCCTGCTTGTCTTCGACGCGGATGATATGGAAGCCATAACTGCTCTTGACCAAGTCACTGGTCTGTCCTTTGCCCAGTGAAAAAGCAGCTTTCTCAAATTCCGGGACGGTGCGGCCACGACCGATCCAGCCCAGTTCGCCTCCGCTCTTGGCGCTGCCGGGATCGTCGGAATACTTTTCGGCGAGTTTGGCAAAGTCGCCACCCGCCTTGACCTGTTTCAATACATCTTCGGCTTTTGCCCGGGCATCGGCGACGGCTTTCTCATCTTCCTTCGCGCCCGGTGTAGGCAAGGGAGTCTTGATCAGTATGTGGCTGACCTTTACCTGTTCCGCCACACGGAACTCGTCGCGATGTTCATCGTAATAAGCCTGCAGGTCTTGGTCGCTTACCGTTGTCGCAGCCGCAATTTTCGCGCTGTCAACCACAACGTACTTGATCTGTCGCTTCTCGGGAATGGAGTTGTTGTAAGTCGCTTTGTTGCGCTCGTAATAAGCCTTGAGTTCCTCGTCGGTAGGATGTAGTCCCCGGAGGATGTCGGCTTGCGTGATCACGGCGTATTCGAATTTCACTTTGGTATTGCGGCGATTGAATTCGTCGCGAACTTCGGGGTTGCCCACGAAGGCACTGCTTGAAACCAAGGCACGTAATTTGCGGACAAGAATATAGTCTTTTTCCAGGGCTTCAAACTGAGGAACGGTCATGTCGTTGCGCTGAACGAAGTCTTCATACTGTTCCTGCCCGACAAACTTTCCATCGGGAAAGAGCATAGAACCCAGCTGCCCGTGCTGGAGTTCATCCCGGAGCTCGTCGTCGCTCACCCGCAAGCCCATCTGATGCGCCTCGGCCACCAGCGTCTTCTCGCTGATGAGTTGCTCGGCAGCCTGACTCTCAAAATAAGGAAGCAACATGCTGGCCTGCGGTCCGCCGCGCGGAAACTGCTGCCGGATCATGGCCCGGGCCTCACGCTGCACCTCCGGCACAGTCACGGATTGGTCGCCGATCGTGGCCAGAACGCCAGCCGGGGGGCCACCAATACCGACGTTCGATCCGAAACCTGGAATCAACGTAATTGCCATCGAAGCGCAGATGATGACGAGCAAGGCGCCGAGGACAATTTTCAAGGTTGGCCCGGCATTTTGAAGCGTTCGGATCATAATTTTTATAACTCCAAAGAGGTTAAATCAGATGATTCCACGCTGGATGCGAGAATCTTTGATTATAAACTAGCAAGCGAGATGGCTGAGCGAGCGAAAAAAGACTGAACTCCACCCAACCGGAAAGCCGATAAGAAAGTCGCATAAATGAGCCATTGAAACGAATTAATGAAAGTGCTATGAACAGTAGGGCAACTCGGCGGAACGAGTTGTCAGCTTTTCAATTTTCATTCTGTTTAGTATCGAAGGATACTTTCATGAAGACAATTCGCCTCCTGCTCCCGTTTTTTTCGTTCGCCATTGCATTCGCTCAGCCCAGCTCCCAGCCAACCGCGGCGGTGACGTTGCCCTTGCGGGAAGGGTGGGTGCTCCAGTCTTCGACGAAAATATCAGGAACCGGTGAAGATATTTCCGGAGGAGCATTTAAGGCCAGTGACTGGATCGCGGCCGACGTCCCCACAACGGTCGTAGCGGCGCAAATCAAGAGTGGACTGCTTCCCGATCCTTTTTATGCCATGAACCTGCGCCAGTACCCGGGGTTGAGCTATCCGATTGGCTCCAATTTTTCGAATATTCCGATGCCGCCCGATAGCCCCTACGCGGTTTCGTGGTGGTACCGCAAGGAATTCGCGCTGCCCAATGTCTTCAGCGGAAAAACTGTCTGGCTCAACTTTCGTGGCATCAACTATCGCGCCAACATTTTTCTGAATGGAAAACGGATTGCCGATTCGAACGATGTCGCGGGCGCGTGGCGGACCTACGAATTCAATGTTACTTCTGCGGTTAAGCAAGGCACGAACGTGCTCGCCGTTCAGGTCTGGGCTCCTAGCGAGAATAGCCTGGCGATCACTTTCGTGGACTGGAATCCTGCGCCGCCGGACAAGAATATGGGGCTGTGGCGGGAAGTGTATTTGACCACCAGCGGACCGGTTGCACTTCGTCATCCCGCGATCTTCTCGAAAGTGGATTCTCCCGCGAACCAGGTCTCTCACTTGACGGTGACCGCGCAGTTGAAAAATGCCAGCGATCAACCGGTAAAAGGGACACTGCAGGGCAGAATCGAAAACATCGAGTTCACGCAACCGGTGGAATTAGGCGCCGGAGAGTCGAAAGACATTGTCTTCTCACCCGCTCAGTATCCACAACTCAACCTGAACAACCCGCGGCTGTGGTGGCCGGCGCAGATGGGGACTCCGAACCTGTACGATCTGACTCTTTCGTTCGACATGGACGGAGCGATTTCTGATTCGTCCCACACTAAGTTCGGCATCCGCGAAATCACCTCCGAAGTCACCGAACAAGCGCCAGATCGGCTCAAGCGCCTGTTCAAGATCAACGGCAAGAACATCCTGATTCGCGGCGGCGGCTGGACGCCCGACATGATGATGCGCCAGAGTTCGGAGCGGCTTGCGGATGAGTTTCGTTACGTGCGTGATATGGGACTCAACACCGTTCGTCTGGAAGGCAAACTCGAGACGGATGAATTTTTTGAGACGGCCGACCGTGAGGGCATCTTAGTGATGGCCGGCTGGTGCTGCTGCGATTTCTGGGAACACTGGGGGAGTTGGACCGACCAGGACTTTGAGATCGCAAAGGCCTCCTTACGCGACCAGATGCTTCGCCTGAGGAGCCATCCCAGCATGGTGATGTGGCTGAACGGCAGCGACAATCCTCCTCCGCCGGACGTTGAAGAAATGTATCTGAAGATCGAGTCTGACCTGCAATGGCCGAATCCCATCGTGTCTTCGGCCACGGCCAAGCCGACCACGGTAACCAATGGCAGCGGCGTGAAGATGAGCGGGCCTTATGAATATGTCGCGCCTTCGTATTGGGAGACAGACCCCCATCGTCCGGCGGACGAGCAACACTGCAATGCCGGCGGTTGTGGGGGTGCTTACGGGTTCAACTCCGAAACCAGCATGGGACCGGCAGTTCCGCCCATCGAGAGCGTTGCGCGCATGATTCCCAAGGACCATCTCTGGACGGCACATGGACCGACGGGCGAGTATTGGAATTTTCACGCGGGCGGTGGGGCGTTCAAGAACATACACGTGTTTGCCGATGCGCTGAACGCGCGCTACGGAAAGGCGGTCAGCGCCGAGGACTTCACATACAAGTCGCAGCTCATGACTTACGAAGGCGTCCGCGCCATGTATGAGGCATATAGCCGCAATAAATACAATTCGACGGGCGTGATCCAGTGGATGCTGAATAATGCGTGGCCCTCGATGATCTGGCATCTTTACGACTATTATTTGCGGCCGGGTGGCGGATATTTCGGCGCGAAGAAAGCGCTGCAGGCGTTTGACCCCATTTATGGATATGACGATCACTCGGTGTGGCTGGTGAGCAGCCAGTATGTCGATGCCAAGGAGCTGAAGCTTGCGGCACGGGTATTTAATCTCGATGGAACGCAGAAGCTTTCAAAAGAAGTGTCTCTCGATGCGCTCGCCGACAGCACGGCGAAAGTTTTTGAGATCCCGCAGATCGCAGGCCTGTCTACAACGTATTTCCTCGATCTTCGTGTTACTGACGGCGATGGCAAGCTGGTTGGATCAAACTTCTACTGGCTGTCAACCAAAGCGGAGACGCTCGACTGGGCAAAATCGAATTGGTATACGACACCGACCGCGTCCTACGCGGATTACACCGGACTCACGCAGTTGCCGAAGGTAAAGCTGAATGTCTCGAGCCGCAGCGAAGCGCAGGGTGAAGAGGCTGTAACACAGGTAACGATCGAAAATTCTAGTAAGACTCTGGCGTTTTTCGTTCGGCTGAAGCTCGAAAAGGGCAAAGGAGGCGATGAAATTCTGCCGGTTGTCTGGCAGGACAACTATGTTTCGCTGCTGCCCGGCGAAAAGCGCGAGATCACGGCTACCTATCGAGCGAGCGCCTTGGGCAAGGCGAAACCCGATGTCGAGGTCAGCGGTTGGAACGTGGAATAGCTCTTACTCTTCGGCGGGCAGGTCGAAGTTCACCAGATCTCCGCGGAAGCCTCGCGTCTTCCAGAAACCGAAGGCGACTCCAACTGCCATCCAGATCGTGCCTGCGATCATCGCTTTGCGGCTAAGACTCAGCCAGAGCAGGAAGCAGATCAAAAAGCCCAGGACGGGTGGCAGGACAAATGATGGGGTCCATTTTTTGTCGCGCATGACGTAGCGTACAAAAGCAGCCGCGTTCACACCCATGAAAGCGATGAGTGCGCCGAAATTGAGCATCTCGGCACCCAGGCCGTAACTCATCACGAAGGCACCGATCAGCGCGACGGCGCCGACAAACAGCACATTATTGCGCGGCACTCGATGCTTCGCGTCGACGACCCCAAAGAAGGATTTCGGTAGCGCGTTACTTCGTCCCATGCCGTAGAGAAGGCGCGCGGCGCCGATCTGCGCCCCCATGCCAGATCCGAAGTTGGCGACCAGCAGGGTGAATCCGATAATGCCAAACATCGGCTTCCAGGCCCGGCCAGCAACGTGAACGAAGGCGGTATCGACATCGGGAAAAGGCTGCGACGCCGGCCAGATCAATTGCGCTGCATAGACCTCAAAGGCCGACAGAATGCCGATAGCCAGGCAGGTGAACACCGTGGCAAGCAAAATATTGCGGCGCGGATTTTCTGCTTCTTCGGAGAGCGTGGAGATGCCGTCGAATCCGATGTAGGTGAGAACCGCAATCGACGTTCCGCCGAGAACGGCCTTCGTATTCCACAGGCTCGGGTCATAAAAGGGCCGGGTATAGAAGCCTGCGCTGTCGTGCGGATGTCCGAAAATATAACGTGCCGCAACCACAAAGAAAATCGCGATCACCACACCCATCCCCGCCGCCAGTGCCGAGTTCACATGCGCAGAAGTTTTGACTCCCTGAACGTTCAAGAGAGTGAATACCAGCGCAAAGAAGACGGCCCACGCCCAGTACGGCACGCCGGGAGCAAACACGTGCGCCTGCTGACTGCACCAGATCGTGCAAATAATCGGATTGAGCATGTAGTCCATCACCATGCTCCAGCCGGTGACGTAACCGAGAGCGGGATTAATTTCCTGGCCGACGTAAGTGAACGCCGAACCCGCGCTCGGATAGGCGCGCGCCATGCGGCCATAGCTGATGGCGGTAAATAGCATTGCCACCATAGCGATCAGGATGGTCGTAACCACGTGCCCGTGTCCGCGGTCGCTGAGCACGCCAAACACCGACATCGGCGCAACCGGCTGAATCACGATGATGCCGTACAGAATCAGGTCCCAGAGTGTGAGCGAGCGCCTCAGGCGCGGGGCGTTAGCGGGCGGGTTCGAAGCAGAACTCATTCACACCTCAAAAACAAAACCCCATTATCCTGCAAAGATAACGGGGCTCGGGAAAGGGCAATCGTACGCAGGTCGCAGATAGAGCGCCCCTGCCGCAGTTTCACAAAATTCCTCTCGAATTCTATACGGAAGGGATATTCTGTCAATGAAAAAACACTCTCATTAAAACGATTCTTGCCGAGTGTTGGCGAAACTCTGAAATTCGGCAAAATTAGGCGCGATTTCACAATTGGATGGAACGGGAATACAGCTCATGAACCGCAAAATTCGTCTTCTACTTTTGTTTCCTCTCGTTACTTTGCTGCCGAGCCTGGCGCAAGACGCTGGAAAAACGGCTGGGCAAGCGAAACCCGCAACCGAAAAGACGGTGCAGGAGCGGCTAGGGTATCCTGCCTCTGCCCGCCTGCTGGTGATTCACGCCGACGACTTGGGCATGAACCATTCGGTTAACCGGGCCATCTTTGAAGCCCTCGAAAACAGGTGGGTCACTTCGGCCAGCATCCTCGTTCCCTGCCCTTGGTTCCCTGAGGTTGTGAAGTGGGCGAAAGAGCACCCCGACGCCGATGTCGGTATTCACCAAGACCTCAATAGCGAATGGACAGGCCTTCGCTGGGGACCGGTGAGCTCGAAAGATCAGGTGCCCACTCTGCTCGATTCCGACGGTTATCTTCCACTCGAGACACCGGCCGTTACGCAAAATGCGAAACTCTCTCAGGTTGAAATCGAATTGCGCGCACAAATCGATCGCGCCCAATCTGCGGGCATTCACCTGACCCACCTGGACACTCATATGGGCGCACTGTTTGGTTCGACGGATTTGTACAAGCTCTACCAGAAGATGGGCCATGCGTATGGTCTGCCGATCCTCGAGGCGCGCACGGGAACTCATGCTCCCGAGGGAGTTTCACCCCCCGCGGAAGAAGTTCTGGTTGAGAAGGTAATCGAGATCGATCCCGGGGTCAGTCCCGGGGACTGGGACTCGTGGTATCGAAAACAACTCGAACCTCTTGGTCCAGGCGTTTACCAGATCATTGTGCACTTGGCTTACGACGACGACGAGATGCGAGGCGCGACTTATGATCATCCCGATTGGGGCGCTACCTGGCGGCAGCGCGATCTGGATATGGTAAAGAGTCCGGCGTTCGGCCAGTTTCTAAGAGAGCAAGGATTTGTGCTGGTGGGCTGGAAAGAGCTAGCGAAGGCGTTGCCGAACAACTACAGCTCAAAACAGAGTACGAACTGAAGCTTTGAACGAAAACCCTGAACTAATGCAACGGTGCGGGGAGATCACTGAACAGCGCGGAATCTTTGATTCCCTGTTCTTCCACGATCGTGTAGATCTTGTCGGCAGCCACGTCTTTGAAGGTTTCCGTCTTGCCGGTCGGCCATCGCACTTCGAGCACATCGATCGTCGTCGCCGATCCTAAACCGAAATGAAGCCGCAGATCGTTCTGCGAAAGATAACTGCCACCGCCGCGTACCTCGTCGAACTGCATCACCCCTCCAGCGTGAATGGTGACGCGAGCGCCGATCGCAGCGCGGTTGCTTTTTGTTCCCACCAAATGAAGGAGCACGCGGTGGTTCGAGGTCTTGTTTGTGTTGAGCAGCAGTGAGGGCGGCTCTCCAACATTGAGGACAACGATGTCGATATTGCCATTGTTGGCGATGTCGCCAAAAGCCGCGCCCCGCCTGGATCGCAGCGGCATGTCTGCCAAACCGACGGCCTTCGAAACCTCTTCGAATGTTCCATTATGCAAGTTGCGATGAAGGAGCATCGGCTCGGCGTAGGCCGCGCTTCCCTTCACCGTATCCATTTGGGGGTAGGTATGGCCATTGGCCACGAACAGATCGAGCCAGCCATCATTGTCCATATCGAAAAATGTTGTGCCCCAGCCGACCAGCGGCAAACTGGGCTGGCCGAGACGCGACTGCATGGCAACATCCTCGAATCCGTGCGGCCCTAGATTGTGATAAAGCGTGTTGGGCTGATCGGCAAACTCGGTGATGAACATCGAGAGACGTCCGCTGTGATCGTAGTCGCCCCAGGTCACGCCCATCGAACCGAGCGCCTGACCTTCGCTATTCATTGCGATACCGCCAACCATCGCGTCATCGGTGAACGTGCCGTCGTGATTATTGTGATAGAGATGATTGGGAGTGGCGTCATCGGCAACGAACAAATCGGGCCAGCCGTCGTTGTCGTAGTCGCCCCAGGTCACGCCCAGTCCGTAATATTTTTCGGGATCGTTAACTCCCGCTTTTTTGGATACTTCTTCAAATGTGCCGTCGCCGCGGTTGTGGTAGAGCAGGTCGGTTTCGCCCTCCATGCCCCACGGGCCGCACTGGACTGGCGCGCCTTTGAACTGGCAGAACTTGGTCGAACCAAAAACCGGCAAGTCGTTCATGTCCACGTGCACATATCGTGAGACGAACAAATCGACTTTGCCGTCGCGGTCGTAGTCGGCCCACGCCGCGCCCGTGGAAAAGCCGCCGCCGCGCACTCCGGCTTTGTCGGTTACATCTTCGAAAGTGCAATTGCCTTTGTTGCGGTAGAGCGCGTTACCGCCATATCCGGTCACGAAGAGATCGAGGTTGCCATCGTTGTCGAAGTCGGCGACTGCGACACCCATGCCCCAACCTTTGCGCGTGAGTCCGGCCTTCGCGGTGATGTCGGTGAACTTGAGATCAGCATCCTGATGCCACAGCGTTACCAGAAGATCGCCTCCCTGCTTGTAGCGCTCCACGGTGGATCCATTCACCATCACGATATCGAGTTTGCCGTCATTGTCGCAGTCGAACAGACCGATGCCACCGCTCATGGATTCGATGACATAGTGTTTTTCGGCGGAGGAAATGTGGGAGGCAGTCAGGCCCGCTTCGGCGGCAATGTCGCGAAAAACGGGAACGGGACCCGTGGATCTAGTTACAGCGGGTTCGCCCGAGACTGATTTTTTCCCGACGCCCTGCGCCAAGAGCACCGTTACGGCAAGCAAGATCAGGCTTAGGGTCCGCGCGGCCAGCATGAGATCCGATTGTAACGCGAGCCATCGCAACCTCTCTCGGCCCGGGGTTACGCCCTCATAAGCGCTATCTAAGGTAGGTCTTCACCATATCGATAACCTCATCAGCCGCGTGCGTCTGCTCCGAATTCGGTCTCCGCTTTGGGTCAAGCACGTGATGCCGGATGTGGCCTTCCAGGAGCTCAGTCATTAGGCTATTGACTGCACCCCTTGCTGCGCTGATGATCTGCAACACTTCCGAGCAATCGCGTCCCTCGTCCAAGAGCCGCTCAAGAGCTTCAAACTGCCCGCGGATGCGTTTGCTCCGCAAAATCAGCTTCTGTTTGTTCTTGATTGTATGAGCACTGGCGGCCAGTAAACACAAAACATCGGCAGGCTGTGTGTACCTACTTGGCTAGGCATCTCATCGTTGCGTTTGTTTGGCACTTTGGTATAAATTGAAACGAACTTGCCATCGGGCAGCCGTGATGCGGTCGATTTCGAAGCGGATAGCGTGTCTATGCCTGCTGCTGACCATCTGGTCAGCAGTCGCATTTGCTACGCATCAGCATTCGAGTGCTGACGATTCGGCAACGTGCACGGTCTGTATCGCCGCCCATTCAGCTTCGCCTGAAACCATCACCACCACCTTGTCAAGCGTGAGGCTCGTCTCCGTGGCTGTCTTTCGGCCGGAGCCGGTACAGTCCAAACAACGCCTGATAGCCTTCGCCCTCTCTGTCCGCCCGCCTCCTAGCGTCTAAAGATCAAATTCCCAGCCCTGTGCAGGCCCGGTTCGTTTCGACGAATCGTTTCTTTGATCTTTTTCGACCAATTCTATGGAGGAATCATGCTGGCTTCTTGCGAGAAGTCGCTTCGTGCGACTTTTGTGGCGGTTTTCCTTTTAGCGCTCGGCGTTCAGGCTTACGCGCAGTCGAGTAGCAATTCCGGCTCCGTCAACGGCACCGTGCTGGACCCCTCAGGGGCCGTGGTTCCCGATGCCACGGTTGAAATCCACAACCCGGTGAGTCACTTCGACCGCTCAACCACCACGGACAAGTCCGGAAATTTCAACATCCCGAATGTGCCCTTCAATAACTATCACATGACCGTGACGGCGACCGCGTTCGCCCAGAGTGGGCAGGACTTGGACGTTCGCTCGATTGTGCCTCTTAGCCTCCAGGTCAGTCTGCAAGTTTCGGGTTCAAGAACCTCGGTGACAGTCGAGGCTCCGGCGGCTGATTTGCTGGAGAATGATCCGACCTTCCACTCCGATATTGACAAGAACTTGTTCGACAAACTTCCTCTCGAAAGCACGACGTCGTCACTGAGTTCGCTGGTTACTCTCTCCACGCCGGGAATCGCGGCCGATTCCAATGGTCTCTTCCACGGGATCGGAGACCACGCCTCGAATTCGTTCAGCATCGACGGCCAGCCGATTACTGACCAGCAAAGTAAAGTCTTTTCCAACCAGCTTCCCGTCGATGCGATCGAATCTATGGAAGTGATCTCGGGTGCGCCCCCGGCGGAATATGGAGGCAAGACCAGTGTTGTGATTGTAGCGACCACGCGCTCGGGACAGGGCGTGACCACACCCCATGGTAGCGCGACCGCTACGTATGGTTCATTTGGAACATCGAATGTGGAAGCCGAACTGGCTTACGGGGGCAAGAACTGGGGGAACTTCATCTCCGCAAACGGTTTGGACACTGGCCGCTTCCTCGATCCGCCGGAATTTGCGGTATACCACGACAAGGGCAACGAGCAGAACCTGTTCGACCGTGTGGACTATCAACTCACGCCCGGCGACTCCATTCACCTGAACTTGGGCTACAGCCGGAGTTGGTTCCAGACGCCGAATTCGCTCGACGCTCAGAATACGACACCCTGGTATGGACTGGACGGGATTATGCCGCAAATGGCACTCAATGGCATTGGCCCGGATGGGAATGTCGTGGGAAAGACGGATCAGCGCTCCAAGATTGGCTCGTTCAACATTGCTCCTTCCTGGACCCATGTGCTCAACACGAACGCCGTATACACTTTGGGCGCTTTCGTGCGCCGCGACGATTACAACTACTACGGCAGCAGCGATCCTTTCGCCGATCTTGGACCGCCAAGTCTTCAAAGACAGTCCGTAGGACAGAACCGCACCCTTACGAACACGGGACTGCGGACCGATCTCTCCTATGTGAAAGGGATTCACCAAATCAAGGCTGGAGCCACCTACCAGCAAACCTTTCTCGATGAATCCGAGCCTATCGGGATCGTCGATCCCACTTACAACGCACCCTGCATCACGAACGTTTATGGAACGTCTGCGGTGAACATATACCCGTGGGTTGCGGTACCGGGGCTCACTCCTGCGGCCTGCCCCGGCGTTACCGGGCCGTTACAGGCAAACATTGCAACCAATCCCAACGCGCCAGGCAACGCTCTATACCCTTATTACAGTACGACCCTGGCTCCGTACGACTTGACCCGTGGCGGAGTCTCGTACGTTTTCAGTGGCCACACCGATATCAAGGAACTCGCCTTGTACGTCCGCGACAACATCACGAAAGGAAACTGGTCCTTGAACCTCGGTTTACGCGGCGATCTCTACAACGGGATCACCAGCGGGAACCAAGTCGAGCCTCGGGTTGGGGTGGCTTACAACGTCAAGAAGACCAATACGATTCTGCGGGTTTCCTACGCCCGCACCCTGGAATCTCCCTTCAACGAGAACCTGATCCTCTCCAGCCTCGGATGCGCCAACGCTGTCCTAAACCCTCTGCTTCTTTGTTCTTCGTCGGCCACAAATCCTTTGAGCGTTGGCTTTCGCAACGAATTCCATGCTGGCCTGGAGCAAGCTTTCGGGAAGTACCTGGTCTTTTCCGGCGAGTGGATCTCGAAGTACACGCACAACGGCTTCGACTTCAGCGTGCTTGGCAACACGCCGATCACTTACCCCATTGAGTGGCACAACTCGAAAATCCCCGGGTATGCCGGCCGCATAAGCGTGCCTGAGGTCCACGGATTCTCGGCACTCATGGTCTTCTCCAGCGTGGCGGCACGTTTCTTCCCCCCGCAAATCGCCGGTGCGGGCGCGACTGTGGGAGCGCCAGGCACTCCCTTCCGTATTGACCACGATGAGAGGTTCAACCAGACGACTCACTTTCAGTACCAACCCTGGAAACGCGGACCTTGGATGGGCTTCAACTGGCGGTATGATACCGGACTGGTGGCAGGCGCAACCCCGTGCTACGGGGTCAGTGCGAGCAACGATTGCCCGCAATCAGTCCTCATCGGGGGCGTGCCGAACGTGAGCATGATGGCTGCCAACGTGGGCCAGGTGCCACTTTCAGCTGATCAAGAGGCTGAAGCCGGGTTCACGTGTAGCGGAGTCCGCGCGACCCCGACGGTCCCACTGCCTTACAACTGCCCCGCATCAGCGTTCGGATCTGCGCTCATAAACGTACCTCCACCAGGCACTGAGAACGACGACCATAAGCCGCCGCGCATCGCACACCGGAGCCTCTTCGATCTGTCGGTGGGCCATGACAACATCTTTCACGGCGACAAATATAAGTGGAGTGTGCAATTGACAGCCATCAACCTGGCGAACAAGTTCGCGCTCTACAACTTCCTTTCAACCTTCAGCGGCACGCACTATGTCACACCACGGGCGTTGACAGCGGGGATCGGTTTTCACTTCTAGAATGATTCCCCGTCGTTAAGGGCGGTACGGTCGAAACCGTACTGCCCTTCTTGAACCCTTGGAAATCGCTGGCCTGACCCACCCGAAGCATCGGCATCGTTTCGTCCGCAAGTCGCGCATCGTTACTTTATGGGAAAGTCAACTCTTGAAGAGATGCGTCGCCTCGCCAAGCGGCGAGGTGGCAAGTGCGTTTCGACGCGATACACCAACTTGAGAGTGGCATTGTGGTGGAGGTGCGAGTACCGACATCTGTGGAAAGCACTGCCGACGAATGTTCGCAAAGGCAGCTGGTGTCCAATTTGCGCGAACACACAACCACTAACGCTCACTGAAATGCGAGCATTGGCTGCTCGTCGTGGAGGCGAGTGCGTCTCTGACCAGTACGTGAGCAACGAGACGAAGCTGCGCTGGAGATGTGCGGCAGGACATCAGTGGGAAGCCGCTCCAGGATTGGTAAAGGCAGGACGTTGGTGTCCACACTGTGCCCGTGTAGCCCGCCTGTCTCTGAACGCAATGACAGCCATCGCCACGTCGCGAGGTGGAAGGCGCTTGTCGACCGAGTACATCAACGTGGAGACGCCTCTACTGTGGAAATGTGGGGCAGGGCATCGGTGGATCGCGACACCCGCTTCCGTTAGGGCCCGAAGTTGGTGTCCTTATTGCGTTCGGAATCAGAAGCTCGAACTCAAAGAGATGCACGCGCTTGCCCGGAAGCGCGGAGGCAGATGTCTCTCGAATAGGTATATCAACAATCGCTCTCCATTGTTATGGGAAATGCGGGCGCAGTCACAGGTGGAAAGCCGCGCCCTGCAATGTGAGAGGCGGAGCACGCAAACGAGGGACATGGTGTCAGAAGTGTTATGACTTGCGGAGGCGGTTTCGTCCAAGAGATACCATCGAGAGAATGAAAATTATCGCCCGCGCGCGAGGGGGACATTGCCTCTCAGCGAAGTACCTGAACTCAAAGAGCAAGCTCCTATGGCAATGTGAGAAAGGGCATCAGTGGCGCGCTGTGCCCGTTGCGGTTACGAGCGGCACTTGGTGTCCCGTTTGTGCGCAGAATCGGAGACTCACTTTGCAAGAATTACGCTCGTTAGCGGCCGGTAGGGGCGGTAGGTGCTTATCCCGGCGATATACGAACAAGGCGACCACCTTGGAGTGGCAGTGCGCCGAAGGACATCGATGGCGTGCTCAGCCTGGTA
>Ga0209221_1000442_pt1 | contig 17369 bp, 20 predicted proteins | sample BlaSpr_A8_Ref_O2_FD_187989 | JGI IMG/M metagenome (GOLD analysis project Ga0209221, IMG submission 187989) | Forest soil microbial communities from Thunder Bay, Ontario, Canada - Black Spruce, Ontario site 2_A8_Ref_O2 (SPAdes) (version 2) | ecosystem: Environmental > Terrestrial > Soil > Boreal...
GACTTTCCCGCGAAGCCCAGTAACCTGATAAAAATAGCCTGTTGCCCAACTGCACGGGTGCGCTGGTGCCACGAATAATAGGATTGTCGCTGTAACTGCGAGTGCCTTCACGTATCTCAAGCTACCTCCAAAACTCAGCTAAATCACATTTTGCGTCGCGTCTCGAACGTACCGAGTTCTAAGTTTCCGCGGATTCGGCGCGCAATTAGAAGTGGCTAATAATCATCCCCGTACCCATGGCCGTACACGCAAACACTGGAACAAATGTGAGAGTCCAGATCAACAATGAGACACCGAAGCTTCTCTCTCTCGCAACTTCCGGGGGGAGATGCATATACCAAAGAGACGCGCAACCTGCAAACCACAGGATTAGGCCAATAAAGGTGATACGCAATGGGTTGGCGGTCAAGAGCCTGGCGACGATGCCCAGCCAAGGTAACAGCCCTGCGACTACTGCAGCCGCCATGAATTTACGCGGGGGGCGAGAAGGCACCCGCTCGGCTGAGATAGTCATCGTCCTAGCTTTCCGGGGATTCGGCGCGCAATTGGGCGATCTTGTCTATCGTGGCTTGGAGGCTGGCGGCGTCTTCCACGTTTAGGGAGCGGACGGAGCGGTCGATTTGGCGCATCAAGCCGGAGAGAACTTTGCCCGGGCCGACCTCGACGAAAATCGTGACGCCGGACTCGATCATTTCGTGGACGGAATCGAGCCAGCGAACGGGAGAGGTGACCTGGCGGATGAGCGCTTCGCGGGCTTCGTCACCTGTGGTGATGGCTTCGGCGTCCACATTGGTGATCAGCGGAGTTTTCAACGCGGTGAAATTCGCGGCGCGCAGGTCGTGCTCCAGACGCTTTTGCGCCGGAGCCATCAGCGCGCAATGGAAGGGGGCGGAGACGGGAAGAATCACGGCTCGCTTCGCGCCGCTTTGCGAAGCGATTTCAACCGCTCGTTTCACCGCCGCAGCGTTGCCGGAGATTACGGTCTGTTCGGGTGAATTCAGGTTCGCGGGCGAGACGACTTCGTGGTCCGCGGCTTTTTTGCAAATTTCCAAAACTTCGGCGGGCGGCAGGCCGAGGATTGCAGCCATGGCGCCTTCACCTGCAGGCACGGCTTCCTGCATGTAGCGGCCGCGGGCGCGGACCAATTTCACGGCGGCGGAAAAGTCGAGGCCGCCCGCAGCGACAAGCGCCGAATATTCACCCAGGCTGTGGCCGGCGACAAAATCGGGAGTGACGCCTCTCTTTTCCAGCGCGCGGTACGCGGCGATCGAAACCGTGAGAATCGCGGGCTGGGTATTTTCCGTTTGCTTAAGCTCTTCCAGCGAGGCGGTGTAACACATGTCGGACATGGAAAATCCGAGCGCGGCATTGGCTTGGTCGAAAACCTGGCGCGATTCGGCGAAGGCCTCCGCCAGATCGCGGCCCATGCCGCAATACTGCGAACCCTGGCCCGGAAATAGGAAAGCGAGTTTGCCCATGCGCGATTAAAATTCCGCTGAGGTCAGCCCTGCGCGGCGACGGCGGCAGCGGAAAGCTCCTGATCGATTTTTTCGTTTACGCGGGCGCGGCAGAGTTCGCCGGCGACGCGTATGGCATTTTTGATGGCGTTGGGATTCGAGCGGCCGTGCGCAATGATGGTGATGCCGCGAACACCCAAAAGCGGCGCACCGCCGGTTTCCGAAGAGTCGGTGCGCTTGCGGAAATCATCGAACGCTTGCTTGGACAGAGCGTAGCCGATCTGCGATTTCAGCGAACTCTTGATGGCTTTTTTCAGCATGCCCTGGACGTGCTCGACGAGGCCTTCGCTGATTTTGAGAGCGACGTTGCCGATGAATCCGTCGCAAACGATGACGTCAACATTTCCGCGAAACACATCGCGGCCTTCGACATTGCCGACGAAGTTGAGCGAGGACTGTTTCAGCAGATTGGAGGCTTCGCGAGTCAACTCGTTGCCCTTCATTTCTTCTTCGCCGATGGAAAGCAGAGCTACGCGTGGGCGTTTGACGCCCCAGATGGCGCGGAAATAAATTTCGCCCATTACGGCGAATTGCCTGATTTGTTCGGGCTTGGAATCCACGTTAGCGCCCACGTCGAGGATCACCGAAACTCTATCTTTCATGTTCGGAAATGCGGCGGCGAGGGCCGGGCGGTCCACGGAAGGAAGCGTGCCGAGAACGAAGCGAGCAACGGTCATAGCCGCGCCCGTGTTGCCCGCGCTAACCATTGCTTCGGCTTTCCCGTCGCGTACCAAGCGCGCGGCCACATGCATGGAGCTTTCTTTCTTGCGGCGGAACGCCTGCGAGGGCGAGTCACTCATGGTGATGACTTCGGTGGCGCCCACAATTTCGATGGGCAAACCGCGATGCCCATGGCGGCTCAGTTCCTGCTTGAGGGCGGCTTCCATGCCGACCAGCAGGATGTGCAAACCAAATTCACGGGCGGCCAGGATCGCGCCTTCCACTTCAGCGCGAGGGGCATGGTCGCCTCCCATAGCATCTATTGCGATGGTGGTCATCTCAGCACCAGCGGTCACCAATGGGCACCGACTCGGAAGGCAGGTGAAGGGGAAACTTAGGCTGTCTTGGCCGAAGTGTCAATCACCTCGCGGCCTTTGTACTGTCCGCAATGGGGACACGCCTGATGAGGCAGTTTCTTTTCATGGCAATTCGGGCAATCGGAAAGCGACAGCGTGTGAAGATGATCGTGGGCGCGCCGCTTATTTTTGCGCGCGTGGGAGTGACGTCGTTTTGGATTAGGCATTCCTGCTCCTCTGAATTGACCGGCTGGGGCTCAGCACAGCCGAAATGGGAAAGTGATAGTGTAGCGTTTTATTGCTTTTTGAACCAGTCCTGCTTCAGGCGAGCCAGTGGAGCGAGGCGCGGGTCGGAAGCGTTCTTTTCGCAGCGGCACTCTTCGTTATTCAGGTTGGCACCGCAGTGGGAGCACAGGCCCCGGCAATCGCTGCGGCAGATAACCTTCATCGGAAGCGCGAGATTTACCTGCTCGGCGAGGACGTCGGCCAGGAACAAGCCGTCGCCTTCAAAGAAAGCGATTTCGGTGTCGTCCAGATTGAGGTGAAATTCCTCGTCCTGGGCGATCGAAGTCATCGGGCGGTAAAACAGGTCGAAGTCGCGGCTGATTTCCTCGACTACGGTGTCCAGGCAGCGGGCACAAATCATCTCAACCCGCGTGTGCAGATTGCCGTACACGCGGATTTGGCCTTCCATAAGTTCGGCGGTAGCACGCACTTCCAGCGGTTCCACCTGGCGAAATTCGCCGGAATGGAAATCGAGTGTACCCGGTATATAACTCTTCCGGATGCGGACTTTTCGAACGGCAAGTTCTTTTACGTCGAGAAACATTGGCTTTCCCCGCGTGCGTACAAGTTAATTATATGACCCGTACCAGCGTTGTCAAGGAAGCGGCTTTGGGAACTTCCAAACTGACACCAAATGGACAATGACTTTCTTGGACTGGGTGCGGCAGCGGGAACTGCCCGCGGTGCGGTTCAATCCGGATGCCCGGCGGGAGTGCCCAGCAGCTCGTTGCATTGACGCAACAGAAAATGGTCGGTCATGCCGGCGATGTAGTCGCATACGACTCGATGGCGCGGCTCATTCAGCGCTAACTCGGCATACTGCTTTGGCATGCGGTCCGGGTGGTCCAGGAAGAAGAGAAAAAGAGCATCCAGCGAGGCCACCGAGCGATCGCGATCCTCTGCGATGGCGGGGTTCGAATAGAGGCGGGCGTGAAGAAATCGCTTCAGTTCCGCGTTCTGGCGGGCTGTCTCAGGCGAAAAGGCGGCGAGGTGCTGCGGGAGACGGCGCACGTCTTCGGCGTTCTCGACGCCGCTTTCCAGCACCCGATGGTAGGTGTTGTCGATCAGGTCGGTGGCAAGGCGATTGAGAATTTGCTTGAGGGCTTCGTTGAATTTCAGCTTGCGGCGGCCCTGGGGATAGAGCCTGTCAATTTCCTCGTAGGCTTGATTGAAGATGGGCACTTCGGCGCGTAGCAGTTCGAGATCCAGGAGGCGGGCCTCGAAGGCGTCGTCGAGGTCGGCGGTGTTGTAAGCGATTTCGTCAACGAGATCGATGAGCTGCGCCTCCAAAAGGGGCTGCCGGTCCAGGAGATATTCGGCGAGCGCGGGAAATTCCACAGCGGAATAATTTCCCGAATGTTTGACGATGCCTTCGCGCACTTCGAAGGTGAGATTGAGCCCGGGGAAATCGAGATAGCGCTGCTCGAATTGTTCGACGATGCGAAGCGCGTGGAGATTGTGGTCAAAGCGATCGCCGTGCTCGCGCATTCTGAAATCGAGCTGCTTTTCGCCCGCATGGCCAAAGGGCGGATGTCCGATATCGTGTACGAGCGCGAGCGCTTCGGTAAGGCCGGTGTTGAGATGCAGGGCGTCGGAAACGGTGCGCGCAATTTGCGCGACTTCGATGGTGTGGGTCAGCCGGTTGCGAAAATGGTCGGAGTAGCGAGTGGTGAAAACCTGGGTCTTGGCTTCCAGACGGCGAAAGGCGCGGGAGTGGATTACGCGGTCGCGGTCGCGCGCGTAAGCGTCGCGATAGGGGTGCGGCGGCTCAGGGAAGCGGCGACCTCGAGAGCGCTGCACGTCCATCGCATAGGAGGCCAGCGGCGCCGGCGTCATTCCGCGCGCTCAGATTTTGCCGGGCAGGAGAGCAAGATCCTGGTCGGCTTGTTCGGCGATAGGAGTATCGGGATACTCGGATTTAATCTGGGCGTATATCTTTCCAGCTTCGGCAGGGTTATTCGCACCGTAGTGTTCGGCAAGAGCAAGCATCACGACCGCCTTGGGCACCAGGAGGCCGGGCTTGGCAATCAATTGTTGATAGAGCTTGACGGCTTGGTCCCCTTGCCCGGTGCGGTCGTACAATTGAGCGAGTTCGAAGCGCGCCATGGCGGCGAAGTCTTCCTCGCCGCCGTCAGCAACAGATTGGAGCAATTTCTTGGCTTCCTCGTTCTTGCCCAGGTGCTCTTCGCTTAACGCGGCGTAATATTTGGCAAGCTGGCCGGGATGCGTGCGCGGATATTTGTTGGCAACGTCTTCGAATTTTTGAGCAGCGTCGGTGTACTTGTTCTTTTCGTCCACGTACGTAACTTCTCCCGGCACTTGGGGCTCGAGAGGGGTGCGAATGCGCGCCTGGAATACTCTCATGGCGTCGCCATAGCCGGCGGCAGCCTTCACCGTCTGGCGCTCGGCGTAAGTTCTCCAGCCAAACACACCCAGGGCAACCACAATCGCCAGGATGACGATGTAGAGCGTGAGTTGCTGATGCGAAAAGACGATATCCGCGCCGTGCACGAGGGTCTCGCGCACTTCGTCCTTTTTCAATTCCTTGCGGGAAATATGCTGCGCCAATTGCTTCTCCCTGAAGAAAAAGCTTACAGGTGATGGTATCACAAAGGCGTACGCCGGGCGAAAGCGCCATCACTCCGACGCCGGCAGTGAAATGGAGATGTGTTCTCAATTGCACAGCGCGGTTTCCTCGCCGCGGCTAGGATGGATATAGCTAGCAAACTGAATTCAAACCAAGGAGAAAGAATATGGCAGCGAGTGGCCAGAAGTGCGAGCACCCGATTTGTTCGTGCATCGTGACGAAAGGCAGGTATTGCAGCGAGGCATGCGAGGCGATGGAAAAGACTCCGGACATTGATTGTCTGTGCAATCATCCCGGCTGCAAGGGCAAAACGTCCTAGAGCTTTCGTCGCGGATGGAAGCGTATGGACTGAGATAATCCGTTCGCAAAAGGACACGCCATGTCATTCGGACTCTACGCGGCGGGTTACGCAATTGTAATTGCGGGCCTGGCTTATGCGGCTTACTTAATGCACGTACCGGCACGCTGGATCGTGGTAGGCGCCATAGTTCTTGTCGGGATGGGGATCGTGACAGGAGTGAAAAACACGCGCCAAAAAGATCCTCCCGGCTAGCGCGGCGTTAGCGCCTGCTGAGCGGACGTGTTGGCACGCTCCCAAACACTCGGGTCGATAGGTACCAGGAATAATCTAGCGGAAAGCGTGAATCGCGGTGTCTTCGTCCGACTGCACATCGAAGACGGTGAAAAGACGCGTGATTTGCAAAATGTCGTGCACGCGCTTGGTGAGATGGAGCAGCTTCAGTTCGCCGCTCGCATTTTTCACCGTGGTGTAAGCGCTGACCAGCTCGCCGATCCCGGAGCTATCGATGTAGTCCACATCGTACAGGCTGATGATGATCTTCTTCTGGCCGCCGTCGATCAGGCCGCGGACCGTTTTCCGCAGCAGAGCGCTGCCTTCGCCCAGGGTAATCTTGCCGCTGAAATCAAGGATTGAAACATCCCCTATTTGTCTGCATGTCGCTTGGATTGCCACGGAATAGCCTCTACCTTGATTCTACTCCGGTTGGTGGGTACCGTTGCCGGAATCTTTATCGGGAAGTTTTTTAATCATTACGAGTTCGGCACCGCCGCCAGGGGCGGTATGTACGTCGAATTTATCCATAAAGGCGCGCATAAGGAAAAGGCCGCGGCCTGAAGTGCGCAGAAGATTTTCTTCCTCAAGCGGGTTGGGAATTTCGTGCAATTCGAATCCCTTGCCCTGATCGAGGACGCGCACGGTCATGTTTTCGGGATCCAGTTCCACGGTCATCAGGATTTTTTTTCGGCGGTCCTGCTGATTGCCGTAATTGTATGCGTTGATCACGCCTTCGCGGACGGCCATGCCAATCTTATGGAGTTCCTCTTCACTGAAGCCGGCGGCCTCAGCGATGCGCATGGAGATGCTTTCTGCGAGGTCCACGCTTTCGAGCAGCGTCTCCAGCGTGACCTCGATCCGTTGGGTTTTGGCCGACATCCGCGATTCGAGGCGAGTCCTTGTCAAAAAGACGGTAAATGGTTATCACAGCGGCGGAGTACAAGTCAATGAAGTCCCGCTAGCCGTAATGGGTGCTCAAAACCTCAGCGCATCGGGGGGTGCCTGCTGCAGGCGGCGCGCGAGGTCGCCAAATATATAACCGTGCTCGCTGCTGACTCCCCAACGCTCTAAGGGGCGCCAATACGATACGGGGTATAAATTGGAAATGATCGTGGTATTTCGTGTCAAAACCGTTGCACTGCCGTCCCACCGCAATTCGTAGCTAGCCTGCTCGAAGCCGAGCCAGTGGCGTCCCGGCATATTGGTGCGATCAATCGAGAGGACCATAAGGTTTGGCGGCGACCACTCCGTGACCGTCTCCTGAATGTAGCCATGGTTAAAGTAACAGGTCCTCTTGGCGCCTAGGCCATTACCCTCCATGACGCACTTCATGGGAATGGGAAGTCCCACATACATCAATAGAGGCTTTTTCGCTGACAAGCTATCGAACGAGCGAAGCTCGCTCCAAACGCGGCTGGGGTCTGCAGCAAGTCGGATTGTGGACGAAACAACTTCGCGACGAGGGTAAACGAGAGTGGCTACCTCAACGCGGTGGCCGGCAAGAATCAGGAGTGGCATCGTTAGCAAGATAACGGACATGAATGTCGTACTCCTGTTTCCGCCCCTGAACTTGGCGACGAGTTTGTTGAACAGGAATCCGAGCGTTACACCGACCGCAAGTCCGATGAAAAGCAGAGGAATTGACATTAGAGCGCAGAGCAAGCCTTCCCGACCGAAGGCGATCAGCATGCCAAGCGACGCGATGGTGGCTAAGATCGCAGCTGCGGTCACGCTGCGCATATCTTGCGCGACCATTGCGATTGCAAATCCCACGACAAATGGCACGAGAAGAAAGACAACCGGACCCATTGCATTCGGGTGGTGGCCCTGCGACAAAAAAAATCCCAGGAGCCCTAAAGCAAGTCCAGTCAAACCTCCTACGAGGACTCCTTTCAGCGAAGCTTTCCAGTTGTACAATGAGCTTCTCCCATCTGCGTCAACAATACTCGTTTCGCGGCGATTTTCCCCACCAACTGACAGTCGTCAAGCCCAGTAGGTGCGGTCGAGGGTGCGGTACTGGATGGCCTCGCTGAGATGCTTGGGCTGGATGCCGGGCGCGCCTTCCAGGTCTGCGATGGTACGCGAGACCTTCAGGATGCGATCGTGGGCACGGGCGGATAGGCCCAGGCGCTGAATGGCGGTCTCCAGCAGTTTCTCGCCTTCGCCTGAAATAGCGCAGTGTTTGCGGATGAGCCTTGGCGGCATTTGCGCGTTGGCGTACAACTTTTTCTCGCCGCGATAGCGATCGAGCTGAATCTGGCGCGCTCGCAGGACGCGTCCGCTGACGCACGCGGAGCTTTCGATTTCGCCGTTGCCGCGCAGTTCTTTGTATTTCACCGCAGGGACTTCGATGTGGATGTCGATGCGGTCGAGCAGCGGGCCCGAAATTTTCGAGACGTAGCGCTGAATCTGCGCGGGCGAGCAGTGGCATTCGCGCGTGGAATCGCCGAAGAATCCGCAAGGGCAAGGATTCATCGCGGCAGCGAGCATGAAGCGCGATGGAAACGTGACGGAAAGCGCAGCACGAGCGATGGTCACGCTGCCTTCTTCGAGAGGCTGGCGCATCACTTCCAGGACGTTGCGCTGGAACTCCGGCAACTCGTCAAGAAAAACGATGCCGTTGTGGCCGAGCGATACTTCTCCGGGGCGAGGCACCGCGCCGCCGCCGATCAGTCCCGCATCACTGATGGTATGGTGCGGAGAGCGGAAAGGCCGCGTGCCGACCAGACCGCGCGACGCCTCAAGGACTCCCGCGACGCTGTGAATCCGCGTGGTCTCGATGGCTTCCTCGAGCGACATCGGCGGCATGATCGTGGGGATGCGCTTGGCCAGCATGGTTTTGCCGGCGCCGGGAGGGCCAATCAGCAGAATGTTGTGGCTACCCGCGCAGGAAACTTCCAACGCGCGTTTCGCGGACATTTGGCCGCGCACGTCACGCAGATCGACAGAGTACTGGCCGGCTTCGGCGAGCATCTGCGAAGTGTCCACGGCGATGGGCTTAAACGATTCCGGCGCGTTAACCATATCTACGGCCTGCGGCAAGGACTTTACGGCGAAGACGTTGATGCCCTCGACGACCGCGGCTTCGCGCGCATTCGCTTCAGGAACCACGACATTCTTGATGCCGCGATCTCGCGCTGCCAGAGAGGCGGAGAGAGCGCCGCGCACGGAACGGACGCTGCCGTCCAGCGAGAGCTCGCCGAGAAACACGTGCGTGTCGAGAATCTTCCCGAAAAACGTGCCCTGGCATCCCACCAGACCGAGGGCCATGGGCAGATCGAACGCGGAACCTTCCTTTCGAATGTCAGCGGGCGCGAGGTTGACCGTGACTCCCTGATTCATCGGGAAATCGAAGCCGCAATTTCTGAGCGCGGATTTGATTCGCTCGCGGCTTTCCTTCACCGCAATGTCCGGCAGTCCGACGACGTTGAAATTGCCCTGGTAGCTGGGGCCGATGTCTACCTCGACTTCCACGAGATAGGCGTCGATGCCAAACACGGCGGCGCTAAATGTTTTGAAGAGCATCCGAAGAAGCTCGGGACCCGGAGGGAGTCCGTTTGCGCTGTGCAGCGTAACCCAAAAGGCCAAGTGATGCCAGCGATACTCCCGGAGCGCAGCTTTGGAGATTTGGCGTTATGCTATCCTCGCGGTGGGGAGAATGACGCAATGAGGAAAGGGCCTAACTGGACCGTCTGTTCCCTTGCGCTCATTTTTGTGTTCGGTTCGAGTCTGGTTGTGCGGGCGCAATCGCAGGGCAACAATTCCGAGGCCGCAGTTTCTCTGAACAATCAGGGGCTGCAACTTTTCCAACAAGGGAAGGTGGACGAAGCCATCGTTCAATATCGGCGGGCGCTGGCAATCCGGCCCGATTTCCCCGAAGCACTCAGCAACCTCGGCCTGGCATTGGATGCTAAAGGTAACGACGTTGAAGCGCTTGCCGACTTGGACAAAGCGCTGACGCTGAAGCCCGGAGATGCCGTAACCGAGAGCAACCGCGGCCTCGCGTTCTATCACGAAGGGAAATACGACGATTCAATCGCGGCTTACCGGCAGGCCATCTCGTTTAACGCCCGCTTTCCCCAGGCTTACAACGGAATGGGCGCAGCGCTGCTTGCAGCCGGCAAGCCGGACGAGGCCATCGCGGCGTACCACGAGGCTCTGCGGCTGCAGCCAAACTACGTGGACGCACTGAATAATCTCGGCGCAACGCTCGATTCAAAAAAACGATGGGACGAGGCGATTCTGGTTTACCAGCAAGCATTGAAGATCGAACCTAAGGCCATGGACATCCGCGCAAATCTTGCCAGCGCGCTGCAGGGCGCGGGCCGCACGGACGACGCCGTCTTCGAGTACCGCGAAATTGTGGCGGCGCGTCCCAATGACGGCCACGCGTTCTTTCAACTGGGCCATCTGTTGTACGAGCAGGGCAAATTCCCGGAAGCCATCGAGGCCCTGGAAAAGAGCTTTGCGCTGCTGCCTCACGAGCCGGAAACGGCGTTCAATCTTGGGCGGGCTTACCAGGATGCGGGCAATCTTTCGGCGGCAGTCCAAGCCTACCAGAAGGGCCTGGTCTTGAACCCCGACGACCTGCACGGGCTATACAATCTGGGCAACGCCTATTTGAGCTTGAAACAGCCGGCCAAAGCGGAGATAAGTTTTCGCAAAGCGCTCGACCTTCAGCCGGACTTCGCGGTCGCGCTGCAAGGCTTGGGAATCGCTCAAATGCAGGCGGGCGAACTGGATAAGGCGGAGGCTTCGCTCCTGAAGCTGACCGCGATGCAGCCGGATAATGCCGACGCGCATTTCAACCTCGGGAATGCATTCTTCAATAGAGGGAAATATACAGCGGCTGCGGACGCTTACCGCGAAGCGATTCGCCTGAACGCGAACCTTGCGCACGCGCATTACAATTTGGCAATGGCGCTCTTGCGCTTGAACAATCCGGTCGCAGCGGATAAAGAATTCCGCGAAGCGGTTCGAATTGATCCCACGCTAACTCCGCCGAAATAATTTTCGCCATTCCAAAAAGAAGAAACCGAGGGAGCGCGTGGGCATCTAAAAGAGCATGGCTATGGAAAAGGTAAAGCTTGGTTCGCAGGGCGCAATCGTGTCCCGCATGGGGCTCGGCTGCATGGGGATGAGCGAATTCTACGGCGAGCGGAACGATGTAGAGTCGGCTGCGACGATATTGCGGGCTCTAGACCTGGGAATCAACCTGCTCGATACCGCGGACGCCTACGGGATTGGCGATAACGAGGAGTTAATCGGCAAGACGATTCGCGGGCGGCGTGATGAAGTGTTCCTCGCGACGAAGTTTGCCAACATCCGCAGGAAAGATGATCCCACCCACTGGTCGATCAGCGGCAAGCCCGAGTATGTGCGCTCGGCGTGCGATGCTTCCTTGAAGCGGCTGGGCGTGGATCACATCGATCTCTACTACCAGCACAGGGTGGACCCGCAGACTCCCATTGAAGATACAGTGGGCGCGATGGCGGAGCTGGTGAAGGCCGGGAAGGTGAAGTACTTGGGATTGTCGGAGGCGTCGCCCGCGACGATACGGCGCGCGCATAAAGTGCATCCGATTACCGCGCTGCAGACGGAATATTCGCTGTGGGAGCGGCATGCCGAGGCAGCAATCATTCCAGCAGTGCGAGAGCTGGGGATTGGATTTGTGCCTTACAGTCCGCTGGGGCGTGGCTTCCTGACCGGCACGATCACGAAAAAAACGGACTTGGGAGATAAAGACGCGCGGGCCCAGCGGTATCCGCGGTTTGAAGGCGAGAACTTCGAGAAGAATCAGGTGTTGGTCGAGCGCGTGCGGGCAATTGCCGGGCGCAAGCGCGTGACGCCTGGCCAGTTGGCTTTGGCGTGGGTACTCGCGAAGGGCGAGGACCTGGTGCCCATTCCGGGAACGAAGCGAAGGAAATACCTGGAGGAGAACGCGGCTGCAGCGGAGATCAAACTGACTCCCGGCGAGATAGCCGAACTGGAAGCTGCCGTTCCACAGAATGAAATTTCGGGCGAGCGATACGCTGCAGCGAACATGAAGGCGATCGACCGCTAACGTTCACTTCATCTTAGCGGTAACCACATTCACGCCGAATAAGCATACCTGCAGCGATTGAGCCCGCGCTGGCGCCTCCCAAACAGACTCGCTGATCTTTACAGCAGGGCGCGTACACCGTATGCTTGCCGCAGTAGAGATTTCTCGTACTGGCTTGGGAGGACACGTGATCTGGATACTTCTGGCGGTTGTGGTCCTGGCCGTGATTTTCGTCATCAGCATGTACAACGGCCTGGTCAGCCTCAAGGTGCAGTGCGACAACGCGTGGTCCGATATTGACGTTCAGCTCAAACGCCGCTACGACCTGATTCCTAACCTGGTGGAAACGGTGAAGGGCTACGCAGCGCACGAGCAAGGCACGCTCGAAGGCGTGGTGGCGGCGCGAAACCGCGCCATGAACACCCAAGGGCCGGCCGCGAAGGCGGAAGCGGAAGGCGCGTTGACCTCCGCGTTGCGCCAGGTGTTTGCTTTAGCGGAAGCGTATCCGCAACTGCGCGCGGTGGAATCTTTCACCCAGCTTCAAAACACGCTGAACCAGATTGAAGACAGCGTTCAGAACGCGCGGCGTTACTACAACGCGGTGGTGCGCGACTTCAACACGAAAATCGCGCAGTTCCCCTCCAACATTATTGCCGGCATGTTCAATTTCAAGCCGCGCGAGTTTTTCGAGATCAGCGCGCCGGCCGAGCGCGAAGTTCCGAAAGTGAGCTTCGGCGGGGCCACGTCTTAGGCCGCGTTGCGACTCCCTCGAAAATGAAATACGTACGCCTTTTCGCGCTTAGCCTGATCGCATTCCTCGTTGCATTGCCTGCGTTCGCCGCAGTTCGCCAGATTGTTATTCAGCACTTCGATGATGAAGTGGTGGTCAGCGAAGACGGAACCATCGACGTCACCGAAACGATCGAGGCGCGCTTCTCCGGCGAGAACTGGCACGGCCTCTACCGCTCGATTCCTATCGAGTACACCAATCCTCAAGGCCTGAATTACACGCTTTTAATCGACCACGTCAGCGCCACCGATAGCGACGGGCGTACGCTGAAATGGGAACAGAGCAGCGAAGGCCGCTACACCAAATTCAAGATTTATATTCCCAACGCGGACGATTCGACGCACACCATCGTTTTCCACTATCGCGTGCTGGATGCGCTGCGGTTTTTTGAAGATCACGATGAACTGTATTGGAACGTGACCGGCAACGACTGGGAAGTTCCCATTCAATCTGCGAGCGCGCACATCGCGTTGCCCGCCGGCGTTACGGGGCTTCACGCCATCGCTTACACAGGAGGCATCAATTCGCGGGCGCAGGACGCGGTAGTGGAAGTGAAAGATAACTCCGTTGATATCCACACCACGCGGCCGCTGTCATTTCACGAAGGGCTTACCGCCGTGGTCGGGTTTGACAAGGGATTCGTTCACCCGCCGAGCGGCGCCGCGAGATTCATTCAATTCCTTCGCAGCAACATACCGCTGCTGATTCCCATTATCGTTTTCTTCGTGATGTTCTGGTTGTGGTGGACGCGTGGGCGCGGGCCCGAGCGCCAGGCCATCGCCGTCCAGTACGAGCCGCCCGATAAGCTCACACCCGGCGAGTGCGGCACGCTGGTGGACAACGAAGCGGCCATGCGCGACATCACCGCGACGCTGGTCGATCTGGCCGTGAAGGGCTACATGACAATCGAGCAGAGAGACGAGAGCCATTTGCTGGGTCTGAGCCATAGCAAAGAATATATTTTTCACCTGAAGAAACCTGCCGCGGAATGGACGGCCGCGCGTCCGCACGAACAGCAGATGCTGTCCGCGCTATTTGACAACGGTGCCAGCACGGACGTGAAACTTTCGGATTTGCAGAATCACTTTTATACGCAACTGCCCGGGATTCGCGACAGTATTTTCCAGGCATTGATGAGCGATAACTATTATTTGCACCGTCCGGATACGGTGCGCCAGGGATATTTCGGCGCAGGGCTGGCCATCGGATTTTTAACAGTGGCGGGAAATGTTTTCTTGGCCCGTGCCACCGGGATTGCTTCGGCTACATGGATCATTGCCGGCGTGGCGTCGGGGTTGGTAATTTGCGCTTTTGGATACTTCATGTCCGCGCGGACGGTGACGGGACAGCGCGCGCTGGAAAAAGTTCTCGGCTTCGAAGATTTTCTCGGACGCACGCAGAAGGATCAGATCGATCGATTGGAGAAAACTCCCGATCTTTTCGAGAAGTACTTGCCCTACGCCATGGCGCTGCACGTGGAGAAAAAATGGGTGCAAGCGTTTTCAGGCATCGCCATGCAGCCGCCTAGTTGGTATCAAGGTTCGTACGGAGGTGCCTTCGTACCTTACTTGCTGGTGAGCGATCTGAACATGATGTCCATGCAGGCGGGAAGCACCATGGCCTCTTCTCCCCGCAGCTCGGGCGGGTCAGGCTTTGGCGGTGGTGGTGGAGCGGGCGGCGGCTTCGGCGGCGGTGGCGGAGGCGGCTTCTAGAATTCGCACACCTTTCCGCTTTTCGAACGGCTTGAAGTTTTCTTATTTGTCGCCTCGGCGTATTTTGGGCCGCGCGCGGGTTGGGGCAAAAATCACCTGAGGATTCCGGCGCGACAATTCCCGCATCTTTTGATTTAGCTGGTCATCTAAGTATTGCCATTACAAAAAGGCCCGCGCGCAACTGCCCGGCCGTTTCTTACCGAAACAAAGGAGATTCCCGTGAGTCGTTTGAAAGGAAAAGTCGCCGTCGTCACCGGAGGAAACAGTGGTATAGGCTTGGCATCAGCCCAGCGCCTCCAGCAGGAAGGCGCCCGCGTCGCTATTTCCGGACGCAGCCAGAAAACCCTTGATGAAGCGTCGAAAATTCTAGGCAAAGACGCGCTCGTCGTTCAAGCCGACGTTGCCAAACTTCCCGAAATCGATAAGCTTTTTTCCGCAGTAAGCGCGAAGTTCGGAAAAATCGATGTCCTCTTCGTCAACGCTGGTGTCGCCACGTTCGCTCCTTTTGCCGGATTCACGGAAAAGGCGTATGACGAACTCTTTGACATCAATGCCAAGGGCGCATTTTTCACCGTTCAAAAAGCGCTTCCGTATTTGAACGATGGCGCTTCCGTCATTCTCAATACCAGCGTCGCTGGCCACGTTGGTAACCCTCTGGGTGTCGTGTACGGAGCCACGAAAGCCGCGATGCGTTCGTTTGTGCGTTCGATGGCCGCGGATCTCGCCGGCCGGAATATTCGCGTAAATGCGATAGCGCCTGGGCCGATCGACACACCCATCTTCGGCCGCATCGGTCTGCCCAAGGAACAGGTGGATCAAGCGATTCAGGGATTCATCGAACGCGTGCCCTTGAAGCGCATGGGGAAACCGGAAGAAATTGCCGCCGCGGTGGCCTTTCTCGCGTCCTCGGATTCATCCTTCATGACCGGTACCGAGACCAACGTTGGCGGAGGCGTGGGCGAAATTTAATTTTTCGAGCGGACGACCGATCGGGTGAGCGCCTTGGCGCGTTCATAAGTCTTTGCGAAAGGATTTTTGAGTTTTGACGTGCCGGTAGCCGTGGCGCTCGTAGAAGGCGTGCGCGCGATCGCGGATTACGTTTGAACGCAGTCCGATCTCGCGGCATCCTCTTTCGCGCGCCCAGCGCTCGGCACGAGCAAGAAGATGCATTCCGACCCCTTGCGAGCGGTAGCGTTCGTCAACCACGAAACCGCTGATTTCGGCGCGCGCGTCCGCTTCCACCACGCGATAGACGAACACCGCGAGCCATCCTGCAAGGTCACTGCCGACCTGCGCTACGAACACAGCGTGTTCGTTCGAATGCTGCATGCCATCGAGCCGCTTGGCAATTTCATCCGCGGAAGAAGGATAGCCGAGCTGGCCGGCTAGCTCAGCGATTCGCGCGTAATCTCGCGGCCGGGCTTCGCGAATCTCGCCCGCAAATTCTTCCGCGGAACCGCTCGTCGCTGACCCTGCTGTTTTGTCCAAGCGCGTCATGCGAGCGCTCTCTTCAAGACGGCAATTTGCCCGGCGTGATACAGATCGTGCTGGACTAGGCCTTGCAACAACACATACTGGGAATAATTTTCACGCTTGACCATTTCGTCGAGCTGGTCGTCGCGCACGGTCTTGACGTAATTTCTCAGGCGAGTCCTGTTGTCGCCAAGATTTTCGAGCGATCGCTTCCAAGCCACTTCACTGGCATCCCACACAGGCGGCCAGTCCATCTCGGCCGTCACCTTGATTGGTTCGCCTTTTGATTTCTGTTGCACGATCGTGTTCCACGCTGCGATGTGGTTCACTAGCTCCCAAATGGAATGCGCGCCGGGAACGGGATGTTTCGAGGCGTCTTCCGCTGAGACGCCCTTGAGCAGCAGCATGAGATCAGGTCCGTGCCACGCTTCGCCGGAAAAGGCGCGGTCCATTTGATCCAGTATTCTGTTGATTTCGTTCATTGGCGTTTCTCCGGGCAAAGCGTAAGCCACACGAACGGCCCGCGCAAGTGGAACAGATTCCGAATGAATAGATGCAGTTTTTGCCGACGAAGAAACGCGGGGCTAGAAAGCCTTATCGGAATCCAGGAGAATCGTCACGGGACCGTCGTTCGTGAGTTCGAGCGACATGTGCGCCTGAAACACGCCGGTTTCCACGCGCACACCGAGCGCGCGCAGGGCGACAACAAACTCATCGTAAAGCGCCTTGCCCAATTCCGGCGGCGCAGCTTGAATGAAACTGGGCCTGCGCTGGCCGCGCGCGTCGCCGTAAAGAGTGAACTGTGAGATGGCGAGAATTGCTCCTCCGGTATCGAGCACCGAGCGGTTCATCTTTCCCTGATCGTCGGCGAAGATTCGCAGGTTCACGATTTTCTCAGCCATCGCGGCAGCGGTGGCGGATACATCCTCGCGACCCACGGCCATCAGCACCACGAGCCCAGGCCCAATCTCGCCGGTTACGCTACCATCCACGATAACGCGTGCGCGGCTCACCCGTTGCAGCACTGCTCGCATAAATTTTCTCTCACTAGGGCCGGTGGAACGGAGCCGTCAATTTCCCGCAGGGGCCGTCGGAGCCGGAGAGGGCTTGCGCGGCAGGAGATCCGGCAATTGCGCCACGTTGTAAGCCCACACGGCCATCACCTGCGCGCCTTCCACCAGATCGGCTTCGTGCGCCTGATCGAAAGTGTCGGCTTGCGAATGATGCGTCTCAAAATACTGCGCGGGATCCTGCACGCAGAAAAATCCAGGAACGCCTGCTTCTTCAAACGAAGCGTGATCGCTCCCGGTCATCCATCGTTCAGTTAGTTCCAGCAGGCCGAGCGAGTGCAATGGCGCAACAACCCTTTCCA
>Ga0209221_1000446_pt1 | contig 17144 bp, 15 predicted proteins | sample BlaSpr_A8_Ref_O2_FD_187989 | JGI IMG/M metagenome (GOLD analysis project Ga0209221, IMG submission 187989) | Forest soil microbial communities from Thunder Bay, Ontario, Canada - Black Spruce, Ontario site 2_A8_Ref_O2 (SPAdes) (version 2) | ecosystem: Environmental > Terrestrial > Soil > Boreal...
GTTGCGAACCCCATCGGACAGCGAACGCAAATAGCTCGATCCAGTCTTTCCCCAACCTAGTCTTTCCCCAATCTAGTCTCTGCGCGCCCTAGTCCCTCAAAGTCCAGTCTTGATCTTTGCTGCCCACTGCCACCGCGCGCCGCTGCTGGTTCATCCGATAGAGATGGTTCACCGGACCGTTTCCCCGGCCCAGCGGACGCCCTGCGGCAATCGCGGCGGTGACATAGGTTTTCGCGAGCAGAGTTGCTTCGGCTAACCCGCGGCCAAGCGCTAAGTGGCAAGCCATGGAAGTCGAAAACGCACAGCCCGTCCCATGCGTTGCATTGGAATGTAACTTCTCTGTTTTAAACACTTCCTGCTCAATCCCTCTTGCGGTGGTAAAGCTTAATAGGTCGATCGCTTTATCCAGGTGCCCACCGGTGACTACCACGGCTGCGGATCCCATCTCGTGCAGGCGGCCCGCCGCCAACCTCATTTCCTCGATATTCGAAACCTTTAATCCGGTCAGGGAGGCGGCTTCGTCCACATTAGGAGTGAGGACTGTTGCTAAGGGGATCAGCTTATCGATTAAAAGCTTGGAGCCCGCTGCTTCGAGCAGGTCGGCTCCTGAAGAAGATCTAAGCACGGGGTCCAGAACAATATTTGGCAATTTGGCCTTTCCCGATGCTGCCAGGAACTCAGCCACAGCTCGGACCACCTTGCCGGACCCGAGCATTCCTACATGCACTGCGTCAATGGAGACGTCTTTGGCGATCTCCTCAAGGGTTTCCGCGATCAGGCCCGGATCGACGGCCTCTACCCTCTTCACTCCCGCCGTGGACTGAACTGTCAGGGCAGTAACGCAAGCCACCCCGTAGCAGCCGTGAGCCGCAATCGTCTTAATATCGGCGGTCACACCGGCTCCGGATGAGGGGTCAAAACCGGCAATCGTAAGAACCACAGCCTGCGCATCGGTCATAGTGTTCCGAACCCTAAGAGCTCTGATTAGTGTTATAGGCCAGATAATTGGAAAATAAAAAATAGCTTGGGCAGGCAACCCATTCCGCAACTTACTGACGCCAAAGCAAGTTAACACATATTCCGCGTAAGCCGCTGAGAACATTGATGATGAAAATACCTCTCGCCATAAGGATTCCACCTATTTACTGTTTTATAAACAGATAAGCTCAATGTTTTGAGCGACATCAACAATATGTAGTATGATTAACAATGGGTTACGTGAGATATCGATAACTATCCAATCATCATAAGCCGGGCTTTTTCGGATTGACAACCCCTCCCCGGCTCTCTACCATTTACAGAACGTTAACGAAAATCTGGCCAGGACGAACTTTTTTGAGTATGCGAGGAGAACTGAATGCGAAGACGTTTAGCTCATGGACTGATGATCGGGTTATTGATCATTGGGCTGGGAGCAGCTCAGGGTCCAAACAACTCGGAGGCCCGTTCCGCCCCAAGTAGTTCAGCCCAAATCAAGCCCGAAAACCAGAAAGTAGCCAAGAACAAGCCGTTTGAGGTTGGTACGGCTTCATGGTATGGCGAGGACTTCGAAGGTAAGCCTACCGCTAGCGGCGAAGACTATGACATGTACGACATGACCGCAGCCCACCCAACCCTGCCGCTGGGGAGCTATGTGCGGGTCACGAACCTGCGCAACGGACGAGCGGTGGTAGTAAAGGTAAACGACCGGGGCCCCATCGTTCCCGACCGGATTATCGACCTATCTTACGGTGCTGCCGAGGCGTTGCAGTTTCAGCATCGCGGCCTCCAAAGGGTGCGCCTGGATCTGGTAAAGCCACGGGGACAGCAAAGGTCCTATGAGACCATCGCCTACAACCACCCCTTGGCGGAGTTTCACTAACCGATTACACTGCCAGAGATGCTAAGCGAAACTGTCATCTCTGGCAGTGCAAAACCTGCCTCCGATTCCCGCGAAAAACTCATTGTAGCGCTCGATGTCTCCACGGCTTCAGCTGCGGAGAAACTTGTGACCGCTCTTGGCGACTCGGTTCTCACCTACAAGGTCGGGATGCAGCTTTATACTGCGGAGGGTCCGCGGATCGTGCGGGATTTGGTGGCCTCCGGCCGGCAGGTCTTTCTCGACCTGAAGTATCACGATATCCCCAACACTGTGGCATCGGCGGTTCGCGAAGCCGCACAGCTCGGTGCCAGCATGATGACCGTCCACGCCCTCGGCGGCCCTAAGATGTTGCACGCCGCCACGCAGGCAGCCCATAGCGTCAACCCGGCATTGAAGGTCCTGGCCGTTACCGTGCTTACCAGCCTGGGCGACGATGATCTGGAAAACCTGGGCATTCAGGGCGATGTGCTCGACGCCGTCCTTCGCCTCGCCACTCTTTCCTTATATAGCGGGTGTGATGGCATCGTCTCTTCCGCTCGCGAAGCTCCCGAGCTTCGGAAGCGACTGGGCAAGAAGTTCGCCTTGGTGACGCCCGGCGTCCGTCCCACCGGAGGCGCGCACGCGGATCAGGTACGCGTGGTTACCCCCGCGCAGGCCATCGCCGCCGGCGCCAGCCATATTGTTGTGGGCAGACCAATCACCGGGGCTGATGACCCGGCCGCTGCAGCAAGAGCGATTTTGGAAGAAATTGACTGAGGTCGGCCGGAACGACCAAACAGAAAAACAGCCCACGCTAGGGAGCGTTCTGTACCGCCGCGATATTCTTCCTCAACTCTTCCGCCGACCCGTTCAGCAAATTCCTCAGCACTGCCACTTCCGCTGCAATTGCAGTATGCAATGCCGGGTCGGCGTCCGGTGCGAATAGTGGAGAGTGGTTTGACGGCAACATTCTTCCTTCAGCCGTGGCTTGCGCAAGCTTCTCCGGGTCGGCGCCTCCCAGGCTGAAGTAAAACCCAGGGATGCCCTGCGCCGTAAAGAATGAAAAATCCTCTGACGCCGCAATCGGCTCCGCGGTCTTCACATGGTCTTTTCCCAGCGATACCTCAAGCGCACCGCGCAACCGCTGCGCCAACGCAGGATCGTTATAGACCAAATCCGTTCCTTCCAGATGTTCGATCAAAGGCTCACGCGGCGCCCCCGCAGCTTCGGCTTCGGCTTTGGTGATGCGCGTGATCGCCGACAGCACTTGCTTGCGAACATCGGCCTTATTGGTGCGCACCGTCAGGCCAAGTTCGGCGTGGTCCGGAATAATATTGTTCTTCGTCCCCGCCTGAATGTATCCGACCGTCACCACTGCCATGTCTCCCGGCTTGACCTCGCGCGACGTAATCGTTTGCAAAGCCAGAATAGTTCGAGCGGCAATCACGATCGGATCGATCGCGGTCTGAGGCATCGCGCCATGCCCACCTTTGCCATAGATGGTGATTCGGAGCCCATCGGCGTTGGTGTTGTAAACGCCTGGAGTAATTCCAACGTCGCCTGCTGCGCGCAGGTTATCCACGTGGAGCGCAACCGCCACGTCCGGTTTGGGAAATCGTTGGAATAATCCGTCGTCAATCATTCCTTTTGCGCCCGCGATGGTTTCTTCCGCGGGCTGGCCAATCAGCATCAGCGTGCCGTGCCAGCTATTTTTGCTGCCGGCCATAATTGCCGCCGTTCCTACGATTGCCGCCATATGCAGATCGTGTCCGCAGGCATGCATGACCGGCACATCGTGCCCGGCAGGGTCTTTTGCCTGGACCTTGCTTGCATAGGGAAGGCCAGTCTTCTCTTCCACCGGCAGCGCATCCAGTTCCGTCCGCAGCATGACCGTAGGCCCCGCTCCATTTTTCATTATGGCGACAATTCCCGTGCCGCCAACGTGCTCGGTAACGTCATACCCTAAATCTAGAAACCGGCTGGCCAACTTCGCCGCCGTTTGCATCTCATGCGAAGAGAGCTCCGGATTCTCATGCAGATCCACATACAGCGCATAGGACCGCGAATACACCGCATTGACTTCCTTTTGCTCCGGCCCTTGCGCATACATCAAACAGCCCAGGCAACAACCCAGCCACACCAGCTTTGCCAATCTCATAGTGCATGGATCATATGCGGCGCCGCGAAAAGCCGCAAAATATTTTCATATGACTGGGAAATCTTGCGAGTTTTGATCAAACGTTCCAAACTCAGCAAACGTACAGTCGTTAGATTTTTCAAATCGCGCTTTTCCACCGTAATCGCGGGTGTACAATTTCTCTAGAAAGCACTGGTTTGCTCCGCTCTGTTTTGCAAGCTTGAGGTGCTCATGAACGTTCACTTCAGTTACCGTCTTCATAAAACCCCCGCAGTAGAAAAAGATATACAACATCAAGTCGAAAAACTGCGAAAGCGGCTCCAGGCGTTCCGTCCGGAGCTAATCCACTTGAAGGGCATGGTCGAAGAACTTTCGCCGCGGGAAGGAACCTGCGTCTCGCTCAACCTGCGCCTTCCCTCCGGACAAATGGCTGCGAAAGAAAATGCTCCCACTGCTGAGGCCGCGGTCAAAGGAGCTTTTGAAGACTTGCTCCTGCAGGTCAACAAACACAAGCAGCTTCTGCGCTCCCCACACAAATGGACGCGCCGACAAACTGACGCTCTCGAACGGCACAGCGTTCGGCGGAACAGTTCCATTCCCTTCGAAGAGACCGTGGCCGCGGTTTTTCCGGCCACCGTTTCCGCCGAAGACGTCCGCTCCTACGTCAATGTGAATCTTTCCCGTCTCGAGCGCTTCGTGGAGCGCGAAATTTATTTCCGCGAAGCCGCGGAGCAGGTTGTCGCCAACTCCATCAGCAAAGAGGAAGTCATCGACGAAACCATTGCCTCCGCTCTCGGCGGCGGGGACGAACGCGGCCGAGAAAAACCCGAGCGGCTTGCCCTTGAGCCCTGGCTGTACCGCCTGGCTCTCGATGCTATCGATCAACTCTCGCGCCCGGATGGAGCCAACGGCGGCGCTGTGCGGCTTGAGGCCTCGGCGCGCCCAGCCAATGTCCGCGCCAGCGACGAGCCCGAACTGCAATTCCATCAACCGGACGAAGCCATCACGGAAGAAACCATCATCGCCGATGATCGTATCGCCACTCCGGAGCAAATCGTCGGTTCGGACGAAATGATGCGCCTGATTGCCGCCGCTTTGAGCGATGTTAGGTCCGATCACCGCGAGGCCTTCATTCTCCACGCCATCGAAGGTTTTGGCGTCGAGGAAATTTCCGCGATCACCGGCAACCCCGCCGAACATGTGCTGAAATCGATCTCAGCCGCGCGCGACCATATTCGCAAATCTCCTAAATTTGTCACCCAATTTAAAGGACGTTTCGCTTCCTCCAGCATTGCTTAAACAATTTCGCCAGCAAAGGAGTAAGACCGCGAATGATTACTCGTGAACAAATCCATGAAATAGCACAATTCGAAGATTCCTCCGCTTGCGCTCTCAGCTTTTACTTTCAGCCGGCTACGCCGCGCAATAAAGCTCATAAGGATGAAGCAATCCTTACCAAAGATCTGGCGCGGGAGGCGTGGCATCAACTGGAAAGTAAAAAGAATCATAAGTGCGCCTCAGCGCGGGAGGATCTGGACCGTATTGTTCAAATCGCCCAGGATTTGCGCAGCAGCGGTCTGCGAAGCAACGGGTCGCACGCCAAGGCAATTTTCGCCTGCTCCGCACAAGGCTTCTGGCGCGAATACGATCTGCCGCCGCAGTTAAGCAGCACCGAACTTCGCATCAATCGTCACTTTCATCTCAAGCCGCTGGCGCAAATTCTGGGCGCGTTTCCGAGCCTGGGCATTGCCCTGGTCGATCGCCAACGGGCTCGCCTGTTTGATCTTCGTTTGGGCGAACTTATCGAGCAGGAGGATTTTGTTCATCCTCTTCCACGCCGCCGCAGTGACGGCTTGGCCGGCTATGACGCAGGCCATGTGGAGCACCATCTCTTCGACGAAGCCCGCCAGCATTTCAAGCTGGTCGCCGAATTCCTTAAGTCCGCAGTAGAGAAACATATTTTTGAGAATTGGATTCTCGGCTGCCACGACACCCACTGGCCGCAATTCGAGCCGTTACTGCACCCTGATGTTTCTCAGAAGCTGATCGGCCGCTTCTCCGCTGAAGTAACCCGCTTAACCGCCGCGGAGATTCGCTCGCACGCCGAAGAGATCTTCTCGGAATGGCAAAAACAGCGCTGCAACGGGGTAGTTCACGAAGCCATTGACCAGGCATGTGCCAACGGCCGCGGGGTCACCGGATTACGCCGCGTCTTGCGCTCGCTCGAGATGGGTGAGGTGAAAGCACTTCTGATCGGCGACAACTACGTATCGCAAGCCGTCGAGTGCACCGGGTGCGGTCATCTGGACGCTCATCTGGTCAGCTTCTGTCCCGTTTGCGGCCGCGAAACCCGCGAGGTGGTCGATGTGGCCGAAGCCATCCTGCCGCGCGCCATCAACCAGAACATTGAACTGTTCTATGTAAAAGATAATGCTGAACTCGATAGCGTCGGTAACATCGCAGCCCTCTTGCGCTTCCGCGTGGAAAAAAACAGCGTTCATCCCAACAATGTTCGTCCCATTAACATTCGCCCGATTGACGAGGTTGGCGAGAAACGCATCCTCGGTCGCCAGTCCAGATTGGTGGGACGTTATCGCGGATTGGCAGCGGGGTAGTTTGCGCAGATGAACGGCGCTTACGCGGAAACAATCCTGCGATAGCCAAACTTATGGCGCAAAATTGTCATGCTGGATTGCGCCGGTAGCGGAAGACTACTCCGGCACGATAACTTGGAAACCGTCCGCTCTAAGGAGCCAACCGTCCGTCTCGAGTTTGCCGCGCTGGCGACTCCTAGCCGTCATTGACTTGCTCTACGCGCCCACGTACGATTTTCCTCCAGTGCTCGAGCAATCCATCTCGCACTACCGCATCGTCGAGAAGCTTGGCGGTGGCGGCATGGGCGTGGTGTACAAAGCGGAAGACCTGAAGCTGCGCCGCTTTGTCGCCCTCAAATTTCTTCCCGATGAAGTCGCCAAGGATCCGCAGGCGCTGGCGCGCTTCCAGCGTGAAGCCCAGGCCGCCTCCGCCCTGAACCATCCCAATATTTGTACGATCTATGAGATCGACGAGCATGAAGGGCAAGCTTTTATTGCCATGGAGTTTCTCGATGGCGTGACCCTGAAACACGCCATTGGCTCGCGCCCGCTCGCCAACGAGACACTGATCAATCTTGCAATTGAAATCGCCGATGCGCTCGACGCGGCGCACGCCGAGGGCATTGTTCACCGCGACATTAAACCGGCAAACATTTTCGTCACCAAACGTGGTCATGCCAAGATTCTCGACTTCGGCCTCGCGAAAGTGGAAGTGCTGCGCGGCACGCAAAAGACTCTGGCCGATAACGCTCAGACCATGGACGAGGCTCATCTCACCAGTCCGGGCACCATGTTGGGTACGGTAGCCTATATGTCTCCGGAACAGGTGCGGGGGCGCAATCTCGATGCTCGCAGCGATCTATTTTCATTCGGGGCGGTGCTTTACGAAATGGCAACCGGAGACGTTCCCTTTCACGGTGAAAGTTCCGCCGTGATCTGCGAAGCCATCATGAACCGGGCTCCAGTCGCCGTGGTCCGGTTAAATCACGAGGTGCCTGCAAAACTCGAAGACATCATCAACAAGGCTCTCGAAAAAGATAGCGGCCTGCGTTACCAGCACGCCTCCGAGATGCGAAGCGACTTGCAGCGACTGAAGCGCGATACTGACTCGGGACGCATGCCGTTACCTATATCGCAGATTGGCGATCCAGCCAACGCAGCGTTGCCAGCTTTGAATCCAAGTCAGCGCAGCGCGACTTCATTGAGCGCGCTTGCAACAAGTGGGGCAGTTCCGCCGAACAAATCTTCTTCCGCTAAGATCAATTTCGCAATCGCCGCTATATTAGCCGCCGCGGCCATCGTTGCATTGCTCTGGTTCTTAAAACAGCGTTCAAGTCCCGCAGCAACCCGCGCCGGGCAGAAGACTTTGGCCGTCCTGCCGCTGCAAAATCTCGGCGGCGATAAGGATCTGGATTTTCTCCGCCTCGCTCTCGCCGACGAAATCGCCACTTCCCTTAGCTATGTACGTTCGCTGGCCATCCGTCCTTTTGCCACTACCAGCAAATACGATTCACCGACGGTCGACCTGCAGGAAGCCGGACGCGCCATGCGCGTAACCGACGTGGTCACGGGACATTTTCTGAAGGAGGGTTCGCAGATCCAGATCACGCTGGAGGCGGTTGATGTCGAAAACAATCGCACCCTCTGGCGCGATACCACTACCGTGGCCGCGCCCGATCTGATTGCCATGCGCGAACAGATCACCGCCAAGGTGCGTCAGGGCCTGGTTCCCGCCCTGGGTGCCGGAACCAATTCCAGCGAAGGGGCTACCCGTCCCAGGAACGAAGAAGCCTACGATCTCTATCTTCGCAGCGTTTCTTTGCCGCACGACCCGCAACCTAACAAAGACGCCATCGCCATGCTTGAGCGCGCGGTGGGTGTCGACCCGAACTACGCTCCCGCGTGGGACGCTCTTGGGGTTCGCTACCACTATGATGCCGCTTACTCCGATGGTGGCGCTGCGGCTTTCCAACGCGCCCTCACCGCCTTCGACAGAGCCTTGGCGCTCGATCCCGATTACATTGATCCGGCGGCTGAAATTATCCTGACGCAAGTAGAACGAGGGGATTTAATCAGAGCCTATCAGAGCGGAAAAGCCCTGGTGGCGCGGCATCCCGAGAATGCCAATGCCCACTTCGCGCTATCCTATGTGCTTCGCTACGGCGGAGCTGTAGAGGAATCGGCCCACGAATGCGAGATGGCACTGGCACTCGACCCGGGAAATTTTGGTTTTCGTTCATGCGTCTTCACGTTCGATCAATTGGGAAATTATCCCCGCGCTCTGCAGTTCCTGCAGCTCGACGCCGGTTCGGACTGGGCCTCAAGTAACCTTCATCGCCACTATCTTCGCGATGGAGACGTAGCCAAAGCCAGGGAAGCCGCGCAAAACTTCCCCAATTCGCCGTGGGCTCAGTTTTTCAACGCGTGTTTGAACGACCCATCGTCTCCAACCGTCGCCAATCTCAGCCGAGAAAACTTGGCCTATCTCGCAGCCGATCCCGACCCCGAAGTCAGTTACGTGGTCGCATCGGACATTCTCTTCTGCGGTCAAAAAGACGTCGCCATGAAGGTGCTAAAACGATCGGTGGACGGCGGTTTTTGCGCCTACGCGGGCCTCCAGAATGATTCGCTATGGAAGCCGCTGCGGGGCACGGCGGAGTGGAATGATCTGCTGGCGGAGGCGAAGACTTGCCGGGACCGGTTTATGGCGGATCGGGACAAGTAGTTCGCAAAAGTTCACATTCGACATGAACTAAAGCTTATGACACCTACACTCCAATCACCTCGCACAACTCCTTCACCGCTGCTGCGCTCTTGTCCAGCCCAGCCTTCTCTTCCGGCGTCAGCTTGATCTCGATGATCTGCTCGATTCCCTTTGCGCCCAGCTTCACCGGCACTCCGACGAAATGGCCGTGGATGCCGTATTCGCCCTGCAGGTATGCGGCGCAAGGCAGGATTTTCTTTTTGTCCTTGAGGATCGCTTCGACCATTTCGGTCGCAGCGGCCGAGGGCGCGTAGTAGGCCGAGCCGGTCTTTAAATATTTCACGATCTCCGCGCCGCCATCCCGCGTGCGCTGCACAATCGCATCAAGTTTGGATTTTTCAATCAACTCTGTAATCGGGATACCCGCAACTGTCGAATAGCGAGGTAGAGGAACCATCGTATCGCCATGCCCGCCGAGCACGAACGCGGTCACGTTCTCCACGCTGACTTTAAGTTCCTCCGCGATGAACGCCCGGAAACGCGCGGAATCGAGCACGCCGGCCATGCCGATGACGCGCTCCCGTGGGAAACCGCAGAGTTTGTACGCAGCCTGCGCCATGGCATCGAGCGGATTCGACACGATGATCAGAATGCTCTTCGGCGAATGCTTGATCACCTCTCCAACCACGGCCTTCATGATCCCGTGATTCGTGTTCAGCAGGTCGTCGCGGCTCATTCCCGGTTTGCGCGGGATGCCGGCCGTGATCACCACGATGTCGGAATTCGCTGTGTCCCTGTAATCGTTGGTTCCCACAATATGAGAATCGCACTTCTCGATCGGCATCGCCTCAAGCAAATCCAACCCTTTGCCCTGCGGCACGCCCTCGACGATGTCAATCAGCACGACATCCGCCAATTCTTTGGAAGCAATCCAGTGAGCTGCTGTCGCGCCTACGTTTCCTGAGCCTACAATTGTTACTTTCTTTCGCATATGAGTCCTTTTCTAAGAGAATCTAAAATCTTTAACACAGAGGCCGCAGGGCGCACACGGGGTAAGACATCAGATTTATTTTGATCGCCCTATGCTCCCAGCGTTTCAAGCCTTTGACTTCAAGCTGTTGTCATATTCTCCACGATGCAATCCGCGAACTGGCTCGTCTTCAGCTTGGTTGCGCCTTCCATCAGCCGCTCAAAATCGTAGGTAACTTTTTTCTGGAGAATCGTCCGCTCCATTCCGTGCTCAATCAAATCCGCGGCTTCGTTCCATCCCAGGAAGCGGAACATCATTACGCCGGAAAGCATCACCGAGCCTGGATTGATCACATCTTTATCCGCGTACTTGGGCGCCGTGCCGTGCGTGGCCTCGAAGATCGCATAGCCATCGCCGATGTTCGCGCCAGGTGCAATCCCCAGGCCACCAACCTGCGCGGCACAAGCGTCGGAAATGTAGTCGCCGTTCAGGTTCGGGCAGGCCAGCACTGCATATTCATCCGCCCGCGTCACCACTTGCTGAAAGATAGAATCGGCGATGCGGTCGTTAATCATAATTTTTTTCTTCCACTGCCCGTTGCCGTGCGTGGCGTAAATATTGTCGAGGACCTCCTTCACTTCTGCCTCAACTGCCTGACGAAACGCCGGAGGCGCAAACTCCATTCCCGGCTCAACCAGTTCCGCGTTCTGCGCTACCGTCAGGCTTGGATTCTTATCTTGGTTATCGACAATCCAACTCTCTCGCTCGGTCACCACATGGCCGCGAAAGTCCTCCGTAGCAAGCTCGTACCCCCACTTGCGGAACGCTCCTTCGGTAAATTTTTGAATGTTTCCCTTGTGAACCAGGGTGACACTCTTGCGTCCGAATTCAATCGCATGAAGGATGGCCATCCGCACCAAACGTTTGGTCCCGGTTATCGAAATCGGTTTAATGCCCACACCGGAATCAAGACGAATCTGCTTCTTCCCACTCTTCAGCATGTCTTTGTTGATGAACTCGATGAGTCGCGCGCACTCCGCCGTTCCCTGCTCCCATTCGATGCCGGCGTAAACATCCTCGGTATTCTCACGGAAGATGACTACGTCCATGCGTTCAGGATGTTTCACCGGCGAGGGCACTCCCTTGTAATACTTCACCGGCCGTACGCAGGAATAGAGATCCAAAATCTGCCGCAGCGCCACGTTGAGCGATCGAATGCCGCCGCCCACGGGCGTAGTGAGCGGGCCCTTAATCGCCACGCGAAATTCGCGCACCGCCTCCACCGTGTCATCAGGCAACCAGGTATCGAACTTCGCCTTGGCTTTTTCTCCGGCGAACACTTCATACCATGCCACCTGCCGCTTGCCTTTATAAGCCTTCTGCACGGCGGCATCGAACACACGCCGGGACGCTTTCCAGATATCCCGCCCCGTGCCATCGCCTTCAATAAAAGGAACCACCGGATTATCCGGCACCTCGTACTTTCCGCCCGCATACCCGATCTTCTTTCCACCCGACGGCACAACCACGCCGTTATAAGAGCCCGCCATTCCTACCTCCCGATAAAGAGTTCCGGCACTAATTGGAAAACCGTCAATTATAGAGAATTCCCAGAATTCGCACAGCACGATAATTTATTGACTGCGATCTAAAAAAGAATATTGTCTGTCCAGGATGGTCCCTACATTCATCACGAAGCCTATCTTCTGCAGTCTTCGCAGCGTCGCGCGCCGTGCTGCTTTGGAGCAGGAGCATGTCGCCGCTTCTTATGCCAGCGCGAATCCACTGCTGAGTTAAGAAGGAGACTGCCAATTCATTTTTCACGGACCCACCACTCAAACGTGGCCCTGGAATGGGTCATCACCAGCGCCTGGTCCCGAAATACTTCCGGACTCCCAGCGCGAAATAACGGCCCCAGGGACCGTTATCGCCAAGATCGGCTGTACCTAAGTGAGTATCCCTTGCACCCAGGCGGTCAAACAGAAAATGTTGCGTGACCCGAAACTCGAACCCTTTGCCGATATAAACACCAAGACCCCAGGAATGCTCGACTCCAATTGCATCCGGCGACCAGGTGTAAAGCGTTTTCGGTACGTTTTTGCCGAAAAGAAAACTCGGCGCCCCGAAAAGCATAAATCGCCGCAATTGGGTTCGGCCAAACGGTCTTACCTCCAGCATCCCAGATAACATATAACGCGCAAATAAGCTGCAAGGCGCGTTCACGCCCCCGTACTGCCCGGCATTGCCCGCGCACTGGTTTGGGTCGATTTCATTGTGCGGGGGCGCCAAATCCAATTGCGCCCATCCCCAGAACGTGTCCCGGGGGAAAAACATCCGTTCCCCACCCGCCGAGCTTTGATCGTAGGTTTCCGAGGCCGGCGTAGCCGGGGCAGAGCTTGCCGGTTGGGAACTCTGCGCCCATGTGAGCCTAGTGATCGAGAGTAGAAGTACAAATGTCGGGATCAATACCAGCTTTTTCATCCAGCCTCCAAAGGTTTCTTAGCGCTCGGGATCGGTCCAGCATCCTGAGTTTTTCTGACGAACATTTCCCAACGCCTGAGCGGAGTCTTTAGCTCAACGTCACGCGAAAGTTACGCAAAACTCTAGCACCTCGGGTCGCAGGGAGCGGAACATTGTAACCCGCAGCCTAAGCTGTGGAAGGAGATTCGGTTGCCAAGTCCATTTGTCAACAGCTCCGCAATGAAAACTTCCAGAATTCATATTTAATTAACAATTTATTCCATTCATAGAATCACCGTACCCTCAACTGCTCCGCAAAACGTGCACTGTCAGCCACCTACGGTTTGGACAGAGGATTGCTGAGTTGTTTGCAGCATCTCTAATCCCATGCCCCAGGAAGTATCCGTCTCATATCAAGCAATTAAAAGTAAGGTTTACCGCCTGATTGACACCCTGGTGGTCGGGGAAAAGTCAGAACTCGAAGTGCAGGAGTCGGTCCGCCGCTGGTGGGAGCTTATCCATCCGGCCGACCGTCCCATCGCGCAGAAGTACCTCCTCCTCATTCTGGAGCGTTCCTGTCTGGCGATGGATGCCATCGAAGAGGGCTTGGCGGAAGCTACGGATCATCAAATTTCCCGTCCTTCCGACACCGCCCGTGCAATGAAGATGGTGGAACGAGTCGTAAAGCAGTCCAGCAAGCACGCGGCTCTCAGCAGCACGGTCTGACCCCGACCCCTGGCCCCGGCCTCGCCTGAGGGCAGCTCTCTCCAGTACAATTCTAAGCTTAGCCAGGAGTGTGTCATGAAACCATCGTTCCTGCAGCCTCTCTTCTCTGCTCGCTCTTACTTCTTCTCCGGAGTTTTGCTGGTTATGGCTGGATTGATTACGGCTGGATCGTTGTTCGCTGCCTCGGGAATCTACAACTTCACGCTCAATTCCATTGATGGAAAACCCGCCCCTCTCGCAGACTACAAGGGCAAAGTGATTCTTGTGGTCAATGTAGCCAGCCAGTGCGGTTATACCCCGCAATATAGCGCCCTGGAGGCGACCTACGAGAAGTACAAAGATCAAGGCTTCGTCATCCTTGGCTTCCCTGCCAACAATTTTGGGGCGCAGGAGCCTGGTACCAATGAGGAGATCAAGACCTTTTGCACCCGCAAGTATTCGGTGACTTTTCCCATCTACTCCAAGATCTCAGTCAAAGGCAGCGATCAGGCGCCACTCTACGCTTACCTTACGAAAGACACCGCACCCGGTATCCGCGGCGATATCAAGTGGAACTTCACCAAATTCCTCATTGACCGCAACGGGAACGTGGTTCAGCGCTTCGAACCAGCAGTAACTCCCGATTCGAAAGAAGTGATATCGGCCATCGAGCAGCATTTGAAGCAGTAACTTTTAGATCGCCCGAAGCATTCGACGCGCTGGCCGACCGGCGGCAACTGCCGTAACATTAATCCAGCAATGCGTTCAGCCCGGCAGACGAAAAGACTTTTATCCAAGAGAATCCGCCACTTCTTTGTGGCTCTTCTCGCCTATTTGTCTGCCGCGACTCTCTCTCACGCGCAGACCAAACCCTCCATCCCGCTCGCCGATCGAAAGTTGATCGCCGTCACGGCCTCTGGCAGTCAGCGCTTCTCTTCGGAGCAGATCGCTGCCGCTAGCGGGCTCATGATCGGAACCGTCGCCGACGATGATGATTTCCGCAAGGCCTCCCGTCACCTTGGCGAGAGCGGAGCGTTCAACGATATCTCTTACTCGTTCTCTTACTCCTCGTCCGGAACGAAGCTGGCCTTTCAGGTCACCGACGCCGACAAGTTCGTCCCCGTCCACTTCCTCGACTTCGTCTGGTTCTCCGACAAAGACCTGCTGCAAAAAATTCACGAACGGGTCGCACTCTTCGATGGCGAACTGCCCGCTAACGGCCGCCTCCCTGAGCAGGTCTCTGATGTTCTTCAGGCCTTGCTGGTCGAAGGAGCCATCCCCGGCCACGTCGATTACGTGCGAACCGAGGGCAAGGATGGCCATCTTGGCTCAATCGACTATAGCGTTTCGAACGTCACCATACGCATCGATCAGATTACTTTCACTGGCGCCGGGCCGGACGAACTGCCTCTTCTGCAAAGCGCCGCCGACAAATTAGCCTCCCGCGAATACTCTCATCCACTTCTGACTTCATTTATCGATCAAAGCGTTCTCCCGGTCTACCACGAGCGTGGTTACCTGAAGGCCGCATGTGCCGCGCCCCTGCCTGATGTTGTTCATCCCACGCATTCTCAATCGGATGATCCGCGAGACGAGCAACGCGCCATCACCCACGTTGACGTCACCATTCCCATCAGCCCCGGCCTTCAATACAAGCTGAGCGGATGGAACTGGTCTGGCAACAATGCGATCCCAACCGATACCCTCCAGCCATTTCTTCACTCCAAGACTGGCCAGCCCGCAAACACGGTTCAACTGGAAAACGACCTGCGCGCGGTGCAGCAGCTCTACGGCTCCCATGGCTATGTAACGGCGGCTATCAAAGCCAATGCCGAGTACGACGATCCTGCTCGAACCGTCACCTACCAGCTTGTGGTCACCGAGGGCGCTTTGTTTCATATGGGCGAGCTTGCGTTCCGTGGCATCGACAACAACCTCGAAGCGCGGCTGCGCGCCGCCTGGAAGATTCGTCCCGGCGAGGTCTACGATGCCTCGTACCTGAACGAATTCTTACCTCGGGCCCGAAAGTTACTGCCTGCAACGGTTGATTGGGAGGTTTCCTCCCATATAACTGCCATTGCTAAAGACAAAACAGTCGACGTGGATCTGCAATACATGGCGAAGGCGCCGCGTTGAGTCGAAGTTATTTAAAACAAAAGGCCGAGGCCCCACCTCATGCGCCTGGAATCAAACCGAAGGAATAAAATGAAACGTCAAGTGCGCTGCACGGAAACCATCCATCAATATCAACAGGAGATAGAGAATGACGAGTCGTTCCGCTGAAGGCATGGCCCTCCAAGATGAAATGAACTCAAATCAACCGCTTTATTTACCGGCCACTCGTTGCCGGCCGCTGACCAGTGCTCTAGTACTGCTTTTTGCGGCAACCTCCTTTCTCAACCTCCAGGCCCTGCCTGCCACTGGACACAGCTTCACAGGCGAGGTCAGTGACGCGATGTGCGGCCGCAAGCATATGGAAGGCGAATCGGCAGCCGAATGTACTCGAGCCTGCGTTGCCCATGGCTCCAAGTACGCGCTGCTAGTGGGTGACAAACTCTATACGCTCGAGACTTCCGACAAGGCGGCGCTTGCGACCCTTGACAAGCAAGCCGGGCAGAGCGTCAGTGTGACTGGATCCTTAAACGAGGCCGGTGACACCATCGAAGTCAAATCAGTGGTGGCGAAGTAGTCTCAGGAACAGGAAGCTTCGTTTGGCTAGGGTGGCGTTTGGCTCAAAACCCGTTTTGTTCGGAAAACCGGAAATTAAAGAATCGCTCGCATCGGACGGCCAATTATGTGCTAGATTGATTTCCACTTTGCCCGCAGCCCTCCCCCAAGATTGCCGGGCATCGCCAAGCGGACCGCACACCGGCGGTCCGCTCTTTTTTTCGCTCTCACATTAAATTCACACTTCCGGTGCAAACCTTTGTGTTAAATTGCATTCTCAATCACATCATTTTTCCAGCCGGAGGCAATAGCATTGGGCAAAAACATGGTTCCCAAGAGGATGTTCTTTACCAAAGGAGTGGGGAAACACCGTGAGCGTTTGACATCCTTCGAGTTGGCCCTGCGCGACGCCGGCATCGCCGCGCAAAATCTGGTCCGCGTGTCCTCCATTTTTCCTCCAAATTGCAAAATGCTCACTCGGAAGGAAGGCGTGAGCTATCTCAGCCCCGGCGAAGTCGTGTTTGCGGTTGTGGCGGAAAACTCCACTCACGAAGCCCATCGCCTGCTAGCCTCTTCAATCGGCGTAGCTATCCCTGCGGACAAGAATACCTACGGATACCTCAGCGAACACCACTCCTTCGGCCAGACCGAGGACGCAGCCGGAGAATACGCCGAAGAGCTCGCCGCCGAAATGCTGGCTACCACGCTCAACGTGGAATTCGATCCCGACCGGTCGTGGGACGAGAAAAAGCAAATCTACCGCTTATCGAACAAGATCGTCCGCACCGCCAACGTCACCCAATCCGCCGTAGGCGATAAGCGCGGACTGTGGACGACGGTGATCGCCTCGGCGGTGCTGATCTTCGACTAAGCCAGAATTGATTAAGGCAGAAAAAAGCCGGACGCATTTAGCGCCCGGCCCATGTCGTAACAGCGGCTACGCATTTACGGAATTAGTTTGAACACTATTCCGTCGTTGTCCGCTCCAGCGCCCGATGTGGTGCCGTACAAGGTTCCGGTCGAGTCGATCAACGCATCAGTCGGCAATACCCCGTTCTCATCATCGT
>Ga0209221_1000448_pt1 | contig 17067 bp, 15 predicted proteins | sample BlaSpr_A8_Ref_O2_FD_187989 | JGI IMG/M metagenome (GOLD analysis project Ga0209221, IMG submission 187989) | Forest soil microbial communities from Thunder Bay, Ontario, Canada - Black Spruce, Ontario site 2_A8_Ref_O2 (SPAdes) (version 2) | ecosystem: Environmental > Terrestrial > Soil > Boreal...
CGCGTCCCAATGGATGAAGACGCCGACGCAGATGAAGACGTCGTCGGCCTCAGCGGCGGGGATCGTTCCGTCGGCGACAGCGTCCGCGACGGCCTTGGCGACCGCGTGCTGCGCGGGGCCGAACATCTGCACCGCCTGCTTGGCGCCCTTGATCGTCACCTTGTTGAACATGACCGTGGAAGGCTTGGTCGCCAGATTGGGGGCGATAACCGCGAGAAGGGCGGTAAAGCCGTCCTTGTTGTTGGTCAGCGCGTGAGCGAAGGCGGTTTCCGCGGCGCTGCCCCGCGGGCCAATGATGAGATCGATATGGGCGACTTCATTGCCGTCGCCGACCAGCGACTCGCCAACCATCAGCTTGTTAATCTTGGCCATGCCAATTCCTCCCTGAGATCAAGCCAAACCACATTTTGCCCACGGTCGCTTAAAGCCCCGCGGACCGGCTATCCTTGTTGTCAGCATCCCGCCGCGGCGGAATCGGTTGGCCGGATAGTCACGAGGGGCGCGCGCCCCATAGGTCTGACTCAATCATCGTTAGCGCGTAAGGGCAAGATGGCGGCCGGGTATTTCTCGCCTCGAATCGTGCCGAGACCGGACGCGAACAAGGTCGCCACGGTGAGATCCGCGCTTGTCCCGGGATTGATCCCGCGCGATTTGAGCGCCCCATCCCAGCCCCGTAGGCTGTCGGCGATCGCCTCGGGATCGCGGGCCGCCGCGAACGCGTCGCGCCAGTGGACCGCCTCGCGGCGGACCGCCTCGGCGGCGCCCAAGTCGAACTTGCGCGCGATATGCGTGTCCGGCGTCGCCGCGAGAAAAGCCAAATAGACGGCGAGCGTCGACCACCTCGCATCGCTGTATCGCGGGCGGGCCGTCGCCAGCACGGGCAAGCCGAGGGAGAAAACGTCGTCATAAGTGGTGACATACTGCCACGCGATGCGATCCCGCCCTGCCGCTTCCGCCATCGCCTCCCGCAGTGTCGCGGCGGCAGGGGCGTTGACGTCATGCCGAGACGCGCGGCCGAGGCCGCCTGGATTGGCGGCGGCTATCGCGGAGAAAACGTCCGCAGCGTCCACCCGATCAAGACGGTCGAGCACCCCCGCCAGCGCCGGGCGCAAAGGCGCATCTTCGGCCTCGGCGGCAGCCGCAAGCGGCGCGCAGAGCAGGATGATGCCGAGATTGGTGTTCTGACCGACTGCCTTGAGTGTCGCATCGACGGCCGTGCGGACGCGAGTTCCGATCCGCGCGCCCGTCGCCGCGATCGGGGCCGCGCTCGCCTCGGCGCTGCGAACGAAGTCCGCGACCTCCATCCGGTGGCCGGGCGCGAACCGATGCACGTTGCCGGGTTTGGGCGCGTCGAGTTCCGCGAGGCACGCCTCGATATAGGCCGCCGCCACTCGATCTTCGCAGCTGTTCATGGAGCGCGCCGTTGCGCGGGGCGGCGAGCCAGCTCATCCATCAGCGCTGATGCGATGGCCTCGGCGATGTTGCACTTGCTCACCTTCTGCAGACCGCTCCATGCGGGCATGCTGTTGACCTCAAGCACAGTCGGCAGGCCATCAGCGGCCACGAGCACGTCGACGCCGGCGATTGCGGCTCCGACCGCTTCCGTCGCTGCAATTGCGAGACGCTCCATCTTGGGATCTGGCGCGACGGCCAGGGGTTGGCCGCCTTGCTTGACGTTGGTGATCCATGTCGAGGCGCGTCGCATCATCGCCGCGATCACGCGACCGCGCAGGACGAACAGCCGATAATCGGTGAAGTCCGGGGTTGCGTTCGGTTGAAACCGCTGCAGATAATAAACTCCCGAAATTTCTTCCGGAGCAGGCAAGTCTTTCGGCCGTCGAATGAGGCGCAAGCCCTTTCCTTGCGCGCCAAACAGCGGCTTGAGCACGAGCGGTCCCTGCGACGCTTCACGTTCGACGAGGGCGCGCGCGGCCTCCTCCGATTCCATCGTCCAGGTTGGGGGAGTCGGCACGCCGGCTTGCGCGAGCAGAAAGCTCGTCGTCGACTTGTCGACGCAGCGTTCAATGGCGCGCGCATCATTCCAGACGACGATTCCGAGCTTCGCCAACGCGTGCAGGACGCCCAGGCGTTTGGTGGTCGCCTCAAATGAGCCGGCCGAAAGCGTGCGCACGTATACGGCGTCGGGCAGTCTCGATCCAAGAACGGGCAGCGATAATCCGCTTGCGCTTCGCGTGTCGAAGCCGCAATCGGCGAGATCGATCCGCTCGACGCGCGCGCCGGCGGCTGCAAACGCCGCTTCCATTTGACGCGCGTGCCAGTCGCGCTGATCGCTGATGACAACAATGGTCGGGGCGTCGGTCAAACCCGCCGCCATGTCAGGCGAACGAGGCATCGAGCAATTTGTGATGAACTTCGCCTGCGCGAAAACTCTCTCCGCTTTCGATCGCGGTGACGATGACCTCAGCCGGACTGAACAGCATGGGATCAATGGCGTAGAAATCACCCTTGAAGCGCTTGAAAATCTCGGCAAAGGGAGCGCCGAAATCGCGCGATGCGCGACTGGGAAGCGCCTCCGCGAGACCCTTCGCATCCTCGGCCGGCCCGGTGACATAGAGCTGCGCGCGTCCGCCGTAGATGATCGCATCGTTGGTGCGGCCCATCGCACTGACAAAGTCGGGATGCGCTGGACTGAGCGGCGCGGCGCCCATGCCATCGACGATGCGCTCGAGCGGAAACTTCAGCTCATGGGCCTTGTGCAAGGCGACTTCCAGCACCCGCGCGACCACCTGCGTAGCCCCGGCCAGGCTTTGAGTCGGAGCGTAAATCACGGTCAAAGCCGAAGGCTTGACCCCGCAATCGGTCGTCACCTTGTCCACAATTTCCGGCGGCGGCGGACGCCCACTTTCGATGACGAGGGTGGCGACATCGGCTTCGTCCCGATAGCCGATGTCTTTAAAAACCGTTTCCTTCTGCGCCAGCGCCCGAGCGGGGCCGGAGCCGAGAGCGAAGAATGCGTCCTTGCCGGTCCCATGCGCCAAGCTCCAACCTGCGTATTGACTCCCAAGGCATGCGATCACCGGCTGCGATGACCTAACCGCAATCGTCCAGGGCCAGCGCGGGGTCGCGCTATCCGGCGCCAGCCGCACCGCGCCAAGGCCGCCCAAACAAATCTCCGCAATGCGCAGCCCGGCATCGACCCCGCCGCGCCGCTGTGCGCCGGCGTCAATCAAGGTTTCCCCGCGCAGCCCGCTGGCAATACCGAGATTGAGCATTGCGGCGTCGCGGCGTAGCGCGGCGGTCAGTTCTGCGGCGCGCCGATTGACACTCAGAGTCTCCAGGCCGCTCAATGGTCCGCCTCCTGAACGAGAGCGATGATTTTCAGCGCCCGCTCACTGACGCAGGCTCGCGCCAAAGCGACGGTCGCGCCAGAGCCAAGCATCGTGCACAAGGGATCACCGGCGGCGATGCGCGTTCCGGCCGGCGATCGATCGACCGCCCAATCCGGCCAATCCCGTCCCGCTCCAACGACAATATCGTGCGGGGCGTAGACGATCTCGGCCGCTTTGAATGCGAAGCTCGGAGAAGCCGGCGTCGGACGTCCTTCGCACGCGGCGATATGACGCGCAAACAGTGTAGTCCCGTTCGATTCGAACACGTCCAGCGTCGCCCCCGGCCGCGGGTTGATCTCTATGAGCCACACCGCATCATCCGACACCAGAAAATCAGCGCTGTTGAGACCGACGAGATCCAGTTCGGAGGCAATCACCGCGACGGAGTGCGCGATCTCTTCCCCTTGTGCTGGATCAATGTCGACGGGTCCGGCGGCGCCGCCATATCGAAACGGCGACTCCGGCATTGGCGCGGTCCACTGCATGCTGAGGCCAATGATCTCGGCTTTTTTCTCGCTTGCGAGGAATAAAGCCGAGATGCTCTTTCCGCCAACGCGACGTTGAAAATAAGAATCGGGCCGAGCGGAGCTCCGGGCTTCCGCCGTGGCGATATGGGCGCCTCCGGCGCCGCCCCTCCTCTTCATAAGCCAGAGATCGGGCTCAGCTGGCGGCGCAAACGCTACCTGCGGATGTTGAACGCCATTCGCCTCGCACATCCGCGCAAGCACAAGCGGGTCCTTGGCGCGCTTCAGGATATCCGCGTCGTTGCCAAACACCCGAATTCTCTCGGCTATCGCAGCGATCGTTTCCGGCTGATGCTCGAAGCCGGCGCCATAGACGAGACCAATCGGATCATGGGCGCCAGCTAACGTTTGAACGGCGCGGGCGACCTTGTCGAGGGTGAGCCCTTCTGACAATCCACCCTCGAGCTTCACGGAGGCGAGGCTTATGGCTCTCGTGTCATCGTCGCCAAAGACATCAATTGAGAGCGGGGCAAATCCTGCATCGCTAGCCGAGGAAGCGAGCGCACGCGCTGAATAGCCGATGACGATGATTGCCGGACGATCCGTCATTCGATGCCCAGTTCGACACGTTCGTGAACTTGGCGGCAAGGGCTAGGCATTTCCTGGGCGTGCGCTATTGTCTGTCGCTAAGCTGCAATCAATCGCGATGCGATTGAACTTGCCGGCGCGAGATTTGTTTCGTCAAGTCTCGACTTCCTGAGGTTGCCTGCAATCGCTGGATCCTCGGTCGACACGAGACCTATCGGGCGGAGCGTATGTCGCTGAAAGACTCAATCAGCGCCGAGGCGACAGCATCGATCGACGGCGCGCCCGCGTCACTCGATGAAGCGGCCGTGGCCGCGGCTCGGCTTTTGGCGCGAAGCTGTCAGCCGCTCATTGCCGGGCTTGGCGCGGATGTCGACGGGGCCAGGGCGGCCATCGCGCTCGCCGAACGGGTGGGCGGGGTCATCGAGCACATGCATTCGGCCGCGTTGTTGCGGAATCTCGACTGTCTGCGCGAAACCGGAATTATGCTCGCGACGCCCGGCGAAGCGCGCATGCGCGCCGACGTCGTGCTGCTCGTGGGCGACGGCTTGACGGAAGCCTGGCCCGCCCTGAACGAGCGGCTGTTGCGCCCGCCAGCGAGGACCGACGGCATGGACGTCGCACGGCGCATCGTTTGGCTGGCGCCGGCCACAGGCGCAAGAATCCCCGGGTTCGAGGGTAATATCGAGATCTGGGGAGCGGGGGGCGGCGCAACGCTCGCGGTCAACCTTGCGGCGCTGCGTGCGCGTGTCAAAAACCGCCGCATCGTGAACCGCCGACCCCCGCGATCCGAGCTGCCTTTGACCGATCTCGACGCGCTTGCCGCCACTCTGAGAGGCGCGCGTTTCGGCGTCGCGGTTTGGACCGCGGCGAGTCTCGGCGCGCTCGAAATCGAGATGCTCCATGGGCTTGTGCGCGACTTGAACGAAACGACGCGGTTCTCGACATTGCCGCTCGCTGAGCCGGACAATAGCGCGGGCGTTCTGGCGGCCTGTGGGTGGGCAACCGGCTTTCCGATGCGAACCGGATTTGGCGCGGGCGTGCCCGTGCACGACCCCTGGCGGTTTGACGCTGAGCGACTCGTCGCGTCAGGGGAGACCGATTGCGTGTTGTGGATCTCCGCTTTCGAAGCCTCCCCGCCGGCTTGGCTGAGCGCCGTGAACTTTATTGCTTTGTGCGAGCGAACGACCCAATTCGCCGAGGCGCCGAACGTCCGCATCACAGTCGGGCGCCCCGGCGTCGATCATGACGCGGTCATGCATTCATCGGACGTCGGGACCCTGGTCGCTGCGACCGCCTCCGCGCGCAGTAGCGCGCCCAGCGTCGTACAGGCTCTCGAGCGCATCGGCGCATGCCTTGAAGACGCGAACGCTCGGCCATGCTGATCCGCATCAAGGGCGCGCATATCGTCGATCCCGCCAATCGTCGCGATGAAATCGCCGATCTTTGGATCCGCGACCATGAGATCGTCGCAGCCCTGCAAGACGGCGCTCAGGCGGACGAAACGGTGGACGCGAGCGGCCTTATTGCGATGGCCGGCGGGATCGACATCCATTCGCATATTGCGGGCGCCAACGTGAACACCGCTCGCCTCATGTTGCCCGAACAGCATCGCGCCCATGCGCGCCGCCCCGCGGAGACGCCGCTCTCCAAAATCGGTTGGACAACGTTCGAGACGGGCCGGCTTTATGCCCAAATGGGCTTTACGACGGTCGTGGAACCGGCTGTCTCGCCGCACCATGCGCTGCACGCCCATCTCGAACTTGCGGACACCCCGATCATCGACAAGGCGATTCTGGCGATACTCGGCAATGACGATTTCGTGCTCAGCCTCCTGCGTTCGGGCGAGAGCGCAAGCGCGCTCTCCGATCACATCGCCTGGACATTGCAAACGACGCGCGCGCTTGGGATCAAAGTCGTCAACGCGGGCGGCGTCGCGGCGTTCAAAGACAACATCCGCAGCTTTTCGCTTGACGACGTGGTTCCTTATTACGGCGTGACGAGTCGGGCGATCGTCAAGGCGCTGCAGAGGGCCGTCCACGAGGCCGGCGTCCCCCATCCCCTGCATGTCCACTGCAACAATCTCGGGCTGCCTGGAAACTTTGAGACCGCGCTGGCGACGATCGCCGCCGCGGAGGACTTGCCACTGCATTTGGCGCATCTTCAGTTCTACGGCTACGGCAAGGAAGGCCCGCAGGGCTTTTCCTCCGCCGCGCCTCAGCTCGCTGAAGCGGTCAACGCGGCCAGGAATGTCAGTATCGACGTCGGACAGGTGATGTTCGGACAGACGGTGACGATCTCGTCCGACGTGCTGCGGCAATTCTCAGCGCGAGGTCAGGCGCGGCCGAAGAAATACGCGATCATCGACGGGGATTCGAATGGCGCCGGCGTCGTACCTTACGAATATCGCGCCGGCAGCTTCCACAACGCGGTGCAATTCGCGGTTGGTCTGGAGCTGTTCCTGCTCATCAATGATCCCTGGCGCGTGTTCTTCACCACCGACCACCCGAATGGCGCACCGTTCACGAGCTACCCCGAGATCTTCGCGCTGTTGATGGACAAGGATGTGCGCGCCGAGTGGTTGTCCCGCCTGCCAGCGGAGGCGCTGGCGGTGACGACGCTCCCCTCGCTGACGCGCGAATATACTTTAAGCGAAATCGCGATAATGACCCGCGCGGCGCCGGCCAGGCTGCTGGGTCTGCGGGATCGCGGCCATCTTGGCGCAGGCGCTCGCGCCGATATCGCGCTCTATCGCCCGGCTAAGGATATCGCGCAAATGTTCCGCGCTGCGGCTCGCGTCTACAAGGACGGCGAACTCGTGGTGCGCGACGGCACAGTGACGCGCAGCCGCTATGGCCGCGCGCTGCATGTGACTCCCGTTGTCGAGGCGTCGATGCAGCGGCGGATGGCGGAATATTACGACGAACGTTACGGCCTGCCCTCCGATTTCATGCGCGTGCCGGAGGGCGCGATCAGACGGCCGCAACCCTTCGAGGCGGTCGCATGCCGGAGCTGACGGTCAACGGAATCGCCATCGACGACACCTTTGCGGAAGCGTTCGACATGCGCGCGACCGCGATCGTGATCACAGCGCCGACCGACCGCTGGGCGGCGCAGGCGGCGACGACGATGACGGGGTTCGCCACTTCGGTGATCGCATGCGGCTGCGAGGCAAGCGTCGAGAGCGTCCAGCCGCCCGAACAAACCCCGGACGGACGGCCGGGCGTGCGCGTGCTCATGTTCGCGGTCTCGACCGCGGAACTTCAGAGGCAACTGCAGAACCGCGTCGGGCAATGCGTGCTCACGAGCCCCGGTTCGGCGTGCTACGCGGGCTTGGACTCGGGCGAGGACAAGCTCAAGCTCGGCGATGCCATTCGTTTCTTCGGCGACGGCTGGCAGATCGCCAAGCGGCTTGGCGCCCGCCGATACTGGCGCGTGCCGGTGATGGACGGCGAGTTCGTCTGCGAATCGACCACCTATCTCACCAAGAAGGCGGTTGGCGGCGGCAATCTCATCGTCATGGGTGAGAGCGCGTCGAAGACGCTTGACGCAACCGAGGCGGCGGTCGAGGCAATGCGCGGGGTCGCCGACGTCATCATGCCGTTTCCGGGCGGCATCGCGCGTTCGGGGTCGAAGGTGGGTTCGAAATACAAGGGCGCGAGCGCCTCGACCAATGACCCCTATTGCCCGACTCTGAAGGGCGCGGTCGACAGCGTTCTGTCTCCCGAGATCGCCTCGGTGCTCGAGATCGTCATCGACGGCCTCACCAGCGAGGCTGTCGCCGAGGCGATGCGGGCAGGGCTTGCCGCGATCATCGAACTGGGCCCCGCGCGCGGCGCCTTGCGGGTCGGTGCGGGGAACTATGGCGGCAAACTCGGCCGGCACCATTATCATCTCAAGGATCTCCTCCCGTGAGCCCTTTGACCTTCTCGCTGCGCGACGGGCCGGAACAGCGTCTCGATCTGTCGCCGTTGATCGCGCACAATCTTGCCGGCAAGACGGTCGCGGAAATCGAACGTATCGAGGTGGGAACGACGCGCATACGTGTATCAGCGGGAGACATTTTCCGGGTCCGCGAAGGCGATCGCGACTCGATTCTTATCGAGGGCGGAGCTGAACGTTTCGATCGCGTCGGCATGGGCATGTCTGCGGGTTCGATCCGCGTCGAAGGAGACGTCGGCGTCGAAGCGGGGCGCCTGATGTCGGGCGGAGCATTGACCATCGCCGGCGATGCGGGCCCGTTCGCCGGCTCTGGCATGAAGGGCGGAACGCTCGACATCGAGGGCGACGCGGGCGAGCGCCTCGCAGGCCCGTTGAGCGGCGAGACAATCGGCATGAGCGGCGGCGTTTTGCATGCGCGCGGAGACGCAGGCGCACGCGCCGGCGACAGACTGAGGCGCGGCTTCATTCTGATCGAAGGTCGCGCAGGCCCCTACGCGGGCAGCCGCATGATCGCGGGCACCTTGGCGATCGGCGACGAAGCCGGCGATCTGCCCGGGTATCTGATGAGCCGCGGCACGATTTTTCTTGGGCGAGGCGCGACGCTTGTCTCGCCAACCTTCGGCGATTGCGGCGACCATGACCTGGTCGCGGCGCGGCTTCTGGCCAGCTACATCGCCCAATTCAGCGCGAAGCTGGCGAACCTGTTCCGCCAGCCCCTGCGCCGTCTCGCGGGTGACCTGGCCGCCCTCGGCAAAGGCGAGATTTTGCTCCCAAGCCGGTAAGGGCGCCCGGTTCGGGACGCAACGTTGAGGCTGGATCGGCATTAAGAGCACCACGTCACGGTGGGCTCGAGATCGCGCGCGAGCGAGCCCTCGTCATAGAATCCGCCGCGTGCGGCGCTTGGCAAAGCGTGCAAAGTTTCGCAAGATTGCTGCGAATTCGCTCGAACCCGTAAGCGGCGAATGAATCGAGGAGAAGAGGCGCGCGTTGAAAGGCGTTCAGGTCACGACGACGGCGCGACTGCACCTGGGTTTTCTCGATCTTGCCGGAGATCTTGGCCGCCGGTTTGGATCGATCGGCCTCGCCATCGACGGGTTCGAAACCCGCGTTAAGCTTCGCGAAGCGCCAAGCTTTGAAGTTTTGGGCGAGGAGCACGAGCGGGCCGCGCAGATCGCGCGCCGCTTGGCTGAGAGCCTTGGCCTCGATACCCGAAAGAAGCTCATCATCTTGAGCGCCATTCCCGCGCATGCCGGACTCGGTTCCGGGACTCAGTTGGCGCTGGCGATCGCGACGGCGTTTCGCCGGCTGACCGGATTGCCGCTCGACACGCGCGAGGATGCGCGCCTGCTCGATCGTGGCGCGCGTTCGGGGGTGGGCGTTGCCTTGTTCGAGCGCGGCGGCTTGGCCGTCGACGCGGGCCGCGGGCCGAACACCGAGGTTCCGCCGGTGGTCGCATGGGCGAACTTCCCGAGGGATTGGCGCATTCTTCTGATCTTGGACCCGCGCGTCGAGGGCGCCCATGGCGAAGAGGAAAGGCGGGCGTTCGCCGGCTTGCCGCGTTTCCCTGCCGACGCGGCGAGCGAAATCTGCCGCTGCACGCTCATGCAAATTCTGCCGGGCGCTGCCGAAGAGGATATTCAGGCTTTCGGCGACGGCGTCGCCAGGATTCAGGAAATCCTCGGCGACCATTTCGCCCCGGTCCAAGGCGGAGGCCGTTTCATCAGCGCGCCGGTGGGCCGGATCGCCGCTCGATTGAAAGCTCTCGGGGCGCGTGGGATTGGCCAGAGCTCCTGGGGACCGACCAGTTTCGCCTTTGCATCCGACCCCGACCATGCGCAATTCCTTGCAGAGCGCGCTGGCGCCGAGCGCGAACTGGGAGTGGAGATCAGAATCTGCAGCGCGCGCGATCACGGCGCCGAGATCCGCGAGGACGAAGACGTTTCAGTCCGCTAATCGCTCGGGAGGGACAATGGCCAAGAACATCCTGCACATGATCACGCCGCTCGCGCATATGAGTCCCTTCGATGTCAACATGGCGCTCGACGCCGGCTATGATGCGACGGCGTCCTACATCAATGTTTCGCTCGATGAGGTCACGGGTCTCGTCCAAGACGCCATGTTTTCGCGCTCGCCGCGCGACGCGGTGCGGACTGGCGTCTTCATCGGCGGCAAGGACGCGCTTCTCGCCCTCGACATGCTCGACGCCGCCGGCAAGGCGCTGTTCAAGCCGTTCGAGATTTCGCTGTTCGCCGACCCCGCCGGGTCGTTCACCACCGCCGCCGCGATGATCGCCGTCGTCGAAAAGACGCTGAAGGAGAAGAAGGATCGCGCGCTTCGCGGCGCCGCCGTCTCGGTCTTCGGAGCGACGGGAGTGGTTGGGACCGCGTCGGCCATTTTAGCGGCGCTCGAAGGCGCATCGGTCACCTTGGTCGCGCGAGACGGAACGCGGCGGACGGCTGATCACGCCGCCGAAATCAATCGGAGGTTTGGAGTCAACCTTGCTGTCGCCGACGGTTCAACACCTGAGATGAGGGCCGCGATTCTCGCGGCGACGGAAGTCGTGCTGGCCGCTGCCAAAGCGGGCGTGCGCGTGCTCGACGCTGCCGAGATTGCCGGCGCGGCGAAATTGCAGATCGCGGCCGATGTCAACGCGGTGCCGCCGTCCGGCATCGAAGGCGTGGATGCCCACGCTAACGGAACGCCGCTCGGCGAGCGCGGCGCGCTCGGAATCGGCGCGCTCGCGATCGGCAACGTCAAATATCGGACGGAGTCCGGGTTGTTCAAACAGATGACGGAGAGCAAGATTCCTCTGCGCCTCGACTTCCGTCAGGCGTTCGACCTGGCGCGTACGCTCGCGTGAGAGTCTTGCAGTTTTCCGGTTTATTCACATCAAGCGCCTCGGTCGACGACGCCGACCGGCCGCACATCCGCCGATCCAGAGGCGCGTTCACGACGGATTTCGACCCCGACAGCGCCCTCGATCACGTCGAGCTTGCGGATGTTGATCCGAACGCTGCGCACCCGCGCATGCTGCAAGAGGACCGCAGCGACCTCTTCCGCGAGCGTCTCAACAAAATCGACATGGCCGCGCCCCACGACCAGGCGAATGGCGTCGAGAATGACGTCGTAGGAGAAAATCGAGCGCATAGTATCGGCGTGCGCGCCGGCGCGACGCACGAGAGCCTCGACGTCGAAGACGACCCGCTGACGGATGGAACGCTCGAAATCATAGGCGCCGATCGCGGCGGAAACGACGAAATCATTCACGAACACACGGTCGAGTTCGCCTTCCTGGTCGCGGCCCCCAATGAGGCCGCGCGCCAACAATCGCCAATCAACTTTGGGCGAAACGTCGGGATCGGGTCTCTCACGCGGGATGAGATCGCGGATGAGAGCGACCGCGATCGGATCGATTGCGCCTTGCCGATCGCGGGCACGACAAAGCGCCCCGCGGAATCCGAGGACATCCGGACGCACGAGCAATAGCCTCGGCACATCAGGCGCTTCAAGCGAGCCTGCCAGGCCGCTCATCATCCTAAGCTCGCGACATTGCGCGCAAAATTCGCTCAGGCGCACGATCTCGAGATGCGCGATGAGCCGGCCGCGCGTCTTGTCGCGGGTGTCGAGCATTGCGCCCTTGAAGCCCAGCTTCGCAAGCTTAGCGAGGAGAGCGAGATCGGGCTTTTCGTCAGCGAACATCATGCCGATCAGAGCGACGTCGCCGGCGAGCCTGCTCAAAGAATCGCCGAGACAATCGAGCGTCGGCGCATCCACGGCAAGCTTGAGATAGTCCACGCCCATCGCCGCCAGCACTCTCGCGCTTTCAACCAAGGCTTCCCCGTTATAGGGCGGATCGCCGAGCGCCGCGCTCGTCTCGCTTCGCCCGGCCACAGCCGCGATCGACGGGCGGGCAATATCGAGCGAGACGGCGCCGAGCGCGCCCCGCCGCGCATCCTTCAGATCGATGATGTCCGCGCCAAGTTGCACGGCGACGCCAGCCTCGGCGGCGTTGGCGACACTGGCGAGCATGCGCGTCATCGCGTCGCCTCCTTTTGCCCCGCGGTCGCCAGAAGTCCCGTCAGCACGCGCGCTCGCCGAGAGTGAGCGGTGTCGCAAGCGACGAAACCCTGAACTTCAGCGGCTTGATTGGCCGCAAGCGCCATCTTATCATTCTGCCCGGGAGGAAACGCAAATGCATCCTGCGGCCCGCGCCGTTCTGGCGATTGCAATCATGGCCTCTTTGGCGCCACCGGCGGTCGCTCAATTCAAGGGAAAGACGGATCCGGACTGGCCCTGCCAACAGATAAAGACGCCGACGTTTTCGCTCGCCTCCATCTGGGCCGGCCCTCAGCTCGATCTGGACTCTCAGAGCTGGCGCAACGAAAGCGACGTCGCCGATCTGAAGGCGCAAATGGCGCAGCGGCGCGTTCCCATCGCTGATGTCGAAGCCGCGATCACCGACCTCAAAGCGAAGGCCGGCCGCGACGCGAACCCCAAGCTTCTCCGCGCCCTCGCCGCCGCGTTCACGGATCTGTCGCAGCAGCGCTCGCAAATTATCGACGGTCTGGATCGAATTGGCCGCAAGCAGAAGGCTTTGGCCGATCGCATCCGCGCGGAGAACGAGGCGGTGCAAAAATCTTCGGACCCGAACCATGACGGCCAAGCGTCGCCCGGCCCGGACAATCAACAAGGGCTGCTATGGGACCTTCGCGTCTTCGACGATCGCCGTCAGACAGTCAGTTATGTCTGCGAGGCGCCGACGCTGATTGAACAACGCATCGGGGAGATCGCTCGCGCGGTGCAAAAGGCTCTGTAGCGCAGCCGCCCGGCGGAGCGCTCCACTCGGCGATAGAAGCGCATAAGTTTACGCGGTCGAATTCTTTCAATGACTTAACTGCGCTTTCGCGCAACTTTTTCTGTCTGACTAATCTAATCGTGTCCTCGTGAGAAGCTGCGACTGCTCTCTCGCCGGCCCATGCGCATTGAGCAATTCATTCTGATATACAGAATAAAATAACATCATATTCTGACCACGTCAAGACAATGTAGCAGGCCGGGGAGCCCGACAAGTCTGCACGGGCCTGATTCTTCCGGGCCGTGGCCAAGCGTAGGCCCAGCCCTCAAGGCGAGATCGGCTTATTGTCCTCGTCGAGCAATGGAACGCCATAGGAGCGCAGAATCGCTTGAATTTCGCTCTGATTCTCGGAGATCAGCTTGTTCAAGTCGCGCTTCCAATTCTGATCGGAATGCCGCACGCCCATGACGATTCGAAAGACCATGGGCGGTCCGCCTTGCTCTTTCACGAGCGGAACGACCGCAGTCGGGGTCTTGGCTTTCGTCGCGTAATAGCCCGCGATCGGACCCCAGAGCAGCGCAACGTCGATTTCGCCGCGCTCCAGGTCGTCCATCATTTCGTGGGTCGGCGAGTCGAAGCGCGTGTCGACAACCAGTGCGTAGGATTTGATTTGGCCTAAGAGCCCGTTCTCGGCCAGCAAGGTCGCCGGCGGGGTGCCTGCGACGATCCCGATCTTCGCCGTTTTGAGACGTGGATCGCTGAGCGAATCCATTCCTTTCAAGGGACCATCCTGGCGATACGCGGCGACGTAGCTCGTTCGATAGTACGGGTTGGTCGGCTGAACGAAGTCGTCGCCTTGAGCGATCCCGAGGACGACGTCGCAATGATGCGCGTTCAGCGTGTTGCGGATGAAGCCGGTGGCGTCGGGATAGAACGTGTAGTCGACCGACTTGCCCAGCTTGCGAGCGAAAAGTTCAGCGATCTTGTTTTCGAAACCCTCGCCGGCCGCATTGGAGAAAGGGAGATCGTGCGGGTCTGCGCAAGCGCGGAAAACGTGCGGGTCGACCAGCTCGATCGAGCCTTCCGCATCCTGCGCGCCGGCCCCGCTAGGAAGAGCCATCGCGCCCAGCGCAAGAATTGCAATAACGATCGACTTGGCTGCGCTCGCCATCGTCTCACTCACCCATGCATTTCGTTTCGGCCTGTTCGAACTCAGGCGGCTTATCCTCATGTTTGGGGGGCCGCCCACGGGGGACCGCGTCCCGAGAGCGGGCGCGTAGATAGACGTAAATGTCGTTGAGATAGCACATCACATTCTTATTGTCGGCAAAGGCTGGCATGACCTTTTCCTGGCCAGCACCGAGATCCTGCTTGCCGCCAGCGACGATCCCGAAGAATTCCGCGTAGCCTATCGTCTTGAGTGAGTCCGCCAGCGCGGGCGCATAGGAAGAGCCCTCTCCGTCGGGGCCATGGCAAACATGGCACTCCGAATGATAACGGCGAAAGCCGGAATACGTATACCAGTCGACCGACCCGTCCGCGGAGACTTTATAAGTCGGATCGCCGTTCTTATCGCGCCACATGCCGTGGTCGTTGGTGACCGCTGCCGGGTCTCCTGGCGGATCGGCTCTAGCGACGAGCGGCGCAGCCAAGGCGAGCGCGAGCCCGAGCATAAGTTTGGAAAAGTTCACGTTTATTTCTCAAGCGGACTGAGCAAAGAAAGGGCCCGGCGCGTGCTTAGCCTGCATGCGCCGAGCCCCGGCTATCCCCGTGGAGTCAGTCGGCCGCTCAATCGCTCGGGAGAGCGAACACGGTGAGCGTGCCGCCGAGAGCGGTGTAGTTCGACAACGCCGCATAACCGCCGACAGCGCCCAGACCGTCCTGCGGCTTCGTCAAACCGGCCGCGAGGCCGATGCCCGCCCAGCCGCCGACGCCGGACAAGATCGCCACATACTGGCGACCGCCGTGCTCGTAGGTCATGACGTTGCCGATGATGCCCGACGGAGTCTTGAACTTGTAGAGCTCCTTGCCGGTCTTGGCGTCGACCGCCTTCAGATAGCCTTCCAGCGTCCCGTAGAAGACGACGCCGCCCGCGGTCGCCAGAGCGCCCGACCAGACCGAGAACTGCTCGGGATCTGACCACACGATCTTACCGGTCTTGGCGTCCCACGCGATGAAGTTGCCCATGTTGTTGTCGCCCTCGGGGGGATACATCGACAACGTCGAGCCGACATAGGGCTGACCCGCGGTGTAACTCACCTTGAACGGCTCATAGTCCATGCAGACGTGGTTGGTCGGCACGTAGAAGAGCTCGGTCTGCGGCGAATAGGCCGCGGGCTGCTCATCCTTGGAGCCCAACGCTGCCGGGCAGATGCCCTTGTGGTTGACGTCCTCTTTCTCCGTCGACATCGCCGCGACCCGGATCGGCCGTCCATAGTCGGGCGAAGCCTTATCCATGTTGATGCCGGTGGCCCAGTTCACCTTCGGGTCGAACTTGTTGGCGACCAGCAGCTCGCCGGTGACGCGATCGAGCGTGTAGCCGAAGCCGTTGCGATCGAAATGGGTCAGCAGCTTGCGGTCCTTGCCGTCCATCTTCTGGTCGGTGAGGATCATTTCGTTGACGCCGTCATAGTCCCACTCATCGTGGGGCGTCATTTGATAGATCCACTTGACCGCGCCGGTGTCGACGTCGCGCGCCCAGATCGACATCGACCACTTGTTGTCGCCGGGCCGCTGCGACGGGTTCCAAGTCGAGGGATTGCCCGAACCGTAGTACATCAGGTTGAGGTCGGGATCGAAGGCATACCAGCCCCATGTGTCGCCCCCGCCGATCTTCCATTGGTCTCCTTGCCACGTGCTGGTGCTGGAATCCTTGCCGACCGGCTTGCCGAGGGCGGTCGTCTTTTCGGGGTCGATGAGCGTGTCAGAATCGGGGCCTTCGGAGTAGCCGCGCCAAGCGAGTTTGCCATCCTTGATGTTATAGGCGCTCACCCAGCCGCGTACGCCGAACTCACCGCCGGATACGCCGATGAGCACCTTGTCCTTGAACACGAACGGCGCGTCGGTGCCCGTCTGGCCCTTCGAAGCATCGCCGTCTTTGACCGACCAAACGACTGCGCCGGTCTTTGCATCGAGCGCAACAAGCGTCGTGTCCGCCTGGTGAAGAAAGATCTTGCCGTCCGCGAAGGATAACCCACGGTTAACTGTGTCGCAGCACATCACTGGGATGACGTTGGGATCCTGCTTGGGTTCATATTTCCAGAGAATCTTGCCGTCGTTGTTAAGGTCCAGTGCGAAGACAGTGTTCGGGAACGGCGCTTGGAGAAACATTACGTCGCCGATCACCAGTGGAGCACCCTCATGCCCGCGCAAGACACCGGTCGAGAAAGTCCAGGCGGGGGCAATCTTGTGGACGTTGTCGGTGTTGATCTGCTTGAGTTCTGAATACCGCGTCGCGGCGAAGTTTCCCGCAGGCATTACCCACTGGTTCGGGTCCGCGGACAGTTTGATTAGTTCATCGTTTGCGACAGCATACCCGGCCGTAAAGAGGGCGGCGACGCCGAAGCAGCTTGCAAGTAAGAGTTTGCGCATTGTTTCCTCCCGGTTAGACTTATTAGTAAAGCCCTCGTACCCACGACGGGTCAAAGCGCCTTGCAGCGGCAGTCTCAGTGGGACGGTTTCGGCAGCGTGTCACGGCACGGCGAAACGAGCAGTCGCTCGCGGGGATTCGCCTTGTCTCCGAAAAGTGCGCCGGGGCTCCCGTTCCCCAACGCTCGTGCAGTCGAAACCAACGGGAGGATATCCCGATCGAATTTTGAGCGCAAGGGGCAACCGACCGTTGGTCACGAGAACGTCATCGCCACAAATGTGGGGTTCCTGCTACAGGTGATGCCCTGTCAGTTCGCGCCCGAGCATTCAGAAACAGCGCACT
>Ga0209221_1000451_pt1 | contig 16994 bp, 11 predicted proteins | sample BlaSpr_A8_Ref_O2_FD_187989 | JGI IMG/M metagenome (GOLD analysis project Ga0209221, IMG submission 187989) | Forest soil microbial communities from Thunder Bay, Ontario, Canada - Black Spruce, Ontario site 2_A8_Ref_O2 (SPAdes) (version 2) | ecosystem: Environmental > Terrestrial > Soil > Boreal...
ACATCCACATGCATCGCGGTCTTGGTGAGAATCGACGAGTCGATGGCTTCACCAATGGCCAGCGGGTCGTACATTGGCGTACCGCCGCCGCTTCCATATTTGGCTTCGAGGCCAAGCAGGAAGGTCAAAACCTGTACGGCGAAATCGTTGAGCGGGCCGTGGGTCTTGGAAAGTTGGTCGAGCTGCGCGTGGCCGTAGAGAGTTTTGTCGCCGACATCGAGGCCGACCATGGTCAGCGGCCAGCCAGCCTGAAAAACAATCTGCGCGGCTTCCGGGTCGTTGAAGATGTTGGCTTCGGCGGCGGCGTTGACGTTGCCGCCAGAAATTGAGCCGCCCATGATGATGACTTCCTTGACCAGGGGGACGATGGAAGGATCCTTGAGCAAGGCGAGGGCGATATTGGTGAGCGGGCCGATGGGCAGCAGAGTGATCTGGTGGGGATGGTCGTGGATCATCTGAATGATCAGATCCGGGGCGAAACGCGGGTCGGTTTTACATTTTGTGGGCGGGAGGTCGACGTTGGCGAAACCGTTGGCGCCATGCCAGAACTGGGCAGTGATGAGTTTTTGAAACAGCGGGTGCTGCGCGCCGCCGGCGATGGCGATATCGCAGCGATTGGCGAGCGAAGCCAGCTTGAGCGCATTCTCCAGACCTTGTTTCGCTTCCACGTTACCGGGGACGACGGTAAGGGCGCGTACGTCAAGTTCGGGAGAAGTGAGCGCGAGCATGATGGCGATGGCGTCATCGGTGCCGGGGTCGGTATCGATGATGACTTTTTGGGGTCCGGCGGCGGGGGACGGCACGGAAGCTGAAGAACGATTTCCGGCTCGCGCGGTGGGAATAATGGACAACAGAGCAGGGATGGCGAGCAACAGAAACAGCGCGAAACGCTTCCAAATGAGTCTAGAGCGTTCGTTTGGGCAGGCGGAGGAATTTTCCGCGACCTGAGCTGAACCAAAACGAATAGAAAAATCACACCCGGTTTTTTGTAAAACCGAAAAATTCATTTGGGCTAGGCCCACCCCATGCAATTGAATGAAAGCACGTTATAACTTCGTTGCTGACGGGTCAATACGAAACTCGAACGAGAAAAAAGATTTCCACAGAGCTGAAATTAAATATTCCTAAAGCTGAAATCGGCGGAGCGGAAAAAATCGTGAACGGAAATGCGTTACACGAAGCTGAAGAAGCGGCGGAAGCGGCCACCAGGAGATTTTGTTAACATTCGTGTCGAAATGGAACGCCGCAACTCTCTCACGCGCCGATATCGGTTGTTAATTCTCGTTGCTGCTGTGCTGACGGTCGGAACGGCAGACACGTCGGCGGGGCTACTTCGGCACACCTTTGCGGTGGTGTTGCAGGATATGCGCGGGCCGGGGAGTACGCAGTCGAGTGCGGGACCGGCGCAGGCGGGAAGCGACAGCGCGCCGGAATCGCCAACGCAGGCCCACAAAGATGAAGATGGGATTACGCTGCGACGCCGGAGCGACGTGATTAATCCTTATCACGTGCAATTCCGCGACGTGACCAGCGAAGCGGGCATACATTTTCACCATGAGCGCGCAGCGTCACCCCAAAAACTGTATTTAGAAACGATGGGGCCGGGCGTGGCCTGGATCGATTACAACAATGATGGTTACCTCGACGCATTCTTCGTGAATAGCGGTCTCACGCCGTTTTTTCATCCCGATTCGGCTCCGCAGCCGGCGCTGTACCGCAATAATCGCGACGGAACGTTCACCGACGTGACAGCGGAGAGCAAAATTCACACCGATGGCACCTTCTTCTTCGGGGCGGCGGTTGCGGACTATGACAACGACGGATTTCCGGACATCTATATGACGGGGTACCGCCATTCGGTTCTGCTGCACAACAACCGGGATGGCACGTTTACGGACGTGACCGCCAAGGCGGGAGTGGGCGACGATGGCGCTTGGGCCACGGCGGCCGGATGGTTCGATTACGATCACGACGGAAAGTTAGACCTGCTGGTCACTAATTACGTGCAGTACGACGAAGATCATCCCGAGGCATGCGGCGAGGAACCACCCGGGCATCGCGATTATTGCCATCCGGATAAATTCAAGGGCAGCGCAGCGAAGCTGTACCACAACAATGGCGACGGCACATTCACGGATGTAACGGAAAAAGCAGGGCTGACCAATACCGACGGGAAGAGCCTGGCAGTGGTGCTGGCCGATCTGGATGGCGATGGCTGGCCGGATATTTTCATCGCCAACGATACGCAGCGGAATTTTTTGTACCTGAACAATGGTGACGGGACCTTTCGCGATGCGACGCGCAAAGCGAATGTTGGTTTCAGCGAAGACGGGCGCGCCGAAGCGGGAATGAGCGCGGATGCGGCAGACGTGATGAACAACGGGCTGCTGTACCTTTTTGTCAGCCACCTGGATTTCGAGTTGAACCGGATGTACCGCAATAACGGCGACGGAACTTTCACGGATTTCACGATCGCGTCCGGAGTGGGACAGACCAATATTCTGAACAGTTCTTTTGGGGCGCGATTTTTCGATTTTGATAACGATGGCTGGCGCGATTTGCTGGTGATCAACGGGCATATTCTCGACGACATTCCGCTGCATCATCCGGAAGTAACGTATGAAGAGGAAAAGACGCTGTACCGGAACATGGGCGAGGCGCGGTTTGTGGACGTGACACGCACGGAGGGGAAAGATTTTCGGGCGAAGCATGTGGGGCGGGGGCTCGCGGTGGGCGATTACGACAACGACGGTTGGCAGGATTTTCTGGTCAGCAATAATGGGGAAGACGCACAGCTTTTCCGCAACGAAGGCGGGAGTTCGCCGGACGCCAAAGGGAATCACTGGCTGGCGGTGAAGCTGATTGGGGTGACGTCGAACCGCGATGGCATTGGCGCGGCGATTCGGGTGCGGGCCGGCGATTTTTCGAGCTACGATCAGGTGAAGGGCGGGATGAGTTATTGCTCGGCGCAGGATCCACGGGTTTTTTTTGGTTTAGGGGCGCATGAGAAGGTCGACACTTTGATTGTGCGCTGGCCGAGCGGATATGTGCAGGAGATGAAGGATGTTCCGGCGGACACTGTGGTGCAGGTGACCGAGGGGGTTGGCGCTAAGGCTTTGAAGTATCCGGCACCGCGTTCGCGGTAGGCGCTGTGGAAGTGGTTGTAGGGAGCCCGGAGATGCTTTGATCCTGTTCGCGATTCGGAAATCCTTAGCTATTCGGATTGGCGGATGGCGCGGAGGTCGATGCCGAGTTGCTGGCATTTTTTGTAGAGGTGGCTGCGTTCGAGGCCGAGGGCTTTGGCGGTGTTGGTCATGTGGTGGTGATTTTGTTTCAGGACTGCAAGTAGCGTTTCGCGTTCGAAGGCTTCGACGCGTTGGGACAGGATGCCGCGGACGAGGGCGCCGGCGAGTTGCGGGTTGCTGGCAGCGCTGGCAGAAACGGTGGATTGCGGAAGAGCGCGCTGGATGGTGGCCGGCTGAATTTCGTCTTTATTTTCGAAAAGCAGCACGCGTTCGATGACGTTGCGCAGCTCGCGGACATTGCCGGGCCACGGGTAGCGCTCGAGTTCGGCGACCGCTTCGGAAGAAAGGGTGCGCGACTTCCAGTGATTCTGTTCGTCGAGCTGCTTGATGAAGTGCTCAGCGAGCACGCGAATATCTTCACGGCGTTCGCGCAGCGGAGGTAGCGCGAGGGGAAAAACGAAGACGCGATGATAGAGATCTTCGCGGAAGGTTCCTTGCCGAACCTGTTCTTCGAGATTGCGATGGGTAGCAACAACCACGCGAACGTCCACGGTGAAGGGTTTATCGCCGCCGACCCGCTCGATTTCGCCTTCTTCCAGCACGCGCAATAATTTGGCCTGCATGGTCATCGGCATATCGCCGATTTCGTCGAGAAAGAGCGTGCCGTGGTGGGCCTGTTCAAATTTTCCAGTGTGGCGGGAAGCGGCTCCGGTGAACGAGCCTTTTTCGTGCCCGAAGAGCTCGGTTTCCATCAGTTCGGAGGGAACCGCCGCGCAATTCAGCGAAATGAAGGGACCGGCGCGGCGCGGACTTTTTTCGTGCAGGGTGCGGGCGACCAGCTCTTTGCCGGTTCCGGTTTCGCCGCGAATGCAGACGCGGGTTTCGCTGGCGGCGACTTGCTCCACCTGGGCCATGACTTCTTTCATCGCGGGACTGGCCCAGACGATGTGATGGCGGCCCAGGCGTTTTTTCAAGTCGCGATTTTCCTCTTCGAGATGTTTCAGGCGCAGGACGTTTTCGACGGTCAGCAGCAATTTATCGGTGGAGATCGGCTTCTCCAGGAAATCGCTGGCGCCGAGTCGGGTGGCTTTCACTGCCATTTCGATGGAGGCCTGGCCGGACATCATCACGATGGTGGAATTAATCCCGGCGGCTTTGAAATCTTCGAGCAGGGCGATGCCGTCGCGCCCGGGCATGACCACGTCGGAAAGAATCAGGTCGAAGCGGTCGGCTTTGGCCAGTTCGAGGGCGCGTACGGCACTGTCGCAGACGGTGGCGTCGTGACCGGCGAGACGAAAGGCGCGGGCGAGCGAAGCGAGCGTATTGGCATCGTCATCGATGACCAAGATATTCGCTTTGGCGGTCACGGAAATTACGCCTCGACTTCTTTCTTCTCGAAGACCATGGGAAATACTTGCGGCTTGTGCGGCGGGCTGGAAGGCAAGTCGAGGTGGAAACTCGTGCCCACGCCCGATTCGCTTTCAACCGAGATGCGGCCGCCATGATCGGCGACGATGGCCTGCACGATGGCGAGGCCGAGGCCGGAGCCGTGCTGCTTGGAGGTGTAATAGGGAGTGAAAATGCGTTCGGATTCCTCGGGAGTCAGACCTGAGCCGGTGTCGGAAACTTCGAGCGAGACGCCGTGCTCGATGGTCTGGGTGCGCAGCATGAGCACGCCGCCTGCGGGCATGGCGTCCATCGCGTTGAGGATCAGATTTTCGATGGCGCGATGCAGCAGCGTGGCGTCAGCCTGAATGATCGGAAGATTTTCCTGGAGATGCAATTCGGGAGTGATCGGCGGACGGCCGACGGCGCCGAATTGAGCTTCAAAAAGTTTTACGACGTTGCGCGCGATGTCGTTGAGATTCACGGGCGCGAGTTCGGGCTGAGGCATTTTCGCGAAATCACTGAAGCGGCTGACGATGGCTTTCAGGTTATCGATTTCGCCGAGCATGATGCCGGTGGATTCCCGGAAAACTTCGTCGAATTGCGGCGAATTCTGCTCGCGGGCGCGCTGCAGATTTTCGACGGTGGTTTGCAGCGGGAACAGCGGATTTTTGAGTTCATGCGCGAGGCGGCGGGCGAGTTCGCGCCAGGCGGCGACGCGTTCGACCTGCACCAGTTTTTCGCGCTGCTCGACGAGCTGGCCGGTCATCTGGTTAAAGGATTTGGAGAGTTGGGCGATTTCGTCGTGGCCATGAACCTCGACCCGGCTGCCCCAATTTCCATGGGAGACTTCGCGCGCGGCGGCGACGAGTTTCTGCACCGGGCGGGTGACGCGCGCGGCGCCCCACCAGCTGAGTAACAGGCCGAGCAGGACGCCGACGGCGGCGACGCCCAGCGCCAGCCAGCGGATGCGACGTTCGAGCGAGACGACGGTGCGCTGCGAGCTGCCTACGAACAAGACGCCGAGCAATTCTTTTTGGCGGCCGACCTGCGGCAGCGCTTTGAAAACCTCGGCATTCGAGGGATCGAAACCCCAGCTGATTTTTTCGGTTTGCTCGACCGGATCGGCTTCGATTTTTTCGACCAATGGCTGGAAACGGTCGGCGTCGGGCGCGGGGCCGTTAATGTCGATGAGGTTGGGTTCCTGAAACTCGGAGGCGAGATTCAGATAGAGCAGGGCGCGCATATCGGCGGGCAAAACGAGCGAGCTAAGAAATTCCTTGCCGAGACGCTCGCCGCCGACGACGTAGAGGTCGCGGTCGCCGACGCGAACGGTGGAGACGGCCATCAAGCCCAGCGCCGGGCCCTGATCGGTTTCAACCTTCATTAAGAAAGCGCCGCGGGCGGCCCAATCATCGGGTTGGGTGACCCAGGAGAGTTTGTAACCGAAGCGGGCGGGATATTCCTCGGACGAGATGATGGAGCCGTCGTTGCCGACGAAATCGAGAAAATTAAGTTGATGCGAGCTGGAAACGCCGCGGGCGTCGTGGACGTAAACGGAAACGTCGGCATTGGGGCGGCTGAGGTCGACGGCCATGCGGGTGGTGGCTTCTTCTTCGGCGATGGCTTTGATGCGGTGGGCGACGTCCTGGCCGCGGCGCTCGAATTCGCGCTGAAACTGCTGGACCATGGCATCGGTGTGCTGGCCGTTGAGCTGATCGAACACGCGGCGGGTGACGATGGTGACTCCGGCGGCGACCAGGCCGACCGCGAGGAGCAGCGCGATCATGAAATTCAAAAACAGCTTGGAACGAAACGTCACTCGGGATCCTTTATATGAGGGCTCGTGGTATTGGTCTCCGGGCTATCGAGCCAAACATCCGCCAGCGGCCAGGTTTGTCCCGGGCCCGGCGGAGTCCAGTTTCGCACGCGAGGGCTGAGACCGTAAACCTGAGGAATCCAGACCAGCGGGACGATGCGAAAGGCGTCCAGGATTTCGCGCTCGCGATTGTAGATTATTTGCGGCGAAGCGGATTCGGAAAGCGCGGCGCTGGTGGCGATGCCGGGCGCATAGGAATTGAGGTCACGAAGTAAACGGTTCAGCGCGACCGCGGGTTGGGACGCGCGCAGCGGGACACGCATCAAGCGGGCGTCGGGAGTGGAATCAGTTTTTGTGGTTGATGGCGAGGGCGGCGCGCCCACGGCGGTAACCATCAGGCCGGCTTCTTTGGCGTTCACAGCAATTCGCTCCGCGACACTTTGTTCCAGCGGGTCAGCGGAATCATATCCCAACACGAACTTGGGGGCAGGCGCGATTTGCGCGAGAAGTTCCTTGGCGCGCGGGAGATCGGCGGACGTCGAGAACAAGAAGGAGGTGCCGCTGGACCATTGCGGCAGCAGGGCGCCGGTGGGTTCGCCGGTTTTCTGCAGAAGGAAGGTGACGATCGCGGCGCGATCGATGGAGAGGGAGAGCGCTTGGCGCGGGTGTGTTTCGGTGGCCGAGATGGCGCGATTTTCGGAGAAGACGAGAGCCAGCAATTCGTCAGGCGGCGATTGGCTGAGGCGGACGCCGCGTTCGGCGGCGTGGCGCGCATCCTGCGGAGGAATTTCGGTGAGATCGGTTTTGTTCAATTCGAGATCGAGCAGGCGGTCGCGAAAGGCACGGCCCAACGTGATTTCGATCGCGTCGACGAACGGGCGGCCCTGGGGGAATTTGTCGTTTGCTTTCAGAGTGGCGGATTTGCCCGGTAGCCAGGAGGAAAGAGCGAAGGGTCCGGTGCCAGGAGTGCCGGTAGAGGTGCCGTCGAGATTTTGATTCGCGTAAATCAGCGCATCGATTTGAGTTTTCGCTGCCGATGCTTGGGATGTTCCATCCGAAGCGGTCGCGGGGTCGAGCGAGGCGACGATGGCGCCCAGTTCGACGCGCAGAGTTCCGCCGTAACGCGGAGGGCGCGAGGTTCGGGCGGGGATCGCCGCGAAGAGCACAGCGAGGCCGAGGCTAATGACTGCAAGTCGCCGTAACAATGTAAGCCTCGTAGTTTCCAGTTTTGAGATTGTGGACCACGGCACGCGCGGTGCTGGTTTCGGGATCTGCTTGCACCGACAGCACGGGGCCGTCAAATTCGATCGCGTTTCCAGATCGACTCTCGGGCGGTCCGGATGTGGTGGCGTTGAGAAGGTAGCCCTGAATTGAATCGGACTGGGTCCAATCACCAATCCCGCTGATTAGAGCTGGCGTCGCGCTGCCGCACGTTCCAGGGAGGATTGCGCCAACGGTGCCGGCAAAACCGGAGACGTCCGTGTGAGCGATGGCCAGCGGGGGCGGATTTAATTTGGTGCAGCTTATTTTCGCGCTGAGATCGGGATCGCCGGTGCAGCGGATTTCCGCGACAGCGATGGAATGTTCTTTCAGGTCGATGCGGCCGCCAGGGTCTCGCGAAGGAAACCCGGTCTGGGGAATCGGGCTTTCGTGGGAGAGCAGCCAGTCCGCGCCGGACAATTTATAGTCGGCCAAGCGCTTGGTTTCGAGGATCGCGAGCGCAGCGTCGCCCACCGTTGCGTCTCTTACGATTGCGAAATCGAGAAATTTGTCAGGCTGCTTCCAGACCAAGCGTTCATCGAGGGACAAGAACGGCTGGTTGATTCCGTTCGCGACGGTATTTTCTTTGGATACCGAGACGAGGCCGGTCGAAAAGGAAATGGGATCGCGAGCGTTGTTGAAAATTTGGATCGCCCAGAGGTAGGCGTCGGCGGATTCAGAGAGGGTGAGGCGCAACGGGACGGTGGTTCGCCCGGCGAGTGAGCCAGCGGAAGCGAGACCAAGACTGTGGCTCCGCAATTCGCCTTGGAAAGCGGCGACGATCCGGTTGGCATCGGAAGGGTCGAGCCCAGAAATATTTTTTACGTCGAGCGTGACGGGAGTAGAGGCGCTTACTGCGGCGGCGACTTGGTCGGCAAGTTGGGTCACAGCGTCATTCCATGACTGAGGAAAGGCAGCTGCGGCCTGGGCGTGAGCGGTCCGCGGAAGAAAAAGAAAAGCGAGAAAAGCGATTCGAGCGGCGAGATGGAGGCTGGGGCGGGACTGCATCAGTGTTCGAGTGCGCGAATTGTGGAAAGCGTTCGCGATTCGTCATCTTAGCATACCTGTTTGCGGCGGCCGGCTGGGTGGCTGGGGCTGGCACGTGGCGGATGCTTCGCTGCGGCGGTGCGCCCGGCGTCTACGAATCGAACCGGAGACTGCGGGGTAACGAAGCATTGCGTTTGGAGCCAGCCGGAGCCACCCGCAAGGGTTTTTGCCGGCGTTACTCCCGGAGGCAAACGATTTTTCGCGGGGCAGGCCGCGAGAAATGTTTGTCCGGGAATTTCGATGGTGCGAGTTTTTCAATGCGTTTCCTCAGGGGCTAAAGCCCCAGTTTGAGTCGGGCGGCGAGGGTCGGAGCTAAAGCTCCGACCCCCTAAAAAACAGCGGCCCTCAGTGGCTAAAGCCGCGCGAGCTGCGTTGGTTTTGGGCACGGCTGAAGCCGGGCCCTGACGAAGAGCGTCGCGCTCGGATCCTTGATTAGCGATTATCATTTGCCGTTCGCGGCGCCGGGCATATTGGTGATGGCCTGGGCGGATTTCATTACGTCGTTGGTGAAGAAAAATTTGCCGTCGTTGGGGACCATCATGATTTGGACGCGGTCGCTGAGGCGTTGGGCGACGGTGAGCTGGACCAGCAGGGGATTGGTTTTGAGCGCGGCGGCTTCGAGCTGCAATTTTTCGGCGTCGGCCTGGGAGGTGACGCGGATCTGGTTGGCGTCAGCATCGGCGAGCAGCGCCTGGCGTTCTTTTTCGGCTTTGCCGTCGATGACTTTGGCTTGGGCCGCAGCTTCCGCCCCCTTTACGGTTTCTTCGTTTTGAGCTGCGGCGAGAAAGACGCGGCGCTGCTGTTCGGCTTTGCTGTCGATCACTTTGGCCTGAGCTTCAGCGTCGGCGGTTTTCAGGCGCGCCTGGGCGGCGGCGTCGGCATCGAGGATGGTGGTTTGCTTGCGGGCTTCAGCTTCGAGTTTGGATTGTTCGATTTGTTTTTGTTTCAGCGGAAGCGTGTACTGCATGGAATCGGATTCGGCCTGAGCCATGAGCACACGGGTGCGGGCGTCGGCTTCGGAGTGCTTGATCTGACGGACTTTCAGGGCTTCGGCTTGGGATTCGGCAATCTTCACTTTTTTCTGCTCGATGCTCTGGTCGACGGTCACGCGATCGTCTTCCTGTTCTTTGAGGAGCAGGCCCTGGAGGCCGGCAGAATATTCTTCGGGGAGCTGGATTTTACGGAGCAGGACTTCTTTGACGACGATTTGATCCTGGGCCAGGCGCGCGGTGATGAGCTGGGTGGCCTGCGCGCGAAATTCTTCGCGCTTGGTGGAGAAGACGTCGCGGACGACGTAGTTGGGGCCAAGTTCGCGGAACACGCTGGTAACGACGGGCGCGACGATCTGGTCGTCGATGGGCTGCGGCAGATTGGCCTGGATGTAATCGAGATGGCGCGGGTCGAGGCGGTAGCGCACGGTGACGGCGACGCCGACCGAGAGGCCTTCCCGGGCTTCGACCGTGAGGACTTCCCTGGTTTTGTCGCGGGTGTTGTCGGTGGCGGCGGTGGAGAAAACTTGGTCACGGATGTCGTAGAGTTCGGCGCGTTCGACGAGCGGAGTGACGAGGTGCGTTCCGGCGTAGAGGGTGCCGGGGCGGACGCCGGAGATTTGGCTGACGAGCACGGCGGCGTGGCCGTCGGGCACGACGAGAATGCTTTTGCCGAAGAGGCTGAGGGCGGCGGCGATGGCGAGTAATTTCGCAGCCGCGGCCCAGCGGATGGCGCGCCGCGGGCCGGTGCGCCGGCGCAGGTAGGTGGCGCCTGGAGTTTGGGGCGGAGGGACGGCGCTGGCTTGAACTTCGGCGTCGGACGATGCGGGCGACGTTGTTGGTGATGACCTCGGCGGGGAATCGTTGGTGCGGCGCAGGAGGCGGTCGAGTTCGAAGGCGAGGTAGACGTCGTAGAGCACGATGGCGATGGCGATGCCGACAAAGCCGAAACTGATGACGAAGAGCAGAAAGCGCAAGAACAGCATGGCGATTCTCCTTCCCGTTGGTCGACTTTTGGAACAGTGACCACCGGTGCAACGTAAATCCTAGGGCGCGGCAGAAAATCGCCCAGCCATTCGAGCTGCCGGCTCAGGCCGCTTTCCGGTGCAGGCCGCTGTGCGTCCGGGCGTCGGAAACGGATGAGACTCTTTCCGCCAGCGACTGGTGAGTGGCGCGAGCGGGCATCATTTTCATGAGCAAAACCAGACTGGCCCACTCGAGGCCCAGGGCGACTGCGAACGAAACGAAAATTGCTCCGGCAAGTCCGGCGAATCCGAGAGTGCTTTCCATGGCCCTTTCTCCTTCTATCGATCAATGCTCGCGGGGTTTATCGTTGGCTTGCTGCACCGCGTACTTAGCGAATGCAGGAGGATGGCCAGACTTTGGGGATCGATAGGCAGCCGAGCTGGCTAAAACCGGGCCATTATTTTCAGCGACTTACGAGTGGCGATGATGGTGGAAGCGACAGCTGATTCCGGGCGGATTGAAAAACGGCGTGGGGCGTTTTGGACGGTGTGGAAATCTCCACGCAGATTGTCGCGATTAGGATGCGGCTAAGGAAGTCTCGGTTTCGCGCGAAAGGTGGATAGAACTGATAGAATTCGGAAAGACTTAACACAGAGGACGCAGAGAAACGCGGGAGGACACGGAGACGTGTCGGATGGGCTTGCGGCACCTTTGTGGCTGGTCGGTTACGGACCGATTGAGGTTCAGCGATGGCTTGGGGGCAGAAAGACGACGAAGCTGGGGCACAAGAGGGGCGCGGGAGTTCGCCGGTGAGCGATGCGGGACGGAATTCGGCTGGTGGGCCGGGGCCGAACCAGGGTGATCCGCGGGTGAGGCTGGGGCAGGCGGGGACGGCGCCCAGCGGATTCCGGTTGGGGCGCGTGTTGGGGATTCCGATTTATGTGCACCCCAGCTGGCTGATTATTTTCCTGCTGATTACGATTACCCTGGGCAAGCAGTTCGCGGTAATGCATCCGAATTGGTCGCAGCAGCAGCACTGGGCCCTGGGGATCATCACCAGCATTCTGTTTTTTGCTTCGGTGATTTTTCACGAACTGAGCCACAGCGTGGTGGCCAAGCTGTACAAGATTTCGGTGGAGTCCATCACGCTTTTTGTTTTCGGCGGTCTGGCGCGGATCACGCGGGATCCCTCCAGCGCGAAGCAGGAATTCAACATCGCCATCGCCGGTCCGCTTTCCAGTTTATTTCTGGCGGGATGCTTTTTTCTGGTGGCGCGCGCGGTGCCGAATCATCAGTTGGTTTTCGCGGCGTGCAACTGGCTGTGGGAAATCAACCTGATGCTGGCGCTGTTCAATCTGGTGCCCGGATTTCCGCTGGATGGCGGACGGATTTTGCGGGGGATCGCCTGGGGCATTACCGGAAATTTCGACCGGGCGACAAAGATCGCTTCGGGCGCGGGAAGATTTTTCGCCTACCTGCTGATCTTCTTCGGCGTGTGGCAAGCGTTCAACGGGAACTGGGTGGGCGGAGTTTGGACCGCGTTCATCGGCTGGTTTTTGCTGAGCGCGGCGCGCGAGAGTTACGTGCAGGTGGAATTGCGCAACACGCTGACCGGCGTGAGGGCGGCGGACATCATGAGCCGGGATGTGCCGACGGTGGAGCGCAACATTTCGATCGATGATTATGTGCATGAGGTGATGCGCACCGGGCGGCGGTTTCACATCGTGACCGGCGCGGGAAAACCGGTGGGCCTGGTCACGTTGCATTCGGCGCGCAGCGTGCCGCGCGAAGAGTGGGCCAATACCTCGATTCAGCCGGTGATGATGCCGTTCGAGCGGATTCATGCGGCATCGCCGGAGGAACCGGCGCTGGGCGTGCTGCAGCGGATGCAGAGTGAAGACATCAACCAGATGCCGGTGATTTCGGAGGGCAGAATCGTGGGTATGATCGCGCGCGATACGATTTTGCGTTTGCTGCAGACGCGGCTGCAGTTGGGGCATTTGGCTTCTTAGGCGGGCGGCGCAATTTTTAGATATGAGCCAGCACGAACCACATACCACGGAAAATCTTACGGAAAGTTCAGCGCCGCCGGTGAGCCGCCGGGGCTTCGCTAAATATTTAGGGATTGGTGCCGTCGTCGCGGCAGCGGCCGCGGTGATTGCGTTCTTTCGTGGCCGAGATCAGGCGTACCCGGTAACGACCATCGGTCAGATCGACGAAATTCCGGTGGGCGGTTCGAAGGTGTTTGCGTATCCGCAGAACGACCGGCCATGTTTTTTGCTGCGACCGGCGGAGGATCGATATATCGCGTTCAGCCGGCTGTGCACGCATCATGGATGCCCAACTTTTTTTCAGCCGCAGGAGAATGTTTTCAACTGCCCGTGCCACGGAGGAGTTTTTTCGGCGCAGGATGGCCGGGTGCTGGCGGGACCGCCGCCGAAGCCTTTGCCGCAATTGATTCTGGAAACGCGAGGGAATGCAATCGTGGCTCTTGGATTTGTAAAGTCAGCGTGAAGTACACGCGTTTTGCCAGCAAGCGATTGCGGTGTACGGGAAAATCTTAAAGGATGATGGTCAATCCAGTTTGGTTCGTGGCGGGCGGGGCGTGTGCCATCGCGGGAATATCGGCGTGGGGCGCGACGGCTCCGTCATCGCAATTGTTCGGGCGAACCGTTCGACACACTGGCGATCGCGGGTCGATGGCGTTGACCTTTGACGATGGGCCAAATCCTTCGGCTACGCCGCAGTTGCTGGAATTGCTGGCGAAGTACGGCGTGAAGGCGACGTTTTTCGTGATTGGGCGGCAGGTGCGCGTTTTTCCGGCGCTGGCGCGGGAGATCGTCGAGCGCGGGCACGAGATTGGAAACCACACCGAAACACATCCATCGCTAATCTGGCTTACTTCTGCGGGGATCGCGGATGAATTGGATCGTTGCGACGAAGCGATTTCGTCTGCGGCGGGCGTAACGGCGCGATGGATGCGGCCGCCGTACGGATATCGCAACCCTCTGCTGAACGGCGTGGTGGCGCGGCGCGGCAACGCCGGCGTGGCGATGTGGAGCATTGCGGCGCGCGATTGGAAAACCGAAGCCGCGGAACCGGTAATTGAGCGCTTGCGCCGCGCTCGGGGTGGGGATATGGTTTTGCTGCACGATGGTGATCACCGCGTGCAGCAAGGAAACCGGCTGCATGTAGTGGCCGCTTTGGAATATTGGCTGCCGCGGTGGAAAGATGCGGGCATGCGCTTCGTTACGATGAACGAGATTGAGCAGAGACCTCGATAAGAACTTCGGGCGGACTAAAGACCATGATGGATGAGAAGCGGTTCTACGACGAAAAGCCCGAAACGAAACAGATGACGCTGGTGTGCCCGCACTGCCGGGAAGAAGGAACTTTTCCGGTGCGGTGGATGATGCGATCGAAGAAGAACGCGATGCCACCGGGAGGCGACGCCGACGATCGCGCGAAATTTGCCAAGGCGCGTTCATATATGGTGCGGATGGACGACCTGGTGGCTTGCCGGAACATGCGCTGCCGCAAGCGATTTGACCTGACGGGTCAGACGGTCATTATTTTGTAGAGTTTTTCCTGCCTGGAGTGTGCGCCGCACCACTGGTGCGTCCTGCGGTTAGTAATTCTCGGAGTGCAAGCTGGAGCTGGCGTGTTCCGGAACGCCGTCGAGAACTTCGCGGACTTTCTGGGCGATGGCTTTCAGGTTGAAGGGCTTTTGCAGGAAGGACATGCCGCCTTCGAGCACGCCGTGGCGGAAAATGCTGTCGTCGGTGTAGCCCGAGATATAGAGAACTTTCAGGCCGGCGCGGGCGGTGGTCAGGCGGGTGGCGAGTTCGCGGCCGCTGATGCGGGGCATGACCACGTCGGTAATCAGCAACTGGATTTTGCCCGCGTGTTTTTCGGCGAGCTCGAGCGCTTGGACGCCGTCCGGCGCTTCTAAAATGGTGTAACCGCGGCCGCGCAGGTATTCGCTGACCAGTTCGCGCACGCTTTCTTCGTCTTCCACGAATAAAATTGTTTCGGTGCCGGGGGCTGGTCCGGCGACGATTTTTTCGGGTGCGGATTTTTCCACTTCGCTGGGCACCTGAGGCAAATAGACTTTGAAGGTCGTGCCCTGGCCCACTTCGCTGTAGACCCAGATGTAGCCGCCGCTTTGCTTTACAACACCGTACACCGTCGCGAGTCCCAGCCCGGTTCCGCGCCCCTGCGTTTTGGTGGTGAAGAATGGTTCGAAGATGCGGGCCTGGGTTTCGGGATCAATGCCGGAGCCGGTATCGCTGACGGTAAGCATCACGTAGGGGCCGGGTTCGACTACGGCGTGCTGCTGGACGTAGTTGCGATCGAGATCGACATTCAAGGTTTCGATGGTGAGGCGGCCGCCTTCGGGCATGGCGTCGCGGGCGTTGACGACGAGGTTCAGGATGACTTGCTCGATCTGGCTGGGGTCGGCTTTCACCCGGCCGAGTTTGGCGCCGGGCAGGAACGCGAGTTCGATATTTTCGCCGATGACGCGGGAAACCATTTGAATCATGCCGGCCACGGCGTCGTTGAGATCGATGACGCGGGGCTGCAGGACCTGCATGCGGCTGAAGGCGAGCAACTGGCGGGTGAGGCCGGTGGCGCGTTCGGCGGCTTGCTGAATCTGTTCGACGTTCTGGCGGGCGGGAGCTGAAAGATCCGCGGGAATTTTCGCCAGCCGGTCGGTCAACATTTCGGCGTGGCCCTTGACCACCATCAGCAGGTTATTGAAATCGTGGGCGACGCCGCCGGCTAGCTCGCCGACAGCTTGCAATTTCGCGGATTGGCGGAGTTGGTCGGCTAGATGTTTGCGGTCGGTGATGTCGAGGGCGACACCAATAACGCCGAGCAACTCGCCTTCGCTGCCGTGAAAAGGTTGGACGTGCGTTTCGAAGACCAGCTTCTGCCATTCGAGTTCGTAGGTGACGGATTCGCCGGCCAAAGCCTTGCGGTGAGCGGCGATCGGAGTAAATTCCGGATCGTTGGTCTGGAAATATTCGAAGAGGCTTTTACCGGTCATCTGGGTGGAATGCGCGCCGAGTTTTTCCAGGCCGGCGCCCATGCCGGAAGTAAAACGCAGGTCTTTGTCGGTGGTCCAGAGGACGGCCGGCATTTTTTCCATCATGACGCTGAGTCGGGTGCGGCCCTCGTGGCGGTCAATCTGAGATTTTTCCAGGTCTTCCAGCATGCCGTTGATGGCGGTGCCGAGGAAGGCGAGTTCGTCGTGGCCGGAAACCTGGAGCCGGGCGGAGAGATTTCCGCTGGCGCCGATCTGGGTGATGCTTTCGGTCAAATTGGCGATGCGGGAAATGACGAAGCGCTCGAGCAGATACAGGGTGACCGCGCCGAAAACCAAGGCTGCGGCGAGTAGCAAGAGCAAGAATTGCAGCTGGCTATTGCGGCCTTGCTCGTAAATCGTGCGGGGCAGCAGGACTTGAATGAGTAGCGCGGGTTTTCCGTAAATATCGTCGATGCGTTGGTACGCCGCCAGGGAGTTATCGCCCACCGACTGAATCGAAACAGTGTTGCCCGTGGAAATTTCCTGATTGGCTTTTTGAAAATCCGGACTGAGGGAAGGCTGGTCGACACGCTGGCCGATCAGGCCCAGGTGGGTCACCGAGCCGAGGCGCGCGAGTTCGTTGGTATCGAGCAGGCGGCCCATGACCATGGTGCCGGCGACCGGGCCGCGGCTGTCGCTCATGAGAATGGGACGCGCGTCCACCAGCGACGGGCCATCGGGCAACATCAGCAGGCCCGAGATGTGGCTGTCCGGCGAGGAGAGGTCGACGAGTTTGGAACCGGGCTTGAGGTGGTCCTTTAGGCCGACGGGTAGGAAGGTTTCGCCGCCACGTTCGGGATCGAATCCTTTGGAGAAGAGCAGCGTGCCATGCTGGTCAAAGATGGCGACGAAATTGATTTTTAGCTGAAGAAAAGTGGTCGATGGAAATTCTGAAGCTGTATAGGTAGGGTTATGGCCGTGCACAAAGGCGTAGGTTTGGTCCCAGGAGCCGTATTCACTGGTGGTGCGGTCGAGGGTGTCGATTTCGTTGGTCAGGGCGCTAGAAGCGCGCTGAATATTTTCGCTGGCGAAATTGGCTTCGAGCTTGGTGAAGCTGCGCATTAGCAGCGCGCGCGAGAGAAAATACAGGCCGCCGACGAGGCCGATCATGGCGACGGAGATAATGAGCAGAGTCTTCCGGCGAAGGGAGGAGGGGACGTGGAGCTGCGCGATGGAGAGAGGTCCCAAGCATA
>Ga0209221_1000452_pt1 | contig 16977 bp, 14 predicted proteins | sample BlaSpr_A8_Ref_O2_FD_187989 | JGI IMG/M metagenome (GOLD analysis project Ga0209221, IMG submission 187989) | Forest soil microbial communities from Thunder Bay, Ontario, Canada - Black Spruce, Ontario site 2_A8_Ref_O2 (SPAdes) (version 2) | ecosystem: Environmental > Terrestrial > Soil > Boreal...
GAACACCGCATATCCAAGAGCGGCCAATCCTGGCCCGGTGAGAACCGAAGTACGAAGATAAATCGCGCTCCAATCGGCGATCGCACCTTCAACGAGCATAATCGAAAATGCAAGAAGACCGAGCGCGCCTAATGTTACAGACCACGTGATCGTGCCTCCGAATGCCACTTTCTCGGCGTCCTCAGGTGCTAAGGGAAGCGGAAGCCACCTGAATGCAAGTATGGACATTGCGGCAAGTGCCATACCGCTGACCCAAAAGTGAATCCCGGCCGGAACCGCACGTGAAGCAACCAATCCCCCTAACGCAGATCCGGCCATTCCACCCAAGCTGAAGAGGGCGTGGAAAGACGACATGATGTGACGCTGGTATCGCTTCTCGAGCATCACGGCGTGAGTATTCATCGCGACATCCATCGAACCAGCCATCGCCCCATAGAAAAGAAGAGCGACCGACAGTGTCGGGACCGTATTGGATTCGGCAATCAAGGGCAGTGCGAGGCCAAACCCCAAGGTCGACCCAATCACGATGCTCAAACTGCCGAACTTGTGAATGAGCCATCCAGCGGCAGGCATGGCGAGAACGGAACCGATGGCCGCCATCATCAACGACCTGCCCAAAACGGCGGGAGAAAGATGGAGGTGCGCCTGAAAGGCAGGAATCCTCGAAGCCCAGGTTGCGATGATCAGTCCGTGGATCAGAAAGATTAAGGACACGCTCACGCGTACCTGTTGGAGGCTGCGTTGCTGCATCAATCGGATTCCATCCGATCCGGGCGCCGATTTGTCGAGCTGTACTGTGAACTTGATTGGCGACAGCGGCCGTAACCCGGGACAGGGATGTCGAATCGGCTTTCGACTCTTGATACAGTCTTTTTGACCGTGTCAAACAGTACAGAGTTAATTCCTAAGCGAGCTGCCGCCTCGACGTTTTCGGCGCGATCATCCAGGTACAAGATGTCTTGCGGGACCACTTTGAGTAGTTCGAGACAATTTCGATAGATCGCCAGCTCCGGCTTTATGGACCGGTAGTCGCAGGAATAAATCAGGTATTCAAATGTAGAGAGGCCCGGAAAGGACTTGGTCACATGCCGACTGAGTTCGAGCGGCATGTTTGAGAGAAGGGTTAAGGGGAAGCCTTCATGGTGCAACAGCTTTGCCCATTGCACAGCGCCTTGATTTGGTCGACTGATACTTTCGCTATCGAGCTTGATTAGCGTTGCTATCTGATCTCTGCTCAAACCCAGTTCTTGCTGGCCAACAACCGCTGTCCAGTAGGCAGGTCCATCGATATCACCCCGGTCGTAGGGCGGCCGTAGCTTCCAGTAAAGTTCCGAGAATCGCTCAAAGGGAATGCCGCACACGAACGCCATACTTTTCATATCCTCCAGCGTTTGCTCGAGGCAAAGAACGTTTCCGTAATCGAAGACGACTGCCCGAACCGAACGCTTTTGCGAAAAACCTTGTATGGCGCCATCTTTGGCAGTATCATGCACAAATCGGATAATACACGTATATACGTGCATAACCAAGTGCATTCGTGCAAAATGGCGGAATGAAACCAGAACCTGAAGCAGGCCAAATCGCCCTAAAGGAAGAGCGCCATCAGTACATCCTGGAGCTGCTTGGCAGTGAGGGCCGAGTCCTCGCCGCGGACCTTAGCAGTCGATACAGGGTCTCTGAAGACACGATTCGCCGAGACCTGCGCGAATTGGCGAGTTCGGGAAAGATCCAACGGGTACACGGCGGCGCCCTCGCTCGCCGTGCCGAGGCCGTTCCTTTCGTGTCTCGCCAACAAATCGACATGGAGAGCAAGATCGGAATTGCGCGAGCGGCGGCTGACATGATCCGCGACGGTCAGGTGGTGCTGATTGATGGAGGTACCACGAATCTAAGAATTGCTTCCTATCTTTCAAGAGAGCGTTCGGCGACGATTGTTACCAACAGCCCACCGCTTGCGCTGGCACTGGCGGATCATCCGAAGTTGAGTGTTCTGATGCTCGGAGGAAATTTTCTTAAAGAGGCGCGGGTCACGACAGGCATCGAGACCATTCGTCGAGTCGAATCTATTCGCGCTGATCTATGTTTTCTCGGAATGTGCAGTTTGCACCCGGAGGTCGGAATAACCGTCGGCGACCGAGAAGAAGCGTACGTGAAGCAAGCGATGATAGCGGCTTCAACGGAAGTGGTTGGCCTGATTTCATTTGGGAAAATGGGGACATCTCTGCCTTACCTGGTCGGTCCCGCTTCCCAACTGACACATTTGATCACCGATGCATCAGACGAAGATGTCCTGAATCCCTACCGCTCTCAAGGCATAGAAGTCACAAATACGTAAACCGAAGCGGTTCGACACTTCAATAGGTACGCCGTGTCGACATATGATGGACCGGGACAAGGGTCGATGCCGCGCGATCAAAGGCTTCATGCACGCGATTGCATTCCGTCTTCACTCGAGGAAATTTTTCATGCATGAATTCCACTACGCAAAGGAACACGTAATAGCTCGGACCTTTCATGAGGCTTTCCGACTGATAAAGAAGTATTTGCTGTTGGGACTGCTGCTGGCGATCGCGCTCAAAGCACAACCAAGTTCGCCACCTGCGCAGGTCTGGGCTGGCATCGTACGCACGGCTGCCGGCGAACCTGTAGCCGGAGCGAAGGTAACGGTCTTCACACCCGGCGCCAAAAAGAACCCAACCGCAGTTACAGGATCCGACGGAAGGTTCGCGATTGCGGACCTTCGACTCGGGCCAAAACGCGTGAGCGTGCAAATGCCCGGGCGAGGTCCGACAGGGCAAGTGGTAGTGAATATTAGTAGCGTAACAATTGTGCTGACGGTGTCCGATCAAAACGTGCTGTCGATCGCAGCCAATCCGCAAACTTCTGCAGGAGTCTCGAATGGGAACCCGAGCACAACTTCGAACGCAGCCAGCGGAACAAACGGGGAGAAACTCTCCAGCCAAAAGGTCAATGAATTGCCGTTGAATGGACGCGACTTCAGCACGCTGTTGTTGTTAGCAGCGGGCACGATGACCGACGTGAACGGGCAGACGAATTTCACCCAGCAGTTTGCCATCAACGGGCAGCGCGGCGTTGAGGCCGTGTTCGCGATGGACGGTGCGGATGTCAGCGATCCAGAGATGGGCGGGAGTACATTCACGAATTTCGACGTGGACGCGATTCAGGAATTGCAATCAAGCTCAGGTTGGATGCCGGCGGACATCGGGCGCGGCGCGGCTGGCTTTACCAATATCGTGACACGATCCGGAAAAAGCGGTTTTCACGGCTCATTCTTCGAGTTCTTAAGGAACTCTGCCCTCGATGCCAGGAATTATTTCGATTACCCGTCGATTGCGGACCCAGGCCGGATCCCTCCGTTCCGCCGAAACGAGTTCGGATTTACCAATGGCGGCCCGGTCGTGTTGCCACATGTGTATGACGGACGCGACCGCACGTTCTATTTCGTCCAGTATCAGGGATTCAGGCAGGTGCTGGGAACGACCCAGGTTTTGGCTGTGCCAACGGCAGCCGAGCGAGCGGGTCAGGACATGGTGACGTACCCGGATGGCAGCACGGACACGCTGCAGGTACAAGTGAATCCGGCAATTGCGATAGTGCTGGCCCGCTATCCACTCCCGAACAATCCAACTGGCGCGTATGGTGCGCGAACCTTTGCAGCGCCTTCAAACGTGAACACAGATACGGATCAGTTTTCTATCCGCATCGATCAGAAAGTTGGCGCAAAAGGACAATTGTTTGGTCGATTCAATTACGACAATCTGGAGGGACCGACAACAAATCCGGATCAGACGCTGCTCGATCCGAGCTTTGGCGTGCAGTACGTGGATCGGCAGCGGAACGGGGTCATCACCTACACACGCACCGCGTCACCACGTTTTCTGTGGTCATCATCGTTGAGCGTCACGCGGACGACCCCGTCGTTCGTGACACCGAACCACACCGATCCGGCTTTGAAGTTCATCGATGGCCTGTATGAGGCGTTCAATGGAGCGGCGGGCTCGGTGATGTCGGCTTTCGGGAATTTGTTCCAGGGGCAATTGAATGCTTCCTGGACGACAGCGCGACACATCGTGAAGTGGGGCGCGGAGGCACGCCTTAACCGGGACACGACATACTTCGGCATCAGTCCCAATGGCGAGTACGATTTTGGCGGTGGGACGGTTTATTCTCCGGTGTTTATTGCTTCCGCTAGCGGACAGCACAACGTGCAAGTCGGCGATCCACTGCCCGACACGCTGAGCAGCCTGCTGATCGGATATCCCTATGGTTACACCATTGCAGTGGCCCCACCTTATTCGTCGAACGGCGCGCACATTGGGCCCGCGGCCATCAACCGGAATGACGTGAACGCATACCTCGAAGACATATGGAAAATCAATCAGCGATGGACGCTCGATTATGGGCTGCGATATGAGCTCTACACGCCGATTTCGGAGCGGGCCAACCGGACATCGAGTTTCCTGAATTCGTTCCCACCTGCGGGCGTAGGACAGGAATATTTGATCAATCCGCAGCCTACTTATCAGACCGATTGGAACGGCTGGGGGCCGCGTTTGCAGGTGGACTGGAATGCGCCGCAGGCGGTGCATGTGCACATGGGCGGGGCGATCACAGTGATTCCGCCCAATATCTGGCAGGACAATCTTCTGACGGGGTCAACGCCCTACGTTGTTTATCCCCGCGTCAATGCGGCGCAAAACGGGGAGATTGCCTACGGATTCCAAATTACACCGAACGAATTGCCGCCCGTCTTTAACACCGCTGGCGTGAACGTGCTGGCCAGCGGCGATCCGAAAAAAGTCCCGGCGAATACGGTGATGGACGTGAATCGATACCAGCAGGATTTGGCGGCGCTGTCGCCGAGTCATCAGCTCTCGCTTCTGAGTCTGGCCGGAATCGACCGGCGCTTCGGCAATGGGTACTTGCAAACTTGGACGCTGGGGCTGGAACGGGTTTTCGGCGGCCTCACGGCCGATGTCGCGTATGTCGGAACATCGGCGGTCCGACTTCCCAGGATGTCGTATCCAAACGCGTATCCCGGAGCGGATCCGGAATTTGCGCGATTTACAAACTTCGACAGCAACGGAGTGGTGACGGGTGGTTTCGGATTCGAGTCTGTGATGACAGCGGCGTCGCACTCGTCGTACAACGCCTTGCAAACCTCGCTGTCGGGAAATGTTGGGCATGGTGGTCCGTCATTGCAGGCAGGCTACACCTGGGGCAAATCGCTGGATGATGTCAGCGGCATCCTGGGAGGAGCAGGATCCACCGGCGCTGTGACGCTGTTTAGTCCCCAAGACCCGTTCGATACGCAAAGTGAAAGAGGACCGTCAAGCTTTGACGTGACGCACGCCTTCACGTTGAGCGCGGCCCAGGATTTGCATTTCGAGCGTTTGGGACTCCAGTCGGATCGAACCCGATTATTGACGAAAGGCTGGGAGTTGCTGAGCATCTCGACGATCACCAGTGGTTCGCCGTTTACGGTTTATTCGGGGATCCAGCAAACGGGTGCGGGAACGATTGGGGCGGACCGGCCCGACCAGATCGGCACTCCGGACCTCTCGAGCGCCGGCAGTTCAACGCGACCGCGCGATGATTATTTTGGACGGGGCTCGAACAACGCAAGTTTCTTTTCCATTCCCATCGGGATCGCAGGCGGGACTGGACCAAACTCCGGGCTCTTTGGAACGCTCGGCCGTAATACATTTCGCGGACCGGCATATTACGATTTCGATTTTGCGCTCATCAAGACGACTCCGATTGGCCAGCGAGAAAGCGGTTTGGAGCGAGCGGACCTCCAATTCCGCGCAGAGTTATTTAATCTGTTTAACATCGTCAACATGGGGCTACCTGCGAACATCATCGAGGGTACAGGGTTTGGCATGATCAGCAAGACCGCGGGAACTTCGCGGCAAATTCAGTTTTCGCTAAAACTCATCTATTGAGGACGTTCCGCCATCCCAAAGTTGGCGAAGTCTTCGTCCATAACTTATATCCCTTTACATGAGGTAGGAACCCTTCGCATAATTCAGGCATGTCAACCAGCATTTCGATCATCGGAGCTTCTGGTGCCGTTGGCAGCATGCTTGCCGTCCACCTTCTTCGCGGTGGTCTGTTGAAAAGTGCGGATCGTCTGCAGCTCGTCGGTCGCGGCGTCCCTTCCGACTCGGCCCAACTCCTAAGCAACAGGATCGATCTTATGGACGCATTCGATGACGAAGGGGTTGACGTCGAAGTTGTCGCAAATATTGAAGATGTTGACGGTGACATTGTCCTCATTTGCGCGGGCGTATCCCTGCCGGGAAATCTCATTGACCGTCGCGACTGGGGAAAAGCAAATCTTGTCTTGTTCGAGCAGATCGCAGAAGCATGTTATCGGCGCGTCCCAGATGCCTTGTTCATCATTATCAGCAATCCTGTTGAACTCGCTGTGAAGGTTTTCTCTGAAAAACTGGGGCGCGAGCGAGTCATCGGGATGGGTGCAGAACAGGACTCACTACGCTTTGCCCGAGCGATCGCTCACGACTTGGGCATCAGTCGACAATATGTCATTGCTACTGTCCTGGGAGAGCACGGCCAGGCGATGGTTCCCGTCTGGAGTTCAGTGCAATTGAAGTCAATGGACCCACGGCACTCTAATGAGCTCGCACGAATGAAAGAACAAAGTGCCACTCTTCCCTTGGAGGAGCGTGTCATGAAACTTAGAGCAACAGTGTTGGAGTTTATTGAAACACAGCAAGTCAGTGAAGCCTATGAGACCACCAGACAAGCACTCCCAGACGCCAGAATCTTTGTGCAGCCACTTATCACTTATCGCACTATGCACTCGACGCCGAACGCAACCGCGAATTCCACGCTCAGATTCCTAGCTGCTGCTCTGGCCGACAATGCGACTCCGCTTCATGGGCAGGTACTGCTCCGTGGAGAGTTTCTGGGAATTGAAGGCGTATGTGGTGTCCCCCTCGCTGTGAGCCGTCACGGTTGGAGGGTAGATGCAGGAGACAGCCTATCAGCGGAAGAACAACACCAAGTACTTCAGGCCGCGAGATCGATTGACATATATGTCTCTAGTGTCCTCCGCAGTTGATGTCAGCATCGAGATCGATAATCACGAGAGCCGACTTTGAACGAAGCCGCTAGCGCGGCGGACGCTTTCGCGTGCTCGAGGGAAACGATCTGGGAAGCTCCAGACTTTCCAGACCGGCGAGGCTTGAGGAAGGATCGGTCTTGCGCTACGATGAAGTCATCCGGAGGCGACGGATTCATGTTTAGATCGATGAGGATCAATAACTGCATTTTCGACAAAAGTCGCTTCTGGCAAGGCTTTCCAAGCGAACATCAATTGAAATTCCATAGGAAATCCCGCGTCCGCCGCACCCGCTAGCGGCTTCCTTCAAGTCATAGTATCAAAAGCGACCGCCTCAGATTTGACTACGCTCCTAACCCCATCGTGCGGTCGCTTCTGATACAACACTAGGACTTGTCAGTACTAATCTCATGATCGCGGGACCGGACCGGACTCGTTCCGCATCGCTGACTAACCTGGGAGTGGTCAAGGCAAGTCGCTCTTATCGTTCTAGTCAAGGCCGAACGCCACGTGCGACGTTCTTGGAGGTTGACTTAGCCCGAGCCAATTTCCGATTGCAATAGTGTATTCGCTAATGTTATAGTTAATATACTATGACAGCTAATACCGATACCCGCACCGTCCAGGCGCTGCGCAGCGATCTGGCGTTGCAGATCGCGCGCCACATCAGGTGTAGCGGCCAAACCCAGGTCGCCGCGGCTAAGCGGCTGGCTGTCCCGCAGCCGACTGTGAGCCAGATCATGCACGGCAAAGTCTCGCAGCTTTCCCTCGAACTGCTGATCCGCATTGCAGTGCGTGCCGAATTGCCGGTGGTGCTGCAAACAGGCAAAGATGCGGAAGAAGCGGGAGCGTTCGTCGTGGGCGAGCCACTTCAGGAGAGTCGGATCCTGAGGTCGAAGGTTGCCGATGAGGCACATCAGGCGTTGAGCGAGGATGCGAGAAATCTGACACCGCAACAACGGCTCGAAGCGCATGCCCGACACAGCCAGATGATGGTCGCGCTCCACCGGGCGGGCCGAAAGAGCCGAAGGGCCCGATGAAAGCGCGCGGGGCAGGTGAATCTGCGCATCTGTTGCTCGATGTAAGCGCGGTGCTGGCAGAAAACGGCGTCGAGTACGCCGTCATCGGTGCCATGGCCGCCGCGGTGTATGGCGCCATACGTGCGACGACGGATGCGGATGCCCTGCTATCCGTTTCCATCGCCAAGCTCCGGCAGCTCGAACAAATATTCAAGAAAGCGGGATTTGCGACGGAGTTGCGTCGCGGGGATACGGACGATCCCATTCCCGCGCTGCTCTCAGTAAGCGACCGGCACGACAATCGGGTGGATCTGCTCGCGGGCCTGCGCGGGCTCGACCGACTGGCCTTGTCGCGCTCGATCACCGTACCCTTTCTCGGCAGTTCCCTGCGTGTGATTGGGCGGGAGGACTTTGTCGCCATGAAGTGCTTTGCCGGTGGTCATCAAGATATCGCCGATGCGGTCAAAGCGCTCAAGACCACCGATCAGCCCCTCGATTTGGAGCTGTTGCGTCGGACCACGCGCCGTTTTGGAAGACCAGCCGCAGACTTGCTGGAGAAGCTGATGCGGGTGTGATGGCGAACGGCCCGGGTGATCCGGCGACTCGATGGAACGGCCCATCTGGCCCTTACCAAAGCTCGGCCAGTCGCCGACGACACAGCGCACGCTACCATCGCGGGCACACCGCACGTGCCGGCGAACCCGCTGCTGCAAATGACGGCCAAGTTTAGGAACAGGAAATGAGACCAGCGTCGATGCTTAGGGCGCAGATGTATTCCGGCCGTGGTCTTCTCGCCCTTTCGATGCGGTCGATACTGAGTTCGGAGGTAACTTGGGGTAATGCCACTTGCGTGCAGAATGAAATCACTTTCAGCGTGGTGAAAACTCCGAAGGCGATTGTATATTGAATGTAAGATGATGATTCTCGTCGATTCTTTCGACCTCAAGAGCTTTCAGGATTTCGTGTGCCCCGTCTGCTTCGAGCCGACCCCGGTTGTGCTTGGGGAAAAATGGCAGGTCTGCCCTCAGTTCCATTTTATTAAAACAAAAACTATCTGCCCCACCGATCTGACGATTGCTTCGGCTTCACCGCATCCGCATCAATAACCACTTCTACTTGCCTTGCCGAAGTTGGGTGAGTCACCCCCGACTCAATCCGTAACGACAAGTCGTGAATACCTCCACGCGCCAGATTTTTCACCGCAGCCGAAAGGATGGTCTGGTGGTCCGTTTTGCTCGGATAAGGCAGCCGCTTGTATACAGCAAATAGCCGAATCGATTCCTGAAGTCGCTGAATCGTTGGCTGAAAGAAATTACTTCGTGCCTGGGCAGCCGGGCACTTCGCTTTGCGCTAGCGGACTCCGGGCTCCGCCTGATTGATCATAAAGCTGGACATCCCGTCGAGGAATTTCCGAAGGACTTGCTCGGCCTCGGTCGGCAGCGCAGCTTCCCCAAAAGCACTATTCATCAAGCGCATCCATCGGTCGCGGGCACCCTGATTTATGTGGAACGGAGAATGCCGCGCGCGGAGGCGTGGATGGCCTCTTTGTTCGATGTAAGTCTGCGGCCCTCCGAACCGGCCGATCAGGAAATCTCGGAGGCGCTGCTCGGCACCTGCGAGATCTGTCGCCTGGTACATCGGCCCAAGAAGGTCATCTTGCGGAACTTGTCGATAGAAGGCGGCGACCAAGCGCGTGAAGCCTTCCGTGCCGATCATCGAATAAACTTCAAGCTCCTGCATTTTCTTTGCTCTCCCTATAGAAAGGTTTCCCAGGTTCTTTTTTACGCCTGTGTCGAGTGTCCGCGATGCATCTTCGATCTAGGCGTAGGACCTGCCATCCATATTTTCTATCCTATGCGAATTTGCATCTGAGGACTGGCAACACAGTGATTCCGATGGAAATAACATAGTTCGTCCATCGATTCGTTCCGTCTGCTCAATTCGCATCTCTTAATGGTTAATCGAAAGAGAAGTCTGGTTCGGTCGACAAAAAGAGGTGCGTCAAAGCCGGCACATCTGGTTGTTCTGGCAAATCTGCGGAGGAAGCTTGATATGCAGTCGTATGGGAACGGCAAGTAGAAGCTCAAGTTTCAGGAGGCGGCCGAACTCTTTTGGGAAATCTTCAGTGAGCGATATCTAAACCACATCCTGTCTGCAAGCGCCGATTGCGGCAAGCTTGGCGCATGAATGAGTTGGTCTGCGACTGGCCAGCGGAGAGTGGTTTGGAAATGGTCAGCATCGTGACTACTATCCTCGAAGATTAAGGATCTGTTGGCCGTTGACGTTCATCTCCGGTTCGGTCTCCTGCTGCGGTATCTCCATGGCCGTGCGTGGCGATTTTCGTTCTGGCGTTGTGGGCACGCTTGGTTCTTGCTTCAGTTCGACTGGGCGGGCCTGCGGTTGGGCCGGTCCTATGTTTCTGGGATCGTACGGCAGTTTGTCGTCGGGCGTATCGCGGAGCGCGAAATCACTGGCGACAACTGGCATATCGAAGTACGGGAACGAGAAGCGGGTCACATAGTTCTCGAACTTCATATAGGCATGGAGGTCCGCGAGCCCGGAGATTTCGGACTCCATTACCAGCGGTTCAATCTGCCGATCCAGCGCGAAGTTGCGCCCGGCGCGGGAGCCGTCGAAGTGGGTCTCGCGTAGCCGTTCGATTTCGACCTTTCCAATAAACTTGCTGACCCACTCGCCAGCGTTCGGTTCTTTCGTCTTCAGCCAAATGCTGGTTGCCGGTTGAGACAGCATGACCTCAGCCAAGTGGCCGTAAAGGTATTCCAACTGGGCCTTGCCCTGAAATCCCAGTATTACCGGATTGTTGCTCTTTCGATTTTCTGTGATGGCGGTATGGAGTTGGGGGAGCTTCTGCAAACTTGCCAACTCATCGATCACAAACCATGCCCGCTTCTGTCCCTCCTTCGGCTCGTTGAGCAGGCGCAAGACGAGCAGGTCGATCCATAGACTTTGGAGCGGCCGAAGTGCTTCGCGTTCGGCTGGGAGTGAAGTGATGAAGATCCAGCCCTGCCGCGTCTCGGCCCACTCCGTGGCTGACCACTCGCCATTCCCCTGCCCCTTCTTGGGGAGAAGACGCAGGCTGTCGGCGACGAGTCCAAGCGAGCCAAGAACTCCAGCACGCTGTTGGTGCGCCCTCGGGTCGATCAGGTGAGCATGTTCCGTTCCTTTCAGCCTTCGGTCGATCTCCTGCGGGTCGGACATCCATTTCACTAACTCCTCTGGTGTGGGGCCATAGACCAGGAGGAAGGCGAAGATCTTCTGCGCGGACTCGATGAAAAATTCACCCTTCTTGTCCTGCGGCGGCTGGAACAGGGACACCGCCAGCGCTTTCGCTTCCGAGCGGCGGCGCAGCTCTTCTGAAGGTCCCCAATAGGGGCAACGCTTATCGAGCGGATTCAGGATCACATCTCCGTTCTTCGGGGCGTAAAAGCGCTTAACGAACTCGCGCGCTGGGTCGTAGACGATGGCGGAATCGCCACGATGTTTTATTTGCCGAAGGATCTGGAGCATGATCATGGTCTTGCCCGCTCCGGTATCTCCGATGATCTGCACGTGTTGTGCCTCGGCCCGCTCCGGGATACGTATCATCGCTTTCATACCGTCCGTCTTGATACCTATGCCGTCTCCTCCAACCCTGTCATTGAACTCCCTCGGGGTCATCATCTCGGGGCCTTTCAGTCGTCGTCCGTACCTCAGCGCCTTGCGCCGTCGAACGTCCTTGGCGATAGAGAACGGGAGCTGAGTGACCAGTGATACTAGGCCGCAAAACAGCGGGAGCTTGTAGAGGTCGAAAAGGTTGTCGCCATCGTAAACCGCACTCTTGAGGTAGGCATTCAGGAGCGCATCGATGTAGCTTCGCGCGGGTTCCTGATAAAGAAGAACATAGCCGTGCTGCAGGGCAGATTGCGACAACGCGACTGGGATTGGCTTGCCGCCCGGTTCCGGCGTCTTGCCGTCCGTCACGTCGGCGTTCGTCGCTAGACGCGGCGGGATTCCGCGCGCGCCCACGATGAGCATCCGGTAGTTGTCCCTGCGGGTCGCTCCGATTGCGCCAGCAACGCTCGATCGGATGTAGATCGGCGTATAGAAACGCTGTAGCGGGCTGTTCCCGAAGCTGAACCGGCAGTAAAGAAAAAGTCCTGTAAGGACGACCGCCATGAAAATCGCGCCATAGCTGTAAATCGGGCTGTGCGGCGGCCAGACGATTGTTTCCTTGCGTCCCCACTTTGTCATTGCCATCACCTATCTCCGGTGGAAGCAGCCATCTTCCCGGCGAGTTGATGCTTCGCGTCGCTGATTTCATCGAGCAGTTTGTCGAACGCCTCTGGCGTGAGTCGCTCGCCTGCGGCCAGAGGTCGCAACACGTTTACCAGCAGCAAACGAACCCCAAGAATCTCGGCTAGCGATGGATCGCTGGCTGACGCCCCGCGCACTTCCCGGAGGATCACATTGCGTATCCATTCCCCGCGTGCAAGTCGCTGCGACCTGGCAAATTCAGTGACCGTGGCTCGCTCCTCCTTCGTCAACTTGGCGGTCACGGGGAAGACGCGATTTAGACTCTGATCGCTGTCAGAAATCGCGTCTCGGCTGGCTCTCAAAATTTCCACGTTCCCTCACATTCCCTGCATTCAATCCCGTGCCGGAGCAAGAACGGTGCTTCGCCCCGGAAGAATTTCGAGACTCCCTTCCCTGAAAGGGTCGTGCAGGTGCACCACGGTCCACTTACAGTGGTTTCAAGCACACAGAGATTCGATGTGCACTTGGGTGCACCTATCACGCCTTCATTTCCCGTACAGAAGCCGGCGACTCCACCCCGGCCGCAAACTTCCTCGCTGGCTGCTCCATTGCACCTTCCGCATCCCTGTTCATCGCCCTACGGACTCGCAAAATGGAAGGGACCTGCTTGGCCTGAGGCGTCTTCAGAAAGTCCTGAAAGTCGCGGTCCTTCGAGAAGACATAGTTGAGCGCCTTGTCCACAACATCGTCGGCGGACGCGTGGACGAAGGCGGCATATTGGTCGACCTGTTCGGCGGTGGACTCGTCTAGCCGAACAGAAGCACAGATGTAGCGGATTTGGTTGATCTCGAGCAGTGGCATATTCATTCTCCTGTATAGGTTCTGGAATCAAGTAATCTTTCCCCTGCGGGCAACGGCTCGGGAACCTCGCGGCTCTGTTTGCGGTCTTCGCTGTTCTCGCCTGCCGCATGTTTCACCTCGAAGACCGGCTCAATCAGGAAGCGTTTCGCATCGCGGTCATATCCGCGAAGTGCCAACACCTCACGGAGGATGCGGCGCCCCGGCTGCCGCTCGACATGGACGACAAGATCAACCGCCTCTCCGATCTCTGCTTCGGTATCGGAGAAGGTGGTTTGCGCGTGGTTTCTCATAACCAGATTGGCGAAACGGCGGAGGGACTTTTCTGCCGAATTGGCATGAATCGTCGCTAGCGAACCGGCATGGCCCGTGTTGAAGGAATCGAGCAACGTTCGCGCCTCGATTCCGCGCACTTCGCCCAGAATGATCCGGTCGGGCCTCCAGCGCAGAGCGGACTTCAAAAGGTCGTCGAAAGAGATGTTGGCCTTGAACGTGTCGGTCTGGCATTCGACCGCCAGAATATTCGGCTTTTGAATGTGAAGCTCCGAAGTATCCTCAATGACGACGATGCGATCCTGGTCCGGAATGAAGTCAGCCAATATCCGCAAAAGTGTGGTCTTGCCGGTGCCGGTTCCACCACTAATCAGCAGCGTCTTTCCGCTGCGAATCTGTTCGGCCAAGAAATCTGCAAGAGGCCGCGTTAATGTTCCGCGAGCAATGAGGTCGTCAGCTGTGTAATGGCGGCTGGTGAACTTCCTGATTGTCAAGGCGGGTGAAGGGCGCACAACCGGAGGGATTACTGCCGCAAGCCGACTCCCGTCCGGCAGCTGGGCATTCAGGAGAGGGTTATCTTCGTCAAGTTTCTTGCCGAGCTGATTGGCAATCACTTCGAGGCCAGTGCGGAGCTTGCCGGCGTCGAAGAAAATCGTCTTCTCTTGGCGGATGATACCATCGCGTTCGTACCACCATGAGGCATCGGGATTACCCATGATTTCGCTGATGCTTCCGTCCAGCAACAGCGGCTCAATCGGTCGAAGGAATGGCAGGATCAATTCGAAGCTCATAGCGGGAACCTCACATCGTTGGAAGCCGAGCGACGAGCTGCGCTTCCAAGAGTGAACAGCAAGGGACTAGGCGGCGGTCTCCTCCTGGTGCGATTCATCGTGTTCCTGGTCTTCCGAAACGGCTTTTTCAGCACGGTCCAGATGCAAGATCGAAGCGAACCGAATTTCCCAGGCGCTTTGGCGGATGGGACGGACTCGGAACCAACGTGTCATTTGCGCCTCCTCCAGCACCTCAAATCCGCTCCTCGTGGCGCAAACCTAACCTGACTTAATCGCGGTGTCCAACAACTTCTCGTCACTCTGTTATTCCTGGCAGGAATAACAGACGAACGTAGTGTGGGGACCAAGTAAATCGCGCCGCTCAGCGTGATACGTCGTGTAAAGAATTTTCCCCAGGAGACGATTTGGTTGGCAACGTCGGTTCGGAGACCGCCACCAGGAGGGCATTTTATTTAGACGGCCCTGGGATGCCGTGGTGCCGCCGGACGCGTATCCATGTTTTCTCAAGCGTGCGTGCAAGTGCCTGCCGATAAGGAAGATGAGTGTGTCGTGGTCCGCTCGACTCCAGTTCTTCTGAAACGACGCCCCGCATCCGCAAGTGATTTGCGAAACGAGATGTGAGGTGACACATCGCTTTGCCACCGTCTGATATTCCCGGCAGGAATATCACGCGGACGAGAAGTTGTTGGACAGGACGACAGAAATGAATCAAATTGGTTGGCAGCTTGCGTCCCTTGCGAACCTGATCTGCCATGGACGAACGGTGGAACGAGGACCTTATGTCAACCCAGCCTAATCCGATCACCCCGGATGAGCGCCCACAATCCATTCGAGAATCGCCCGTAAGTCAGCAGAATGCTGCTCGCTTCCTCGAACACCAGAACCTTTGACGGGACCAGTGATCGGATTGCGGCCTGCGAACTTCCACCGGATTACCGCGGCCTCCAAGGCGGTAAGTTTGACTGCGGCAGCAGGGGAACACCGGCCGCACCGATCTAGCTCAAGGCGCTTTCTTCGAGACGCGAGCCACCAACTCGTCCAATCTCGAAAGAAGTCTCTAAAACCCGACGCTCGCAGGAATCGGAAGGCGCCCGCAAAGTGAGCCTTCAAGAGCCTTGGATGAGCTTATGGCCTGTTGGCTTCAACCGAGGATCGCGCCTAGACAGGTAGGTGGACACTAGCCGACTTCTCGTTACCTATACGCATGTCCCGATCTGGACTACTTCCGGATATCCGACAATCTGCCAACTCGCGTGTTTTGTGATCACAAGGGCCTTATCGTTAGTGATCCGCAAGATTGGCCAACTTCCAGACCTTCATTGACTTGCCCGAGCCCCGGTCCTAAAATTTCAGCCCAATGATTGGCGAGACCATCTCACACTATCGCGTCGTCGAGAAGCTGGGCGGCGGCGGGATGGGTGTGGTTTACCAAGCCGAAGACACTGACCTTGGGCGCTTCGTCGCTCTGAAATTCCTTCCTGACAACGTTGCCCAGAACTCGCAGGCCATGGATCGTTTCCGCCGGGAAGCCCGTGCTGCTTCCGCGCTGAACCACCCTAACATCTGCACGATCTATGAAATCGGCCGTCACGAGGACCGCCAGTTCATAGCCATGGAGTTTTTGCAGGGCGCAACCCTAAAACATCGGATTGGTGGGCGCCCCTTGGAAATGGAGACACTGCTTCCGCTGGCCATTGAAATCGCCGACGGACTTGATGCCGCTCACGCGGCCGGAATTATCCACCGCGATATCAAGCCAGCGAACATCTTTGTCACTCAAGTGGGCCACGCCAAGATCCTCGACTTCGGACTGGCGAAGATACTCGCTAAATCCACCTCGGCTGGAAGTGATTCGATAACAGTTACGCTCGATTCTGACGTTTCACAACTGACGAGCGAGGGCGCCTTGGTGGGCACGGTGGCTTACATGTCGCCGGAACAGGTTCGAGCCAAGGAACTGGATGCCCGAAGCGATTTGTTCTCTTACGGGGCGGTGCTGTATGAGACGGCAACCGGCAAGCCTCCATTTGATGGGGCGAGCGCCGGAGAGATATGTGGCGCGATTCTTCACGAGGAACCGGTTCCGCCATCGCGGATCAATGCACAGATTCCACAGGCCTTAGAAGCAGTGATTCTGAAGGCGCTGGAGAAGGACCGCAATCTGCGTTACCAGCACGCCTCCGACATACGCACCGACCTGCAACGGCTGAAGCGCAACTCAGAGTCAGCACTACGGGCAGCATCAAGGGCTGAAGCACCCATTCACCGACGAATGCATTGGAAAGTCACGCTCTCAGCTGCATTGAGTGTGGCGGCACTCGCAGCGGGCGGTTACTTCTATCTTCATCGCACGCCCAAACTCACCGACAAAGACACCATCGTTCTCGCCGACTTCGCCAACAGCACCGGCGACGCGGTATTCGATGACACGCTCAAGACGGCTCTCAGCGTTTCCTTGAACCAGTCGCCGTTTCTGAATGTGCTCTCCGACAGCAGCGTCGCCAATACGTTGAAGCTGATGACCCGCCCACCTGATACGAAGCTCACGCCCGACGTGGCTCGCGAGCTTTGCCAGCGGGCGGACAGCAAGGCTTACATTGCCGGGTCGATTGCCAGTTTGGGCAGCCAATATGTGCTGGGATTGAAGGCGGTGAATTGCCAAAGCGGAGACCCG
>Ga0209221_1000453_pt1 | contig 16932 bp, 15 predicted proteins | sample BlaSpr_A8_Ref_O2_FD_187989 | JGI IMG/M metagenome (GOLD analysis project Ga0209221, IMG submission 187989) | Forest soil microbial communities from Thunder Bay, Ontario, Canada - Black Spruce, Ontario site 2_A8_Ref_O2 (SPAdes) (version 2) | ecosystem: Environmental > Terrestrial > Soil > Boreal...
GCCGGATAACGGGCTCCTCGGTCGAGGAACTCCGCAGAACCTGCGATGTGCATACTGTCCCCAATGCGGTTCAGTTGTCTCTGGACCTGGCGGACGTTTCATTCGCCGATGGAGAGGGGATCGTATTCTTAAAAGAACTGAGGAGTCGCGGTGTCGGTCTGATACGCACAAACCCGTTTATGGCCGAGCAGCTCAAAGATGGGGCCCATCAAGGTAGGACATCATCTGACGAAATCTAGGGTCAGAACACGTGACACACTTCGGCTTGCTGCACGAAACATAGTTGACACAGTCGTTATGCGGTCCGGATGACAGGCATTAGGGATGCATTCCACCGTATCCCATTCCGGAGGGAGTAATTATTAATGAATATGACTGCCAGCGACGATTTGGATCTTGTCCACGCTACCCAGAATGGAGATATTTCCGCTTTCGAGCAGCTGGTCGGCCGATATGATCAAAAACTTTTCCGAATCGCTCTAAGCGTTACGCGTAACAGGGAAGATTCCCAAGACGCGGTGCAGGAAGCTTTCTTGAAGGCCTTCCAAAACCTGGGTCAATTCCGAGAATGTTCCCAATTCTCTACCTGGCTAATTCGCATCACGCTAAATCAGTCGCTGACGAAGCTGCGAAAGCAACGCACTGTACGAGAGGTGTTCCTGGATGAGGATTTTCAGGACGATGGAGAGATGCTTCCAATGGAGGTGGCCGACTGGTCTCCCAATCCTGAAGAACTCTACCGGGTGTTCGAATTACGGCACATCCTGATCGAGACCTTGGAAGAGTTGCCGCGGATCTTGCGGACGGTCTTTGTCCTACGAGATATTGAAGGGCTATCAATAGATCAGACTGCAACAGCGCTGAACCTGAGTCATACTGCGGTGAAGGCGCGGTTATGGCGAGCTCGGCTGCAGCTTCGCGAACTGCTAAGCGAATACTTTGGCACGCACAAGGAGTATCGTGGCCAACCTGGAAACGGACAGCGGAACCAAACGGTTGACGGATTGAGTCCGCAGCTTGCATCAAGCGCAGCGGTGCTCTAGGGGAGCCACGGCCTTACATCAGGAGAGCTACCGTGCAACCGCGCGAAGCAGCGCTGTAATACGTCAGCCCGAAGCAAGCGGCGATCCCGCAGAAAAAGGAAAAGCTCATGGCAACCGCTACCTTGGCAGCAAGCTTGAACACTCCAATATCCGAACTCCGACCGGCTCCAGTGGAGCGGATTTTGGTCGTCGAGGACGATGGTGCCTTGCGGAAGATTCTCAAGCGACTTTTCTCCTCGGAAGGGTATGCGGTCGATGTCGTTCCTGACTCTGTGGCTGGTCTGGAGATGCTCCGCCGACGATTACCATCCGCAGTAATCCTCGATCTACAGGCCCCAGGTTCTTCGGCGTGTGAGTTTTGCAAGAAAATTGCGAATCTGACCCCTGGTGTGCCCCTTGTGATTCTTAGCGCAAGCTCAAAGGTCGCGGACAAGGTCCTTCTACTGGAAATGGGCGCCGACGATTACGTGACCATACCTTTCAGCCCGAGGGAACTTGTTGCCCGTCTGCGCGCGTTAATCAGACGTGCGTCGCGCTTCGGTCAAGAGGATGCAGACGTATGTGTTTTTGCGGACGTGATGGTGGATTTTTCCAAGAACGAGATCACTCGTGGCGGTGAGAAGATCACAGTGACTCCAAAGGAATTTAAGACATTGGAATTCCTGGCCAAGAACGCCCACCGCGTCATCTCACGGGATGAACTCCTCAATGAAGTTTGGGGTTACCATCACTACCCGTGTACCCGAACCGTGGACAACCACATCCTGAGGTTACGACAGAAACTGGAGACCGATCCTGGACGGCCGTCACACTTTCTCACAATACACTGCCTGGGTTATAAGTTCGTGCCCTGAGGGTTTGCACACCTTTCGTCGACGCTGCGAGCCGCCGGAGCGCTGGCCAACGATTCGACGAATGCTCGACAGCGAGCTATGGAATTATGCCCGGCAGCGGTCAACTCAGTGAAACCGCATTAAGCGGCGATAGGCAGCAGGTCGCACCGGCGACCGTGGAATTCGGCAAGCCGCCCTTTTCCCGCCTATTTGGTGCAAGGCACCGTAATCCCGATTCTTTCCCACAGTTGATCGCCCGTCTGGAAGGCTGCCGTCAGACGAAAACTCCCAGCCAAATAGGCTCGAATAGGAGCAAGATGATCTGATGCTGGGTTCGCGTTCGGGTCTGTGAGCATTTCACGATTGAGCATCAACAATGGAACTTTGTTGTCTTCCAGTGCTCGAATAGTTGCAGTTACCTGTTCTGGACGGGTGTACTCGAAGGGTACAAAAGCGTCAATCGGTGCAGGGTTTCGCACCTCTAAGGCGAATAGGATTGGTGGCGGCCCGAACATAAACTGTCCGCGGCAAGTACGCCCCATCGCATAGCGGTATTCTTCATACCGTGCGGAATCGATAAATGCCGTTCTCCCTATCGGTAGGTCGAGGAAAGATGCTTCGCGGGTTTGGTTTCTCAATGCCCCGCCTAGTGCTATAACGATCGCTGCCGTTCCCAGCCCGCTTCTGACCCTCGCCATAATCCGGCCCGATCGATCCAGAAGCCAGGTAAGGAGAATCATGGCCGGAGGACTGACCGTCGAAAGCCGTTTCCAGGAAGGCGCTGAGGCAACCGCAAGAAACATCGCGATGCCAACGAGAGAAAGAAGCAATATCTTTTCCCAAACCTCATTAGGTTCGTTTCTTGATCGCCGAAGCAGGACGACGATACAAATGCCATACACCAGCGGAACGGTGAGATGAACAAAAAGGAATGGGATGCTTGTGAGTGCAAACCTAAAGCCGTCCCCATAAACCCGCCAGCTATTCAGGTGAACAGAAGGATAGTACCGGAGTGGGAACACGACCAGGCAATACAGCCAGCGGCCAAGACCGGCAGCACGGATGAAATACGCATTGCCCGCAAAGAATACCGCCGATGCCAGGCCAGATAGCAGTATGCACTTAAGCCATCGATCATTTGGCGGAACGCCCTCTCGCCACCTCTTCAAGAAGAGTAGATAGGTCATGAAGCCAAGAACAGCTAAGGCTCCTTTTGGCGGGGTATACCAGCCTGCTATGCCACACAGGAATCCCGCGGTCGCGATGTCGGGGAATGAATCGCCGTACAGCAAAACCAGCAAGGCGGCCATCACTGCAATGGTGCTGAACCAATGATGGGTCGCATCGAGCGATCCTGGCAAGACGAAGCCAGCCAATAGCAGTCCCGGCAATGCAATTACAGCCCCTCGCATCAGCTGCGCCGCAATGAGTGTCATCAGCCATGCGGCTGCAGCTGCCAGACAAGCAATTATCAGATTCGGAATCCAGGAGCGTGCCCCGAACACTCTGATCGCTGAGGCATAGGTTAATTCTGTTCCAGGTGGGAGAAATGCAAAGTAGTCCCGATACGGCAGTCGGCCGGCAACAATTCTGGTTCCGTTGTTCAGAAAACCCACCGCATCTCCCCACGGCAGGAGTGGGATGTTGGGAAAGACAAACGAACGAAAATAACAGACTCCAAAGTTAAACAGAGAAACCAGTACCGCGATCGATAGGGTGCTCAAGCGAGACTGACAGCTCGCGATTTGTGGTGACCCCGACGGTATGCTCACAGTTTTCCGTCCATCTTATATCCTGCAGATCAACCCGTGCGAGAGCCCTGAAGCCGATCTTCTCCTCCGCTATTGGTTGCACCTGAATGATGCGCAGGCTCGATCGTCGTCTGATGTATCGCCTGCGTTGCGGCCTCGCTAGCGGTGATTCTGCTCTGCTAAATCTCAAGCTGAATGAGATGCTCGCTTTCCGAGTCGGCTGAAGAGAAATGCCCGCAGGCAGCAAGTCTCGGTAACGCCGCAAAGCCCGCAAATCTCACCTGGCTAGGCCAATACGGTGCACAAGATTCTGGAACCGCGGATCGGAGCGGAGAGGATTGAAGCCCGGCCGCAGCAGGACGCCGGGGTTAAATCGCTCGTTGTAACCTTTTTCGAGCCAATTCATGGCTTGATCCGCATCTCCGAGAGATGCATAGATCACGGCAATCTCCGAAGCATTCGAATAATCAGGCTTGGAGCGCTTCTTCAGATGGTCTAGCAGCTTTACCGCTTCGCTTCTCTTGCCGGATGCGACATAGGCGCGAGCAAGATTGGCGATGAATGCCGGGCCACCCCCAGATACCTGGACGGCTGTTTTAAGCTCCGCGACCGCTTCATCGTACATGTGTTTTTGAAGGTACGCTTGGGCGAGTTGATTATGTGCCAGAGCAAAATTGGGATCCATTTCGATCGTTTTGCGACTCTGTTGTATGGATTCCTCATCAGAGTGCGCAAGAACAAGGAGTTCCGCCAAATCGGCGTTAATGATGAGAGATAGCGGATCTAAGTTTTCCGCTTTTCTCATTTCCGCCAGCGCTTCGTCGTACCGACCCAACAGACTTAAGTGCCAAGCATACCAATGGTGAGCAGTGGCGTAGCCTGGGTTCAGTTCAATGGCCCTTTGAAATTCCCTCCCGGCAGAGTCAAAATCCCAGTCGAAGCCGTCCAAGACGAATGCGAGCGAGTTGTGGGCTTCGCCAAGCGTGCTGTCCAACTCCAGTGATTTGATCGCCGCCGCCTTGGCTTCGGGGAATGCTTCCTTGGGAGTCATCACTGCGTACTGCCAGTCTCCCAACAAAGCATACGTGTCGGCTAAGCCAGAATAGGCTTGAGCATATTTCGGATCTTCTTCGATTGCCTGCTTGAAATAAGCCAGGGCGACCTTCAAACCATCCGCCGTTCGCTTGTTCCAGAAGTATCGCCCTTTCAGATAGGACTCGTAAGCTTCCGGGTTAACAACCTTTGCGTTTTTGAGGGCCGCTTGTTCCTGCGGAGTCAAGTTGATCCGAATTTGATCTGCAATGGCGCTAGCCACCCTGTTTTGAACAGCCAGAGTATCCCGCAACTCGCCCTCATAGCTCTGGGACCATACGTGCTTGTCCGTGGAGGCCTCGATCAACTGCGCCGTGATACGGACCCGGTCGCCGGAGCGGAGTACGGTGCCTTCCACCACGGCATCCACGTTCAGTTCGCGAGCGATCTGGGGCAGAGGCTTGCGCGCTCCTTTATATGCCATCACGGAGGTACGGGAGATTACTCGTAAAGCGCTGATCTGCGCGAGGTCAGTGATTAGCTCATCCGTCATGCCGTCAGCGAAATAATTCTGGGAAGCGTCGCCGGAAAGGTTGTCCAGCGGAAGCACCGCTATGGATCGCATGCCGGTGGGGGCCCGCGAATGAAATAGCCAAACGGAGAGAATCGCCAAACTCAGGACGAGTGCCAAGGTGACGATGATCCCGCGCGTCGGCAACAGCCGGCGTTGAGGCGCAACCGCCAACCCGATCCCTTGGATCTTGTGCCCGCGGTCTGTAGCCGACAGATCTCCAAGCACAGGTTCTTGTCTTTCTGGACGGGCGTCTGTATCGACGACTGACACGTCCGCAATAAACCGATAGCCACGTTTCGGAAGAGTCTCGATGAATCGAGGACTCTCAGCCGAGTCTCCCAAGGCACTCCGCAGCTTCCCGATGGCGATATTGAGCGCCTGATCGAAATCACCGAAGCTTTCGTCGGGCCATACTCGGCTGCGCAATTCCTCACGGGTGACAACTTCTCCCGGATGCTCCAGCAATATCTCCAGCAGTTTCATCGGTTGCTGCTGCACTCTGATTCTCAGACCCGCTTTTCGCACTTCGCCGGACTGGCGAGAAACCTCATAGGTTCCGAATCGCACAACCGAGTTGGGCTGCAGAGGTTCCATAGCGCATTTGGGCTGCGCACAGAAGTCTAGCACTTCACGCACCAGGAGACTTCCGGGTTCAGGATATATGCGGACCCAACTTGTGAGCCATCACTCACTTAACAGGCAATGAGTTGGATATGTTGAAAAAGTCCTCAGTTAATTGACGCCGCAATGCGCCTGCGGCAGAGTGGGCTGCGACCGGGGTTCGAGCTGATTTCGGGAGAAGGCCAATGAGGTTTGTTGCACTGGGCTCACAAGAGATGGTCCGATTCGGGGCTTCGTCCTCCCACGACGATCGACCGTTGGCAGGATTCGAAGAACTAGCCTTGCCCTTGTTCGATGCCCTCTACAACTTCGCGCGCTGGCTGGTGCACGATTCGCACGACGCCGAGGATCTTGTACAAGAGACCTATCTCAAGGCTTTACGCAGTTTTGCATCATTTCAGCCCGGAACCAATTTTAGGGCATGGATGTTTCGAATCCTGAGGAACAACTTTCTAAGTTCTCGCTCAAAACTCGAGCGCCGCATGACCGTTGCGATGGACTCGGAGGAGGACGGACCTGAACTTGCAGTTGATACGGAAACTCCGGAAACGATTCTAATGAGTCGCTTTAATTCCCAACTGATGCGGCGCGCCATCGACGATCTGCCGGTGCAATACCGGGAGGCCCTCCTTCTTTGTGAAGTGGAGGAGATGTCGTACCAGGAGATCGCGGAAATACTGTCGATCCCGATAGGAACCGTCATGTCGCGTTTGGCCAGGGCGCGGAAGGCAGTTCGCGAGTCACTCCTCAGCGCTCCCGGTGCACCACAATCGAGAGACTTGTCTCTTCACATTGAGGCACTCTAGGAAAAGGACCTCTTATCCGTTTTACGCGGACGGTAGACAACCACGTACCGAGACAGAAACTCGAGAGCAACCCTTTACACACGATTCTCTTTCTCACAGTACACGGCGCGACCTATAAGTTTTTGCCATAAGCCATTCTGTGGCATCTCATGGGGGTGGGTTCATTCTGCAGAACCGCTTTCCCCACCGACCCCCGGAAGTCGCACAGCCGCCCTCCTTACTTTCCCTAGAACACAAAGGTTTCCTCTTCGGCGACCAAGAAAATCGGCGCGCCGCCGGAGGAGATCGCCACTGCATTTGCGATCGTTTGTTTGCCGCCATCCGATGCGGCGCACGCTTGCAGTGCCTCCATGGTTGGGAAATGGATCTCCGCAATGCGATAGAAAGGCGGCGCACCTTGCGGCGAACCAACTATTTTGCTCGCCACAATCTTGGTCTTGCCGGCCAACTTATCGACGGCCATGGGCACATGTTGGTTCTGGTACACGTGCTCGAAAGCTTCGATGTCTTTGGGACGAGGGTAAATTACGATCAACTTAGCGCCAGCCATTTCAAATCTCCTTGAGATAAAAGTTCGTATCCGTGAATACTCGATAGCTCGAAACTGCTTTCAACTTTGAGACAAGAATCTGTGAGTTGCGATAGCGACACCGCAACTCACAGGAGGAATTTGTGGACGTTAGAACGCAGCTATTCCGTTGAAGCCGCCAAGTGGTGAGACGCCACTGGCAGACCCAACGTTAAGGAGCGACCCATCTTTCTGAACGGCGAAAATGCCAATGGCCCCACCCGCGGAGTTCAGAGTGTAGATGAACTTGCCGTCAGAACTGACCGCGATATCGAGGTTGCCAGACCCCTCAGGATTCGTGCCGACTACTGTTCCTGACAACGCGGTCAATGCCCCCGTGCTCGCGACGGCGAAGCCCGAGATGGTCGACGAGCCGGCATTGGAGGTGTAAGCGAAGCTGCCGTCAGGAGTGACTACATTCCAGCAGTTCGCGGCTCCCAACGTAGGAATGCTGGTGCTGATTGGAGACAGCGTGCCATTGGCTGCGACCTCATAGGATGAGATGGCCGAGCCGTTGGCTACTCCGGAAGGGCCGGTCTCGGAAACCAGAACCGCTCCCTGCGGAGCGAAACTCACCGAGAAAGCGCCGGGGCCCGCACTCGGGTTCTCCACCATAGGCGACAAAGTGCGGTCACCCTGGACAGCGAACACGTCAATGAGGTTGGTCAGACGCTCGACCACAACGAGAAATCTCCCGTCGGGACTAAATGCTAACCCTGCTGCACCCGAAGTATTAGTGGAAAGAAAGCGAGTGGAATTGGGGATTTGCTTGAGTGTGCCATTGTTCAATATGAAACCAACTACATTGCTGCTGCCCCCTGTGTTGACGACATAGACAAGATTTCCGTGCTGGGCTACTGCATTCGGTTCGCTTCCTCCCGAGATCACTTTGTCCACCAGCGATAGGTCGGAGCCGTGAACACTAAAAACGGAAATATTGCCGCTGCCGGCATTCACCGCGAACAGCAGCGAGTGATCCTGGCTGAGGGTTAACGACCCCTGAGATTCCAACGGATCGTTGTTCCCACCGCTTCCCCGGCCGCCGGTTGCGAATCTGCCGGCTTCCTGTAAGGTGCCGTTAGAGGCACGACGGTATGCGAGCACTTCATTCTTGTCGACGGAGTTGGTCATGACAAACACAGCGCCTGCATCGTGTGTATTTCCCTCTTGGGCTTTGCTAAGCCCTGGCGAAGCCAAACCAATAGCGAGTCCGGCCATGAATAGCGTGCGAATTACCTTCCCCATTCCATTAGCTCCCACAGTTTTGAGTCGCATGCCGCTTGGTCTATAAGGCAACTAAAAGTGCCAATATTTCAAGCGCCGCGCGGTAATAAGACTAAAGTCGCTTGAAAAAGTTACAGAGTGCGCACGATTAAGTGCGCAGGGGACTGTATTACACCTGCACGCGACTAGCGGACAACGAATATGCTGAGGATACGACACAGACGAGGTGCGGAGGCTCGCTACGAAGGAAGGCCATCTTCCGCCAATTGGATTTGGAAGGGGAAATCCTGCTGACACAAGGCAATGGAGTCATGGACAATCGAATCTATGACGCTACCTTAAACAATTTCGCCAGATTGTCGATATCCGCGGCACTGGCATCGCCAACTACGAAATAGCGAAGCCCACCTTCGCTCCACGTTTCCATGTTGAAAGGGGATTTCTGAGGCGCGAGAAAATTCTCGCCTAAGCGGGCAGGGAATTTCAAAGACCGCTCCTGAAATATGAATACAGAAATATGGTGCTTGCGCACGTCGTAAATGAGATGCGCGCCCGGCGTTTGCTCAAGATAGGTCATCCGACCGCCCAGCAGAGAAAACTCGCTATTCTTGAGTTCCGGCAAATTGAAGGCAAAAGGAATCCTTCCCTGGAACCAGGGTTTCACCGTGTGCCGATCGGTTGAGATCACATCAACCGGCGATGAGCTTGCTAGCGTCACAACGTGCAAATCTGCAATCTCGCTGAAAATCTGATCTCTGCCGGATCGAGCTCCCAGATAAGCCGAAGTCAACGTCCCGACCACGAGTATGACGGCTACCGCTGCAGCAAACGTCCAACCCAGACCAAAGCGGCGCTGTGGTTTTGCAGCGATCGTCTGCTGCATCCGTCTCCGGAACTCAGCACTGGCAGTGTAACGTCTCCCAGCGGCTTGAATCGAGCGCTTCATCTGTACCCGCGTAAGGGCATCCGCCGAGCAAGAGTGGCAGGTGCGCACATGAGCGTCGAAGCTGCGCATCTCATCCTCTGAAACCTCACCGTCGAGGTAAGTATCGAGTTTCGCCTTCCAAGACTCACAAACCATAGGTCACCATATCAGTTCACCCTTTCAGCAAACTGTTGCTGTAGGCCACCGCGTAGGGCTTTTCTGGCACGGGATAAACGCGACATCACCGTTCCCATCGGGATCGCAAGTGCGGCAGAGATTTCCTGATACGACATTTCTTCGACTTCACACAGCAGCAGCACCTCGCGATAAGTGACGGGAAGTTGCTCCAGAGCCTGCTGCACAAGCCGTCCATCCGAACGCTGCAGCAGGATGCTCTCCGGCGTTTCCTCGGCTGCAGGCAAGGCTTCCTCTTCGCCCTCAAGATCGAGCTGCACAGTAGCGGTCGCCTTCAGTCCGGTGCGGGAGGTCAGGAACGCATTCCGCAGGATCTTGTAGATCCAGGCGCGAAAATTCGTGCCCGGCTGGAACGACTTAAACCCCTTAAGTGCCTTGACATAAGTTTCCTGCACGAGATCCTCGGCTTCTTGGCGGTCATGCGTCAGCCAGCAGGCAAAATTATAGAGGCGCTCGAAGTGAGGCATGGCTAACTGCTCGAACGACTCCGATGGCAGGTTCTCTCCGACATGCACACAAGGGTAAACCAGCGGACGAGCGTTTTATTCCCACAGCCCACACAAAATACAACGGAATAAAAACCGAGCGCCGTCGGTTCTGCACAACGAGTCACAGAGAGCGAACTGGAGTCACCGAGCGAATGATGGTGCGGAAGAACCACGACGCTTTTTTTTAACAATACCCAACAGGAGGAGCAAAATGAGCAACAATCTGAGAATGCTTGGCTTGGCGCTGTGTGTGCTGCCGATGTACCTGCAGGCCGCAACAGGACAAGATCTGAAGCCGGTCTATCAATCCGCCCAAGGACAGAACACACGACCCATTCCCTCGGGCACCATCCTTCCCGTCCTCTTGAACACTGCCTTGCGCTCAGACAAGAGTGGAAGCGGAACTACCATAATCGCGACGGTCATACAGGACGTGCCGCTGGGCAGGGGAGAAACACTACATAAAGGATCCACGCTGACAGGCCATGTGGTCGAAGCTATCACTCGGGGAAAAGGATCTGACGAGTCAAAGATCTCATTTCAATTCGACCAGGTCCGACTTGGCAACCTGACTATCCCAATCACCACCACGCTGCGCGCGATAGCGTCAAGGACTGCAGTACTTGACGCCACGCCGGAGCTCACGTCGAGCGAGTATGCCGACAACACGGTTGAAATCGGAGGCGACCAGATTTCTTACGGCGAAGGTGGGCCGGTAATGGTGGAATCGCAGGTTGTGGGGAGATATACCAGCCAGGGCGTGCTGGCCAATGTGGACCAGGATTCGGCTACCGCGCAAGCATTTTGGCTTTTCTCAGTGAATGCCCGCGGCGCATACGGATTCCGCGACCTCACAATCCTCCAATCCGGACGCACCGAGCCGTTCGGAGAAGTCACTTTGGCCTCCAACGGGATGGCAGTGAAAGTCGACAAGGACAGCGCGATGCTCCTACGCGTGGATGGCAGCGGGCCGGAGAAGGCACAGGCTCGTACGACTCTTTCACGAGAGACAGGACAATAACGAGTTCGGGGATTGCATCGGACTCGGCTTCGTGACGCCAGGTCCTCCGCAGACCGCCATTCATTCCATCATAAGAGGAGTACGGCGATGGTGAATCCTTTTGATTTTAAGACGGCACTTCTGGCCAAGCACGCGCAACATGTCGTGCTAATCCATTTTCCAATCGCGCTTTTCATCACGGCGGTGGCATTCGATCTTATCGGGCAATGGACAAAGCGACGTGGCCTAGCGCAGGCAGCCTATTACAACCTGCTGATGGCAGCGATTTCGACTATTCCAGTTCTCGCTACTGGGCTACTAGCGTGGCGGTTCCAACTCGAAGGACAGAAACTGAAGGGCATCTTATTGCTGCACCTGGTTCTCGCGTGCGTTTCTACGGTGATGATCTGGCTGGTGTGGTGGGTGCACTTCCACGCTCGACGACGGACAGTACATTTGCCCAGTTATCGACTGGCGGTTGAGCTTCTGGCAGTCGCTGTTGTTGCGGTAACCGGGCATTTGGGTGGCTTTCTCAGCGGTGTAAACCTATCAGGTTAAAGGCCCCGCGGGGTCCCAGCTTGCAGTTCGTAAAGTGACGGCAACCCGGGGTTGAAAAATGTATCCCTTTTTCGAAACATTTCTCTGTCGACTTTCCCGGAAACAATCTCGTCCGGTCCTATGCCAGAAAGTTCTTGCTCACTTCTCGATTTTGTCGGGAATAAAAATAGACCGTCTCAGTTATCAACTCAGAACGTCACAAACTACGGAGGGCAAATGCCAGACAAGAAGCACGACCTAATCGATCAGAATTTGCAAGACCTTAACAACGACGGTGTTGATCGTCGCGGGTTTCTGAAATGCATGGCATGGGCGGGTACCGGGCTGGTCTGGACCATGAGCGGCGGCATTCCAGTGTCTCGCGCCTTTGCGAAGGGCTACGGCAAAGATGCCGGCAAAGGAGCGGACTTCACCTTTGTGCAGATCAGCGACAGCCACATCGGCTTTAACAAGCCGGCAAATCCGGACGTCACCGCCACTCTGCAGACGGCAATCAACAAGATCAACGCCATGCCTCACACGCCAGATTTCATCATTCACACGGGTGATCTGAGTCAGCTCTCAAAGCCGAGTGAGTTCGACACGCTGGACCAGGTATTAAAAGGAGCGTCCGCAAAACAGATTTTCTTTGTACCCGGTGAGCACGACATGCTGACCGACAACGGCACGGAATATCTGCAGCGCTATGGGAAGAGTACAAAGGGCGCAGGGTGGTCGACCTTCGATCACAAAGGTGTGCATTTCGTCGGTCTCGTGAACGTCGCCAACTTGAAAGCCGGAGGAATGGGGTCGCTCGGCAACGAACAGCTGGAATGGCTGGAGAACGATCTCAAGGGCCGCTCCGCCAGTACTCCGATCGTGCTCTTTGCGCACATTCCGCTCTGGACCATTTATCCAGATTGGGGATGGGGAACCGACGACAGCGAGCAGGCCCTGTCCTACGTCAAGCGTTTCGGTTCGGTGACGGTGTTGAACGGCCATATTCACCAGATTATGCAGAAGGTGGAAGGTAAGGTTTCGTTCCACACCGCGATGTCGACCGCCTTTCCTCAACCTGCGCCAGGATCAGCCCCCTCAGCCGGCCCCATGAAGGTCCCAGCTGAGCAGTTGCAGAAGGTGTTGGGTATCACCGATGTGAACTACTTGGTCAGCGGTCGCAGCCTTGCAGTTGTCGATTCACCACTCGGGGACTCGAGTGCTTCGGCATCGGGAAATACAAGCGTGCCCCTCGCGGTAGTTGACTCAATCCATGGCTAGAGATCCAGAGGGATCGGCTCGCAAACACAGTGATCAAGCAAGAACATCCAAAAACTAGAAAGGAAACAGGACAATGACGGGGAAAAATATGTGGGTTGCAGGTGTAGCGACGCCGGCAGTGATTGCGATGGTAATACTGTTCGCTGGCTCACCGAGCGTCAAGGCGAATGAAGAGCCCTCCGCGGCAAACGCAGCGGTGAAAATCGACAACTTTGTTTTCGGGCCGCAGACGATCACCGTGCCCGTCGGAACGACAGTTACCTGGACAAACGCTGACGACATTCCCCATACGTCGGTCAGCACAGAGGGTGTGTTCAAGTCCAAGGTGCTGGATACGGACGAAAAATTCTCCTACACGTTTACCAAGGCGGGAACGTATCCCTACTACTGTACGATTCACCCGAAGATGACCGGTAAAGTCGTGGTGCAGTGATCGCAGATTTTAAAGAGCATGGACAGCGCATCAGGGAGCAACGCTTTATCGCGTCAAGTGCACGAATATGACTATAGGCTCAGCACAATCCGTAGTGAGGGAAGTGGCAGACGATGACTTGGATCTTGTCCACGCTGCCAAGAATGGGGATGTTGCCGCTTTCGAGCAACTCGTAAGCCGATACGATCGCAAACTTCTCCGAATTGCCCAAAGCATCACGCACAACAGGGAAGATTCGCAAGATGCAGTTCAGGAAGCATTCTTGAAGGCCTACCAGAACCTGTCCGCATTCCGCGAGGATTCCAAATTCTCAACCTGGCTTTTTCGCATCACCGTGAACCAGTCGCTGATCAAGCTGCGCAGGCAACGCGCCTCAAGAGAGGCGTCCCTAGATGAGGATTTTCGGGCCGCTGGTGACGTGCTTCCAAAAGAAGTCACCGACTGGGCTCCTAACCCGGAACAGCTCTTTTGGGCGTCCGAATTAAGAGACCTCCTGATCAAGTGCCTAAGAGAGCTGAGCCCAATCTTGCGGACGGTCTTTGTGCTGCGGGATATTGAAGGACTCACCATAGATCAGACAGCAGAAGTGCTCAATGTGAGTCAGACGGTAGTGAAAGCACGGCTATTGCGAGCTCGGCTGCAACTTCGCGAGGGCCTGAACAAGTACTTCAGCAAGCAAAAGGAATCTGCGAGAGCAGAGTCAAGCTTTTACGAACGCCTGATGCAACGGACGCCACATTCTCATAGTCGGGTTGCAGACCAACTAAACGCGACATGATTCGAAGGAGAATCGACTTTGAATAAACCCACTCTGATGCTACCGCGTGGGTACGAAAGCTCGGCCAGGAATTAACAAGGCGGCGGTGGTACCACTACCGTTTGCACCGGCGGCTTTGTGGAAACGGCTGCGGCATTGTCTACGAGCTGACGCCCAATGCCAGTGGGAGCTCGTGGACGGAGACGATGCTCGGAGGTGAACGCGAGCCTCCTTTCATTCAAGGCTCCGCAGCTTTTTCAAACAAATGTAAGCACGACAGCACTGTCGATTAGAAGCTTTTACACTCTGCCCAGCAACACGGGTCACCCGCGAAGATGTCGATTATCGACTGGCCTCAGTTGAGGGCCTGTCCGTCTCCCACAAATATTCTCCACCTCATACGAGTGTCTGGTTTATTCAATATCTTAGAGATGCTCCGCTCGTTGTGTTGTGTCAACTCCAAACACTGTCAAGAAAACAGCACTCAATCGACGCGCCACTCTCGTTTCTAGCCATCGCAGTGATGTTACTACCGCCAGTTTACGAGCTCTCGACAACGAGTTGACAATCAAATGACATCCCGTCGGTATCTCGCCGTTAATTGTCGAGTCTAACTCCCATACGTTGTGAAAACAGTTGATACATGAGGCTAGAGACAGAATGTGTGGAATAAAGTCTCACGAGCGCGGTTATCACTGCTGAACACGTAACACCATTTCAATAGGAGAAATCATGAAGAAATCATATTTGACAGCTGTACTTACTCTGACTTGCCTGCTTGGGGTGGGCATAACTGCCCGCGCTCAGGACACCGAGGGAGTTCGTGTGAACGTTCCCTTTGAGTTCGTCGCTGGAGGCGCGACCTTGCCTGCGGGCACCTACACCGTTCGTCATGTCTCGCTTGAGCCATATTCAGCCATCGCGATCAGCGGTTACGGCCATGGAGCGCTTGTCCTCCCCATCGCTGTCGATAGATCTAGTGCCGAGCGGCCAAAGCTTAGCTTCGAGCATGAGGGGGGCAAGTACTTCCTGAGCGAGGTTTACACGCCGGGAGGCATCTATAACTTTGCGTTACCGCGGGTGATGGTTGCGCTGGCGCAGGCTAAGGATCAAGGGAAGGATGAAGGCATTATGTCCTCAGGTGGCACTAACTAAATCGAGCGCCACATCAGCCTTCATACGGTTGTGGGGGGAGTTCCGGGATAAGAACTAAGTCAGTCTACCTGAATTCTCCCTTCATTCCGCAACAACAGCTTCACAGTAGAAGAGGAAACAACGGTATTCAGCAACGTCGTACCAATCATAAAAGAAGGTTAAGGGACAACATGAAAAAAGCATTCTTGTTATTCGGTTTGCTCACGGCGTTGACGATTCCGTCAGGGTTGTGGGCTCAGCAGGCCGGCTATTCCCAGACCAACCTGGTCTCCAATGTCGCCGGCGTAGCCGCCACCACAGACTCGCAACTGTTGAATCCCTGGGGGATTTCGGTTCTCCCCGGCCAAGATTTCTGGATTGCCGATAACAACAGCGGCGTCTCCACGCTTTATGACCAGAATGGCAACAAAGACAGCGGGCTGATCGTGACCATACCGGGGGCCTCAAGCAATCCAAACGGTAATTGCAGCCCTGGTTGCCCGACTGGAACCGTGGCCAACGCCAGCGGCTCCTACTTCAGCGGTGGTTCGTTCATTTTCGACACCGAGGACGGCCTCGTTGTTTACTGGAACGGTTCCAGCAATACCGCGATTATCGGTAAAGACAATTCCGCCAGCGGCGCGGTTTACAAAGGTCTCGCCCTGCTGGGCACCAACCTGTTGGCGGCCAACTTCAACAGCGGCAAGGTAGACGTCTACGATTCGAACTACGCCCTCACTTCGTTGGGCGGTACCTTCACCGATCCAAACCTTCCCGCTGGTTTCGCCCCCCATGGCATTCACGTTCTCGGTAGCCGGGTCTACGTCGCCTATGCGATGCAGGATACGTCCAAGCACGATGCCGTTCCCGGCGCTGGCGCGGGGCAGGTGGATATCTTCGATACGAATGGCAACTTTGTGAGCACTTTCGTCGCCGCCGGCGTCAAGAATAACCTGAATGCGCCTTGGGGCGTGGTTCAGGCTCCGGCCAGCTTCGGAACCTTCGCCAGCGATATTCTGGTAGGAAATTTCGGCGACGGCACCATTAGCGCGTTCGACACAACCGGAAAGTTTCTCGGCCAGCTCACTAACTCTTCGGGCAGCGTGCTGGTGAATCCCGGGTTGTGGGACATGGTGTTTGGCGGAGGCGGCGGTGCCAATAATGATCCAGGCACTCTTGGCACTCTTTATCTCACGGCTGGAGGCAGTGCCGGCCAACCCAATTTCCCGTCTGGAGGAAGCGTAACGGCTGTGTTCGCCAGCCTTGTCCCTGCGGCCGCGGCCGGCACCGCAGGTTTCTCTTTGGATCTCTCGGCGCAGAGCACAACGGTCATGCAGGGAGGATCATCTGCTGTCATGGTTAGCGCCAGTGCCGTCGGTGGATTCAATAGTCAGATTACGCTCACCTGCTCTGCGCCCGCTGGATTGACTTGTTCTCTAAGCCCTTCAACCATCTCTCCCGGTTCGAGTGCTGCGTCCTCTACTCTCACCATTTCTGCTGGTTCGACGCCTCCACCCACTGGCTACAGCGCGCCTCGCCTGGGGCTACTACTACCAGGTCTCGGGATGTTCGGAACCTTGATTGCCACACGCAAAAGGAAACTGCTTAACGGCAAAAGCTCGGTAGGCATGAGCGTTCTTGGTTTGCTGCTGTTCGTCTCCTTGTTAACCTTGGGATGTGGCGGCAACAAGTCGAGCACTTCAAACAGCCAGTCAACGCCCGCATCTCAGGTC
>Ga0209221_1000455_pt1 | contig 16704 bp, 12 predicted proteins | sample BlaSpr_A8_Ref_O2_FD_187989 | JGI IMG/M metagenome (GOLD analysis project Ga0209221, IMG submission 187989) | Forest soil microbial communities from Thunder Bay, Ontario, Canada - Black Spruce, Ontario site 2_A8_Ref_O2 (SPAdes) (version 2) | ecosystem: Environmental > Terrestrial > Soil > Boreal...
TTATGTAAAGGTGCTGCTGCTATTTTAAATAATAATCCTATAAAAATTAATATTAAACCTAAACTAAAACCTAATAATATATTATTATTATCAATTACTGAGATCATACTATATATAGAATCTAAATTAGTTAATCCTGTGAAAGAATATATTAAACCACAACCTAATAATATTATACAAGAAGCTAAACTACCTAATAAAAAATATTTTAATCCTGCAGATATTGCTAATTCTGAATGTCTATATAATGAAGCTAAAATATATACTCCAAAGGATTGTAATTCTAAACTTAAATATAAAGTTATTAAATTTGAAGAAGATATTAATAATAAAGAACCTAAAGTTGATATTAATACTATAATTGAATATTTTATTCTATAATTATTAATTGATAATATATTATGACCTTCTTCATTTAAATTTAAATTATTATCTATAAATTTATGATTTATTAAAGGTCAAGCTATTAGTATTACAGAACCTGTTAATACTATAACTATATCAAATAATTGTGTGAATAAAGTAATTTGAAATAAACCACTATATATTCCTATACCTGATCCAATTGACTGAATATAAAAAGCATTTAAAGTTAATGCTCCAGTATAAAGTAATAATAGAGAAGATATTCTTAAATATAAATTTGATGAAATATTTCTATTTATTGAAGGTAGGGCTATTGCCACTATAAGAATCATGATACTAATAAACATCATTACTTTTTTTTATAACATTTTTGTTTTTATATTTTTATTATTATGTCAATCGTAATTAATTAAAATATATTTAACAAATTTGGTTTTAATTATTTTTATTACATCCTATTGGATTTGAACCAATATACAATTGCTTCGAAGGCAAACGCTTTTCCAATTCAGCTAAAGATGTTACAGATTTTAAATTTGTATCAAACTTTAGATTATAATTTAAATAAATAAATAATATAAAAAGGATATAATATTCAACTAATTAAAACCTCTTCTTAAATAAATAAATTAAGATATTTTTTTTTTTTATTCAATTAACCTCTTCTTAACTAATTTTTATTTAATTTAAAGAAAATTTAATATATAACTTATTTAGGTTAGGTTAGGTTATAATTCGGTTAAAAAAGAGAATTAAAAACAAAAACAAAAACAAAAACAAAACAAAAATATTTTTTAAATATTTTTTATATACGAGTAAAGAGACTTGAACTCTTACGATTATAAACCATAAATTCCTAAGATTTACCCGGCTACCAAATTTCGGCACACTCGCAAATTAATAAGTGTTAATATTAAAATTTATCTAAATTAAAATATATGTTAAATCTATCAATTTAAATATAAATAATATAAAAATATATAATATAAATTAAGAATATTTTTGTTAAACATAAAATTTATTAATTATAAAGACACTATTATTAAAATAATATAATAAATATAAATAAGAGATAGAGTAATCGAAACTCTGTCTGCATAGTGTAAATATGCTGTTAAACCACTCAACTAATCTCTTACTAATTATTATTAAAAAGGGGGTAAATTGTATTTATTTTCCAGCAGCACTTTCCAGTACGGCTACCATGCTATGACTTTTGAGATGTTACTCAATTGAATTAATAAAAACTAATTAGTTTTACATAGCCGTTATATTATTTAAAAAAAAAAATAAATAACTATTAAATTTATAAAAATATAAATTTAATATTAAATATGAAAAGTTATAATAACATTTTTATTTCCATCAATATAAGCTTCTTCCCAGCGACAGACAGTTAGTTCATCACGGATGCTAGTTTCACCGTTGCGCTTATTATCAACGATTACTCGAAATTCCTTCTTCATGTCCCCGAATTGCAGAAAACAATCCGTCTAAATTTATATTTTAACTTTTTTTAATGATTAGCTCTTCCTACTTTCCAAATTTAATTTGTTTTTTTTTTAAATTAAAAATAAATGCATTATTTAATCTTTCGATTATTAATTTTACATTAAATATAATATTATCTCTAATAATAAAATAAATATATAATTCATTTTAAGAAAAAGTTTTGCATCACTTTGTAAAAGTTTTTGTGGCACGTCTATAGCCCAGTTCATAAGGGCCATAAAGACTTGTCTTAGCCCCAAATGAAACTTTATAAGAATCATAAATTGTTAAGTATGTAATAAAATATAAATAATAATATTTTTAATTAACAATAGGGATTTCGTCCGTTAATGGAATTAACCTCAGTTCTCACGATACGGACTGAAGACAGCCATGCAACACCTGTATTAAATGTTTTAATTTTACTATTTAAAATATTCTTATATTTTAAATTTAAAACATTCCTTTATATATATAAGTTTTTATTCAAGAACTGGTAAGGTTTTACGCGGATTATCGTATTAAATAACATGCTTCACTTCGTTTGCTCCGAAACCGACTAATTTTTTTGTTTTCAACTTTGCAGTTGTACTCACAAGGCGGAATGGTTATCGTGTTAACATTGCCATTAATAAATTTTTACTAATAACTACCATTCATCGTTGACAGAGAGGGGTATTCTGGGTATCTAATCCTATTTCCTATCCTCACCTTCGTTTCTGAGCGTCAATCATTAATGGAAAAAAGCTTTCGCCTTTAATATTCTACTTAGTATTTCAGGATGTCAGACCTACTCTAAGCATTCTTTCATATATCCTCTATTTGATTCTAGCTTTTATTCTTTACTTATTATTTTTTCTTTGTTTATTTGTTTATTTGTATAAGTAAATTTTAAAGCCGCCTACAAACCCTTTACGCCTGATTAAGACGATTAACGTTTATGTCTCTGGCCTTACCGAGTCTTCTGGCACCAGTTTTGGACGACACTAATAATAAGGTAATATCATTATTTTCCCTTATGTTATCAATTATTTTAATTGATTTCAGTTAGCTAGTTCACTCTTTCGAGCATTGACTAATATTCTTGACTGCTGGTAGTATTATACTACTTGGGAGATTTCATTCCCAATGTGGCCATCTGTTCTCTCAAACATAGCTATTGATCGTCGGCTTGGTAGGCATTTACCCTACCAACTACCTAATCAAAGTAAATAGTATTTTATAACAGAATAATTCCTTTAATATAAATTAATTTTTAATTATATTTATTTCCTATTTATGGAAATTATAAAGTAACTTATTTACTATCCTCACCTTTACACCTTATTACCTTAAAAATTTTTCGGTAACAATGATTTGCATGTCTGAAACTACTGAACAACGTTCAATCGGAACCAAAATTAAATTCTTATGATATTTAAACAATAATTTTGTGTTATTGTTATATTTTATATGCTTTAATTGCAATTTTTTATATCTCTTTTAATTATTTTTATATTTTTAAAACTATCCTCAATTTAATTTTAAAATTAAATATAATTTTAAATTTGGAGTTTTAAAGTTATTGTCCCTTATTTATTTAAGGGGGTGAGATAATAAAATTAATTTAATACATTATTATAAAAAACTTTAAATATATTAATATATTTTTATTGAATAAATAATCAATTATTTATAATAAAATTTTATCAATAAATAATTTATATTTAATAAGGTGATATATCAAATGCTATAAAAATACTAGGTACTAAAATAATAAAAGCTACACAAACAGGTAATAAATTTAATCAACATAATTCAATTAAAGCATCATATCTCATTCTAGGTAAAGTAGCTCTAAATCATACAAACATAAAACAGAATAAACATGTTTTTAATCCAAGTATGATAGATTGTAAATTAATTAAAGAATCATTAATAAATAATTCAGGCATATGATATCCTCCTAAAAATAAAATAGAAGTAATACAACTAAATAAAACTATTGAAGCATATTCAGCTAAGAAAAAGAAAACAAAAGGTACACTAGAATGTTCTGTAAAGAAACCAGCTACTAATTCAGATTCAGCCTCTTGTAAATCAAAAGGTGTACGAGATGTTTCAGCTAAAATAGAAATAAAATAAAAAATAAACACTGGAAATAATGGTATTATATATCAAATAGCTTGTTGATTTTCAATTATAGTTGTAAAATTAAATGAACCTGTTAATATTATTATAATTAATATAGCTGAACTTAAAATTAATTCATAACTAATCATAGCAGCAGTACTTCTTAAAGAACCTAAAAAGGCATAAGTAGAATTTGCTGATCAACCTGCAAATAATACTCCATATACTCCTAATGAAGATAAAGCTACAGTATATAATATTCCTAATGTAAAATCAGATAAAGTTAAACCTTGTCCAAAAGGAATTATTCCTCATCCTAATAAACTAAATATTAAAGAAAACACAGGCGCTAAATAAAATAATATTTTATTAGATTGAGAAGGTATAACAGTTTCTTTAACAATTAATTTAAGAGCATCACTAAAAGGTTGTAATAACCCATAATATCCTGTAGTATTAGGACCAACTCTTCTTTGATGAGCAGCTAATTGTTTTCTTTCTATTATAGTCATAAAGGCTACAGATAATAATACAGGTAATATCACTAATAATACATCTAATAAATTTATTATTATATTTAACAGAGTTAAAATTAAATTATTTGTATTCATAGATAAATATATTTATCATCTTTATTTATATCTATATTTTGTTTTTATAATTGACTAACCATTTTATACTTTACTCTTTAAATTCTCTTATTTAAATTTATTAAAAAAGAATTTAAATATATAATTTTTTTAATATAATCTTATATTACATTTTCATAAAATTGAAATAGATATAAATATTGATTTATAGTTAATTAAAATTAACAACATAACTTTATAAATTAATTAAATTTATTTTTAATTAATAATTTAAATATTTATAAGTAAAATAAATAATTTAATTAAATTTAATTAGATATAAATTTTTCTAATTAAATTAAAAAAACAAAATATATAAAATAACAGATACTGTAACAATAATTTATTTTTATATTAACAACCTAATCAATAGGTTCTAATTAATTTGTACAAACATTATTTGTAAATTAATTATTTAAATAGTTATTATGAAAAATGTTAAACTATTCTATTTAACTTTTAGAAATATAATTTTTATTTAATATATTCTTATTCTCTTTTGGATTCGAACCAAAATTAACACTTTAGAAGAATGCAGTTCTACCATTGAACTAAAAGAATTTATAATATATATTTGTTAATTATATTAATTTTATTAAATTAATAGATTTCTTTTAATTATTATAATTTTATATTAAATTAAATTTTAAGGATTAGAGAGTTAAGAGGGAATTGAACCCTAATATTAATAGATTTTGCAGATCTATTACAGAAACCATCTGTAAACTTAACTCTAATTTATTTAAAAACAAACAAATTAAACATTAATATGAAAAATTAGATAAAAAAGGGGGGTAAGACATTAGTCTTTATAAATAATAATTGAATAAATTAGATAAATTTATTTTTTATTTAATGATATAAAAATAGGTGCTATCATAGATAATAATAAAATAATACTACATATTATTAATAATATAGCAGCATAAGTGTAAATTAATTGTCCTATAGCTTCTATTTGACTAACAGAAATAAATGTAGTATCTGCAATATTAGATTGATAAGTAGTATGAATATTATTAACAAAATTTAATTTATCATTATTTCAAATAAATAAATTAAAATTAGTAATAGTATCAAAAATTAAATTTAAACCAGATACATTATTAAAACTAAATGGTAAAATGTTAAACATTTCAAATAAGAATAATGAACCTACTACAAAAACTAAAGGTAAATTTTTAGTATATTGTTTTCCTGTATCTATAATATCTGTTAATGAAATATTAATCATCATAATTACAAATAAAAATAATACAGTTATAGCACCTACATAAACAATAATATATGATAAACCAAGAAAACCTATTCCAGATAATATTAAATAACCTGCTGCATTTACAAATACAGAAATTAGATATACTACTGATATCACAGGATTTTGAGATGTTATAACTAATACACTTGATATTATTGTTGTAAAACTTAATATATTTATTAATACAAATTTCATTTTAACTTTAATTTAAGCCTATTAATAAAAGTTATATATTATACATTTTATTAATGTTCGATCTAAAATTTTATATTAAAATATAATTTTAACGATTAAGGCTGTAAACATTTAATTTTTATTAACATAATTTTTTTAATAAAAATATTTTAATGTAGGTTTAACCTAAAAATATAATATTCTAATTAAAGAATATTTTTGAAATCTTATTATAATATTTTATAATAATTCTTTTAAAGTAAACTCCTCAAATTAATCATATTATTCATTTATCTTAATCAATAGGCACCTTCTCGGTTGTTTAAAATTAAATTAGAGGATTAATTAAGTTATTTCTTAAAATAAATATTTAATTTGTTTGTTAAAAATTAGTACACATGTGATAAACTAGAAAATAGTCTTTCTAGTAATTATCAACAAGGCTTAAACTTGACATTTAATACAAGTCCCGAAGGATCTACATATTTATTAATAATGAATTTATTCATATTAATCATAGTTATATTATGTTTTATTTATAATTTAAGTGGATTATATCAACTGTTTCCACTTTTAATTTTAATAATAAATATAATATTATCTACTATATTTATGAGTTTTAATCCAGATTCTTATTTATTAAGAACTGTAAGATTATTATCTCTTTTTCTAATTATAATAATTATTTTCAATCACATTAAACTTTTGTTATTCCAAATTTTTTAATGAATAAAAATATTATTACATTTTTACATGATATTTTGGATAATGGTAATCAAAATAACATATTCTATATTTCAAATCCTTCTGCTACTAGATTTTTCTTCCAAGATTATATGGAAGTAAAACAGTTTTTAGATAATTTAGAAGATGATAAAACATATATTTTCTCTTTAGAATTAGTTACTTCTTGATTATGTCATGATGATGATAGTCCAGCTATTGTATTATCTAAACCATTTCTAGTTACTAATGAAAGTAATCCATTAATAATATAAAAATACTTACAATCTAGAATAAGATTAGCTTGTGACGTATACTTTCTGGAAGAAAGCATGATCCATGAATTATCTGATCCTGATTGTCCAAGTATCCTAGTTAGATATAAAGAAATAAAAATATTTTAACTACTACTTTTATTTGTATTACCCCCTTATTAGTATTTTTCTAAAAATTTAGAAACTTTTTCGAAGTTCTTTAAGGTTCATATAGGAACAAAAACAAAAATATGACAGCTAGGACCTGCTTAGATATTTTCTAAGTTTATAATATAAAGTATATAAGTTGTTCTTTATATACTTTTATATACTTTATATAATTCTAAAATTTATGAAAGAGTATTTTAAAAGGGGGGTAAAAGCTAAAAGAATGATGAAATTAATATTAAGAATAACTAAATCATACTCTTTTGAATTTAAATGAAAACGTAATTAAAGAATCTTCTTTTATATTAAATCCTGAAGAGTTTCATTGATCCATTATAAATTTAGTGATTAAAACTGAATTGCTTTTATTATTAACTAAAAAAGGTTCAGATAAATTTAATGTTGATTTTTAAAAAGATTTTGAACCAGCAAATAATGGGATTAATAAATAAATTTTATCATCTCCAATTTGTTTTATGAAAGATGATATTTCACTTATACTTAACCCATCAAAATAATGAGGTCTTCATCCTGATCTCATGTCAACTTTTAAATCAGATGGAACATTTCTTAAAAATGTAATTTGTTTTGTTGTTAAATTCATTATTAGTTAAAAATTGATTGCAATAGATCCTTTGGGACTGGTATTAAATGTCTAATATTTATTACTAAAATAAATAATACTTGCTAATTACAAAATAATAATAAAATCTTTTGTTTAGCAGTTAAATTCATAAAATTCATAAATTAATAAAATTAATAAAATTCATAAAATTCATAAAATTCATAAAGGGGGAAATACGATTAATTAGATTAGCTATTTATTAAATTTTTACTTTAATTCTAACAGTAACTATAATTATTACTGGATCCATTGAGTTAATTAAAATATCATCAAATAATCAATTAGTATTTCAAAGGTCCTTATCATTAAGCCTATCCATAATAAATTGAGTTATTAAAATTGGATTACTTTCTTTATTAATAATAATAGCATTATCTATTCAAATTGGAACTACTTTCTCTTTATTATTTTGTCATTCTTTATAACTTGAAATAAAAGATAAACTCATTGAGTAGTTTACATCATCCTTTAATGAATTTAATAAACTTTCTATATCTTTAGTTAAAGTTTGTAAGTTAAGATATGAAATCAGAGGTTTATCTCGATAAGAGTTTAATTTTCATTCAAAAGAATCTCTGAAATCAATATCAATGGTAGAAAAGGGAATCAATAATAACATGGAATATAGTGAATTTATTTTTAAAAATATTATCACCAAAAACATAATTATAAGAAATGTAAAATATGAATTAAAAATGTTTTCATTTTCTAAGCAACAATTAATATTTATTCCATCAACACTTTGATAATAAGGAAGAGTTCCACTTCGATAAAAAGGAGGATTTGATCCAGTATAATATGTTGGAGGATAAGAAATTCTTTCAAGAACTGAAAATTGATTATTTACTAAATCAATTTGATTTGGATAATATGCATTAAGAGGTTGTGATGGTTCAATATAATCAACTAATTCTATATCTCCTGTTTGTCTACTTAAAGCATTCACAGGAGGTCTTGTTAATTTTTTTATAGTTTTTATTGCTGCAGTATAGAGCATATTTTTATTTTATGGTTAAATATATACTGCCATTTTTTTTTTCTCCCAAACTTCAAAATAATTCTAATAATTTTATTTTTTTATATTTAAACACACGAAAATTATGGTAGTCTGGAGCTGATACTTTTTGTTTTTTCTTTTCTTCTTTAAAAAATTAATTTAAACTCTTAAATTTTCTTAAATTTAATGGAGATTTTAAGGCAGATTTTATATAAATAGATTTTATATAAATAGATTTTATATAAATAGATTTTATATAATTAGATTTTATATAATTAGAACTTAGAGGAATTGAACCTCAAATATAAATTTACCGCAAAATTCATAGTTAATACCAATTAACAATAAATCCTTTTTAATGATTCTTTTAAACTAATAAATTAATAAATTAATAAATTAATAAATTAATAAATTAATAAAAAGGGGGTTAAAATTATTGAATTTATTAAAATTGTTAAATTATTCATTGATAAAGTTATTTATTCATCATTTTAATCTAAGTTATTTAATCTATATTCCATATTTTCAATTCATAATTCTGTTTTTTCCATTACTCTAATAGTAGTTTTCATTGCTGTGGTTGTATATCCACTAACTTTATTTCTATATTTTGCTTCTTCCATTAACTGGAAATTTCTGTTTTTAATATCTTCAATTAAATTTTCTATATATTTAGTATCTTCAATTAAATTTTTTGGAATATGATTTTCTACATAATTGATATTATCTCTCATGTCTTTTTCTATCATATTTTTTCAATTAGAATCTACAGATTTAAAAATAGCTTGATCTGAGATATCAGTTAATAAACTTGAAGAAGGAATTGATGAACTAGAAGGTTTAATTGTACTTGTAGAAGAGTCAGATCCAGTGGGAGATGAAGATTCAGTTGGAGATGAAGATCCAGTAGGAGAAGTTACTCTATTTCAAGATTCACTAGCTTTTTTATTTAATTCATCTAAACTAGGAGATGTTAACAATGTTTTACCTTTTCCGTTATCTATTGTTTGTTTTATTTTATCTGTTTCACTAAATACTTGATTATATAACTCTTCACTACTTGAATCAATTGTAATTAGTTCATTATAATGGCTACAAGTTGGAGGTGAGTCTAGAGCTGCAGTTGGAGCTACCACATGTCCCATAGTCGCTGCAGTACTTGCTGAATTACCATGTTCAATGTTTGGTTGATTATTACCTGTTCCACTCGTTCCACTATCGGGTCTCCTCCTATTATTGGAAAATCACTCTAATGCTGAAGATAAACCATCTTTAATTTCTGGAAAATACACTCAGATTAAAGAAGCAGCTACAATAAAATTAATAAATTAATAAATTAATAAATTAATAAATTAATAAATTAATAAATTAATAAATTAATTAACCAGCAATTACAACATATTTTTTATAATTAGATTCGTTTTTGTTTGTTACTTCTTTAATTTCTTCTACTAATTCTTCTTTTTTCTCATCAGGTTTTAATCATTCAGAGATTTTAGAATTTCTATTATTTTCTCTAATTCCTTCGCCAATTCCAGTCGTCTCTTTTTTATTTTCGTTAAGAATTGAGATTCCATTTTTATTGGTCTTTTCACTGGAGGGAATTTCTTTTGTAGAAAAGATATCGTTTAAATATTTATAAAAATGAGTGTTAGTTAAATAATCTACAGAATTTCCTAAGATAAATTTAACTTCTCTTACAAAATTAGAAAGAAATTCAAAACCAAAATTTTCAAGTAATGATATACCAAACATTGACATAACAATTGTATTTAATATTAATCATAATCTTCTGAATATTCTAAATTTATTAAATATTTGAATGAAGAAGCTAATTAAAGTTAATTTTATTAGAATACTTTTGAAAACTAATACTAAATCTATTATTTGTAAGAAGTAAATTTTAGCTTGATTAAATATGGAAATATTAGAAGTTTTATTTGAATCTGTTTTAGAAAAGAAGAAACTAACAAAATAACAGATAAAACTCAAGGAATTAGAAGTTCTTGATTTAAAACTTATTTTTCCAATATTTGACAATTATTTTTATATGTTAAAAATATTTTAATTAAATTAAGTTTAATTGGTTTCTTTATCCAATTATTTAATAAATTTAAAATATTCAGAGTAATGTGAGTTATGTTTAATTCAATCGTTATGACAATTTTCGGAGTTTCATTACTTGAAAATTTTGGTTTTGAATTTATTAGTAATTTCCTGAGAGAAACTAGAAATATTTTAAGGAATATTGTGGATTATCTTACTGATACAAAATTTTATCAATCATTAGAAAATTTATACGGTAAAAAAGAATCGACACTAGAAAAACATTCAAATGAATTTGAAACAATAAATAAATTTAACAATAAAGAGGATGTGATTAGAAGAATCAGTGAGAATGCGGAAAGAAAAGAACTTGAAAAAATTGATAGTACAAGAAAACATTATAATACTTCTAAAATCTCTGACTGATTAAATGGTGATAAAGATTCAATCCCAGAAGTAAATACTCAAGCTGATGTTGAAAACAATAGAATTAATTATAGAAAATATCTTATAATTGTGGGTTTGTAAATTTATTAACTGGTTCAGTACTGGCTTATATTTACTTTGATGATATCAAAACCAATAGTATATCATTATGAGAATGATTTAACTCTTTTCGATCAGGAGGAACCGGTAACGACGGTAATGAAGGAAATGATCAGGAAAATTTCTTGTATAAAACATTATATCAAGAAAGATTAAACAAATGAATTTCTGATATTGAAAAACAAGTTAAAAAAGATTAATAAACTTTTATTTAAATCGTTTACCCCCTCCCCCGTTTAATGGATTTATTGGTAGTTGGTACTATCTACAGTTTTAGACGAAATTGTAATTGCAGTTCGATTCTTTTTAATTCTAATTTTATAATAGACGAAGGTAGTTATTTATATGGGAAAACTCTTATACATTAGAGGTTATTTAAACTTAAATTTAAACATTTAGTAATTATTCAATTTTAAATAACAAACAAAAACAAAAATCTGAAAATCGATAAATTAAATCACGTTTATAAAAACAAATAATTTTGATATGGGGCTAAGTAATAACGAATAATCTGTCTTGAGTATATAGAGACTCTCTATATAAATTAAAATTAGATTATTAACAAATAATATTATAACCTTAACCCTTTTCATATTTACATACCCATCTATTAACCTTCACTCCCCTTAACTATCAACCCTCACAATTATACTCTCATTTACACACACCACTTAAACCAATAAATCCCCCTCTCCACGCCTTTACCCCCCTTTTTACCACCTTTTTACCGTACCTTTTTTTACACACACCTTTCTCTGATACATAAACACACACACCTTCTTTTATTTTTACCCTTGTATATACTTTATTAAATAATTTAAAGAGATAAAATTATTTTGTTAAAAAATATATAAGGGGGTAATACTAAAAACAGAGATTGGTGTAAATACGTTAAAATAAATTTATTTTAGAATAATTTACAATTAGTAAAACAAAATATACCATTAGATATAATTTGATCTAAAAATGTTATTCTATTTATTGTCATTATGGTCATAAAGTAATAATTATGATAATGATATAAATAGTAAGAATATAAAATATTCTAGTTCATACTGGTTTTGGAGAGTTTGGATCCGATAGTATTGTTATATTAGCTATTATAATTTTTATAAATGCTGATATAAGTGTAAATAAATATTTGAAACCACTTTTTTTATAGACCATTATTAAAATATATATTTTTAAAATCATTGTAATATTTTTAAACTTTTCCTTATTTACTCCTCTGTGTTTGATATTATAAATCAAAAACAATTAAACAATAAAACAAAATTAATTTGTTATAAAATCATATATTTTCGGATTCGAACCCAAATCTGTATTCAATTTTAAGTTAAAATACTGTTTTACCTTTAAACTAATTATATTTTTTATCAATTATCTCTTTTAACAAATTAATAAAAGAAAATAATTGAAATCATGATATTCTTAAAATGAATAGCTCCAGTGTAATGGTTACACGATTGATTTGCCAATCAATAATTATTTGTTCGATTCAAATGAGTTATAAACTATATATCTTACTAATATCCCTAAACAATTGAAAGTTATACTAATTCAGATATTAGGACAGATTCCTAGTGGAGGGAGATCGGGAATGTGATATAAAATAAATAAATAAATAAATAAATAAACGATCTCGCACTCAAAATCGGCTAACACCTAGACTTGCGTCTTTAAAGTAAAATATAAAATGACAAAATACCAAAATTATTTACATTATAAATTACCAATAACAATTAATCCATTAGAATACACGATTGATTTGCCAATCAATAATTATTTGTTCGATTCAAATGAGTTATAGATGTTAAAATTATTATCAATCCTTATTATAGTGGCAATAGCCCTACTTTCAGTAATTATTCTAATTACTTTTAAACATTTAAACAAATTAATTTTGTTTACAACTTTTAGTGTAAATATTATATCATTATATTTAATGATTTTTTATATTCAGTCAATTGGATGAAATATTTCAACTATTAGTTTATTTTTTATCTATTTAAATAACATATTTTTATGTTTAATTAGATTTATTATTATTAATTTACCTTTAAAAAATAAAATGAAAGAATTTTTAGTAAAAATTTTCTCAGATTATATAAAATTCTGTTATATTTATCCAAATTATATTCTAAGAAAAGGTTTATCAATTGGGTATTCTATTTTAAATATTTTTAATAATAGAGTAAATAATTTATTATATGATTTATTAATTATAGAACCTTTAAATTTAATTAGTAAAGAATATGACAGTAAAAATAAAAATACATTATTCACATTTGAAAATAATCGATTATTAGATCATAAAAATTTATTTGCTGCTTTATTTGCTGCATTATCCTCTCAAGAAGAATTTTCAAAAAGTGGTAAAAAAATTATGATAGTTTCTATAAGTACAGAAAATAAAACATTTTATATTCATAAATATATAATTATTGATGAAAATACAACTATTTATGATTATCTGGAAAAAATTAAAAATAATATTCAAACATTTTATGAATCGGGCTATCCAATCTCAACCTTTAATATTTTACAAATCAAATTATGAAATTATGAAATTATGAAATTAACTCTATTAAAAAAAGGCAAAAATAAAATTATTTAGTTTTACCCCCTTTTATATAAAGGATTTAATGTTATTAACTATAGATCTTGCCGTGGTTTATATTGCAGTTCGATTCTGCTAAGTTCTATTTAAAATATTAAAATATTAAATTGGTATTTTTTAGAATAATTATCATTTAAAATCAACAAATAAGGCTAAAAAATTTATGGGTAAAAGGAAGCATATAATTTTCGTGTATCCAGGAATATTTCTTTTAAAATACACCTCTTTTTTTAGAATATTAAAATCCCAAGAGAGTGAAATTAATGTTCTTTTGTCCTAAATACTCTATAGTCGTGTTCTATATATACTATCAATAATTAAAATTATTTTAAAACGAATTTGAAAAAGTCAATTTAAAGTCGATTTTTCCGTGTAAGTCGTCGCATAAATGAGGGTAAAATAAAATCGACGATAGTTTTACAGTGAAAATTGACTTTTTGGGAATATCCGAAAGGCGTGTTAATTAGGCTAAATAAAAGTGTAGTCGATTTTATTTTTTCTGGAGACATGTGTTTTTAGTGAAGTTGAGATAATACTATTATAAAATGTATCTGTATACCTCTAAAAAATATATGTCGTGTATTACTATATTTAAATATTAAATAAAAATAATTATCGTCATCAAATCCAAAATCATTTCAAGCTGTTTCTAATTGATTGAATAAATAATCATGAATTAATTTATAATTACTTCTATTTGTAACTAAGAATTGTCGTGAGAAATTTAGATAGGGATCATTTAATTTACAATTAACTGAAATGAAAGGATTGATTATATTTATTATCTTCTAATTCTAAGATGAAATCTTTAATATTGGAAGGTTCTAATCTAAACATTCTATGGAAATTACATTTTCCTGATTTATCAATATTAATTTAATTGTTCTATCAAAAAAAAAATATAAATTATCTATTTTTATGATTTTAAACTATAAATCTATATTTTAAATTCTAAAAATCTAAAATATTAATTAAAAACCTTAAAAATCTCCTCACCATTCAAAGTTAGAAAGTGAGGCCAGTAATAATAAATATGGAATTAGTAAGAATCGAACTTACAATAGAAATTTTCGAGATTTCTAATCTAAACCATTAGATAACTAATCCCTTTGCATACATTTAATAAGTATATATACTACACAGTATTAGAAAAATTATGACAACACACACTATTTTTAATAAAAAGAAACAGAAAAAAGAGTAAAATCCCAGTTAAAATAAAAAGTTCGAAATCGTATACACGAAATTTCAACAGCTTGATATTCATAAAATTATTTTTTAACTATTTTTTATTTAAAATTTGGCAAGTTGATAATTTCCAAAAATAATTTGTGTATTGTATCCTTAAGATATGAATTAAAAGTACTTTATATATATGATTATTCTTATAAACATAAACGCATTAATGAATATTTTATTACAATGAGTATAACTAGAATAACATATTTAAATGAATTCATTCCAAATGAAATGTTCATTTCCAATAATCCTCAAATAGAAATTTGAAATTTCTGAGATAAATTAGAAGTAAAACAATTCTTAAATAAATTAGAAATTGATCAAGCTTACGTAGTTACATTTGAATTCGTGACATCATTTATGATTCATGATAGAGATGGACCTAGTATTTTATTGGGAAAACCTATTTTAATAACTAAAAATAGTAATCCTGAAATTGTTTCTAATTATTTAAAGGAAAGAATTAATTTAGTTATTGATTCATTCTATTTGGATGATGAAATTATAGCATCAGATAGTAATCCAGATGGTCCTGGATTATTATTAAACTATACTAAAATTAATATTTTTTAACCCCTTTATATATTTATATATTTATATATTTATGTCTTACCTATATTCCTAAACAATTGAAAGTTATACTAATTCGAATATAGGGAAATATTCTAGAGGAGGGAGATCGGAATCGATATATATAAGTTAGTATTAACTAATTGATCTCGCACTCAAAATCGGCTAACACCTTAATAAAATTAAAAACAAATAAATGATTTTACTTTTCAAAGTAATAAATAATAATTTAGATAAGGATGTAATAGTCTACACTATGTTAACAACAACAGTTTGTTTCATTAGTTATTTAGCTATAAAATCTTATTTTTATAATCTCTTTTAATGAGGTATGTTATTTTAAAACTATCATAGATTTAAATAAAGTTTATAATTGAGTTTAAACATTTAATTCGTTATGGAACACTGCTTTGTCTTGAATAAAAATAAAATTTATCAAAGACAGGGCCTCTCCTTTATGAAGAATAAAGAAATGTTCGAAGTTGTTTAACAGACGTCTTTTATTTGTTAGGACGTAAAATAACAAACAATTGTCGCAATCAATTTAATAAATAAAAACAAAATGACTACTCAAGATCAAATAATAACAATTTGTATTATAGTTTTTCTTGCTGTTCCTTTAGGAACTTTTACAGCAATAAAAACAATTAATAAATTATCAAGCCCTCCTGAAAATACTTTAGTAAGATCAGGAGATATTGAATTAGTGGATTATATTGAACCAGGTTATTCTTATCCAGATTTGTTGCAGACTCCACCTCGAATATATGACAGAGTTGGTTCTTATTGAAGTGAATGAAGTGAATGAAGTGAATGAAGTGAATGAAGTGAATGAAGTGAATGAAGTGAATGAAGTGAATGAAGTGAATGAAGTGAATGAAGTGAA
>Ga0209221_1000458_pt1 | contig 16619 bp, 10 predicted proteins | sample BlaSpr_A8_Ref_O2_FD_187989 | JGI IMG/M metagenome (GOLD analysis project Ga0209221, IMG submission 187989) | Forest soil microbial communities from Thunder Bay, Ontario, Canada - Black Spruce, Ontario site 2_A8_Ref_O2 (SPAdes) (version 2) | ecosystem: Environmental > Terrestrial > Soil > Boreal...
CACCGTTGAGATCGGAATCTGGCAACGTTCCACGATCAATGCTTCAAAGGTGGCTTCCCCGCTGGATGGGCACTTCTCCATGAATTCCGGTTCGCGAACTGGATCACCGATCAGGAGCGCATTCGCATATGCCAGATCAAGTGACGGGTTGTCCGCGAACAATTGCATTTGTGACGCCAGGTGGTTCGGCAACCATGTATCATCGCTGTCAAGGAATGCGACGAACTCCCCCCTTGACCGTCGGATCGCATTATTTCGGGCGCCGGCGGCCCGCTTGTTCTCCTGCTTGATGTAAACAATCCGATCCCTATAAGGCCGCAGTGCTTCTTCAAGCTGGGCAGTGTCGGGAGAGCCATCGTTGACTACGATCGCTTCGAAATCCGAGTAGGTCTGCGCAAACACGGAATCCAAACATGCCACAATCAAATCGGCAGTCTTGTAACTGGGAATGATGACGCTGAGCTTCGGGGCCGGAGTAGATTGCGAGCTTGTCATTGGCTTCGTATCTCTCAAGAACTATGAAACACAAGTTCCTTCTCTCCAGCCACAATGTGATTTACTGCCTCCACTCCCATTAGTACGGAATGATCCATATTCCCGATTTCATATCGCCACGCCCCAAACCGACCGCGGGAATAAACTCCGTTCTCCTGCAATGCAGGTTGCAGCACGGCCAGCGCCCGATCACGTTCCAGCGTTGGAATGGGATAAGAGTAGCCGACGATCCGGTGATAGCGGGAAACAATTCGCTCTCGGTCTGACGGTTCCAGCATTTTTGCGCGGATCAATCCGGCCGTCACTTGATCGAGCACCTTCTCCGGATCGGGAGATTCTCCCACGCGAAACGAGATCTCGCCCATTAGCGAACTGTAGTGCCCGGTGTCTCCGTTGGGAACATTGAAGGGAGAGTAGTGAGAGAAATACGTCGCGCGATAGCAGGGCATCTCGGCGTCCGTAAAGTAAATCCAGCACCTTCCGGTCTCGATCTTCTTCTTCAAACCGAGGCCGACGACGAGGAGATTGTTGTGTTCGAGAAGTTGCGCGGCGTCCAGTAGCCGATTGTCGGCCGGTCTGAGCATCTGCGTGAGCAAATCCAGGGGGGCGGTCGAGATCAGCCAGTCATAGTGATCACCAGTGCCGTCCGCAAAAGAAATCTGGCGGCGCGATGGATCCAATTCTGCGAGCCGTTTGCCGGTGCGTATTTTCTCTGGAAAGTAGGCGGCAATCCGGCGGTAGATTTCGCCGGTTCCTCCGTGCAGAGGAAACTTGAATTTGCTATTTGGTCCCCACCCCACATCATCCCGCTCGTAGAGAACATTTTCGAGCAGCCTTTTAAAGTCCATCACAGCAACTCGGTCGGCGATCCAGGATTTGGACATCCGCTCCAGCGGTGTCGTCCATACTTTCGAGTTGTAAGGGAACATAAACGCTTCCGCAATGCCTTCCCCAAACGTAGCCATAATCCAATCGCGAAAATTTCCCGCGCTGCCCCCGCCACCGTTGGATGCGGCTTTCGCGGCTCCTAGCAGACATCTGACCTGAACCTCCTTGGGCAGATACCGCAAATTGCTCTGGAACGGATAGGGGACCCACGATCCATCCTTGACGATCCAGCTCTCACGGATCCGTTCGTGAACTTCGTTCCCGAGAACCTTGTCGATAAGTTTGTCGAAGTAGGGATAGTGCGAAAAGATGACATGCCCGCCCTCGTCCCATACAAATCCATGTTCATCCATATGGGATGTGGCGTGTCCTCCAACTCCATCGGATTTCTCGTAAAGGACCCAGTTGTCATAACCCAACTCGTGCAGCCGGTAAGCCGCTCCCAGTCCTGTCGGTCCCGCCCCGATAATCACAATTTTCCTGTTGGCCATAAACTCCTAAGCTTGGAATTGCTTTTGTCTTTTCGGCCGTCTGGGCTAGGCCCGTCGTAAGCATCGACATTCGACTTATTCGTGCTGACGCCTGAAAAAATAACGCCTGAAAAACTGAATTGTACCATTCTGATTGTCCCACTTTGCTTGTCCCGGGATTGTTCGTACCGCTTCCACCCCGCGCCGGTAAGCCGTTTTGACCGGTCGCCGCGGAGAACAGTAGAATCAGTACGCCTGCAGTGTTAAGCCCACAAGTTCATACGAAAGCCATGAATTTCAAGATTCTTCGGGAATTCCCTCCCTCCGATTTAGAGAACGAGTGGCGCGATTACCTGACTTGCCTGGAATGCCCCTCGCACTATGACGCTCCGGAATTTTTTCTCGAGCCGCTTTGGGAAGGCAGGCAGCCGTTTGCAATCCTCGCGCTCGACCAAGGTAAAGTTGCCGGTGTCCTTACTGGGCTACATTTCGGTAAACATGTAATGTCTGGGCTGCCGTCCCGGCCGCAGATCAGCGTGAACCCAGCTAAAGACACGAAGGCAACTCTTGAAATTCTGTCGCAGGGGCTTCTGGCGGAAGCGTCGTCCGCTCATCTGATCAGCGTTTACACGTGGAATTCCCTCGAACTCGCGCCCTTCGAGGCGCGCCGTTTCCGGCGGAAGCAGTTGGCGGGCAATGTGGTGCTCGATCTCACGCTCGGCCCCGACATGCTGTTCAAGCAGTTCACGAAAGACCGCCGGAGAAACATCCGCTTTGCCGAGAAAAATGGGGTTGAGGTTTCCGAGGCTGTGACTACGCAAGACATCGTCGATGCTTACGCTGTTTACTCCACTTGGCGGCAAAAGCGGGGGAAAGAAGCCCACGGACGCACGCTGCCTTTTGAACGCTACGAAAGAACGATGAATTTGAAGGCGAACCGACGCCTGTTTCTGGCGCGGGTGTCTGGGCAAGTAGTGGCCACCAACGTCTTCCGCTACTTTCCGGGTGGTTGGTTCGAGTCCTCAGCAAATGCTTCGCTCGAGGAATTCATTCACCTCAAGCCGAATGATCTATTGCAATGGAAGGGAATCGAGTGGGCTTGCTCCCATGGGCTTCGTCGCCATTCCCTAGGAGGCTCTCACCAGTTCCTTATGCGCTTTGGAGGGACGGTGGTTCCCATTGTTCGCTATCGCCTGGATTGTACCTGGCTCCGCCGCAACGACCTCCAGGATGCAGTCCGCGGCGTGGGCCGTAGGATCATTCTCAAGCTTCCCTCATCGGTGGAAGCCGGCATTCGCAAATTGGCCGGCAAAGAAAAATTGCCGCGCAACTGAGCTTTTGCGGATAAGGCAATTCAAGCAAGAGGGGAATTAAACCTCGTTCTCTTGCGAGGCGGTTTCTTCCTTAACTACGCTACGTTAGTGAAAATAGCGTACTTCGGAGTCGACTTGAGCTTACGAAGTGCTAGCGGATTGCCCGATTCGAAAACATCATAGGTCGGCGTCACGTACAAAACCCAGAGCTCGCGCGGGTGTTCACGAAGCGAAGTGGCAATGCTGCTGGCCAATGAAGAAGTGATCTCCTTCGACGAAGGATTATAGAGAAATACGAACAAGGGATCTGCAGGAATGGGAAACTGCGTGAAGTCTGCGCAGACCGAAGTGATGTTGCTGCATTTTTGTGTCGTGCTCCGATAATTCTGAATGTTTTGTTGAGCGATGATATGCAGCTCTCGCGAAAACTCGACTCCAATAATCTTGCGGAAGGGAAACTCCGACGCCATGAGCAAAACGCGCCCCTTACCGGAACCAAAGTCGATGAAAACCAGATCCTCAGGTTCGCTACTCAATGACAAGATCGCTTCTTGAAAAACTTCCGGGGGTGTCGGCCAGTAACCGTCAGAATAAATCCAGTTCGGACTTTCAACCTTCAGATCGGTGAGATGAACGCGCTTGCTAGTCTCGATTCCGTGTTGCAGGTCGAATTCATCCTGAATGCGGTAGTTCACATAGTTCTTGCGGATCTTCAGGTAATGACGGAGAAGAGTATATGGCCCCAGCGCGCACTGCCACACCGTTGCTGCCAGCCCCTTGGTTCGGAGCGACTTCCTGATTCTTGGCACGATTGTCTTCGCTAGGCTCGGCATACGCACAGACCTTCCGGAAATTGCTTCTTGGTATTGAACCGCTACGTGAAGCTACATTAGCCCATGTTCGCCGGGCAAACAATCTTTGCAGCTAGCCTGTCCGCATCCAGCACAGATTTGGCAGGTCCGGAAAATTCTTCTGCACGTGCCTGGTGGAATAAGAAGGAAAAGTTTTGCAACCTGTAACACAAAATTAATCCGCAAACTCCTAATTGTCTGTGGCAATCAGGGGAGCGCCACGCTATAATTCCCGCTCAGTAAGCCTACTCCGAAGGAGCACTCGATGAGCGCGTTGCGTGGAGCAGCAATACTTCTTGCGTTATTCGCCGCCGCAATTTTTCCGCTTTCTGCCCAGCAACTCTACATCACGAATGAGGGCCACGGTGATATCCAGCTGTGGGATATAAATACAAACACGCTTACTTCCCTCTATACCATTGGAGTCGGTGCTGATTTCAATCCAGACGACTTGATCTTAAATGCGGCCGGCCAGCTTATCTATTCGATTCCTAAGACTGGCAATGTCAACATGTACGATCCGGCGACTGGTGTTAATACCACGCTCGCCACCGGCATCGGCGCCGCCCGCGACCTGGAAATTGAGCCTGGCGGGGCATCGATGCTGATCGCTAAATACAGTGGTTCACCAGAGATTATCCGTTACAATTTTGCATCGGGTGCCTGGTCGGTGTTGGTTTCGAAGACCGCAAAGCTGGGCAGTTGCGATGGAATCGCTTACGACGAGTATGGCAATCTTTATGCGGTTGCCGATCACAACACGATTATTCAAATCAACCCCTCTACCGGGAAGATTCTAGCCACTCTTGTTCTCGAGCCCCACAGCGGAATCAACGGCGGAGACGGCCTTACCTACGACAGCTATACGAAAAGTTTGTGGGCTACCCATGATGGCACGCTCGGCGGCGGCGTACTTGAAATACCCGTTTCTCCCTCCGGCTTCGCTTCCACTTCTCCAGGGTTTACTTTCTATCCCATGCCGGGCATCGGTAATTTAGATGGCATCAAGTCGGATGGCAAAGGCAACCTGTATATTGGGGCAATTTGGACTGCGATCGTTTACAACATCCCCACAAATACAGTCACTCACAGCATTACCGTGAAAGGCGCAGATGGAGTCTCTCTTGTTCCCGGTACTTACTGAGAGTTGATCATCTTCTGATCTTCTACTCTGGTTTTTGTAAATAGCCGAAATAGTTCCCATAAGCGCGGTGCTTCCTGGTGTCGCCGAGGCAGAGGAACAACTGATTAATGTGCTCAGGCACCCGAAGCCAGATTCGATGAATCCACGTTCAGCGTCGTCGGGATCAGCGAGGTACTCGTAGATTGTCGCCAAACGAAGCGTTCACATCGAACAGGGTTCCGACGCTCGTCCCAATAGCCAGCCCGCTGTATGCGTATGCGGTAATGAAGGGGTCGGATGGGACTGTCCAATTTGCCAGATTCGTCACATCCTGCGTCGACAAATCACTGAAGGTCGCAACCGCCTTGTACTGCTGCTGATTCTGAAATCCGATCGTCGTTGTTAGCGGAGTGATAGCAAGCGAAGTTACGGTCGCGTCCGTAATCGTCAACTACGCGCTGTTCGAGAAATTTCCCGAGGATGCGCTGATCGCCACCGTCCCAGGCGATATGCGCGGGAGGAAGTGGCTCGAACAAGTTAGCTGTTGCTAGAATGCTCTGGCGTTCTGTTTGCTGTCCAATCAGGCTGACACCTTTGTTTCGCCGACCCGGTAACCTGCAATCCCGGTCGGACATCAGGAGATTTTCTGTTCGTCCGCTGCGAGATCAAATCACCAAGATGGTTCACGCTGGCGTTCGCCTCCATTTTTGTTGCTTTGACGCTGCCGGTGTTAGGGCAATCGACGAGTGCTTACCGCTGCCCTCGTCCCGCCGAAGGCAGCGTAGTTACATCGCCGCATGAGATCAGAAGCCATCGCGGAGTTTTGCGCGTTGCGCTCGCGCTGCGCAGTTCGGTCGAATCCAGTGGCGAGGTTCGTTACTGCTACGTAGATGAGAACGGGAACCAGTCTCCTACATTGCGTTTGGCGCCAGGCGATCTGCTCGTTCTGAGATTGAAAAACGAACTCCCAAATCTCGATCGTTCCAGTTCCATGAATCCAGGCGGTGACAAGCACAATAACTGTGCCGCGAATATGGCTGTGATGGACCTGCAGGGTGCCGTTACTAATTTGCACTTTCACGGACTAACAATCGCACCATCATGTCACCAGGACGATGTGCTTCATACCGCCCTCTCGGCTGGCGCGAAGGCTTTTGAATATCGCTTCCGCATACCCGTATCGCAGCCTCCCGGTCTTTATTGGTACCACCCTCATCCCCACGGTCACAGTGAGGAGCAGGTCTTGGGTGGAGCTTCGGGAGTTTTGGTCGTCGAAGGCGCCGAGCGATTCAACCATCTGCTGGCTGGTTTACCGGAGCGGATTCTCGTAATTCGCGATCAGGTAAGAACTAGCACGGAAGTCTCTCGGGTAAATCCAAAACCACCTTCCAAAGATCTATCGGTAAATTTTGTTCCCGTTCCTTATCCGAATTACCCGCCCGCAATAATTGAGACCAAACCTTCGCAACGTCAGCTTTGGCGAGTGTTGAACGCCTCGGCCGATACTTTCGTGGAATTACACATGCTGATGAAAGGCAAGTGGCAATCTATGGGTTTGGTGTCGGTCGATGGCGTTCCCTTTGGCTACCCAGTCAGCAATAGCGAAAACATCGAATGGAGGCAAGATATTCCCATACCTCCAGGAGGGCGAGCGGAGTTCTTGTTTGATACTCCACCGCAGGGAAGCGAGGCGTCGTTGTTGACCTCCGGGGTAGATACAGTGCCGCCTCAGCAGGATGATGACGATCTCAATTTGCTCGCTCCCGGATCCAATCCGATCGTTGATGACGACGATTACACCCCGCCTCGTTGGATCGCCAAAGTTGTTTCCTCTATGGATGCCGCCGAACCCGCGGCCGTCACTCCACGATCGACTGTCCTGATTGCAAAACAAACCAGACCTGCCCTCATGGGCGTGAAACCGGTCCGGGAGCGAAAGCTATATTTTTCCGAAAAAATTATCGATGCAAAAAGTCCCCGCACCTCGACTGCCTTCTACATAACCGAAGAAGGCCATGAGCCTGCTGTGTTCGATCCGGCAGCCGCTCCCAACATCACCGTCCGATCGGGAGACGTGGAAGACTGGATCATCGAAAACAGGTCCCAGGAAATTCATACTTTTCACATTCACCAGACTCACTTCATTCTGCTTGAACGCGATAACACAGCCGTTGACGAGTTGTATCTCCGCGACAGCGTCACCCTGCCTTACTGGGATGGAATTTCCAAATACCCCAGCATCAAACTGAGAATGGACTTCCGTGACCCCGCCATCGTGGGAACCTTTCCGTATCATTGCCACATTCTGCAACACGAAGACGGAGGGATGATGGGAACGATTCGAGTATTGAGGCGCGTCACTGACAAGAATTCGACACAGCTCTCGAAGCCGTGAGTGACGGAACCGATGTTCAATCCGCTGATCTCAATTGCCCCAGAAAGTGCAAAAATTTACCACCAGGCTGACGAAATATTACCCAAGAATTTATATTTCCGGCGAGCGCTCGCCGCGATTTCGAGTATCCTTCGGCGCAGCGAGCAGAGGGACGGCACACCGTCAGGCTCGATTTCCAAATCACGAGCCCCGCGCACATTCGTCAACAAGGTGTTGGTTCCATTCTTGCATACCATCACTCGCAGGTTCCAGGAATTGGAGCACCAGTTGAAACTTCGCGACAAAGAGCCGGACATGGAGCACATTTTGCAGACAAGGTGAGATTGTGTCCACTCGATGCGGCCCGTTCTAACTAATTCGAGCGCGAAGAATGTGGTCGGCCCAGAGCAATGCACTTTGCGCAACTGCACTGGTAAAGGGGTTGTTCCGGAATTACCACGTGCGCGCACCTCGCGCATAAAAACCATTGCCCCTCAGAACGCGGTGTCATCATGCTGAAGTCGTCCCCCTCCACGCAGTACGGGCATTGGATGACCTGTAGCATGTTCATCCCTCCTGCTTGCCTTGCCATCTCACTGCACCGTTACGGTGGCTGTGGATGTGACTGATCCTAAAGTCGCGGTTATGGTGGATGTTCCGCTGGCTAGGCCTGAGATAAGTCCAGTCTGGTATCCAACCGTGGCCATGGCCGCGTTCGAAGAAGACCAATTTACCAATGTAGTGAAATCCTGAGTCGCGCCGTCAACATAGGTCGCGGTAGCCTTGAGTTGTGTCGTAGCCCCGGCCGCCACCGATGCCGTGGCTGGAGTTACCGCAAGCGAAATCTGTGCGGGAGAAACCACCAGCAACGAAGCGGTTCCGCTTATCTGACCCAACTTCGCAGTAATGGCGCCTGCGCCCACGCCTTGGCCTGTCGCCACGCCGGCCGAGACTGTAGCTGTAACCGCCGAAGACGACCAACTGGTTAACGCACTGAGGTCCTGCGTGGAACCATCGCTGAAGGTCCCAATCGCCGAATAAGTAAGATTTCCTCCCGGCGTGATGAATGCGGTGGCTGGGTTTACCGCAATGGACTGGAGCGTCGAGGACGTGATTGCAGCCGCCGCCGATCCCGAGACGGAGCCGAGATTTGCCAGGCTGGCTGCGGTCACTGTGATCGACCCGGCAGTAGTGCCCTTGACTACTCCTTTGCTTACCGAGGCCGCTCCCGAACCGCCAAGGACGGACCACCTCACGATGCTGGTGAGATCCTGAGTGCTTCCGTCGCTGAACGTTCCAACCGCGCTATAAGTGAGCTTGGTGCCGGGTGCGATGGAAGCGTTAGATGGGGATACCGCGATGGATTGCAGCGTTGCATCCGACACGCTCAGCGTAATCGAAGCAGTTTGTGTGCTGAGAGTTCCGAACGACGCCGTAATCGTAGCCGTGGCCGGCGCCGATGTAGTTGCCGCGCTGAAAACATTCGGCAAGACTCCAAAATTGCTTGCCACCGTATCATCCGAAGAAACCCATGTGGCGATACTGGTGACGTCGCGGGTGCTGCCATCACTAAATGTACCAATGGCAGAAAGGGTCGATGGCGTATTGTTCGCGATTGTAGGATTTGCCGGTAGAATTGCCACCGAAACGAGATTGGACAGGTCCACATTGAGGGTCGGTGGGATCGTCAATGTAGACGTAGATTGTCCACCGAACGATGCGTTAACGTCGAACGAAGTTCCTACACTGCTTCCAATTGCCAAGCCGCTATACGCACTAATAAAAGGCCCGGATGGAGCGATAGTCCAGTTCGCGAGGTTAGTCACATCCTGCGTCGACGTATCGCTAAACGTTGCTATGGCCTTGTATTGCTGCTGGTTTTCAAATCCGATTGTTGCGCTAGCCGGAGTGATGGCAAGAGAAGATACGGTTGCTCCGGTGACCGTCAGTTGCGCACTATTCGAAACATTTCCCAGGGATGCGCTGATCACCACGGTTCCAGCCGATATACCGGTGGCCAGACCTTGAGTCGGCGAGCTGCTGCTGACCGTTGCCAGGTTGGGAAGCAGGCAGGACCACTGGGCTGTTGCCGTTAAATCTTTTGTGCTTCCATCCGAATAGCTTCCGGTTGCGGTGAATGCCTGCGTGGTCGCTTGTGCGATGGTGGCGCTGCCGGGAGTGATTGCGATGGACTGCAATGTTGCCGGCCCGCTCGGCGTGGTAGGCGAGGTCGTGGTTGAACCGGAATTTCCGCCGCATCTCGCAAGCATTAGCAAACCTGCCAGCACCGGCACAAACAACAACCTTCGCATCGTGTTTCACCTCTGGAAATAGAGAAGAGGGAACTATAGCCTGTGCCGGTCATTTCCCTGATGAATCTTAGGTTAAAAAATATGAAACCGATGACGTTCGGCGCGATAGGAAGGGATGTCTATGCGCAGCAATTCTCGGGGCCGCGTACTTGAAATTCATCTATTTTTAACCCAGCCGTAACAACCGAGTCACAAGCGAACGGCTACACTACTTCACTCAAACCAGAACGCTTAAGCGCGCGCTCATCATTTTCCGCCGCGTTTATCGGCGAATTCTATTTTCAAGGTTATGTTGATTTCGGGGAGATCTGTGAGAACTCTCGCTACAGCATCGCTTGCCGTACTGACGCTGATATTCACCGCCTGTAGTAGCGGATCTCCCGCGATCATAACCCTCAGCGGCCCACTCAGCGGTAATTGGCAGATTAATCTGTTGCAGCAATATCCGACTCAGACTCCACTTTCGGCTTCCGGCTTTATCAGTCAGGCAAAGGCGGCTCTCACCGGCAGCATCCAGGTGGCTCCCGTTGGCTCCAAGTCTTCCTGCGGAGGCGTCTCTGCTCTGACCGGAACAGTCAGCGGACAGAGCGTGACTTTCTCTTTGAATGACGGCGGCACGGTAGTCAACTACACCGGGACTCTCTCCTCCGACAGCCAAACAATGTCGGGAGACTATCAGGCCGTGGGCGGCGCGTGTTTTAGCGCGGGAACCTCCGGCACATGGAACGCCGTCCTCATCCCAGCCTTGAATGGCAACTTTACGGGCACGCTCTCCGGTTCGACCTACATGAGTGCGCTAACCGGCCAGAGCGATGCTCCTCCGATCGCAGTGTCGGGAAGCTTCAGTCAAAGCTCCAATGCAAACGGGAGCAATGCGACCCTCACCGGAACCATCACTGCGGTGGGCTATCCTTGCTTTACCACGGCGTCGCTGACTGGCACCATCAGCGGACAGAATGTCTATCTGGATGTTTTTGGCTACAACGGCGCGCAGATAGGAACACTGGGAATTCCGGGTGTTCCTAGTGAAGGAGCTACTTCTACTCCAGCGACCTTGATTAGCTCGTCAACTGGTCTTTCACTGGTAGGTAGCGGCGAAGGCGGTCTTGCCTTAGGACAAGGGTTAGCGGGTCCGTGTCCTGCTATTTTCATCAACGGTTCTTCCACCACGGGCGACGTCACCAATGTAGCGTTGACTTTCAAAAGCCCAACCGCAAACTAGGGTTCACTTCAGAAAGTCCATATCCATGGAGCGCTGTTTTGCGCTCAAGCGATAAGACCCCGCTTTCCCCAGTACCTCGGTTGCAGCAGGTTTTTTCAGGGAATTGTGGTTCGTCGCAATCGTTGCCAGCCAGACTGAACAAACCGTGCCTCAAGTTACGAAGCAGTGCAATGGGAAAAGCAGGGCGTGGCAGCCGGTAAGATTCGGGAGCAGAGAAGGCACCGAGCCGGCGCACCAATCTTGCAGGTTGCTAGAAACTAAACTTAAGCGCCAACTGCAAAGTGCGTGGACGATGAGCATCCACGGGATGCAGAAACGAATTGCCGGTCAGGCAATCGGTGGCGCCGGGGAAGTAAAACCCTGCCGAATATTCGGGTCCGCCATAGCAGTTAATCGTATTGCTTCCGGTATTGCCAAGATCGGAATTATAGATCCTGAACTGTGTGTGATTGAAAACATTGAACGCCTCAGCTCGGAACTCCACTTCACTGCCTTCGCGAATCGGAAAGTGTTTCAGTAGGGACATATCGAAATTCAAGCGGCTTGGATTATTCAAGAAGTTCCGGCCCGCATCTCCGAAGGTAAGCCCTCGAGGCGCCACAAACTCGTTGGGATTTCCCAACAAAGGGCCAAAGCTTTCTGCGTTCGTTGTCAACGCAGGGCGTTGCGCGTTCGTGGCTATATCGGGATAAGAGTATGCCGGTGTTCCGTTTTCCGTGCTGTATCCATTGGCCACGCCGGCATTATCAATCACACCGATGCCGCTGCTCCCGCCGTTATTGATGACACTAAACGGCGTCCCCGATTGGTAGGTTGTGATTCCCGATATTTGCCAGCCTTCACCAATCAGTTTCATCAACAGCGAAGGATCCCCGGACTTGGGCTGCTCGTTTTTATCGTCGCCCGCGTCTTCGACAGGGTCAACCAGATCCCGCTGCAACGCCCGGCTAAAATTGGGGAAACTGTAGAGATAGCTGACGTTGACCAGATGCCTCTGATCGAAATTGGAGCTTGCCTTGTTCGAGCGCAGATCGAGAGAGTTCACAAACGTGGGATCCGTGCGGTCTGAGGAGTCGTCGATCGAATGACTGTAAGAATAAGCCACGCCCGCTGTTAATGGTCCTCTGGTGCGGCGAATCGTAGTCTGGAATCCATGATAGGAAGAGTCTGCGCCGTTTTGCAGAGAGAAGATGTCCCCCAGCCCGGGATATGGTCTGAAAGCATTTGCCACGGCGATTGGATTCGTTGATTGTCCTTGACATGCCACCTGCATGTTGACGGACGCTGGATTCTGCGAACTGATGGTCGTGCCATTCTGCAGTGAGAAAATCGGTGCCGCAACTGTTCCGACGTTGTCGCAATCCGCGACGCTTGCTCCCGGCACCGCCAGAAGAAACGGCTCGTGCAACGCAAACGGATTCAACGCCGGTGAAACCGGTTGCAGTTGATTCAACTGGCGCTCAACCGTTAAATGTGTCCCCTTGCTGCCCACATAAGCGAAGGTTGCCACAAAGTCTTTTGGCAGTTCTCGTTGTACGCTCAAGCTCCATTGTTGCGAGTAAGAGTACTTGGTGTTGACCGGGATGGAAGTGACATTGATCGGGAATGCTCCCGGCAGAGTTGCTCTTCCATTACCGGATATGTTGCAAGCCGTCCCAAAATCTCCGATGCAAGCATACCCTGCGGGAAACGGTTGCGTAACGCTCAAAACATCCGGAGCACTCGCCTCCAGAGATCCTGTATTGGCTTCGTCCCCGGTGCCGTGCTCGAAAAAGATTCCATAGCCGGCGCGCACGGAAGTCTTGCCATTCCCCTGCGGATCCCACGCGAAGCCGACCCGTGGCGCCGGGTTAAATACATGGCTGTTGACGCAACCTTCAGGAACACCGTTCGGGCCACATTCAACAATTCCGTTGGTGATGCGCGGATCCAGATTAGTCAAATCCAGCGGCACTGGCTTGGTGCCGGGCAAACTTATGAGCTCTCCCGAGTTAGGATCAACTTGGATTTGCGACGCCAGCGTTTTGCTGTAGGCTTGCGGTTCCCAGTTAAAGGCGCGCAGATATTTCTCGTGGTAGTTTCCAAACAAGCTCACGCGCAATCCCAAGTTTACGGTTAAGCGTGTATTCACCCTCCAGTCATCCTGGAAGAAGGGTTCGCCGATCTGATAGCGGTTGTAATAACGGAGTTGAGCGCTGTCCTGCGTATAGCTGCGGATGGCATTGCCGCCCCCGAGAATATTCAGTCCGCCCTTACTTTCGTAGCCCTCGTTATAAAGCAAGTTGGCGAAGGCATTCCCCGTACTGAATTCGCCCCCATTCACATTGCTGAAAGTCAGCAATCCCTGGGTATCTCCAGTCGCCGCTCCCAACGCTCCGTTGGTTTCGTTTTTCTGCGCCAGCACATACTGCACGCCAAACTGCAAAGTATGCTTGCCTTTTACTTTGCTCAAGTCATCGCGGAAATTGTAAGTGGGATTGGTGTGCTCCCATGGCATATAGGAGGGATCGACGCTGAAACCCGCGCCGCCGTAAGCTTGGTTATCGCCCGTGAGCACCACTCCCGGCACTTTTCCGCCAAAACCGTTGTTGAAGAAGTAGCCCATGGGAGCATCTTCAACGCCCGTTGCCGGAGGCGTTCCCGGTGCCGGACAATTCGTGCAGGTGCCCACGTCGTCGGGATTTCCGAGTCCCGCAGGACGCTGAAAATTTGCACCGCCCGGCCCATTCACATTCGCTAGCGTAATGTGGGCGTCCGTATAGCTGAAAACCGTCTCGTTCAACAAGGAAGGCGTGATGGTCTGCGTCAGACGCACCATCATGTCAATTCCGGGGCCGACAAATTTGTTTTGAACCGTGGGAAAAGTATTTTTCACCGTGCCCCAGTTCGGAGTGGGCGTAACCGTGTTCCACGAATCGTGAATGTAATGGAACGTCGCCAGGAGTTTGGGGCTGAAGTGGTGGTCGATGCGAAACAGTTCCTCCCGCCAGTGTGTCGGCTCGGAAATGATCGCATCGTAGCAGGGCATGATCGGCTGCAACGTAGTGTGGTCGACTTGTCCCACCAGGCTCGAGTTGCATCCTGAAAACGCATTCGGCAAAGGGATGAGATTGGAATGCAGGATTGCTACAGCATTCGGGTCGAGACCGGCGTTCGCTGGCGTGCTGCCTCCTATACCCCCGATGAGCGTGTTGTAGTTGAAAGTGCCATTGTTCTCGTTTTCGAAGAGAGTTCGATAGCCGGGCGTTTGCACAACGCTCGGAACGCCCGGACAATCCGGGAAAGAGGCGATTGGGAAAAGGAAGGGCCCACCAGGATTTCCGGTTGTGTTTCTCAGCGTCTTCGCATCTTGCGGATCATATGGATTCGGACAGACGTCGCTGAAGTTTCCCTCCCGCTCTGCCAGCGTGGGCACGGCCTGATTGAAGTTCGGCTGCAACTCGCTGGGAGATTTCTCAATCCGAAATTCCTCGGAGAAAAATACAAACGTCTTCTGCTTGTTCTGGTTGTAAACGTTCGGAATCCACAGCGGGCCACCCAGCGTGTACCCGAAATCATTTCTGCGGTAGAGCGGCGCGTGCAGCGTCTGGTCGAAGTAGTTGCGGGCGTTCATGTCCTCGTTACGGAAAAACTCATACGCATTTCCGTGCCACTGGCTCCCGCCCGATTTCGTCGTTACTTGCACCGTTCCAGAGGCGGTTCTTCCATACTGCGCGCCGTAGTTCGACGTAAGAACTTTCACTTCCTGAATCGCATCCAGGCTGGGATAAACCACCAGCGTGCTCTCCGCCCCGCTCAGTCCGGCGTTGAGCACGTCGCTGCCATCCACTTCGAACGAGTTGTATTCCACGCGGCCGCCGTTCACGCTGTACTTAACGCTGCCGTTCACGCCGACTTTCGCTTCATCCTGCCCCGTCTGGTTGCTCACACCCGGAGTCAGCGTGATCAACTGCGTGAAGTTGCGGCCGTTCAGGCCGAGGTTGATCACTTCTTTTTGCGTGATGGTTCCGGAAACTTCCGCGTTCTCCGTTTCCACCTGCGCCGCTCCGCCGGCGGTTACGTTGACTTCTTGTTTTTCTCCGCCGGTCTCGAGCATCGCGTCCATCGGCATTACATCGCCCGCAGCCAAAGCAATTCCTGAGGTCTGAAAAGCCTTAAAGCTTGGCGCGGTCACCGCCATGTCATACGTTCCCGGAGGCAATCCGCTTACCGTGTAAACGCCCTGCGCGTTCGTTGTCCCAGTCTGCTTGAATCCGGAGGCGCTCGATACCGTCACCGTCGCTCCGGTCAACACTGCGCCCGTCTGATCGGTCACGCTGCCGGTAACGCTTGCGGTCGTTCCGCCGTTGTTGGTTTTTTCCGTCACCGCGGCCGGCGCTTTTTCCACCGTCGCTTGTATGGTGCTCGGCGCTTTCGCGCCCTGCGGTGCCGGAGGCACCACCGGTTCAACATACATCCAACTCGGCGCCGCGCTCTGCGCTTGCGCCGTTTCTGCCGCCGTGCCCTGAGTCGCCTGCGTGGAAGTCTGCGCGCCCTGCGTTGCGGTTGCGGGAGTTGCGGCCGCCGCGGCGCTTGGGTTCGCTCCCGCCGTCGCGGCAGGAGCAGTCGCCGATTCGTCCGGCGGTGGCTCTTCCATAACGCCAGGCTCCATCAGCACATCCAGAGGCACCGAATCGCCAGCCGCCAGAGGTATATCCGCCACTTCGAAGTTCTTGAAACCCTTCACGCGCACCGAAATCGTATACGTTCCCGCCGCCAGCCCGCCAATCCAGAACTTGCCTTTGCTGTCTGTCCTAGCCGATTGCTTCACTCCTGCGGCACTCTTCACCGTCACCGTTGCTCCAGGCACTGGTTTGCTCGATCCATCCGCCACCGTTCCACTGACTGACGCAATGTTATCCGGCAGGCCGTCCTGTTGTAGCATTGCTTCCGCCAACGCCCCATTCACTACCCGCATTCCAAAAATGCCGGCTCGGCCGCGCGCCGCAGCCGGTCCGCTCACGACACAAACCAATATCAATGTGAATATGAATCCGCAAAAAATAACTCTGGGAAATCTCACGATTCCTGCACCCTTTCGCGGCATCAACCGCTCTCAGCTTTTTTGGACTCTGGTCTCGCCCCTACTACTTGCCCCAACTGGCAGGCGTTTCCCACTGCGGACAGACACAACTCAACCGCCGGATCACACGCAATTTATTGCTTGCAACGAGAAATCAGGTTCTCGCATCGATCTCCGCCCCGCCACGACCGCTCGCCCCTAACGAGATGTGTCACAGATAGCAGACAACCTGGAAATCAACAGAGTCCAATAGACTTACACGGGACTTGTTACGGAGGCATGACGAAATGATTAATTTAAGGTTACAACTGGACAAGGATGCAGTGGCCAGTGAGCAGTTGCCAGTGGGCACTCACGATTGATCTCTGCCCGTGCCCGCGCGTTTACCTATCACTGATTACCCACTCACTGATCACTCACTCACTGATCACCCACGACGATTACCCACGACCCGCGATCTATCACCCATCACCAACTACCAAGCGCCGACCACAAGCCATTGCCCGCTG
>Ga0209221_1000460_pt1 | contig 16518 bp, 11 predicted proteins | sample BlaSpr_A8_Ref_O2_FD_187989 | JGI IMG/M metagenome (GOLD analysis project Ga0209221, IMG submission 187989) | Forest soil microbial communities from Thunder Bay, Ontario, Canada - Black Spruce, Ontario site 2_A8_Ref_O2 (SPAdes) (version 2) | ecosystem: Environmental > Terrestrial > Soil > Boreal...
CGCGCGAGTCGAGACCGAAACGGTGAACCATACGCTCTGCGCCGATCAGCTCTGCGGAACGATGGTCGAGAGCCTCTACGAGTGGGGGCCGCTGGTTGCGTTCCTGGCGCGCGCAATGGACAAACCGCGACTGTTCGCAATGAACGATCCGCTCGCCAGGATCAACGTGATCGGCTACGGGCCCGGACAGGCATTGAACTGGCATTTCGACCGCTCGCAATTCACCATCACACTGATGATTCGGACGGCCGAGGCGGGAGGGGAATTCGAGTACCGCAGCGGACTGCGCACGGAAACGGATCCCAACTACGAGGGCGTGGCACGCCTGCTGCGAGGCGAGGATACCGACGTTCGCGTCCGGAGTCTCGCCGCGGGATCGCTCAACGTCTTCGCCGGCCGAAACACCGCGCATCGCATCACTCCCGTGCGCGGGACGAGAAGCCGCATGGTCGCGGTATTCTCCTATTACGACGTTCCGGGAGTTGCATTCAGTCCCGCCGAGCGGCAGGGATTTTACGGAAGGGCGCTCTGACGTTGGGTCGAGATCGTCCAGGTACTTTATTTTAACGGGGTGAGCGATGCGTAAGATTCCTCCAGGAGTAGGGCCGGGCTTTCCGCAGGTGGTGGTTCTGTTCGGCGCCACGGGCGACCTTGCGCACCGCAAGCTGTTGCCGGGACTATTTCATTTGGTCAGCGCGGGATTCATCCCCGCGTGCAGGATCATTGGCGTGTCGCTCGAGAATTTGGATTCCGACGGGTTTCGCGAGCAGGCGCGACGAGCGGTGGCCGAATTCTCGACTCGAAAGGTCAACGAGGCGGACTGGAATGCATTTTCTCAAAACTTGAGCTATGTGCCGCTGACAGCGGGCCCGGCGGCTCTGAAGGCGGCCGTCGCGGAAGCGGAGCGATCCTTAGGTCAAGAGAGCCGCCGACTGCACTACTTGAGCATTCCGCCAAACGCAGCGCTCGCGGCGGTTCGGCTGCTCAGCGAGGCCGACATTGTCGCTCGATCGCGCGTCATCATGGAAAAACCCTTCGGCACGGACTTAAGCAGCGCCGTGCAGCTCAATGCCAAGCTGCATGAAGTGTTCAGCGAGGATCAAATCTTCCGGATCGATCATTTTCTCGGCAAAGAACCCGCGCAGAACATTCTCGCCTTCCGGTTTGCCAACGGCTTGTTCGAGCCGATCTGGAATCGAAATTTCGTCTCCCACGTGCAAATCGACGTTCCCGAAACCTTAGGCTTAGGCAAGCGCTCCGGGTTCTACGAGGCTACGGGTGCCTATCGGGACATGGTGGTCACGCACCTATTCCAGATCCTCGGCTTCATGGCCATGGAGCCGCCGACGGCGTTGGAGCCCGCGCCCATCAGTGAAGAAAAAAACAAAGTGTTTCGCAGCATGCTGCCGATCAAGCCGGAAGACGTGGTGCGCGGCCAGTACATCGGCTACCGGTCGGAAGAGGGTGTCGCCGCGGACTCGGATACCGAGACCTTTATTGCACTGAAATGCACCATCGACAACTGGCGCTGGGCCGGTGTGCCGTTTTTTCTGCGTACCGGCAAACGCCTCGCCGAGGGGCAGCGAATCATTTCGATTGCCTTTCGCGAACCGCCGAAGAGCATGTTTCCCGCGGGCTCCGGTATCGGAGAGCAGGGACCGGATCATTTGACCTTCGATCTGGCCGATGCGGCAAAACTGTCGCTGTCGTTCTATGGCAAGCGTCCCGGTCCCGGCATGCGGCTCGATAAACTCAGCCTGCAGTTCGCGATGCACGACACCAGCCATATCGGCGATGTGCTGGAAGCCTACGAGCGCTTGATTTTGGACGCCATGCGCGGCGATCGAACCCTCTTCACCACAGCCGATGGCATCGAGCGGCTCTGGGAAGTCTCCACGGCATTGCTGGAAGCGCCGCCACCCGTGCGTAGTTATGGCCCGGGATCGTGGGGACCGAATGCGATTCATCAGCTCATCGCCCCGTTCGCCTGGCGGCTGCCCTTCGAGCGTGCTTGGCGCGATCCCGACGCAACGGCCAGTTAATCGGCGGCGCGTCCTAAAAGTCGGCGATCTTTTTCTCGCATTCTTAAGCACCTCTTAAGGCGTTGCGCCTACCATGGTTGCCCTTACCGCTTTCGCAGTACGGAGAGTTTATGATTGATTTTGCTTCACGGCGCTCGCCCGCTACAGTGATTCTGGCCCTGGCGGCGTTGGCCGGTACTGCAGCCTTCGCGGCCGCACCTAAAACTCCCGCCGCCGCGCCTAAACCTGCGGCAGCCGCGCAACAGGTCCGCAGCATCGAGGGCGTCACCGAATACCGGTTGGCGAACGGCCTGCAGGTCCTGCTCTACCCCGATCAATCGAGCAGCACGGTCACTATCAATGTGACTTACAAAGTCGGATCGCGCCATGAAAGCTATGGTGAGACCGGGATGGCGCACCTGTTGGAGCACATGAATTTCAAGGGCACGCCGACGCACCCGAAGATCATGGACGAATTGAGCAGCCGCGGCGCCAATGCCAATGCAACCACGGCCTACGATCGGACCAACTATTTCGAAACGCTTCCCGCGACCCCCGGGAATCTTGAATGGGCCTTGGGGTTTGAAGCGGATCGCATGACCCATTCCTTGATCGCCAAGAAAGATCTCGACACCGAAATGACGGTGGTGCGCAACGAGTTCGAAATGGGCGAGAACAATCCCGCGCACGTATTGAGCGAGCGCGTGCTGGAAACGGCCTACCTGTGGCACAACTACGGCCATCCGACCATCGGCGCGCGCGCGGACATCGAGGGCGTGCCCATTGAGCGCCTCCAAAAGTTCTACCACACCTATTATCAGCCGGATAACGCTGCGTTGATCGTCACTGGCAAGTTCGACCCCAAGGCGACGCTCGCGTATATCGAAAAAGTCTTTGGCGTCATTCCGAAGCCGACGCGCATTCTGCCGAATCTGTACACGGCGGAGCCGCCCCAGGATGGCATGCGAGAAGTCACGCTGCGCCGCTCGGGCAGTCAGCAAGTGCTTGACGAGGCTTTTCACGTGCCGGCGGACGCGCATCCGGACTCTGTATCCTTGAGCCTGTTGACCTCACTTTTGAATGAAAGGCCGGCAGGGCTGCTTTACAAGCGCTTGGTGGAAACCAAGCTCGCCGTCTCGGCATCGGTCGACTTGGAAGCCATGTACGACCCGGGTTTCCTGATGATCTCGGTGAGCCTGCCGAAGGGCGGCGATCTGGGCGCGGTTCGCCGGGAACTCGACGCCATCCTGCAAACGGTCCGCAGCGAAGATTTCTCCCAAGATGAACTCGAACGGGTTCGCAACGATCAAATCAACGGTTACGAGCGGCTCTTGAATTCATCGCCCGAGATGGCGAGTAATTTGAGCGAGAATGTCGCGGTCGGCGACTGGCGTCTGCTGTTCTGGGATCGCGATCTCTTGAAGAAAGTGACCGTTGCCGACGTCAAGCGGGTCGCCAACGCCTATCTCGTCGATTCGAACCTCACCGTCGGCACCTTCATTCCGGACGACAAGCCGCTGCGCGCGGTCATCACCCCGGCGCCCAAAGTGGATGCGTTGCTGGCGGGCTATACGGGTCAGGCCACGGTCGCCGAAGGGGAGCACTTTGACGCCACGCCTAAAAATATCGAGGCGCGCACCCAGCGCGGCATGGCAGGTTCGATCAAAACCGCCTACCTCGTGAAGAAGACCAAGGGCGATCGTGTCAGCGGCGTCATCAACCTGCACTTCGGCAGTGTCGAATCGCTCAAGAACAAAGCGGAAATCGGCCAATACACCGCGGCGCTGCTGATGCGCGGAACCCAACTTCACACCCGGCAACAGATCCAGGACGAACTCACCCGGCTGAAGACGACCTTGAGAATCAACGGCGGCCCGGCCGGAGTGTCAGCTTCCTTCGAAACCCCTGAAGCCAATCTCAACCAGACCTTGAATCTCATCGCGGAGGTGCTGCAGAAACCGGCGTTTCCTGCGGCAGATCTGGATGAGCTGAAGCGCGGAACGTTGTCGCGCATCGAGGCGGCGCGCACCGATCCGCAGGCCATTGCCAATCTCGCCCTGCGCCGCTCGCTCTCGCCCTACCTCCCGGGAGACTTCCGGTATGTACCGACACTCGACGAGAGTGTCGCGGCGATCAACGCGGTCTCAATCGGCGATATCCAGTCTTTCTATAAGCAGTTCTACGGCGCAAGCAACGCCGAGGCCGCACTCGTCGGCAATTTCGACGCCGCGGGCGCGACCAAGCAACTCGCCGAACTCGGCGGCTGGAAAAGTCCGAGCCCGTTCGAGCGGGCAGTGGCACTCTTTAAACCCACCTCGAGCGACTCGAAAGTATTTGCAACCCCCGACAAAGCCAATGCCATTTATATTCTTGCCGGTCTTTTGAAAATGCGCGACGACGATCCGCAGTACCCCGCGTTGCAGGTGGGCAATGAAATCCTCGGCGGCGGAATTATGAATTCGCGGCTCGCGACCCGCATCCGCCAGAAAGATGGTTTGAGCTACGGCGTCGGTTCGCAGCTGCACGCGGATGCTCTCGATGCGGTCGGAACCTTCTCGATCTTCGCCATCAGCGCCCCGCAAAACACCGCCAAGGTCGAGACCGATACCCAGGAAGTAATGGCCAAGGTCCTCGCCGAGGGTTTCACGGCCGAGGAAGTCACCGCAGCCAAGTCCGGCATTCTGTCCGCGATGACGCTCAATCGCTCGAGCGATGCGGCGCTCGCAGGGGAACTGGTCGAGCATTTGTTCTTGAACCGCGACTTTACCTGGGATGCCAGCTTCGAGAAGGCCATCGGCTCCGCCACGCCCGACGCCATTCACAAGGCCATGCAAGAATACGTCGTGCCCGGCAACTTGTTGACGGTCAAGGCCGGCGATTTCAAATAGCACGCGCCTAAAGCACTGAATCTCCAAGGGATGCGCGCGCTTCGTGCGCCTGCTTTAAGCGCGCGCAGATGCCTTGACAATTGTTGCCCAGGCATCTATATTGCTTCGGCGGAGAGCCATGATGATTGACATCTACGATCCGAAGTTACTGGACGTCCAGACCAGCTTAGGGCCCTTGGTGGGCAAGGTGCGCATGGTCGTTCTCAAAGGCGTCGAACAAGAGTTTTTGCTCGACAAAGACTTGGCGGCCCTCGAAATCACCGGGGCGCAATTCGTCATCCTGGCGAATCTTGTCAAAGGAGAGGCCAAGTCGGCCTGCGAATTGTGCCGAGCCCTGGAATACGATCGCGGCGCCATGAGCCGCATGATCGATCGCCTCGAGAAGAAGAAGTTACTGCGCCGCGTCGCGCTCGCCCATACGCGGCGCGAACAGTCGCTCGAGGTGACGGCGGCGGGCAAGGCGGCGTTTCCGAAGATGCTGGCCTGTCTGGCAAAGGTGCTGAATCGGTTATTGAAAGGCGTCACCAAGGCTCAGGTGCGCGCAGTGGAGCGAACCTTGAATCAGATGCTGGCGAATAGTTAGCGTTTTTTTTGGATTGATAGTTGCCCAGGCATATGTTGCTGAGGCAGCTGAAGCGAGAGGAAAAGGCCATGAAAGCAAGAATATTGGAATCCGTAGCCGCGAGGGCGGTCAATGGCTGGCAACGCGCCGGCTCAAAGTTCGACTTCGAAGTATTTGCGATGCCGGGCGGCAGCGTGATGGCGCCGGCGCTCTGGGTTTATTCAATGATGAGCAGCGCACTGAAACGTTCGCGGACGGATACGCAATCGGCCAATACGCAATCGGCGCCTGATGCGCCCGACGCCGCGCGTGCGCTCAGCGCTGCGCGTGCGCCTAGCGAGGAGCCGAAGGATTCGCCGGCAGCCCTGAGCTGTCCCTGGCCGGCGTGCCACTGCACATGAATATCATCGATTCGATCATGTTCTTGGTGATTCTCGCCGGCTTCGGGTTGGGGCTTGCGTACTTTGGCGTGGGCTTTCGCGCCATCCGTGAGACGAAGCGCCCGCGCTGATTAGAGGAGCTAGGCGCTCAGGCGTCATGAGTGCGACCGATTGATACGTACCCGAATGTCCTTATGCAATTTCGGTATGACTCGGCGTAACCGAGGGATGCTCATTATTCAATCAACTATCTGATTTTACTGGTGATTATGGCAGATTGACAACGCCGTCGTCGGGCGCATAATAGCTGCCTAAGCAGTAATTGCCGAGGCATTAAATGTCCAAGCAGCATTATCAGGTCTCCACCTACAAGGCGCAGACCAGCGTCGGGTATCTGGTGAAACGCGCGCATTCCCTGTTCCTCGACATCATGGAACCGATGATCGAGCAGCGCGGCTTCAGCTGGATCCAGTACGTCGTGCTGGCGGCGCTGCGCGATGGCATCGCGGTCAATCCGAAGGCCATCTGCGCGCAATATCGCCACGACAGCGGCGCGCTCACCCGCATCATCGACCAGCTCGCCGAACGCGGCTTGTTGGAACGCGTCCGCCGCGACAAGGATCGGCGCAAGGTGGAATTGCAGCTCACTCCGGCCGGGCGCGACGCGATTGAATCGCTCATTCCCTTGATCGTCGGCAAGCTCAATGAAGTCCTGAGCGACTTGAGCCAAGCCGAGGTTCAGGAATTGCTGCGTCTCTTGGTCAAACTGAATACCACGCTCCAGGCCCATGTCGATTCGAGCGTCGAGGCTGCCGAGGCGTAAGAGCCATGTCATTCAAAAACACCGTACTGTTCTTCAGCGTCCTCTTAGCGGGATGCGTACTGCCGCCGAAGGAATCGCCGCACCCTGCGGCGCTGGCCAATACGCGCGTCGGCTTAACCGGCGCGGCAGTGGAACCCGTCCCCGACGCGTGGTGGCAATCCTTCGGCGATCCGCAGCTCGACCGCTTGATCCGCGCCGGCCTTCAAGACAGTCCGACGCTGGCACAGGCGCAGGCGCGCGTGGCAGACGCGCTGGCCCATTCGCAGATCGCGCAATCCAAGTTGCTGCCCTCGGCGAATCTGGATGCGAGCGCACTGTATCAACGTGGGCCAGAGAACTACCTCTTTCCGCCTGCGCAAGCGGGACACACTTTTTGGATGGGCCAGGCGGGCGCGTCGTTGAGTTGGGACCTGGATTTTTTCGGAAAGCAGGCAAACGCGGTCCATCAAGCACAGGCCCTCACCCACTCCGCGGAACTGGACGTCGAGAACGCGAAGCTCATGCTCGGCACGGCGATCGCGCTGGCCTATGTCGAGTTGTATCGCGAAAACGCCTTGGCGGATATCGCCGAGCGATCGGCCGCGCAGCGCGAAAACATCGTCGCCATCACGCGCCGCCGCGTCGCCGCGGGCGTCGACACCCAGCTCGAATTGCGGCAAGCCGAGGGCCAGCTGCCGCAGGCCCACGTGGCGCGCGATCAAGCGCAAGCCGCGGCGGATCTCGCTGTGCACCAACTGGCCGAGCTGACCGGGCAGGGTGCGGATGCCTACGCCACGATTGCGCGCCCGGTGCTCAATCTCGACGCGGCACTGCCGGTGCCGACCGCGTTGCCCATTAACTTGCTCGCGCGCCGGCCCGATGTGCTTTCCGCGCGGTTACAGATCGCGGCGGCGGATTCGCAGCGGCTTTCAGACCGTGCCGCGTTCTACCCCGACGTCAATTTAAAGGCGCTCGCCGGCATCGGCGCGTTTGGCTGGAACAACCTGGTGCAGTCGAGTGCGCTCGGCTTCGGCGCGGGTCCCTTCATCTCGCTGCCGCTGTTCGATGGCGGGCGTCTGCGTGCGCAGTATAAGAGCAGTGAGGCGCAGTTGGATGGCGCGATCGCCGGCTACAACGATACCGTGCTGCGCGCCGTGCAACAAACGGCCGATCAACTCACGGGCATCGACGCCTTGGCGCGCGAACGAGTGGAGCAGCAGCAAACCTTGGAGGCCAACGAATCGGCCTACAAGCTGGCCGAGGAGCGCTATCGCGCGGGCCTGGCCAGTTATCTCTCCGTCCTCAATGCCGAGACTCAAGTGCTCACTGCGCGCCAAACGATGGTCGACATCGTCGCGAACCAAGCTGTGGCGCGGGTGACGCTGCTCTCCGCCGTCGGCGGCAGCTTCGATGCGCGCTCCTTGGGAATTGAGACGGCACCGAATTCCAATCAAGTTTTGACACGGATAACACCATGAACACCAAGGAATCCAACGAAACGACCTCCGCAGGCGCCGCACCGGCCGCGCCTCCCGCGCCAGCCACGGTGCCTGCGCTCGGTGCACCGGCTCCCGCGGCGCCCGCGCCCGGCCGCGCCCGGCGCATAGGCTTATCCGCGCTGGCGGCGGTGGTCCTGCTCGGCGGCTTAGGCTATGGCGGCTATTGGTTCTTTGACGGCCGCTATTTTGAAAGCACCGATGACAGCTACGTGAACGGCGATGTGGTGCAGGTGACCAACGAAGTCCCGGGCACGGTGCTGGCGCTCAATGTGGACGATACCCAGTTCGTCAAGGCCGGCCAGGCGCTGCTCGAGCTCGATCCGGCGGATGCGAGAATTGCCGAGGAAAATGCCGAAGCAGATCTGGCCCGCGCGGTGCGTCAAGTGCGCGGCCTGTTCGCCCAAGGGAAAGAATTGCGGGCGCAGATCGACCAGCGTGAACAGGCCGAGCGCACCGCCGATGATGATTTGCAGCGTCGCGGCAACCTGATCACGGACGGCGCCATTTCCGCCGAAGAACTCTCGCATGCCCGCGATGCGGTGACCACGACTCGCGCCAACGTCGCTGCGGCGCGCGAGCAATTGAGCCAAACCGTGGCGCAGATCGACGGCACCACCATTGCCAATCATCCCCAAGTCATGGCGGCGGCGGCCGCGGTACGCAACGCCGCGCTCGCTTTGCATCGCACCGAGCTGATCGCGCCCGTGAGCGGCGTCATCGCCAAACGTTCCGTGGAGGTCGGCCAGCGAGTCGCCGCCGGCACGCCGTTGCTGGCCGTCGTGCCGCTCGAGAACGTGTGGGTGGATGCGAACTTCAAGGAAGTGCAGCTCGAGCGGATGCGCGCCGGCCAACCGGTCACGGTCCGAACCGACCTATACGGACACCAGGTCACGTATCACGGACGTGTGGCCGGCATTGCCGCCGGCAGCGGTAATGCCTTTGCGCTTCTGCCCTCGCAGAACGCCTCCGGCAATTGGATCAAGATCGTGCAGCGCGTGCCGGTGCGTATCCTCTTAGATCCGAATGAACTCGAGGCCCATCCGCTGCGCATCGGGCTCTCGACCACCGTGCGCGTCGACTTGCACAATGCGTCGGGTCCGCTGCTCTCGACCGCGGTACGTAATGTGCCGTTGCCGAAGCAGACCAGCGCCGGCGATGATCCCAGCGTCGATACCCTGATCGCCTCGATCATCGCAGACAACGCCGGACCGCATGCGCAAGAACCGGCGAAGCTCAGCCACAATAAAACGCGTCCGGACGGCGCACCGATGTTGGCCGCCCGTCCGTGAGTGCGAATGCCGCCACCATTGGCGCCGCGCCGGCGCTGATCGGCGGGCGCAAGGCCATCACCGCGGTGGCTCTGGCGCTGGGGACCTTTATGCAGGTCCTCGATACCTCCATCGCGAACGTTTCCATTCCGACCATCGCGGGCAACTTGGGCGTCAGCACCGATCAAGGGACGTGGGTTATCACGTCTTTCGCGGTGGCGAACGGGGTATCGGTGCCGTTGACCGGATGGCTCATGCAGCGCTTCGGCGTGGTGCGTACCTTCGTGGTCTCGGTGGTGCTTTTTACCATTGCCTCTTTGCTCTGTGGGCTCGCCTGGAGCCTGCCCTCGCTCATCGCGTTTCGCGTGCTCCAGGGCGCCGTCTCCGGACCCATGATTCCCGGCAGTCAGGCGCTGCTCATCAATGTGTTCGGGCCCCACAAGCGCACCTTGGCCTTGACCATCTGGTCCATCACCACCTTGGTGGCGCCGATCGCCGGTCCTTTGCTCGGCGGCTACATTTCCGACAATTACGTCTGGCCATGGATTTTCCTCATCAACGTGCCGGTGGGCGTGTTCTGCGCCTGGATGTGCTGGAGCAATTTGCAGTCGCACGAGACGCCGACGCACAAACTTCCCATCGACCGGGTCGGCCTCGTGCTCTTGTTCGTGTGGGTGGGCGCGTTGCAGATCATGCTCGACAAGGGCAAGGATCTGGACTGGTTCCATTCGACGCTCATCGTGGCGCTGCTCATCGTCACGGTTGTGGCTTTCGTGGCGTGGCTCATCTGGGAACTGACCGAGAAGCATCCCATCGTCGACTTGAGTCTGTTCAAGTCGCGCAACTTCGCGCTCGGCACACTCGCTAGTTGTCTGGGGTATGCCGTATTTTTCGGCAACGTCGTGCTGATGCCGCTATGGCTGCAAAGCAATTTGGGCTATACCGCGACCTGGGCGGGCCTCGTGTCCGCCCCCAGCGGCATCACCGCCATCCTCACCTCGATGCTGATGGGACAGCTGATGCGCCGTTTCGATCCGCGCATGATCGCGGCCAGCTCCTTCGCCTTGTTCGCCCTTTCTTACTTCATGCGCGCGCAGCTCACGGCCGATTCGAGTTATCTGGTATTCGTGGCGCCGCAACTCGTGCAAGGTCTCGCCATGGGCATGTTCTTCGTCGCCATGCTCGCCGTGCAATTCGATCGTTTGCCGCAGCACAAAGTGCCCTCGGCCTCGGGCCTCTCGAATTTTCTGCGCATCACCGCGGCCGGTTTCGCGACCTCGCTCATTACCACCTTCTGGGACCGGCGCGAAGCGCTGCATCAGTCCCAGCTCGCCGATGTGGTGACGCAGTACGCGCCGGCCTACCAAGAAACGCTGACACGAATGCATCAGTTCGGACTGACCGATCAGGTGGCCGCGGGCGCCATCACGCAGAGCTTGATCGGCCAAAGTTATCTCCTGTCGTCGCTCGACCTGTTCTATGCTTCGGCATGGCTCAGCGTGTTGTTGATACCCCTGTGCTTCTTGGTGCGGCGGCCCGCCGCCGGCGCCGCCCCGACCGTAGCCGCCGAGTAGAGCAATGAGCTTCAATTGGCGCGCGGGATACCCCTCCGTCCGGTTGCCTGTCTTCGCGCGCAACTTGGTCTCCACCTCTCATCCGCTCGCCGCTCAAGTGGGCTTGGCGCTACTGCAGCGCGGTGGCAATGCGGTGGATGCCGCCATCGGCGCGGCGGCTGCAATGACCATCCTCGAGCCCTGCAGCAACGGCTTGGGCTCCGATGCTTTTTGCATTCTCTGGGACGGCAAGCAATTGCACGGCCTGAATGCCTCGGGCCGTGCCCCGGCCGCGTGGACCGTGGAGTATTTTCGGCAGAAATATGGGGCAGAAGCGCGCCAGCCGCCGATGCGTGGCTGGGACTCGGTGACGGTGCCCGGCGCCGTTGCGGGTTGGGTGGAGCTGTCGCGTCGCTTCGGCAAACTTGGCTTTAGTGATGTGCTCGGGCCGGCGATTGACATCGCGGAGCGCGGCTATGCGGTTCCTTTAGTCGTGCAAGAAAAGTGGGCGGCCGCCGTGCCGGATCTGAAGGACCTGCCAGGCTTTGCTGAAACGTTCATGCCCGGCGGGCGCGCACCCAAGGTCGGCGAGCGCTTCGCATTCCCGGGCGCGGCCCGCGCGCTGACGAGGATCGCGGTGACGCAGGGCGCTGCCTTTTACGGCGGCGAGATCGCGGCGGCGGCGGCGGCACATGCGGCACAACACGGCGGCGCGATGCGCGTCGCGGATTTCGAAGCGTTTTCGCCCGAGTGGGTGGAGCCCATCGGCATGGAGGTCTACGGGCACCGGCTGCACCAGATCCCGCCGAACGGCCAGGGCATCGCGGCGCTCATCGCCCTCGGTATTTTGCAACACGTTGATGTGGGGGCTCATGCGGTGGACAGCGCCGCGGGTCAGCATTTGCAAATCGAAGCCATGAAGCTGGGATTCGCCGATACCTACGCGCATGTCGCCGATCCGGTCGGCATGCGCCGCACCGTGGCGGAAATGCTCGATCCTCACTATCTAAAAAGGCGCGCCGCACTCATCGATCCTGAACGCGCGCAAGTGTTCAGCGAAGGGCACGCGGATAAAGGCGGCACCATCTATCTTACCGCCGCCGATGAACGCGGCATGATGGTGAGCTTCATTCAAAGCAACTATATGGGATTCGGCTCAGGGATCGTCGTGCCGCAGTGGGGGCTGTCGATGCAAAATCGCGGCCACGCCTTTTCGCTCGATGCGGCGAGCCCGAACTGCGTCGCACCGCGCAAGCGCCCCTTTCACACCATCATTCCCGGCTTTCTCACCCGGGAGGGCTTGCCGCAAATGAGCTTCGGCGTGATGGGCGCCAATATGCAGCCGCAGGGACATCTTCAGACCTTGGTGCGCATGCTGGTGTACGGGCAGCAGCCGCAAGCGGCCTGCGATGCGCCGCGCTGGCGCTTCAATGAAGGGCTGTCGATCAATGTCGAGGCGACGATGCCGAGCGCGACCGCGCTTAAGCTGCGCGAGCTCGGCCATCAAATCGAAGTCATTCAAGACAGCTATCAGGATTTCGGCGCCGGCCAATTCATCTGGCGATTGGGCGATCCAGCAGTCGAGGGGTATGTCGCCGCGAGCGATCCGCGGCGCGACGGTCAAGCGGCGGGATATTAAGCGCCCCGGCGCTTACTTCTCGACGCGAACCGTCCCCATCATTCCGCCGTCCTCGTGCTCGAGCAAATGACAGTGATAGACCAGGGTGCCGACGGCGTTCGGATCCCGAAAGTCCATGCGCAACCTCACGCTCGGATATTGAAGCGCCCTGCCGTTGTAGTAGGGCACATTCACGGTGTCGCGCAGGAAGGGCTCGTTGACGGACATGCCGTTAAAGCCCACCAGAATGAAATGCAATTGATGGATGTGGAAAGCGTGCAATTCGCTGGAGCGATTCTCGATGATCCAATCTTCAACATCGCCATGCTTGACGATGATATTCGGCTGGAGGGCGGCAGGATCAAAGGCGCGAGGCTCCTCGCCGTCGACGGTAAGAAAAAAATCGGTTGCGCTGTTGGGATCGTTTGCATCGCGCAGCCGTTCCGAGAAGAAAAGTTTGCGAACCCGCACGGGCTGGACGTCGCCGAGCCAGGCTCGGGTGTTCGCCGCGCCGTGCGGCGCCGCGGCACCGCGCTGCGGCGAGGCAGCAAGAATGGAACGGGGTTCGGGCGCAGTCTCGGCAGGCACAATAAGGGCGAGCGCGCGGTTCGGATCGTTTTCACCACCCTGGCCGGTATCCACGGTGCGCGTGACAAACAATCCTGACTCGCCCAGCGCCGGTCCCTCCATGATGAATTCCACGCGGCCGCCGGGCGGTACGCCAATGTGATCGCGGGGTTCGATCTGGTTGGCCGCGTTGCCGTTGGCGTTCAAGGGAACGCCATCCAATGCCACGATGCCGAGCGGCTGCGGCTTGCGGTTAACCAGGAGCGCGAGATTCAAATAAGTGATGGCCGAGGCATTCAGAACGCGCCAGAGCTGACGTTCATGGGGACGAATCGAAATCAACGCCGGCGGGTAGTCGGGGTAGGGGACCGGCACATAATTTAGCGACAGATCCTTGGCGGGTTTGCCGAAGCCGGTGCCGTTGTTCGCCGCATCACCGTCGCGGTCGATTAGCATCTTCGGCACGACCGGCTCGGAGCTGGCGGGCGGGGCGTCGGGGTTCAGTAAATTTTGATCCCGAATCACCAGCACGCGTTCAGGCAGTCCCGCCACCTCGCGGTTCGCCTGCTCGATGCCCTCAATCACCAGTGCGCCCGATGCGCCGCCCAGCACTTGGGGCGTGCTATAGCCGTGGATGTGGGGATGGTACCAATAGAGACCGGGAGGCTCCTCGGCCGGGATCCGAAAACGGTATTCGAAGGGCGGATCGCCCGCGCCAACCGATGTTTTGAGGACCTCGTCTTGATGGCACCGCGCTGGAATGGTGAGTCCGTGAAAATGCAGGTTGGTGGCGCTCAGTTCCATTGCCCCGCTGGCACAGGGATCCGCGGCGCTCGCGTGCGCATGAGCGTCGGGGGATGTGCCCGGCTCGATTTCATTCCGTAGGCGCAAGACCAGCAGGTCCCCCGGGTGCAGTCGCAAGGTCGGCGCTTGGGCGCCGCCGCCTAACACATAACAAAAGCGCCAAGAGCCATCCGCCTCGCGCTGATTTCGAACGTGCATGTCCACTTGCAAGGTGCCATTTTCGCTGCGGAGGTCCTCGGGTTCAGGCACCACGGCGCCGGGCGCCGGGCGCGGACATACCTCATGGGAGAGGGTTGCGGCCGCGGCACGGACCGGGGCTGCGACAGCGAACATTGAGGAGAAAAAGACACAGAAAAAGATGAGATCGACAGGGCGCTTGAGCATGCGGACACCGAGATTTGGACGGGCTTAGGTAGGCCCGAAGCGCTGGCAGTGCGAACCGAGGCGCTGGGAGTTCGAAGTTAGGCTAGGGCCGCAACATTACCGATTTGTTACACGCGAGCCATCAAAGACGGGAGGGTCCAATGAAGTCCAATTACTTGCGGGATTTCGTCACCGCCTGTATCTGCCTTTCAGCCGTGCGACGGCACGGCAGATTCTCTGGTCGAGCGCATCTTTCGCAGCGTGACCACCTTCGCGGGAAGTGCGGCGCAATCCGACGACATTACTTTAGCCGTGCTTGTGTGGGCCGCGGCGGCGCCGCTCGATGCCGCCGGCGCTCAGCCCGCGGGCACCTGAGGACGCGCGCCCAGATTATGTAAGCTTTGTGACAGCCCGCAAATGCGGACCTCGGTCCCAATATTCGCAGGCACTTGCAGTGCAGTACACCAAGAGCGTGAGCGAGTGCTCAAACACTTCAATTTAAGGGGTTTACTGTCTTGTGAAAGCAAGAGGGTACGTTTCCTATGCTACTGAAGACACGACCTGCTCCTAAGATGTCCGAGGCACGGACCTCGAGGCCCGTTGAGAGAAGCAAAGCGGTCAAAAAGGAGGCCTGGCATTCGGTGTCGATCATTCGAGGACGCCAAGCCTGCGCGGCGGTCGTGGAGCTTAACGGGCGCAAGTGGTTGTCGGCGGAAGCGCCGCAATTGCCCATCAAGGCTTGCGACGCCAAGCATTGCGAATGCCGGTACCGGCATCACGCCGACAGACGATCGGGCGACCGTCGAGAAACCAACGGGTTGGTCTCCGGGCCGCCCAAGGACGGTGAACGTCGAACGGGTCAAATTGACAGGCGCAATAAGGAGCCCTAAGCGCGCCTGCCTTTGGCCAGGACCACCGTTTCAAACAGCTCGTAATTCGGTGTCGCCGCCCGATCGGCGCCGAGCGCATGATAGTAGGAAATCGTAATGGAGGTCTTGGCGCCGGGCGAGCCTGGGTCAAGATCGAAAACTGCGATGCCATAGCCGGTATCCGTATCGCGGCGCGCCGACCAGACCGCATCTTCCACCGCATCTGCGCCCAGCTTGGTAAAGGTTCCGGGGGTCTTCGCGGGGATCGGACGATTGGCCTTGGTGATGACTTTCGCTTGAGGTGCGCCGCTGTCGGGGTTCACCCCGTACACGTCGAGCGGCGCGTTGGTTCCGCCTCCGCCGAGAATGAAATGAATGGTCCCGCGACTGGTATCGAATACACCGTTTGCGGGATTCGACGTGATGACCGGTTTCGGCTGCAGCGTATCGACCGGCGCGCCGCTCAAAGCATCGCGGCCCACGTTGTGATTGCAGCCGCGCACCGGCCAACTGCGTTCGTAATCATGATCGTGCCCGCAGAGCACCAGATCAACACCATAGCGATCGAACAGCGGCAACCACGCCTCGCGGATGCCCTTGTCGGACCCGTTGCCGTTCTTTGCGGAACTCAAGGCGTCTTGATGCATCTGCACGATGATCCAATCGACGTTGGGGTCGCCGGAGGCGGCCTGCAGGGTGCTTTCCAACCAGCGCGTCTGCGCGCCTTGACTGTAACCATGGACATAAAGCGAGGTGCCGGGCGGGATCGGCGCATTGCCAGTGCTCGGCGCGGGTTGCAGGGCCGCGGGGCCGGCCACGAACGCGCCGCTGTCCTGGTAGATCACATCGTCGGCGGACAATGAAATAAACAGGACGGAGCCAACCTGGAAGCGATACCACAGACCTGGGAAAGGCGTCCCATTGGACGGCAGTGTGTATCGGGTCAAATAGGAACTAAAGCCCTGCGCGCCGTTGCCAAACTCAATCTCGTGATTGCCAGGGCAGGGCATCCAGGGCCGTCGAGAAGCGGACGCTTGGACATTATTTCCGAAATCCGCCCACACCGAGGGCTGCGCAGCGGGATTCAAGTTCGCGTAACACAGATCGCCATTCAACAAATGGAATAGGGGTTGAAAGCCTTCTACCGCCTTGACGGCGAATGCGCTCTGCGGCGAGGAGAGGGTCCACGCGGTATTGGGCGTCGCCAAATCGCCATAGCTGGTCCAGCGGAAGGGTTTCCTGCCTCGCGGTGCCGTCCTGAAGCTCGCCGCAAAGGGCTGGGCCCGATTGCGATCGTTGTCCGCTGTCACCGAATAGTGAAACT
>Ga0209221_1000462_pt1 | contig 16482 bp, 13 predicted proteins | sample BlaSpr_A8_Ref_O2_FD_187989 | JGI IMG/M metagenome (GOLD analysis project Ga0209221, IMG submission 187989) | Forest soil microbial communities from Thunder Bay, Ontario, Canada - Black Spruce, Ontario site 2_A8_Ref_O2 (SPAdes) (version 2) | ecosystem: Environmental > Terrestrial > Soil > Boreal...
TGGTCTTGCCGTGGTCAATGTGGCCAATCGTCCCTACGTTGCAGTGCGGCTTATTGCGATCAAATTTCTCTTTCGCCATAACTCTGCTCTTCGCTCCTAACCTTTGTCATCCTGAGGCGACGGCCTATTGTCGCCGAAGGACCTATGCAACCTCTTCAGTAATACTGATACAACTTCTTAAACTTGTGCCGCAGCGCCTGATCGATGCCTTCCAGCTTCGACAGGTAAAACTCCCGCATCTGGGCCTGATCCGAAACCGGCAGCGCCTCATACAACTGCCGCGCCCTCAAACCTGCCTGCTTCCCGGCAGCATCTTCGAGCGCCTGCGCCGCCAGCACTCCATCAAAATCCCGGACGCGAACTCCCTTGCGATCCAACTGCTTCAGAAACCGTTCGGTCTTATCGGGCAAAAACGCTTGCTCTACCGCGCCTTGCAACTGCCGGAACTGCGCTTCGTTCTGAATCTTGATCGTGGCTTGCTCGAAACCCATGCTTTTCCGTCCTGCTCCACTCACGCCCGCAAGCGCTTCAATTTCTGGAGCGGGAGACGGGAATCGAACCCGCGACCAACAGCTTGGAAGGCTGTGACTCTACCACTGAGTTACTCCCGCCCTTGAAAGCCTTCAGCGCCAAAAGTTCGGCGATCCAATCAACGTTTGGTGGAGGACTGGTCCGTGGACTCGTACAACTTTTGCTTTATCAACGCCCAGATCATCACCAATGTCGCAATGCCGGCACCCACTCCCGCAATTAACACAGAAAACTGATAAATCTTTCCTCGATGAAGTAACAGCCGAACAACAATTCGAATTAAAGTCAAAACCACAACGACCCAGAACGACAGGTCAACAACAGACTTTTCCTTGCTTCGGCGCAACCGTCCAGCCACCACAAAAGACAGCACAAAGTACACAACAACTGCCGCCGACCAGACCAGCCACAGAAACGGCCAGGGATGATGCATGCCGGCACTCCTCTAATCTTCTGGAGCCGATGACCAGGATTGAACTGGTGACCTCTCCCTTACCAAGGGAGTGCTCTACCAACTGAGCTACATCGGCCCTTTTAAAGAACCTGACTGTCAGCGCTTGGCCGCCAGCTCTCAGCAAAATCAATCCCGCTCGCCATCCACGTCCGCGTGCAACACTTCTTTACGCCGGATCCAGGTCTTAAACGCGAACAACCCCAGAATCAACAACGTCAGCGTTCGAACCCGGTAATCGGTCAGAGTGGCAAATGCCAGCGCACCTAAAGCCAAGTACGCAATCAACGCCATTGCCAAGCGACTCATAATTCCTGCCAGAACAAATACTGGTGCACAGGGAAGGATTCGAACCTTCGTACCTCGCTAGGAGGGACAGATTTACAGTCTGTTGGCTTTAACCACTCACCCACCTGTGCAAAACTGCCGGGCGATGCAGTCATCGCGCTTCCATCCGGCAGGCAAAATCCATGCCGCCGGACTTTTGCTCATAAATTTTCGCAAACCAGGGAAACCAAGAATCGCGCTAACGGATTATCGCGCGAAGATCACACAAGCCGGAATAGTTCCGAAAAGAGTGCGTTTGGAAAAACCTGTTGCGCCGCCGCTTACCGATTGCTGCCTGCCGGAATCCTCTTCAATCACGCTTCCGGACCCAATCACGCTTCCGGACTCGTTCCCAATCTTCATTTCCAGATTTTCAATGCCTGGAGCTGGCGAAGGGATTTGAACCCCCGACCCCCTGATTACAAATCAGGTGCTCTACCGACTGAGCTACGCCAGCACGGGGAGTGCCCTTAGGCACAAGTATACCCCTGATCCCATCCAGATGTCCGGGACAATTAGTTAAGTTATCACAACAAGGAAATTTGGCGCAACCGGTAGTTGAACTGGGTAGTGGCTTAGTCTAATTTCCACAATTTGCCGTAGTACTTGCGATGAGTACGATACAAATACGCCGTCATGCAAGCACCGACGAACAGGAAAGTTACGGACCAGTGAAACCAGAACGACGCTTGCGGACCGGAGTGTTTTCGCAGTGCTTCGGAAAATGCGCTGTCTAGGAATAGCCGGGGAGTACATAGAGCAACCCCATTAAACTTACAGCTGATACGATCGCCCAGATTAGAAGTACCAGTCTAACCGCTGCTCTCACTCAGCTCTCCGTGTGCTTTCAGGATAAGCCCCCTTGTCAATCCGCCTTGTGGCAGGTCTGCTCTCACAGGTGTGGCGCCCTGACCCCTCGCCGCTCCCGGTGATATGATTATCGCGTTCCCCGCATTCCATGCGAATTAGGCGAATCCTCCCAATTCTGCTGGCCGTGGCTCTCATCACGGCGGCCCTGACTGTCGCCGTCCAATTGCGCAAGCGCGCTCCACCCGAAGCTGCCCGCCTGTTACCCGGCGCGGACGCTTACTTCTACGTGAATCTCGATTGGGCCCGCCGCGCCGCCGGAGGAAAAGACTTGCCCGCGGTCAGCCACGATCCGGAATACGAGCGCTTCATCAGCGAAACCGGTTTTCAGTTCGAGCGGGACCTTGGGGAAGCGGCGTTCGCGGTTCACTATCCCAGCCTGTGGCCCGGTGGAGGGACCGGCGGTTCCGCTCCCGAGCTGCGATTTTCCGAAGTGCTGGTCGGCAAATTCCATAGCGAGCGTTTCGCCAATTATTTGCGCCAGATCGCCAAAAATGTCGAGAACTACAATTCCATCGATATCTTTACCGTTCCGATAGAAGGGCGCACGTTGCGCGTTGCCGTGCTCAACGCCGATTCCGTGGGCATCTCCAATCACGACGATCCCGCCGTGATCCGAGGCATGATCGACCGTTCCCGGCGCCTGGCTTCTCCCTTCGGAGGACCGGCGCTGCTGCGCCAGTACTACAAACATGTTCAACTCGCCAGCCTGGCTTGGGGCGTGGCACGAGTGGAACCTGCCGGAAATAGTGCCAACGCGATGAGCTTTGGATTGAGTACGCCTGCCACCGTGGTCATTTCCGGGAGCGTTCTCAGCCCGCTGCATCTCGCCTCGGGTGCAGTTCGGCTCCGCGCCGAGGCCTTCACGCAAAGCCCTGACGATGCGCGCACCCTCATTAATAAGGCAAACGTCTTTCTCGCCCTGTCGGGCGCGGCCGAGAGTTCCGCCGGAACGCAGGGCACTGATGAAGATGTGAAAACGTTTTTCCAGAGCGTTCAGGTCAAGCAGGAAGGCGAGCGCGCCCTACTGAACGCCTCCATGCCTTATGGATTCTTAAAGAAGATGCTGGCGGAATCGAGTCCTTCCCCTGAGCCGAATCAACCCCAGGCTGCGGAAGTTCCCGCCAAGGCCCACTAGCGCGGCCTAAGTCGTTCTCTACAATAAACCTGCAACTAAATGCGCGGCCAACCGTCTTATGCTTGAGTGTCGGTGCGCTATTACGCAGTCGGCCCCGGCAGGTACAATAAAGACGCATGTCAAGTCTTCCACTTCCGATCGCCGCATTCTTCGCCGGGCTGATTTCATTTCTCTCTCCGTGTGTCTTGCCGTTGGTGCCGGGATACGTTTCGCTGATCTCCGGCGCGGGAGTCGACGAGCTGAAGTCCTCGCAGGGCCGCCTGATGCGCCGCGTAATGACCAACTCGGTCGGATTCATTCTCGGCTTCAGCGTAGTCTTCATCACCCTGGGGGCAATCTCCACCGAGATCGGCCAAATCGCCGCACAATACAAACACACGCTCGCGGTGGTGGCCGGCGTGGTCATTATTCTGTTTGGCCTGCACCTGACTGGTCTGCTGAAAATCAAAGCGCTCTATTCCGATACGCGCCTGCATGAGCTAAAGGGCGGCAGCACGCCGGTCGGCGCATTCGTGATCGGATTCGCTTTCGCCTTCGGATGGACGCCCTGCATCGGTCCCATCCTTGCCGGCATCCTCACGCTTGCCGCCGAGCAGGACACGTTGTCGAAAGGCATGATTCTGCTGGCGATCTATTCTCTGGGCTTGGCCGTGCCGTTCTTGCTGACGGCCCTGGGCATCGAGCGCTTCTTGAAATTTTATAGCCGCTTCCGCTCCCACATGCATGCCGTGGAAGTAGCCAGCGGGGGCTTGCTGATTGCCCTCGGAGTCTTATTGGTGATCGGCCGGTTTACTTTGATTTCGAACTGGCTATCGTTCTTGAACCGCTTTGCTTTGTAGGCTTATTAAAGGCTGATTGAATGGAGTATTTCCTTGAAACGTAGTCCTCTTACCCTAATCGTAGTAGCGTTCGTCGTCGCACTGATGCTCTATATCGGCTATCATCATGCCCGCCGCTCCGGCCCGTCGTTTGCTCCCCATCTCACTACCGCCAGCCTCGCGCCGGATTTCACGCTTCAGTCGCTCGATGGCAAAGATGTCCGCCTCTCCGATCTTCGCGGCAAAGCCGTGCTACTGAATTTTTGGGCGACCTGGTGCGGCCCCTGCAAAATCGAGATGCCCTGGTTCGTCGAATTACAGAACCAATACGCCGCGCAGGGTTTGCAAATCGTCGGCGTCGCCATGGATGACGCCAGCAAAGAAGACATCGGCAAATTCGCTAAAGATATGGGCGTGAACTATCCAATCCTGATCGGAAAAGAAGCGGTGGGCGATGAATACGGCGGAGTGCCAGCCTTACCGGAATCGTTTCTGATCGGGCGCGACGGCAAGATCGTTGACAAGATCCTTGGCCTGCGCGGCAAAGCGGAAATCGAGGACTCGATCAAGAAAGCGCTCAACACGCGCGCGACAACCAGCACGGCCTCGGCGCAATAGTGAATGAAAATAGTTGATGAAGAATTAATGATGCCAAAAGGCAGCGCGAAAGTTAGAATCTCACAGACTTAATAAAAATATGAAGTTGCACAGTGTACTCGCGCTCATTGCGCTGGCAACAGCGATGGTCGCAACAACGATTGCCGCCTCTGGACAAACCCCCGGCCAGGCCCCGACCGTCAGCATCGGCACTGTTCCTCCGGTCAGCGCGCCGCGATCGCAAGCCACCATGGTTGACCTGAATTTTCGCGTTCCGCCCGGATATCACATCAACTCCAACACGCCCAAGTCCGAATTCCTCATCCCCACGCAGTTAAAAATGGACTTGCCCACCGATATCGTGCTGGGAAAGATTGACTACCCTGCTGGCGAAGATTTGGTTTTCCCGTTTCAGCCTGACGAAAAACTCAGCGTCTACACCGGAGACTTCACCGTAGCCGTCGCCGTGCATCCCCTGCATTCGGTCACACCCGGAAAATACATCATGCACGGAGTGCTACGCTACCAAGCCTGCGACAATGCCGCCTGCTATCCGCCGAAAACTTTACCGGTTAGTTTTGATGTGAAAGTGGTAAAGGAACCGCCCGCGCACCACGCCAACCCAGCGCAAAGTCCCCACGTACATAATTAGGCTCCGAGGCGGGACTCCTCAAGTAACTTAGACTTCTGCTTTCATCCCCTTCAACAATTGTATTGAGCTTGACCGGCTGATGTGCAACCCCGAGTTGAATCTAGCTCGGGGTTTCGCTTTCTATGCAGTCGCGCTGGCCAGCGCGAGAATCGTTCCGGCAAACAGCAGTGTGTCGAAGAAATAGTTGATCCCCTCAACTTTGACGTCGGTGCTCGGATTGGCTAGCGATGTAATCAGGATCGGCCCGTAGACGAACATGACCAGCAGCACGATCCAGGTACCAAGATAAGCGGCCGCCATCCGCGTCTTCCTTGCCAGCAAAATACTCGCTCCAGCAATCAGCAGAATTAGTCCCGTCAGATAGGCGATCAACCTGGGACCCGGGATCCAGACGGGCATCAGTTTTTCCAGTGGAACGCCGGGCACATTGACTGGATAAAGAAAGTGCTCGACTCCGTAAAATATCGCGGTGACGCCGATGACGATGCGGCCAAACGTGATGAGCGTGCTTCCTGGACCGTTTTTTCCACCTAGCGCGCCTCCCGCAAGCACCCAGCCGCCGGCGCCGAACGATAGCTCGCGCAGCAGAAGCACCCAGCTGATCCGATTGTGAGGGTCTGCCACTGCGCCGGGAAAGTCCATCATGGCCACAAAGAGAAACATCATGCAGCCAAACAGCAGCCCGGACCAGCGCACCTGAATTTTCGTGGCAATACTCAAGGACGCGGCAATGAGCGCGAAGCCCACGAAATACGCCCAAAACAAATGCCAGGGCACATATGAGGGCACCATGGTCGCAAGCCCCGGCGCGGCAGAAAGATGAAGCGCGCCGAAGACCGCCAGAGGAATCGCGAAACACAAATTGCTTAAAGCTACGATCTTGTCCAGGCCGCGGGCCCGCGCGACATCGGTCTTTGCAGCCCACAGCGCGATCAGGAAAAACAGGATGCCGGCGGTGCACATGGAGAATGGTGTGCGCTGGAATTCAAGAAATGCGGCAAGGATAGTAAGGATCGTGAAGTGCATGGCTCAGTAAGCTCGCATCCACTGGAGGATATCATTTGAACTCGGAGAATCCGGCAAGAACTTCAGTGAAATAGGCAAGCGCGGCAAGCGTGGGCGAACTACACTTTGCCTTATAGATGAGGAACACACGGTTCATTAATCTGGAAGGAGCACTCGTGCAAAAACGCAAACTTGGAAAAAGCAACCTGGAAGTATCGGCCATCGGGCTTGGCTGTATGGGAATGAGTTTTTCCTACGGCCCGCCCAAAGATAAGAAGGAGATGACCGCTCTTCTTCACGCCGCCGTGGATCGCGGCATCACTTTCTTCGACACCGCCGAAGTTTATGGTCCCTTCTTGAACGAAGAGCTGGTAGGCGAAGCCTTGGCCCCGCTTCGCAGTAAGGTGGTAATCGCCACCAAGTTCGGATTCGATTTGAGCGGCAGCGACCATAAGCCGGGAGCCGCGGGGGTGAACAGCCAACCGGCGCACATCAAGCAGGCTGTGGAAGGCTCGCTCAAGCGGCTCAAGATCGAGACTATCGATCTGCTCTACCAGCACCGCGTTGATCCGAACGTGCCCATCGAAGATGTAGCCGGAGCTGTGAAGGAGCTGATTCAGGCGGGTAAAGTGAAGCATTTCGGCATGTCCGAGGCCGGCGCTAAGACGATTCGCCGCGCCCATGCCGTACAGCCACTCACTGCTCTGCAAAGTGAATACTCGCTCTGGTGGAGGAAGCCGGAAGCGGAAATAATCCCAACGCTTGAAGAACTCGGGATCGGTTTCGTGCCGTACAGCCCGCTCGGCAAGGGATTTCTAACTGGGGCGATTAAGGAAGACGCGAAGTTTGAGAGCACCGATTTCCGCAGCACACTGCCCCGCTTTAATGCGGAATCTCTCAAGACGAATCAGGCCGTGGTAGATCTGCTTACCCAGATTGCCCAAAAGAAAAAAGCCACGCCTGCACAGATTGCGCTCGCCTGGCTGCTCGCGCAAAAGCCGTGGATTGTTCCAATCCCCGGCACGACCAAGCTGACCCGCCTGGAAGAAAACATCGGCGCGGCCTCGGTGCAATTAACTTCAGAAGATCTGCGCGAGATCGATGCCGCCGCATCGAAGATGAAATTCGAAGGCGCCCGATATCCGGAACGTCTGGAGAAAATGACCGGGCTCTAAGCTAATACCATGACGATCCAATAACGATGATCTAATAACGATGATCCAATCCGGGATGATCAGTGCGTTACGCAAACACGTCCATTAGCGAAAGAGGTATTCTCAAAGTCGTGAGGAGCAGCGTGACGACCAACATCAAAGTCGTGCCTTTGCGGCGGGCAAACCATCAAGTGGAGCCGGCCGCACCCGATACCGCTGAACTGGCTCGGCTGATCGGCGCCTATGCCCCGCATGACGGCAGTTTCGCACTGGACATTCGCGTGCCCGGTCTGCACGCCAGCCGCTATTCCCGAATCGACGGCGGCTGTGTGCATGCGCTCAGCGTGCCGTCCCTGTGCATCGTAGCTCAAGGAGCGAAGGCCGTCGTCGTAGGGGACGAGGTCTTCGAATACGATGCGTCGCGCATGATCGTATTTTCGGTTGCTCTGCCGGTCGCCGCCCACATCACGCAAGCCAGCCATTTCCACCCATACCTTGCCCTGAGACTCGACCTGGAACCGCGCAAGATTTCAGAGCTGGTTTTAAAGGTGTATCCCCACGGTCTGCCTCCAATCCAAGAAAGACGCGCGGTCTATGTAACCCCCGCCGGCGAAAGTATCGTCAACGCGGCAACCCGGTTAATGGATTGCTTGGCTCAGCCGAGCGATGCAGAACTGCTCGTCCCGCTTGTAATCGATGAGATTTTGATCCGGCTATTGCGCAGCCCCATCGGTGTCCGCGTGGCGCAAATGGGCTTTGCGGAATCCAGTATTCACCGGGTGGCGAAAGCTATTTCCTGGCTGCGCGAAAATTTCTCTCAGCCCATGAAGGTCGAGGATCTGGCGGAATTGGTCAACATGAGTGTTTCTTCGTTCCACGAGCACTTCAAGTCAGTCACGTCGATGAGCCCGCTGCACTATCAGAAAGTGCTGCGATTGCAGGAGGCGAGGCGCCTTATGTTATCCACGATGATGGACGCGGGAACCGCGAGCCAGCATGTGGGCTACCTGAGCCCTTCGCAATTCAGCCGGGAATACAGCCGTTTCTTCGGGAGCGCGCCAACCAAGGATGTCGCCAGATTGCGGCAAGAGGCGCGGCTTTAGGTCAGAGTGCGCCTGCACGCACGGATTTTGCCCTCTAGCTCTTTCCCCCCTGTTTCTTCTCCACCTTCGCCCAGGTGTCCTTCAGCGCGACTGTGCGATTGAACACTGGCCTTCCCGGCTTCGAATCCGGATCGACGCAAAAATATCCCAGCCGCTCAAACTGAAATCTCCCACCCTCTGTAGCCTTCGCCAACGACGGTTCCACTTTCGCGTTCGTTATCACTTCCAGAGAGTTGGGATTTAAGCTCGCCGTGAAATCCTCGCCTTCCTCCAGTTCGCTTGGGTTCTCTTTCGTGAACAGATTCTCGTAGATCCGCACTTCGGCGTCGACCGCATGCGCCGCCGATACCCAATGAATGGTCGATTTCACCTTGCGCCCATCCGGCGTGTTTCCGCCGCGCGTCGCGGGATCGTAGGTACAGTGCACCTCGATCACTTCACCTTTCTCGTTCTTCACTACGCTCTGACAAGTGATCAAATATCCATAACGCAGCCGCACCTCGCGCCCCGGCGAGAGCCGGTAATAGCCCTTCGGCGGCACTTCGCGGAAGTCATCCTGCTCGATATAAAGCTCCCGCGAGAAAGGAACCTTCCGTGTCCCCGCATTCGCGTCCTCCGGATTATTCACCGCGTCCATCTCTTCCACCTGATCCGCCGGGTAGTTGTCGATCACAACTTTCAGAGGACGCAGCACCGCCATCACCCGCGGCGAGCGCTTGTTCAGATCCTCGCGAACAAAATGCTCCAGCATCGCCAGCTCAACCACGCCGTTGGTGCGCGAAACTCCAGCCGCCTTCACGAAGTTGCGAATCGCCTCCGGCGTGTAGCCGCGACGCCGCATCCCGCGCAGCGTGGGCATGCGCGCATCGTCCCAACCGGCTACGCGTCCTTCCTCGACGAGCTGGCGCAGCTTGCGCTTGCTCATCATGGTGTAGGTCAGCCTGAGCCGGTCGAATTCGATCTGCTTCGAAGGAAAAATCCCGAGCTGCTCGATAAACCAGTTGTAAAGCGGCTGGTGATCGGCGAATTCCAGCGAACACATCGAGTGCGTCACCTTCTCGATCGAATCCGATTGCCCGTGCGCGAAGTCATACATGGGATAAATGCACCACTTGTTACCGGTCCGATGATGCTCGGCGTGCAGAATGCGGTACATCACCGGATCGCGCATATTAAAGTTCGGCGAACTCATGTCGATCTTCGCCCGCAACACGCGTGAGCCGTCGGGAAACTCTCCCGTGCGCATACGCTCAAATAAATCCAGGTTCTCCGCCACGCTCCGGCTGCGGTAAGGGCTGTCTTTTCCGGGCTCGGTCAGCGTGCCGCGATACTGCCGGATCTCATCGGCGGTTAAATCGTCGACGTACGCCTTGCCATCCTTAATCAGCTTCACCGCCCACTCGTAAAGTTGATCGAAATAATCCGAAGCATAAAACAGGCCGTCCCACTTGAACCCCAGCCAATTAACGTCCGCCTTGATCGACTCAACGTACTCGGTGTCTTCCTTCTCGGGATTGGTGTCATCGAAACGAAGATTGGTATGGCCGCCAAATTCATCGGCCAGTTCAAAGTCTAGGCAGATGGCTTTGGCGTGCCCAATATGCAGATAACCGTTCGGCTCGGGAGGAAATCGCGTCTGCACACGGCCGTTATATCTATTGGTCTTGAGGTCGTCGACAATAATGTCGCGAATAAAGTTCGACGGAGCGGCCGGCGGCAACGCCGACACGGCTGCTTCTCCGGCTTCACTGGGCGGATGCGATGGATTCATTACTCCTTGATCTTATCGCAGGAACGGATTATCGCAGGAAGGGATCTTATCGCTGTAGGTCCGAGACCACGAGCGGCACCGCCCGGTGAGGGTTTCAAACTCCCTCAGGGCTGGCAAGCTCAATCGCTCGCTCGATCCGGTCGAGCGTCGCTTCCCGCCCCAGCACTTCCAGCGTTTCGAACAGCGGCGGCGCATTCTTCCGTCCGCAAACCGCTACGCGAATTGGCTGGAACATTTGCCCAGCCTTCACTCCCAGTTCCTGCGCGGCGGCGCGCAGGGCCTGATCCAGAGGATCGTGCCTGAATTCCACACTCGCTAAAACTTCCTGAGCTCGCGCCAGAACTTTTAGTGCCGTCGCCATATCGCCTTTTTGCGGGATCAGTTCCGCCGGATCATAAGGCGGCAACTGATCCACAAAAAAGAAATCCGCGGCTGTCAGCACATCGCGTAGCAATTTGATCCGCTCGCGAATCAGCGGAGTGATGCGCAGCATCTTTTCCGGCGTGATCTTAAGTCCCGCAGCCTGCACGATTGGCAGCAGCCGCGCACTTAACTGCTCTACCGGCAAGCCGCGAATGTGCTCGGCGTTCAACCAGACCGCCTTCGGATCGAAGGTATCCTCCGGTGAAGCCGCTGGCTCCTTAAAGTTCACTACCGCGTTCGAACGGTTGATTCCCTCCAGCGAGAAAGCGTCGGTCAATTCCTGAAGTGACATATTCTCGCGATCGTTCTTAGGCGACCATCCCAGAAGGCATAAAAAGTTGATGAAAGCTTCCGGCAAAAATCCAGCGTCGCGATAAGTCGTAACACTCACCACTGGACCATGCCGCCGCTTGGAAAGCTTGGTCCCGTCCGGCGCAACCAGAAGCGGCAGATGGGCGAACTGCGGCGGCTTCACTCCCGCAGCTTCGAAAATGAGGACATGCTTAAAAGTATTGGAAAGATGATCCTGGCCGCGGATGATGTGCGAGATGCGCAAGTCGGCATCATCGGCGCAGGAGGCAAGATGGTAGGTCGGCATGCCGTCAGACCGCAGCAGCGCGAAATCTTCGATATCGGCAGCCGCCTTCACCTGCTCGCCATAGACCGCATCGGCAAAGCGCACTACCTCGCCACCTTCGCGCGGTACACGAAAGCGCAAGGCAAAAGGCTCACCGGTCGCAGCGCGGCGGTCGCTCTCGGCAGACGAAAGCTCCCGCGCCCCTGGATTAAACAGCCAAGTCCCCTGCGCGCCAGACTTCTCTGCATCCCCGGTGTGCGCGGGCGTAAAGTCTCGATAAGCCAGGCCCTTTTCGAAGATGCTCCAGGCGATCTTGCGATGCAAATCCAGGCGTTCCGATTGCTTATACTCCTCGTCCCAGCCCAGATTCAGCCATTTCAGCCCCTCAAAGATCGAATCCACCGAGGCCTGCGTGTTTCGCTCGACGTCCGTGTCGTCGAGGCGCAGGATCATGGTCCCGCCAAAGCGGCGGGCATAGAGCCAGTTGAAAATGAACGTCCGGGCGCTGCCCACGTGCAAAAAACCCGTAGGCGAAGGCGCGAACCGAACCCGAGGCTTTACAAAAGTAGACTCTGGAGATGCGTGCATGAATGGCCAGTTTGATGGTATGGGGCGAACAAAACTATCGTCAAGCAAAGCGGGCTCGATTACCCTCGTCCAGCACTGTACTTAAATCTTATTGTTTTCTTACCTCCGCCTGTGAAAACATCTGTTATCGTTCTCGGCCACCGCGCGCGCAACCGAGCCCCTTGCCATTTATGAATAGTGCCTCTCCCAGCATCGTGATCATTCCAGGTGTAGTGGCTCTCCTACTGTGCCTTCTGTTCACTTATCTTTATCAGCAGAGCCGGCAGGTTTATTTTCGCGCATGGCAAATCGCCTGGGCTTGTTACTCCATCTATTACGCCTTGGCCGCCATACGTTTCTACCACCGTCCTGCCCCGGCGGTTTTTTTCGCGGGCGCTCTGTTCCTGGTGGCCATGGCGGAATGTATCTTCATTTCCACCCGGCTTACGCGAAAGGCTTTCCGGTTTCACTGGTACGACTGGGCTGTCGCTCTGGTAGGTGTTGCGTGCGCCTGCGTCGATCTGCGCGGGCATCTCGGATATCTCACAGCTGCGGGCCAACCTCCCGTCAGGCTGACGGCATTTTTCCTCAGCGCCGTGCTCCTTTATTGTTCAGCGGCCTTTTATCTCGAAGCTCACCGTAAAGGATCGGTCGCCTTTCAATTGCTGGCATTTTCCCTTGCGCTATGGGCTGTGCTCACGGGCTCCATCCAATCCAGCAATCCACTCATGGAGATGTTCGGCAGCGTGGGCCATATTCTGGGCCCCATCCCGCAAATGTTGTTGGGCATCGCCATGATCATGGTGCTCTTTGAGAACGAGCGCAACGCAGTGCAGGAAAATACTCTCGCACTGTCAACCCTGGGTGCCGACCCGCGCCGCCTGCTCTCCGCTGAAGATCTGCTGCCCAGCATGGAGTCCGCATTAGAGCGGCTTTCTGGAGCGCTATCCACGGGCCGCGCCGTGATTTTTATCAGCGAGCGTTGGCGGGGATGGCTGCCTTCCGTGCAACGCGGTTTTTCGCCGGAATTTCTCGACATCCTCACCAAAAGCGGCGCCGGAGAATACATCTGCGACCTGGCTTACCGCAATGGCGGCCTGTTCACCGTCCGCGATATTCGACAGATGACCGAGCCGCTTCCCGTGGGGTCGGCCGGAACCTTCGCCGACGCCAAGAGCGCGCTCGAAAACGCAGAAATCCGCAACCTGACCGCCGTGAGCTTGCAGACCCGCGAATATGCATTCGGAGTCATTCTTTTCCCGCACGCGCAACGCAAAGCCTTCGGCGCATCCGGTCCCCGCCTGATGGTAGGACTGGCTCTGCAACTCGGCTTGACTCTGGATAACTACCTGATGGCCCACGATGCCCATCGCCGCACGCAAGAGTACGAATTGCTCACCGAGATCGGCCAGGCCATCAGTTCGCGTCTCGATCAAGACGAAGTCCTGCGCACCATTCACTCCGAGCTGGGGCAGATCTTTGCCAACAGCAACTTCTATGTGGCTTTTCAGGAAGGCGACCTGATCCGCTTCGAACTCGAGGTCGAGGACGATCGCATCCTGCCCAAGCGCACGCGGAAATTAGAGAATGCATTCACCGAATACGTAATTCGAACCGGACAGCCCTTGCTCATACGTTCCGATCTGGAGAAGACGCGCGCGCGGCTGGGCGTCACCTTTAAGCCCGAAGTTCCCGCTAAATGCCTTTGCGCCGCGCCCGTTCTATTAAGCGGTAAACCGGCAGGCGCGATTTTCGCGATGAGCAAGGACCGCGAATTCGTATTCGAACAGCGCGACGTGGATGTGCTCATGACTGCTGCGGGGCAGGTCTCCGTGGCAGTAGAAAACGCGCGCCTGTTTGCCGAAGAACAGCGCCGCTCGCGCCAACTGGCATTTCTGAACAACATTTCCCGCACCGCGATTTCGAGCGACGATCCCGTCCACATGCTGGGCCAGATCGTGGGAGAAATTCAGAAAAATTTCAGCTTCAACCACATCGGCATCGGCCTGCTCGATTACGGCACCAAAGAGATCGAAATCAAAGCCGAGGCCGGCGCAACCGCTCACGCCATGGGCAGGCGCATTCCGCTGGGCGTCGGCATTCTGGGCCGGGTCGCGCGCACCGGCGAACGCGCTCTGGTGCAGAACGGCATGGAAGGCCAGATCGGAGCCATCCTTCCGGAGTCACGTTCCGTGCTCTGCATCCCCATCACCTACGGCGAGACTCTGCTCGGGGCGTTGAACATTGAGAGCCGCAATGACAGCGCGTTCTTTCCGCAGGACGTTCTCATCCTCAACACTCTCGCCGATCTTTTGGCTACCGCGCTGCACAACGCCTTCGTCTTCCAGAAATTGCAACAGCAATCCATCACTGACGGATTGACCGGAATCAAAACCCGCCGCTTCTTCTGGGAATCTTTATCCGCCGAATGGAAGCGCGCTTCGCGATCCGGCCGTCCCTTCTCCGTGGTTCTAATCGACCTGGATAAATTCAAGGAAGTGAATGACACCATGGGCCACTTCGAGGGCGACCTCGTCCTCGCCCGCGTGGGACGGCTGCTGGAGCAAAAGTCCCGCCAGTCGAACGTTGTCGCCCGCTACGGCGGCGATGAGTTCATCATCCTCATGCCGGAAACCGGCCCCGAGCAGGCCGAAGTATTAGCCGAACGCCTGCGCCAGTGGATCACGTCCGACGCCATGCTCAGCGAACATCACATTACCGGCAGCTTCGGCGTGGCCAGCTTTCCGGCGCACGGCTTCTCCATTGAAGACATTATCCGCGTGGCGGATGCCGGCATGTACGTTTCAAAACGTTCCGGCGGCAACCGCGTCTCCGCCGCGCAGGAATTTGTCGGCGGCGAACAGTTCGCCCCGCAACGCCAGCAAATTTCCACTTACATCGAAGGCTTTCTCCAGCGCGAGCACAATGGTCCCGAACATCTGGAAGAGCTGACTTCCATGCTGGTGAAGCTGTGCGGCGGCGAAGAGGACTGCAATGTGCCGCTGCTGAAAGAATCGATCGAGGTCCTCAGCCGCGCCGCAGAATCCCGCGAACTGCACACCTCCGGCCACGGCGACCTGGTCGCCCGCTATACCGAGATCATTGCCAAAGCGCTCCAGTTGCCGCCCGAAGAAGTCGCCGACCTCGTCTACGCCGCCCGCATTCACGACGTGGGAAAAATATTCGTGCCGGAGCGCATTCTCAACAAGCCCGGCCCACTCACCGACGACGAATTTTTTCTGGTCCGCATGCACGCCCGCGTCGGAGCCGAAATTGCCGCCATCCTCCCGCACAGCGCCATGATGCGCCAGGCCATCGAACACCACCACCAGCGCTTCGACGGCACCGGCTATCCCGACGGCGCCAAGGGAGAACAGATCCCGCTGTGGGCACGCATTATCGCCCTCGGCGACACTTACGCCAACATGCTCACCGAACATTCCATCGGCGCCACCCGCACCCCCCAGCAAGCGCTCGACGAACTAGCCAAAATGAGCGGCATCGGCTTCGACGGCATGCTGGTGCGCCTGTTGCTGCGCGAGTTGAAGTCGGAGCGGGCGTCGTCGGCCAAGGATGGCTTCTGAGATTCTCGATGGTTCGTTTTTGAATAGCCGGGTGCCCCGTTCTTCGCGTTCTTTACGAAGGGCGGGAGACGGAAATGCCCGCACAATAGCCCGATCACGCCACATTATCCCCGAACGAAATCTTCGTCCATCCTTCGTTCACTCGTACGGGCCAGCTTCATCCAAAAGATAGGAGCGATAGCTGCTCCAGCACCATTCCTCAGGCGACTCCACCAAGCCTCGCCCGCCTGGATTGCGGTGTATATACCTGAGCTTCTCCACGCGCTTTTTGGTCGTCCGCACGCATCACCGTGGAAGGAGTTCCAAGCTCGGGCTCAGTCAACAGAAGGTGGATATGCTCTGGCATGACAACATAACCCACGACCACGAAACGGATAGCGCCGGCGCGTCTGTTCCAGAATCGAAAGGAAGCGGTTCGCGACTGCTGGCAGTGCACAGCAAAGGCAGCCGGTGATGGCAAGAGCAGGTGATAGAGTGCAGGTGATGGGCACCATAAGCGCGGTGCAATCCGCGTGGCATAACAAAATAGTACAAGTAGTACCGCGGCCCGCCCTTGCAACGAACACAAGGATGGGGCACCCACATTCCGGAACGGGAAAGTACGACCACGAGGATCAAGGACGGCTACCCGCCCCGGCCATTCCAGCTGACTTGCAACTTCAAACCCGAACCGCGAAACTACAATCCATGCCCGTCACCCTTTCCCTCTCCAACAGAGTTGCCCTAATCACCGGAGGCTCCCGTGGCATCGGCGCCGCAACCGTTCGCCTCTTCGCCGCAGCAGGCGCCAAGGTAGTCTTCAGCTACCGCAATGCTCGCTCGCAGGCCGAAGCTCTGGCCAAAGAATGCGGCCAGGAAAACTGCCATGCCATCCGCAGCGACCTCAACTCGCCCGATTCCGCTCGCGAACTCGTCAC
>Ga0209221_1000463_pt1 | contig 16480 bp, 10 predicted proteins | sample BlaSpr_A8_Ref_O2_FD_187989 | JGI IMG/M metagenome (GOLD analysis project Ga0209221, IMG submission 187989) | Forest soil microbial communities from Thunder Bay, Ontario, Canada - Black Spruce, Ontario site 2_A8_Ref_O2 (SPAdes) (version 2) | ecosystem: Environmental > Terrestrial > Soil > Boreal...
CGCGCTCGATCACAGAAGCTTACCAGTTGCTCGTGCGTAATATTTGGTAACGTGACCACACTGTTGTGCAGGCCATCCTTGGTCAACCACGCACCCCAGTTTTCGATCTGAATGTAATTCCGTTTCTTGGCTTCCTCATATGCGGTCGTTCCTGGATAGACCATGATGGGAAAGAACTGAGCGGTGTCAGGTTGGAGCTTCTTGGCAAAGTTCAACGTCTTTTCCATGCTCGCCGGCGTTTCGTTCAGGTTGCCGACCATGAAGCAGCCATGCACCATGATCCCCGACTCCTGGCAGCGGCGCACAAAACGATGAGCTTCATCGTGATACTTTACATCGCGGCGATCGTCATTGTTCTTCTTCATGCCGTGAATGACTTCCACATCACCGCTTTCGAATCCGACACAGAACAGACGGGCGCCGGCTTTATGCAACGTTGAAAGCAGCTCCCCTTCAGCGCCTATGTCGGCGCGGCAGTTGGCATCGAAGGGTAACTTGTTACCGCGGCGAATGAGCTCATTCGCCAATTCAAGCGTGCGCGGCTTGCTGATGATGAAAGTATCATCCTCCAGCATGACGGTTTTAATTTCCGGCATTTCGCGGGAGACATAGTCAAACTCGTCGGCCACATTGGCTACCGATCGGTAGCGCATTGTGTGCCCACTAAACGTTTGTGGGTAAACACAGAACGAGCAGTGGTATGGACATCCGCGACTGGTATCGAAAACCACTAGAGGCCAGAGTGAGTGGCCGTAAAAATAGTCAGGAGTATGCAGAAAACGTTTATAGACTTCGGAGACGAAAGGCAACTCATCAAGATTCTTGATGGCTTCGCGCGGCTTATTGGTGATAATTTCGCCCGTTGCGGCGCGGCGCCATACCAGACCATCCACTGCGGAGAGGTCCGCCCCGCATGCTTTCGCTTCCAGCCAATCGCGTACTGTGTATTCGTATTCGCGCAGAGCTACAGCCTCCAGCGAGGCTGACATGGAGAGAGTCTCTTTGGGCAGTGACGATACGTGCCGTCCGACCAGCAGCACATGTAAAGAAGGTCTGGCGGCCGTAAGCGCTTCGATAACGCTGACATCGTTGAGAATGCTGGGCGTAGAAGTGTCGCAGACTATCGCTTCGATGTTCTTGGCCGCAATGCGGTCGATTACCGCTTGCACGGAATAACTCGCGGCGGGTGCATCGACAAGATCCACTGAATGACCGGTTTTAATCGCCACGCCGGCTGCGTGTGCCAGCCACTTGGGGTAATACAGTGTTCCACTCTTGGTTACCGCGGGACTGCGTTGCTCCCGCGAAAAACGCGGGTGAAAGGGTGGGTTCAAAAACAAGACACGCATATAGGCAGGAGTATATCAGAGCCTATCGCAAATGCTAGGTACCCGGGATCAAGTCGCCAACGGCTGACACTTAGGTCTTATGTCGATGGTTTTCCGCGGGTTGTGACGAATCTGGACAGCTTCTCCTATGACAGGCTGCCTACCCATACATGAGATCCGCGACCTGAGCCCTCCTCGCGGACCTTCGCAAGAATCAAACTCGATTACAGCGAGTCTTTTTGCGACTTCAGCCCCCGCTTAATTGCGTCCAGACGCTCTCGATTTTCCGGCAACTCGAAAGCTCGGGCCGATTTTTCTCGCACAAATACACAAAATGCGGCAGCAAAGAAGCCGAGAATCGTCGTTCCAATCACTATCAACGTTCGGGGCGGAAAGGATTTTTTGTCGGGGACCACGGCGGTATCGACAACTTGAATAATCGAGCCCTCCCGCGCCTCGTCGAGCCTTGCGATTTCGAATTCTTTCGCCAACAGCTCGAACACGGTTTCTTTGTACTTGAGATCGCGATAGCGGCGGAGGTATTCCATCCCCGCCTGAGTCGCTCTTCCCTTGGAGAGATTGAGATCCGAGGGGTCATCATGCTGCGATCCCCCGAGCCGTTCGAGCTGCAATTGGAGTGCAGCAAGCTCCTGCTTCGCGAGGACCACTTCGGGATTGTCGTCGGTGGCAAAGGATCGCATGCCTTCAATCTGTACCTGCTTGGCCACCACCTGGGCGCGCAAGATAGCCGCAGATTCGATCAGCGTCCGGGCCTGACTGTCAATTTGCAGAACGCCAGTGGATTGTTGAGTCTTCGCCATCGCTTCTTCGGCTTCAGTCAGGCCATCCTTGGCCGTCTGCAGTTGCTCCTCAAAAAACAGACGCCGCCGTGCGGCCTCAGTGATTGCCAGCGAGGCGGAGAGCTTTCGGAATTCTTCCACGTAACCATTGGCCAGTTCGGCAGCCCGCTTGGCCTCGCCATCTTCGATGGTGAGGCGGATCAGACCGTCTTTACTCCCTGAAACAATCGTAGAGCGATGCTCAAGCGTCTTGCGTGCGCCCGACATCCGCTTTGCGTGATACTCCCGCATCAATCCAAAACGATTGATCATCCCATCTTCGACGGTCCGGCTGGTCAGCAAGGCGACGTACATATCGTTCGGGTTTTTGAGGCTGAGACCGCCGCTCGCAAGAGCTCCCAATGCTCCCAGCGCTCCTCCGAGTTGCCCAGTCAGCATGGAACTGATGGATGAATTCTGTTGAGGAGGAAGCAATACCACCTTCGCCTCGTATCGAATCGGCAATAGAAGAGAGACCACGATCGCCAGCAGCAACGAACCCAGCACAAAACGCATGACGAAGCGCTTGCGCTTCACAACGAGATATACAAGATCGAGCAGTGAAATCTCGGTTTCGGTACGGAATGAGTCTGGGACTGCTTCGTTTCTTTCGTTGACAATCTGCTCGGTTTGGATCTCGGTGTGAATCATCGTGTTGTGTGAGGTTTTGTGCTTTACTACTTATGATAACCGTACAGTGAGTGATTCTATCAGGCTCCGTCAAAGTAGCTTGTATTTTTAGACTTTCCAATCCGCAACGTGCTGCTTCGGTCAACTATAGTTTTCCTCCGAATGTCACTCCAGCTTCGTGCTAGCTTAGAACAGATTTGAACTTCATAGAAAATGCCAGGCCTGAATTCTCCAGCGTTCCTACAGTCGCAGATGAGAGTGCGTACAAAAACCTCGATTCCGCCACGCCGCCCGTCGCTTCTCAGGGGAAGTGAATGAATTTCGCTAACCTTCTTACTGGCAGGTGGGGTGCCGGCAGCTGCCGAGCCAGGGCCGGGCTGAGATCATGGCCTGTGATGACGCTGGTCGTTGGGAGTGTTCTCGTTGGATATACCCTCGTCGCCAGCGCCCAGACTCCTTCAGATCAGCAATCCCCTTCCGCTGCCTCGCCAAAAGCACAGCCAAGCCAGCTCGCGCTGCCCCCGGTCGATTTGAAGTCCCTTCCGCGCAATATTTTTTTGGATCAAAAGAAGATTGTGACAGCACCGTTTCACATGAGCGTCTCGGAGTGGCAGTGGACGGTTCCTTTGGCCTTCGTCGGCGCCGGATTGCTGGCGAGCGATACCGCCATCGAGAAGCATGTTCCCACCGACCCGAGCACTGTCTCCCACGCGACTACCGCCTCCAATGCGGGACTTGCGGCCATGGGCGCCATTGGCGGTGGAATGTTCCTTCTCGGACATTTCGGAAATAACGATCAGGAGCGCGAGACTGGACTGCTCAGCGCCGAAGCCGGCTTCGACGCGTTCCTCGACACCGAAATTCTCGGATATGCCTTCGGACGTCAGCGCCCTTTTACTGGCAAGAACCGGGGTTATTTTTTCCATGGCGGCGATTCCTTTCCATCTCAGCATGCGGCCATCAGTTGGGCGATCGCTAGTGTCATTGCTCATGAATACTCGGGACCGTTCACCCAGTTCCTCGTCTACGGCCTTGCCAGCGGCATAGATGCCGCACGTTTTGTGGGACAAAAGCATTGGGCATCGGATCTGCTGGTTGGCAGCGCCATCGGCTGGTACACCGGACGGCAGGTCTTCCGCTCCCGCTCGCATTACAGCAACGCCGAGATTGAGAGATGGGGCACCTTCAATAAAGGCGAAGACTTCGGTAACGGCCGCAACCCTGCAAATATGGGCTCCCCCTATGTTCCTCTCGATAGTTGGATCTATCCCGCCATGGAGCGCTTGATTGCGCTGGGCTACATTCAGTCTGCGGATCTCGGAATGCGCCCCTGGACGCGAATGGAATGTGCCAGATTGCTGCAAGAGGCGAACCAGCCAGTTCAAGACAATGCCGCCAACAGCGGTCAAGCGCAGCACATCTACAAGGCTCTCACGGCCGAGTTTGCCGACGAAGAGGCTCGTTTCGAAGGCGCGCCCAATCTCGGTGTCAGCCTAGATTCCATATACACGCGCGGCACTCAGATCGCAGGCAAACCTCTGCGCGATGGCTTCGACTTCGGTCAAACCATCGTCAACGATTACGGACGCCCCTATAGTCAGGGTTTCAACAATGTCACCGGTTTTTCTGCGCACTCGACCATCGGTCCACTTTCTTTCTACGTACGCACAGAGTACCAACATGCGCCATCGGCCGCAGGCCTTTCCCCTCTAGCCGCGCAAACCATCGCAAATGTGGATTTCCTTCCCACGCCGCCGCCCACCACTCCCGTTCCCGCCATCAACCAGATGAATTTGCTCGAAGGCTACGTCGGAATGCAACTCGATAACTGGCAGTTCACCGTCGGCAAGCAGGCCGAGTGGTGGGGCGCGGACAAGAGCGGACCGATGTTATTCAGCACCAACGCAGCCCCTATTCTCATGCTCCAGGTTAGCCGCGTAAAACCATTCAAACTGCCCCTCCTGGGAAATATTCGGCTTGATTACCTGGTTGGTCGGCTTACTGGCTACCATTGGGTATACGGTGCGACTGCGGGTTACACCGGTTCATGGACACAGACCCTCAATGACCAACCCTTCATCGTAGGCGAAAAAGTCAGCCTGAAACCTTCCCCTGATCTCGAATTGGGAATCAGCGTCACAGCATTGTTCGGTGGTCCGGGAGTTCCTGCGAACCTTCACAAGCTTCTTCAAGCCGGTTTTTCAAGCGGCAACGGAGCTCCCGGAACCCCATCCGATCCGGGCGACCGCCGCGGAGGCTTCGACTTTAACTATCGAGTCCCAGGAATGCGCGATTGGCTCTCGTTCTATGCCGACGCCTTCACCGACGACGAGGCAAATCCGTGGGTTGCCTGGAACAAGACCGCACTCACCTCCGGCCTATATCTATCCCGTGTGCCCGGCCTTCAAAAACTTGATTTCCGGGTGGAAGGCATTTATACGGATCCGCCGGGCAGCAAGACTACACAAGACGGGTTTTTTTACCACAATGACCGGTTCCTGAGCGGCTACACCAACAACGGATACCTGATCGGAAGCTGGATTGGAAGACAAGGACAAGGCGCGGACGCCTGGATGAGCTACTGGATTAACCCTAAGAGCAAAGTCCAATTGAACTTCAGGCACCAGAAGACTAGCAAAGAGTTCATCCCTCAGGGCGGCACACTGACAGACATCGGCGTGTCGGGAGACTACCGATTGACTTCCGATCTCGACCTTTCCGCCTGGGTGCAGCACGAGCGCTGGCTCTTTCCCGTCATTCAGCCCGATCAGGCTAAGAACGTAACGGCAGCATTGCAGATTTCTTTCGAGCCACGAGGATGGTTCCACCGTTCGGCTGCAAAGCCAACGTCCAATCAGCCGTAACGTGACCCAAATACCGAATCGGTATTTTTCAATTCACCCGCCGCAACTTTCTTTGGACGTCGGGGTTGTAGGTTCACGGCAACCACTTTTAGCGCAGGCGCAACGCAAATGAACACAAGGAAATTCACGCCGTCAAAGGCCAAAAGCGGCTGGTTCCACCGAGGGTAATCAGTTGAAGCCAGGACGGCCAGAAAGTTGCTTCTCTTCTTGACATATGGGCGCTTAACGGCATATGAGTATGGGCTAGATAAAAACACCGGGCCCAGATTGAGAATCCAGATTGGGAATATTGTTTCCGACAATCGCGTTCAGCTGAAACAAATATGATTCGCAGTCGCCTTAGTTTTGCTCGTCTGTATCTCAGAATATTGACTTTGCTGTTGCCTGCCTGCGCCTATTTCATCGCAGTGAAGGTACGCTTCGGCTTTAATCTTCTGCTGTCCCACACCCCCCCTGCTGGTTTGCCTTCCTACTGGGGCATTCTCCTGCTCACCACCATCGTCTGGGCAATCGCCGCGGAAGAGTCGGAACTGTGGAATGTGGAGCAGTTATATGCTCCCGGAGGAAAGAGCCGCCGGTTGCTCGAAGCCCTGGCCTTCACGTACGCGGTAGTCATGGCAGCCGGATTCCTCTACCGTCAAGCGAGTTACTCGCGTGTAGTCATTGCCGTCAGTGCCGTCGCTTTATTCGTATTGGCAACTCTGGCCCGGGTGGTATTCCGTGTATCCATGGAATTGCTCCGCAAGGATGGCCGAAACGAAGTCAAAATTCTGGTGGTCGGCACCGACCGTTTCGCGCGGCGGGTAGGAACTTCCCTGTTGCAGGGTGAAGTGCTGCCTTGCCGAATTGTAGGTTTCGTTCGTATGCCGGGCCAGGAAATCGCCGTCGACGGCCCCGTCTATGAACTAGACCAAATCCCAACATTCAGCAACGGCAATTCCATCAATGACATCATCGTGGCCCTGCCTGCTTCCCGGCTGACCGATGTACACTCGATTGCGCCGACCCTTGAGAAGCTGTGCGTCCCCACACGCGTTGTAATCGATCTGGGAGACGGGGTTGTTCTCCGCGACCGCCTGATCGACCTCGGCGGCATCCGTATGCTCGATCTGCGCCCAACCCTGGCGGAGAGCGGACCCTATCTCGTGCAAAAGCGCATTTTTGATGTGGCATTTTCCAGTTTTATACTCCTGTTGACCCTGCCGCTCACTCTGCTCATAGCTCTGGCTATCAAGCTCAGTAGCCGCGGCCCAGTCTTCTTCGTGCAGGATCGCGTCGGATTAAACGGTCGCGTATTCCGCATGTTCAAGTTCCGGACCATGAAGGTCGGAAGCCGCGAAGAAGGAGACACGCGCTGGACTTGCGACAAGGATCCGCGCCGTACGGCAGTTGGAACGTTTCTGCGAAGGTCGAATCTGGACGAACTGCCTCAGTTCCTCAATGTCCTCAAGGGTGACATGAGCATCGTCGGCCCCCGCCCCGAGCGCCCCTTCTTTGTCGAAAGATTCCTCGCAGAGATCGATCGTTACAACTCCCGCCACATGTTCAAGGCTGGAATCACCGGATGGGCCCAGGTGAATGGCTGGCGCGGAGACACTTCCATCGCCAAGCGCGTCGAATACGACTTGTATTACCTCCGCAACTGGAGTCTCACCTTCGACCTGCAAATCATCACCATGACTCTGGTTCGCATCTTTACCAGCAAGAACGCCTACTAGGCTGCCATTTCGGAAGTTTCTTTATATCTGCTCGCCAAGCAGGAAGTCCTGTTAGCATACGGGCCGTGCGTCCCCAGCCTCTCATTTGTGCCACGGATGTCGAAAGCAGCAGCCGCTGGTATCAGCGCCTGCTCGGCGTCATCAGCGGCCACGGCGGCTCGCAATACGAACAGCTCCTCTCCGGCGGTCAGATCGTCCTGCAGTTGCACAGTTTTGAAGTCGAACATCATCACGGCCTCATCGGGAATCGCGCCGACAAACCTTATGGCAATGGTGTGTTGCTCTGGTTCGCGGTGGAGGACTTCGACGCGGTAATGCAACGCGCTGTCGAAATGGGCGTCGAGATCATACTGCCACGTCATCGCAACCCTCCCGATGGCGAAGGCGGCCCCAACCACTGGGAGTGTTGGATGCGCGACCCAGATGGCTACACCGTCGTGGTCGCCAGCCCTTATGGAACCGCCGACGGTACTTGGCACCCAGGACCCTGATCTATTCACCTTGACCCCGGCATCGGATTACACTTCTACGATGCGGACCACCCGGCGCAGATTCCTGGCCACGGCAGCGCTAACTTTTGCTGCAACCCGTCTTCGAGCTCAGCAGGGCTCCCAGGTCACGTTCAAGCTTTCAACCGATGCCACCGGGCCTCGCATGCCCGACGATTTCGCGGGGCTGTCATATGAAGTGCAGCAACTGGTCGATCCGAATTTCTTCGCGGCCAGCAATACTGGACTGATCGATAAATTCAAAGCTCTGGCGCCTCGCGGAGTACTGCGCTTGGGCGGCAATACAAGCGAGTTCGCCTGGTGGAAGGCGACGTCCAATTCTTCCGAACCCGAGCACTCGCAGACTCGCGTGGTCGAAGGTGAGCCGAAACCACAGTATTACGCCGTGACACCCGAGGCGGTGCAGAATCTCGCGGGCTTTCTGAAAGCGACCGGCTGGACGTGCGTGTATGGCATCGGTATGGGAACCAATACTCCGAAGCGTGCAGCCGAAGAAGCCGAATTCGTAGCTAAGGCGCTTGGTTCCAGTCTTCAGTATTTCCAGATTGGCAACGAGGCGGATCTGTTCGGCCGCCACCTGCGTGATCCAAATACATGGTCCGCGAAAGCATATCTGGAGGAGTGGCTCACTTTGACTCGCGCCATAAGCTCTCGCATGTCAGGCGCAAAGTTCGGCATGCCGGATGTCGCAGCGGATATCGGGTGGCTGACGGAGATTGCCGATCTCTGGCCTTCGATTGAGAATCCGCCGCACGTTACAACGCTCACGCACCACTACTATTTTGGCGGGCCGGCGACAAACCCCGAAGTCAATATTCCTAACCTGCTGAAACCCGCGACCATGGCAAAAGTTCAGAAGACGGCGGATGCCGCCACTGCTGCGGCAAAGAAGATGGGGGTTCGCGTGCGCATGACGGAGGGTAACACTTGCTATCGCGGCGGAAAGCCAGGTGTATCCGACGTGTTTGCGGCGGCATTGTGGGCCGCCGATTATTCGCTGCTGCTCGCCAGCAACAACTATTCCGGAATCAATTTGCACGGCGGCACCGGCAAGTCCGTAGCAAACTCGGTAGGAGGTTTCCTTCCCGGCGACGTTCTTCTCAAAGACAAAGGCGAGAGTCCGGATCAAATCGCTACTCATCCCCATCCCTTCTACACTGCCATTGCCACATTCGGCTCGGAGCACGTGATGGAGCCGGTGGCCTATGGCCTCAAGTTGGCCGAAGAGTTCAGCGGAGGTTCGTTCCTCCAGGGCGATTTTACGTCGCAACTACAGGCGACGGGAGTTAACGCAACCGCTTACGCTGCGAAGCTTCCCAATGGGCATTTGGCAGTTATCATCCTGAACAAAGACGCGGAGAAGAATGCAGAAGTAAATTTGGACTTTGGAACCGGGAGAACGGGAGTACTAGAGATTAAGACGCTCCACGCTCCCAGCCTTGATAGCCGGGAAGCGCACATCACACAGTCCCCAGAACGCTATCTCCAGGACGGGAAGCACACCGTGAAGATTCCCCGCGCATCCGGAGTCTGCCTGACCCTCCGAAGATGATTCGAATGCTGGAGTCGAACTCGTCCCTACGGCAGCCACGCCGGGGCAAGATTGAGAATGAAGCTCGTCCTCTGCGCCGCCGCAACGGCTGGCACGTGATCCTCAATGAGTCCGGTTCCGGCAAAGCTGCGATAGTTGCTGGCCTCACCGGCACCGCCAACGTGCACGAACTCCACCGAGAGTGGCGTGTCAGGAATGCGCGCCCCAAACCAGTGCGGATCATCGCGTTGTGCCCAGGTGACCAGAGCCAAGACCGCGCCGGCTGGATACGCCGAACTTCCCGATCCGTTGGAGGAAGCATTAGCATGCGCTTGCACGGCATGCATCGCCGCGTCATTTCCGTAGAGCGTCGCCATCGATCGGTTCCTGGGATCCACATACATCGTGATCGCGCTCCAGCCGAGGGGTTGATAGGGTAAGCTCACCGGGAGGTTCGCGGCATTGTTGTTCGCGATCTCGTTCCCGGCAACCTTGGCCGCTGTAATCGGCAGCGTATAGACGAAATCATTACCGCGCACCGGCAAGTGGCAGGTTGTGCACTCGCTTACAAAATGAGCATCCTTGCCGTAGGGCTTCAGATCGGCGCCGCGCCACCGGCCCCATCCCCAGCCATCTGTATCTTTGTAGCGCTGGGCATCCTTTACCATCAACTCCACCTGAACAAACTTGCCGGCATGCACCAGGCCATCCGTGCCGAGTTCCTGCTGCCAGGCAATCTTGGCAAAGCGCGTTCCATCGGGCCACGGCGAAATATTGCCCGATTGTGCCGCCGTTGCCGCAATGTCGTTCCCGAGGATAAATCGGAAGGTGTAGTTGTCGCCACGATCGGTGAAGCTGATCGGCCTCCAGCTCTCGAAGGCCGGATCGAATGGGAATCCGTTAAGCTCCGGCTGCACCGCTGCCATGGAGGCAGGCGTGGCAGGCGTCACAGCCATTGCGTTGGCTGGCGCTGTGTCGTTTTGAGTTGGCGTTGCAGACCACGGCGCAAGATACGCTTTCAGGGTCGCCAGCTCTTCTGGAGTTACTTTCGCCTCAGGATGTAGCTGCGTGAATCTAGGCAGAGGCATCGCTCCCAGCTGGATCATGTTCACAGCCTCGTACAGCGTTGCCTTTTGTCCAGCAGCAGGTTTGGAACCCAGCGTGGAGAAATTCAGGTGCTCGCGCGCGGTGAGGATATCTTTCCGCACCAGCCAGTAGGCGGGCACGATTTCATCGAACCACGCGAGCCGCCGCTGATCCGAATGGCAGCTGTAGCAGCTCTTGTCGAGGATCTGCCGCACCGCGGTTGGCGCCTGTACTTCAGCTGTCACGGGTCGAACCGGAATCGCGGGCCGGAATCCCTGTAACGCCACAAAGACAACCGCTCCGGTAATAACCAGCTTGCTCAACGTTTTCATAGCAAGTCTCCTGGGTAATGCTAGCGGATCGACTCGCCCTTCCGCACCGTCCGACCCGTAGTCGCGCAGTCTCCCCCGAACCTAGGATTCCCCGATCGCAAGAGAGGTTACGGAAGATGGTGAGATATTTCTAGTCGTTGCGAATCCATATTCGTCAGCCCACGCGCGATTGCTGTCACCTTCTCAGTTCTGCAAGCATCTATGGTTAGGTTGGAGCTCGATTGTAAAAATGATCACAGCAGGAACGATCACAGTAGAACGATCAGGGGAAATAGTGCATGGATCACGCGTTTCCGATTGTCTATCTCGCCAGGCATGGCGAAACCGCTTGGACGCTTACCGGACAACATACTGGCCTTACTGATTTACCGCTGACCGTAGATGGTGAATGCGAAGCGCGAAGGGTTGGACTGCGTCTGCGCGGACTGAAATTCGCCAAAGTGTTCACCAGCCCATTGCAGCGCGCCAGGCGCACCTGTGAACTGGCCGGCTTCAGTTCTGAAGCTGAAATCGATCCTGACCTGGTGGAATGGAACTACGGCGAGTACGAAGGACGCCTCACATCCGACATCCTAAAAGAGCGCCCCGACTGGCAGTTGTTTCGTGACGGCTGTCCGGGTGGCGAATCGCCACAGCAAATTGCGACAAGGGCGAACCGGGTTGTGCAGCGTGTTCGCCGAATCAGTGGCGATGTTCTTATTTTTTCCAGCGGACATTTCCTGCGTGTACTGGCCACGTGTTGGATCGGGCTGGAACCAATCGATGGTCGATTCCTCATGCTGAGCACAGCGAGTGTCAGCGCTCTGAGCTACGAAAATAGCCCTTCGCAGCCCGCAATCCGCTTTTGGAACGATACTCATCACCTGGCCTATTCGCTGGATCAGCCGAGATCGGATCAGCCAAGATCTCAGGGTGAAGAGCGTAGCAGTTTAGTGCCTCACGGGACGAAGTGAGCTGATGAAAGCGCGGATTCGCTGATGAGAGTGGCTTAAGCATTCGCAGGTTCTGGAAGGAGAGGTTATGCGCGTTGGAATCGCCGCCGATCATGGAGGCTTTACCTTGAAAAAAGAGTTGCGCGAGCAGCTCACGATGGCGGGTCATCACGTCATCGACTTCGGTTCCTACCAACTGGACTTCACCGACGACTATCCTGATTTTGTGATTCCCTTGTCCCTGGCCGTGGCCGCGGGCAAGGTAGAGCGAGGACTGGCAGTATGCGGCAGCGGAGTTGGCGCCTCAGTCTGCGCCAATAAAATTCCTGGAGTACGGGCCGCCTTGATCAATGATCATTACTCCGCGCGCCAGGGAGTTGAGGACGATGACATGAATGTCATGTGCGTGGGCGGACATGTCATGGGCCCGATGGTCGCCTGGGATCTTCTTCTGACTTTTCTATCCGCTAGTTTCAGTCGCGGAGAACGCCACGTGCGGCGCTTGAGTAAAGTAGCCGTACTGGAAGGAACAACTCCGAGTGAACCTGGAAGAAAGACAGCTATTCCAGCGTAGCCAATATCGGCAATATTAGCCGGCCCACGAATGCATCAAGTTATCTGATTGAAAAGATTGGTCGGGGAGAGAGGATTTGACCCTCTGGTCCGAACCAGATTCAGGCGCTTATCGAATTCTATCGAAGACGAATTCATTGACCTCGCAAGCCTTGGATTCGACGATAGTCCTCCATTTCGCGGCTAGCCAGCGCGGACTTACCCTGTTTTCTATGGATTGTGGCGAGAAGTAGGTCGGCCTGTGCAGCCAGCGGAGTATCTTGCTCGACCTTAAGCACGCCGTTGAGCGCCTGCTCGGCTGCGCTCGCATCAGCGGAGGCCAGTGCACGCCCCATCGCATAAAGTGTTTCCGGCATATTGGGTTGGAGCGAATCGGATCGCCGCAGTTGGTCAGCGGCCTCTTTCATTTTTCCTTCCTGCAGGAGCGCGTCGCCCAGTCGAAACGCAGCTTCTGCGCTGCCCGGCTGCAACGTCGTCTCGGCCCGAAATTGCTCCGCGGCCTGCGTCCAATTGGCACGCCCAGCATAGATTTCCCCAAGTTCGAGGTGCAGGCCGGGCACGTCCGGGCCGATGGAGATTGCCTGCTCGTACTCCTTCACCGCCTCAGGAATCATCTTCCTCTGGTAGTAACCCTGACCCCGAGTCTGGTGCGCTCGCGCAGAGCTTGGAAACGCCGCCAGCAGTTTGTCAGTTGATTGCGAACCCACAGCCACGGCAGCGCGGCTCACATAAAAAAGCAGGTCAGGATTGTCGGGATCGTTTCCCAATGCGGACTGCAGGTTAACCATCGCCTTGGCAGGCTCGTCGTTCTCCAGTTGTGCGATACCCAACGCCGCCGGATCACGAGCAATCTCGAGATGGGGAATCGCCTCGGCGGCATAGCCTTGCGCCAGCAGCGCGTAACCCAACAACTGGTGAATGGGAACGGAGTCGGGGCTCAACTCGGCAGCGTGCTTCAGAGGTGCAATTGCCGCGGCAGCGTCATGTTTCTTCATGTAGGCGTCACCCAAGCGAAGAAGAACTTCCGACGATGACGGATCCAATTCTGCTGCCTTGCGAAATTCGACCACGGCATGGTCGACGTCGTGGCGGTTTTCCGCGTCGATCCCCGCCTGTAGCAACACTTTCGCTTGATCGGCAGCTTGAGGCGCTACGGCCTGCGGCTGAAGAAACAAATGAAGGAACAGGAGTACGGGGATCATTTCCGCTCAGGCTCCTTGATGGTAAGAAATTGATCTGCCGGAATATCTCGTAAGGTCTGGCGAATTCCTGACGGCCAGCGGATTTCAATTTCAGTTTTCTTATTATCTCCCAGGCCGAAATGCAATCGCTTGTCGTTCGAGGAAAGATAACTCCCTGCGGCGGTCGCGAATCTCACTTGACCATTGACCTGGATACGAGCCCCATATCCGTCACGGTTGCTGCTCACCCCGCGAAGCGTAATCGTCAGCCAGTGCGATTTGCCGCCGCGATTCAAATAGAATTGCGGTCCGTCCCCGAGTGAGGTCGTAACGGCGTCGATCCACCCATCATTATTGAGATCGCCGAAAGCGGCGCCGCGGCCGGCTACGGCTCGAGTAGACCCGACATTCCCTCTTTCGAAGTGACCTCGCTTGTTCAAAGCCAGTAAAGGAACATCGCGATACCGGAGGGAGTTGTCGTAAGAGTGTACGTTATCGAATACGTGGCCCTGCACGATGAACGCATCTTTCCAGCCATCGTTGTCAAAATCCTCAAGACCGACTCCCCACCCGGATGAAGTTCCAGAGAGCGCGCCGAATCCGGTCTCCAGCTCCTGCGAGCTAAATGATTTGTTTCCGTCATTGCGAAACAAGACGTAGGGCTCGTGGGGCAATTGCGTAATGAGAATGTCAGGGAGGCGGTCGTTATCGTAATCCTGGAAAACGACGCCCATTCCCGAGGGCATTTTGCCGGAGTTGTTCAGGGCCGCGCCTGAATCAAGCGCAACTTCACTGAATGTGCCGTTCCCGTTATTGTGAAAAAGAAATTGCTCGGTCGCGTCGTTGGCTACAAAAACATCCGTAAAGCCGTCTCCATCATAGTCGGCAAAGGCGACTCCCAATCCATGTCCTTTTTTTGCAGCGATTCCGGAAGCCACGCTTACATCCTCAAACGTGCCATCCCCGCGGTTGTGGTAGAGAATGTTCGTGGTGGAACCAAATTCGCCTGGAGGGCAATACATCGGGTCCTCGATCCGGCCACAGGTCTTGCTCGTTTCTGGATTCCAGTCGAGGTAGCGGGTTACAAACAGATCCAGCTTTCCATCGTTGTCGTAGTCAAAGAATCCTGCCGATGCAGACCATCCTCCCGCCGCCACTCCTGCCTTCGCCGTCACATCGGTGAAAGTACCGTCGCCATTGTTGTGGTAAAGAATGTTCTTCCCAAAGTTGGTGACGTAAATGTCAGGAAAACCGTCGTTGTCGTAGTCTCCGACTGCCACTCCCATTCCGTAGTTGGTGTCGCCGGCATGCTGCAGGCCCGCCTGTACAGTGACGTCAGTGAAGGTGCCGTCTTTGTTTTGACGGTAGAGGCGGTTCCAGTATTTAGGATTGTCCCGCTCGAAGTGAACTGGACTGCGTAGCGGATCCGGCACGTGGCCTGCATTCACCAGAAAAATATCGAGCAGGCCGTCATTGTTGTAATCGAGTAAGGCTACCCCGCCGGGCATGGTCTCAATCAAGTACTTGCGCGGTGTGGGCGAATTGCGCAGGACGAAATCGACACCATGGAGCGGCGTTAGCTGGAATTGAGAGTCGCGAGTGACAAGTTGGGCAAACACAGGAAGAACTGCCAGCACGAGCAGAATCCCGGGTTTGCGAAAACCGCTTCGCACTCAGGCTACGGCTTCGCTGCCGTCCTCATTTCGGTTCTTGCCGGGGATTGCATTTCACTGATGCCCGCAATATGCGCGAGCGCAGCGTCAATTACCGAGTTGTAGTGTACGAGCTTATCTTGTAAATGATCCGAGATAGGTTCACTTGTCGTTGGTGCGAACGAAGGGGAAGACTCAGTTGCGTGCAGCGCGTCGATCAACTCGGGCAAAGCAGTAAGTTTCTTTTGTAACCCACTGATTTCACCCAGCGCGGTTTTTGGAAAATAACCAATGCGGTCGCCGGTCTGCATAGCACTCACCAGCGCGTCTGGAGACCACGCTATGGGCCAATTGGCGTTCAGCAGATCATATGTTTCGCGTAACCGCGCCAGCTTGCCGCCGAATCCGGCGAGAAGCGCACGATTCTGCGCCATTTCGGGCTCAATGCGCAGCGAAATTTTTAGCGTGCTATTCACGGAAACCCGCGGAGTCGTGACAATCGTCGTCAGAGTATCGCCATCAAAGCGCCACCCGATTGTGCCCTTTCGCTTTTCAAAACGCAACGGCACATGGTTTACGCTCACTGCCGAGGGAGGCCAGCTTCCCGGAAGCCTCAGTTCATAAGCGCGCTCGGTTGACATTCCCGGGTAGTGGCCCTCGACGGGCGCAACGCTGATGTTCAATAGTGTCCCATCGCCATTTAACGACGCGCGAATTGGAGTCCATGCGCTATCTCCGTGTTCGTATCCTGGCGTGTCGCCCGCGTCCTCGTAGAAACGATACGTCGAAACCTGTCCGTCGTTCAGGGGAAAGACGTTCAAAATAAGCGAGTCTGTCAACTTTTCTGTAAAACGCGCTGCGGGTTGCATCGGAATGATGCTTCCCGCCTTCACGTACACGGGAATTTGGCTGAGAGAGAAACTACGCACCAGGGTTGCGGGTCCCTGCAGACGTGCTCCGGTATCCCACTCGACCCAGTCTCCGGGAGGGAGCCAGATGGTCTCTTGAGCGAGTTGGGAACTCTTTGCCACTGGTTGCGTTATCGGGTCGGCGAGGATGCTATCGCCGAACATGTATTCGTTCTTTGCGTCGTACGCTTCGGCGGCTCCCGGCCAGTCATAGTAGAGTGGTCGCAGGAATCCCACACCGGTGTCGTGAGTTTTTCTGGCTTCGGTGTAAAGGTAGGGCTGCATCGCATCGCGACGGAAGAAGCATTGCCGCATCAGGTCAGAGTACGGCTCGGGATACGCCCAGATGCGCCTCTCCGCTTCCGGATTCTTCGTGGTGTGAGTCCGCAGGATTGGG
>Ga0209221_1000464_pt1 | contig 16475 bp, 22 predicted proteins | sample BlaSpr_A8_Ref_O2_FD_187989 | JGI IMG/M metagenome (GOLD analysis project Ga0209221, IMG submission 187989) | Forest soil microbial communities from Thunder Bay, Ontario, Canada - Black Spruce, Ontario site 2_A8_Ref_O2 (SPAdes) (version 2) | ecosystem: Environmental > Terrestrial > Soil > Boreal...
CAATGCGGCCGGTATCGCGAACGATGCGCCCATGCGAGGAAATCGCTAACACCCGATCGGCCCCACTGTTTAGAAATAGAAAGTTTTCGTTTGAATCGACGGCAAGGCCACGCGGATCGACAATGCGATCGTCATCAATAAATGTTCCGCGCAGCGCGCCAAAACAGTCCCCATTTGCACCGGACGCGCTCGTAACAAGAAGCGGCATCGCAACAGTCCTCCGCAATCCCGAGACCGCCAAGGGGCTAGAAATCGGCGCGGCTCAACCCCCGCGCCACGGTTAGCCAATGTGAACTGGCAGAATGTTCTTCCCGACTCCATTCCAATGCCTCTCTTGATTCTATCCGCGGCAGATCCGGTCGTCGCATCATGAATCGTGCCAGATACCATTCTGAGTGGATGGTCGGCAATCCGGAAGTCATCATCCGCTGAACGTTTTAGCGGAGCAACGTTTCCGCCGCAAAGCAATTCACTCCGGCACCTATGAATCCGTGTCTGACGTTCGCCAACCCGGCGGTCACCATTGCGAGGCTCCGCTGCGGTTAGAAGAGCGCCGCCCAATCACATCATCCAAAAAGCGTTCCGAGAGTGGAGTGACGTGCGCTTCGAATCGGCGAAACGCGCGCACTAGTTCCTGCATGCCTTTTCGTTCGCCCCATATCGCCGGGGGTAGTCGCGGATCATGTCCGATCAGGCGCGCAACGAGCCCACCGACTTTCAATCGTTCCGCGAATGCATCGGCTGCTGAGTTTGTTGGGATTCGCCGATGGCTGATCCACAGCGCGAGTTGCCGTGATTCACGATCAAGCGAGTCTAGACCATACGTCGAACTAATGTTGGTCACGCCAATTCCACCGACAAGAATGCCACGCACACATAGTCCATGAGCGTTCATGAGATGTTGACTTGCCCGGCTCAGTGCCCAACGCTCAGGCCATGCAGGCCGCACGAAAGCGTTGGGCACCCAGGGTCGGAAGCCATCGAACCACAACGACGCTCGGAGTTGCTCCCTGGATCCGCGATTCGACGGCATGTGAAGCATCAAAATGAGCCAAGTGCGATCCCAAGGTTCCGACGGAACTGTCTGCAAACGCACAAGTATTCCCTCAACTATCCATGCTTGGTTTCGCGACGGCCAATAGAGCGCCCGGCGCACCGGACCTGAGCGCTGGAGCGCTCCGTCTGCAACCATCCGGGTGAGATGACTCTTTACGTTCGTTGCCGACACGCCTATAGACCTTGCAAGCGCAATGACCTGCGCCGCGGTCATTCTGCGGCCCGACATTACAAATATCCCAAACAGGAGTGTGCGTGTTGGGTCTTTTACCATAGTTGCAAATATAAGCACACGTGTTAGAGTGTTGCAACCATATTCCTGGGGAGATAAGACATGTCGAGAATCTCGTTAGGCATTCTGTGTGGGCTCGCGTTCGCCGGCATCGATGTTGCGCTGATGATCCCCATGACTTTCCCCGACAAACGGGCGGCCATGCTTGGAGCGTTCATAGCTCGGTTCGCTATCGGATTTGTAATTCCAAATATCCGTCTGCCTTGGCCCGGCTGGGCTGTCGGATTGTTCATCGGAATCCTTCTGAGCCTTCCCGATGCGATCATTACGAGAGCTGCCGCCCCAATCCTCGGGACAGGTGCCCTCGGCGGCCTTATCATCGGCTGGATAGCCGGGAGATTTGGACGCTAAGGATCAACGTTACTAGCCGCTTCTGTACCGATGAGATGAGGTGGTTATGGTGAAATCTCAAAAGTCCTTCAAGCACTGTCAATCGTGCGGAATGCCATTAGCCCGCGACGAAGGTCGCTGCGGAACGAACGCAGACGGATCGAAGAACGCCATGTACTGCTCTCACTGCTACAAAGGCGGACGTTTTACCGAGCCTGACATTACGGTGAAGCAAATGCAGGAGCGCGTGAAGAGTGAATTGCAGAAAGTAGGATTTCCCGGTTTTGTGGCGGGGCTGTTTACCAGAAGAATTCCTAAGCTTCAAAGGTGGACCAAAGCATAAAGGCTCCGGTCTCGATTCAGACAAGCGTCAGTGGGTGTCGCTTCCGACAAAAGTGGACCACGGGGCGGTCTCAGATCGGCAACGTTCGCAGCGCCATCTCGACTACGCGCTGTAATTGACTTCGGCTTGCGCCGCCCGCTGCCTCAACTGCCATTCCGTAGACGACCGTCGCGATGTAGCGAGCAAGATCAGCAGGATCCACATTGGCCGGTAGGTCACCTTCTGGTTTCGCACGCTCGAAACGCCGGCGCATCGCAGCTTCACCCGCCGGCAAGGGTCGCGGGATTGCTTACGGTGGGCCGGGCGGGATTGGCCACGGGCTCGTCGGTTTGTCCTTGCACCGCTTGAGCCGTGCTCGCAGGACCGAACACAGCGAACATCAGAAGCAGACACAGAGTAGATTTCAATGGTGCCCCTCATATGCCAAGAAGATTTCTTCCCTCCTTGTTCCGCTGCACCGGGTCCAAGTGCGTCTTACAAGGGGACCGCTCCGTAGAACCGATGATCGCAGATAGAATGTCAGGCAGTCCTGCTTCGCCCGGTTGCGGCAAGCTGGGCGCGATGGTGGCTGGATGAATGATCTCTTCAAACACGCTGTTTCGCTTTCGCTCCTCGGGAAGTGCGTTGCCGCAGTTGTCGGAATCCTTTTTATTCAAGGCACGTTTCGCGTGCTCGAACAAACCCTGCCCCGGCGCTTTGGACGGGCCGATGCGCGCTATAAGGTTCGCAAGTTCCTCGTCTTTTCCGGGTACCTTTCGATTCTCCTTTTCCTCGCCATCCTCTTTGAAGATCGCCTTGGCCGCCTCAGCTTTGCCATTGGTGTCGTCGGCGCGGGTGTGGCAGTCGCCCTCCAGGACGTGGTGGCCAGCATCGCCGGCGCTTTCTCCATCGGCTTTTCAAAGCTGTATACCGTGGGAGACAGAGTGCAGATCGGCGACACTCAAGGGGACGTGATCGACATCGGGCTGCTGCGCACCACCTTGATGGAAACGGGGAACTGGGTCAGCCGGGACTTGTACAACGGCCGCATCGCTCGCATCCCCAACAGCACCGTCTTGCGCGGGTCCGTTTTTAACTACTCGCAAGGATTCCGGTTTGTTTGGGACGAGATTCACGTGCTGTTTAAAATCACCAGCGATTGCCAGCTTGCCAAAGCGATGCTTTTGCGGGCAGCCAACGAGGCGATTGGCGAGTACCTGGTCGAGGCGCAGAGCTCATGGAAAGTGATGAGTGACAATTATCAGAGCGCAAATCCTCCGCTGGAACCTACCGTCGCACTCGTCGTAAATGCCGGATCGCTGGAATTTGCCGTCAGCTACGTGATCGACTACACGAAACGAACCGCTATGAAAGATCAGTTGTTCACGAAAATCGTAGAGGAAGTCGCAAATAGCGATGGGCGGCTCGAATGGGCATCGTCGGCAGTTATTCCCATGAGCCCGCCCGGCGATGCCGGACACGAATCGAAGGCGCTTCTCCCGTCCTCTTCGACTCTCGGCGCGGGCCACGCGGCAGATTCCCATTAGCGCCAGCCCACCCCTACCAGCGCCGATGTTCGCCTAAGCGTCGGTATAGAACTATTTAGGACAGAAAAAAGATTTAAAAATGAGTCCTCTGCCGCGACAAGGCACCGGCCCGAGAAATAGACTCGCTCCTGCAATACCGAACCTTACTAATACCAATGGCAGACGCCGAGCCCTTCTGGTCTGCTCTCTACCATTCGTTAACCCTAACGGACACAGAGGATTATGAATATCGAAGATGATCGATTTACAAGGATATTGGCGCGATGTATCGGATTAATAATGATGGGTAAATTATTGATGGTGAATGAGCGACCCGACACATAGGCCAACACCGGGCAGATTCTCGACGACGTCGATTCCAAGGCTGCGAAGCGCCTTCGCTTCTCCAACGCCTGAGAGCATCAGAAGCTTCGGACTATTGGATCTTCCATAAACATCTTGCGAGACAATTTAACTAAATGGACCAAATAGTTGCTAGCCGTTGGCTCGTCAAGCATTGAACATTGCGAACCTACTCAGCCTTAGGCCTCAACCTCTTTTCCCGACGGATCGCTATGAAACCGTGTTGCGCCGCCTGTTTTGAACGAGCCTGCAGTGCCATAACTGTCCTCGAGAAACTGGACGTAAGCGACCTTTTCCCCCTCGAAACGCGCCAACAGGCTAAACGGAGAGGTGATTTCCTTCCCGGTCGCGATCGATTTGTAGGTAAACGAGCCGAAGAATGCAACGCGGCTCCCCTCCTCAATCGTGGCGGTAACCTTAAAGTCGAGTGTTTTCCAGTAGCGTTGCATCGCCGCAAAGACATCCGGAAGCGCCTGAGGCCCCTTGTGAGTGCCAGTCCAGGGCATAATTGTTTTCAGTTCAGGGTTCTCGAAGTTCAGCGAAACGTAGGTAACGTCTGGCGTCATGAGTTGTCCGAGCACCGTGACGTTGGTCGTATTCTGTAAGAGCGCTTGAAGTACAGCGGTCAAGTTGTTCGACATTTGAACGTCCTCCTTCTTTCTTTTTTCCAGTTCATGTTCGACGCAATTGCGCTGGATGGACCTGACTTCCTCGCCCGCTCCGCTTTTTGCGGTCAGAAGGGATATTGGCGCTGATGGCTTCCTACTTGCCTCCTCATCGAAAATGCCTCGGGTCCAGCTAGTCTTCTGGGGGAACGTTTACGCCGGGGCGTTTCCGATCAAGGCTAGCGACAAACAGGAACATAACTGCGAAACAATTTATGTCTGCGCCGCAGGCTTCGCGCTGAAGATGCCCTTGAAGCTTTCGCGGTACTGAAGGAAGACCAGTACCCACAGTACAGAGGCCACCAGAGCCGGAGCAATGGTCGCCGGCGCAAGCGTCAGGTGAAACGCAAGGATGTTATAGAGCTCCGCCGCAAGCAGTGTCAGCGCAAGTGGCACGAAAAAACTGGAGAGCAAGAGCAGTCCGCCAAGAACCTGCACAGCGAAGAAGAATGCGGCAAAATGCGACTGGCTGACGGAGACAAGAAACCGAATCGTGAGCGGATTCGTCGGGGGCGGCTGGTGGATGAAGTTGAGAAATCCATTCAACCCAAAGACCGTAAAGATCAGACCCAGCAAGTAGCGAGCAATAATTGAAGCAATTTTCATGTGTGTGTGTCCTTCTAGAAAGTCTGCGCGTGCATCTGCACGGCCTGAAGATGCGGCGCAAGAAACGCGTTCCGGTCATGCCCTTGGTTCAGCGCGGCGGTTCCCCCTGCGGTGATGAAGGTCGCGTCCGTCACGCCAAGAAAGCCAAATACGGACCGCAGATACGGCTCCACGAAATCAAGCGAGGCCATCTGCGTCTGGGCGTCGTAGATCCCGCCGGTTGCGATGATGAAGGTCGCCTTCTTGCCGGTAATCAGGCCTTTCGGCTTTCCGTCCGCGTAGGAAAAGGTCCTGCCGACTCGAGCAATCTGGTCGATCCATAGCTTGAGTACCGAGGGCACACCAAAGTTGTGCATGGGCACTCCGATGACGTACTCATCGGCCTGCTCCAATTCGGCGAGCAGGGAGTCGGAGAGCGAAAGCAATTCCTTCTGCTGTGGAGTGCGGGCCTGTTCCGGCGTGTAGACGGCACCGACCCATTCCGCATTGACCGGCGGCATTGCTGTTGCGTTGAGGTCGCGGTCTATGACCCTTCCATCCAGGTGGGAAGCCTTCCATTGGGTGACGAACACAGCGGTCAGCTCGCGGGAGACTGACCGACCGTAGAGTGGACTGGAATCGATATGAAGCAACGTCGACATTGAGAACTCCTCCTACACGACAATTGATTAGTAATCAACACATGTCGATTCATAAAATAAACAAGTGTCGTTTTAGTCTGCGAGAGTATCCTTAATAGTAGGAATGGCCCAGCTTCTCCAACCAGAGACCGGAACGACCGATCCGCGCATTGTGCGCAGCCGCCGCATGCTCATGGATTCTCTAGCTAAACTATTAATAAAAAAGGCTTTTGAAGATATCTCCATTCAGGATATCGCCGACGAGGCGACACTAAACCGGGCCACCTTTTACCTGCACTATCCCGACAAGAACGCGCTGCTGCAGGCCATGACAGAATCCCGCTTCCGCGATCTAATAGAGCGGCGCGGCATCACCTTTACCGACTGCCATGGAGCACTCCGCGCCATTGCACTCGGCGTCTGCGACTATCTCGCTGAATCCACAAGCTGTCCCAGTCAGTTGGCTCGGATATCGCTTGAAGGTTCCATCATCCCTGTCGTCGAGGATATGTTCAAGGAGGGCCTTGCCGTTCATGGGAGTGCACCCGGTGCGGATGCGGCGCTGCAGGCGACCACCGCGGCCTGGGCCGTTTTTGGAGCCGCGCGCCGCTGGTTTCAGACCTCCAATCGTATCCCAGCCGAGGAGATGGCAGCCAGGATTGAAACCATGGTGAATCCGGTTCTTTTCGGCGCCTCTCAATAGCTGAAGAATGCCAAAGCCAGCCATTCCATGCTGACGAACCTCGGAGATTCGTTGAACTTTGGCGATCATCCCGAAAGCCCTAGGGCGACGGTGTGCTCGACAACGGGAGACGCACTTCTGTCGACCAATCCGATCAACTCCCGGCTTGTCGGCAAACCTGACCTTAAAGGGTTACGTCAGGCTTGCCCGATCCGTCCAGTGGAAACAACTTACGAGTTCTGAAGGCGTTTGTGGCTCGCGAGGTGGTTCTCAGAACGATTTCGGGATGGATGGCGACGGCTTACTTATTCAGCAGCGCAGGCCAGTTGAGCAACACGCTGATCGAGCTGGATTCGGCTCGGGCGGGAGTCACCGCCACAAATCGCTGGCCGTCCGCGGTCACGTCGAACAAAGGCGCTGACACGTCCAAAAGGTTCATCTGGAAGAGAGGGCGCAGAGACTTCACCTGCAAGGATTGCCCGCTCAAATTTAATTCCGCCTTCATCAGTTGGTTGCCGGTGCTCAAGAAATAAAGGTCGCCTTTCTTGTCCCAACAAGCCTGCCATCCGCCGCCGTGCGAAATCTGGTATTTTCCTCCCGGTCCCGGGAAGGACAACGTAAACTTCCGGCTGGCCCGTCTCGCTGGAAAAATAGGCCAGCCAGTGGCCGTCGGGCGAAAAGAGCCCGTCATACTGGCTACCGGAAACCGGTGCCGACTGGAACGGTTTCTTGTCGCCGAACGGAGGAAGAATCCAGTTCGCCATCCGTCCCTGATTGATGTTGAAGGCGTCGTACGACAAATACCGGCCGTCAGGCGACCAATCTACACCGGGCGAGAACGAAATCTCCGGCCCGAGAGTTAGCAGCGTCTCTTCGGCGCCAGACCCATCCGATGGCTTGCGCAGGACGCTGATTTTTCCGTCAGCTTGCACACCATACGCGATATATTTTCCATCGGGCGACCACACACTCCATTCCTTACTGCCTGGGCCAAATGTCATCCGCGTGCTGACCCCGCCGGCCGCGGGAAGCGACCACAAATCCCTGGAGTCCTCGTTCGGGGGGTCAACCGCCAGGAACAAAATCTGCTTGCCATCTGGCGAAATTCTTGGGGCCAGGTGAAATGCAACCTGGCCAACTGTGCCCAGCGGATTCCCAGTCGAATCAAACCACTGCAAGCGGGTTTCCCGGGAGACTGCTTGAAAGGCAAGCACCGACCGACCCGCGACGGAATAACTGTCGGCATCCGCTAAAGGAATCGCGGCTCCGGAGACTTTGCCGGAACCAAGGTCAAAGGACTGGGCAAATACTTTCTTGTTCCTGATAAAAAACAAAAAACCCCCGGCGTAAGCGGGGGTGTGGGCATCGTCGAGCACGAGCTTGGTCTCCGACGACTGAAGCGACACAAATTCGACACGGTCATGACCCTTCTTGTCGCGGACACCGACCAGAATATGCTTTCCGTCCGGCATTATTGCGGGATCGTGTTCGGAGTAATCATTGGCGCCCAAAACGCCGATGGGAATCGCCTTGCCGCCAGCCGCAGAAATCCGAAATAATGGCGAACCCGGCACCGGTCGGAACAGGATGGTGCCGTCCGGGGCCCATGCCGCCGGCGCCGAGCGGCGATTCGACTTCGTAAGGGCCAAGTCTCGTGCCAGAGGTCAGAGCCATGCGTGGGCGCAATTATAGCCCGTGCACCACGTTAGAGAGAATGCGACGATTCTGGGTGGGTTGTCGGCAAACCGGAAACTACCACTGGTGTGCAAACGAAACTTGGCTAAAGACAGATCCACCCATCAGCGCTGTTTCATCAGACAAATCTATTGTTGCCCCCTCTTGATCCGCAGTCGTGGATTCTTCTCATCCCTATCGTGTCTCACGTTTCAGAATGTTCGACAATCCGTAAAGCATTCGTTTTATCAAGGAGAGACGACAATGTGTGACTCCGGCGAATATCGAGAATGATTATTCTCCCGCCATCGAGCTGATTGGGAATATTGAAGAGACATTGACTGCCCTGTTGCCTCTGCTCCAGCGCCCGCACCTGGCCGCCGAATCCGCTGAACTGTTGCAGATGATCGCCCGGGATCGAACACGACTGATGGCTGAGGCCGCCGCGAAGTCTGGTGTCCCGATTCATCCTCTGCGCCTGATTAGCGAACTGCAGAAAATTCTGACCCCGGACGTAACCGTCTGCTCGGACATGGGAAGCTTCAGCATGTATTTGTGTCGCTATCTCCTCAGCTTTCGCGCACGTCAGTTTCTAATCACCAACGGTCAGCAGACGCTCGGCGTGGCCCTGCCCTGGGCCATCGCTGCCGCCATTGTCCGTCCGCACGAAAAAGTGCTCTCCATCTCCGGAGACGGCGGGTTCTTATTTTCCTCAAATGAGCTGGAGACGGCGGTCCGTCTGAATTCCCACCTTGTTCACATGATCTGGATCGATGGCCACTACGACATGGTTGGCACGCAGGAGCGAATCAAGTACGGCCGCACTTCAGGAGTTGATTTCGGTCCGGTCGATCACGTGAAGTACGCCGAGGCTTTCGGTGCCACAGGTCTTCGAATTGAGTATCCGGATCAAATCGCATCAACCCTGCGCAAAGCCTTCGATACACCAGGTCCGGTGCTGATCGAAGTGCATGTGGACTATCGAGACAACGCTAAGTTGTTTGAAGACGTCCACGAGGGAAGCGTCGTGTAACTGCCAGCACTGCAGCGTTCGCGATTGGCGAGGTGAAGTTTAGCGCAGGATTTGCAGATGTTGCTCGACGAGAGCAGACCGCCGATAGCGCTCGATCTAGAGGAACTCATGTTGGTCGATCTGGAGGCTGTTCGCTCTTTGGGACGCTGTACGAGAGACTTCCTCGAACCCCGACCTCCGGCCCCGCAAGACTATCATTGAGTGCAGCCTGGACATGTGGCGGAATGGCTGGAAGTTCCGGGCTCGGAGTTAGATGGCTCGGACACGCAGTTTGTCCTCGCGTTAGGCTACAATGTCGGCAAAGTTCAGATCAAAGTGTCTGTGATATGGCGAACCGAAACCTCTACCGGACAGATCAACGGCCCTGTGCCCGGCCCGGGCTGCTGATCGTCTTTCTTATTGTGCTCGGCACCGGCCGCGCAGCTTGGGGCCAAACGCAAAGTGCAGGCGCGGGCGAGAGCCTGGCGGCCTGGAGAAAGATCGTTACCGTACTTCAGCATCCGCGCTGTCTGAATTGTCACCAGCTCAATTCTCCCCTGCAGGAAGATAGCCGCAGAACGCACATTCCGCATGTAGTCCGGGGCGCTGACGGCCACGGCGTTGGCCCCATGCGTTGCGGCAACTGCCACAACGATAGCAATAATCTCACTTCGCGGACTCCAGGGGCGCCGGAGTGGTCACTGGCGCCCGTTTCCATGCTTTGGCAGGGGCTTTCGTCGGGAGATCTGTGCCGCATGCTGAAAGATCCGGCGCGCAACGGAAAGCGCACGCCCCAAGCGCTGGTGGAACACATGAGCTCGCCTCTGATTCTTTGGGGATGGAATCCTGGGCCGGGCCTCGAGCCGGTTCCAATTCCCCACGCAGAATTTATCAATCTCATGAAGGTTTGGGTGGAGGGCGGCACGGCGTGCCCAAAGTAGGCGCCAAAGGCCGCAGAGAAATTAGGAGAGGGGCATGATCACTCTGAACGTGAATGGCGAATCACACCAGCTCGACGTAAGCCCGGAGATGCCGTTGCTCTGGGCGATCCGCGACAAACTTAATCTGACCGGAACCAAATTCGGCTGCGGACACGCCATGTGCGGTGCCTGCGTGGTGCACCTCGACGGGGAAGCCGCGCGGTCCTGCTCGATCATGGTCGGCGAAGCCGCCGGGAAAAAGATTACCACCATCGAGGGCATTTCGGGCCCGGTGGCCGAAGCCGTGACCCACGCCTGGCAAAGCCTCGACGTGGTGCAGTGCGGCTACTGTCAATCGGGGCAGATTATGTCGGCCATCGTGCTGCTGAATGAAAACAAGAATCCGACGGATGAGGACATCAACCTGGGCATGGAAGGCAATATTTGCCGCTGCGGCACTTACGTGCGCATCCGGCGCGCTATTCACCAAGCTGCCAAGGCATTGGCCTAGGAGATTGCTGCCATGCGAGTGAATCTTGCCACTCTCCCCTTCTTCGATTTTAGCCGGCGGGAATTTCTGAAAGGCGCGGCGGCGACAGCCGGAGCATTCGTGCTGGGCGCCTACATCCCATTTTCACGCGAGGCCTTCGCCCAGGATGGTCCGGCCAAAGGCCCTTACGATCCCAATCTTTTTCTGACGATCGAAACCGACAGCTCAGTGACCCTAATCAGCAAGCATTTCGAAATGGGCCAGGGCGTGACCACCGGGCTGGCAACGCTGGTGGCGGAAGAACTCGATGCGGATTGGTCTGCCATGCGCTTTGCATTCGCGCCCACTGACCCCGCCGTTTACAACAACCTGGTCTTCGGCCCGGTGATGGGGACAGGCGGAAGCACCTCCATGGCAGAATCCTGGGAGCAGGCGCGCAAGGTGGGAGCGGCGGCGCGCATGATGTTCGTGGCGGCAGCGGCGGCGAAATGGAATGTGCCGGCGTCGGGAATCAAGGTGGAAACGGGCGTGATCAGTAATGGCTCCGGACATCGGGCAACGTTCGGGGAACTGGCCTCCGATGCGATGAAGACGCCGGTGCCCACGGAAATTGTGCTGAAGCCGCCGCAACAATGGCAGCTCATCGGTACGCGACTTTCCAGGCTGGATTCAAAGGGCAAGACCACGGGGACGGCGGTGTTTGCGGGAGATATTCGTCGTCCGGGGATGCTGACTGCGGTAGTAAAGCGTCCCGAGCAATTTGGAGCCAAGCCCATATCGTTCGACCCTAGTGAGGCGAAGAAAATTGCGGGCGTGGTGGATGTGGTGCAGATTTCGCGGGGAGTAGCGGTGCTTGCCACCGATACCTGGGCTGCGATGCGCGGTTGCGATGCGCTCAAGGTCACGTGGGACGCAAGTGCAGCGGAGAAGCGCTCGACGTCTGAAATTCTGGCAGAGTACCGCCAACTGGCCGGGCAGCCGGGGCTCGTGGCACCGGGAAGGGGCGATGCAGCGGCAGGCATGGCGCGGGCGGCGAAGACGCTCGAAGCGGAGTTCACGCTACCCTATCTGGCGCACGCTCCCATGGAACCGCTGAATTGCACCCTCGAACTTCACAGCGACGGCGCGGAACTGTGGTCAGGATGCCAGCTGCAGAGCATCGATCAGATGGTGACGGCGCAGGTGCTTGGCCTGAAACCCGAGCAGATCAAGATCCACACACTGCTCGGTGGCGGCAGCTTCGGCCGCCGCGGCAATCCCATGGCAGATTGGGTGGTCGAGGTCTCTGAGATCGCAAAAGCTATCAAAGGCCGCGCTCCGGTTAACCTGGTGTGGACTCGCGACGACGACATCAAGGGCGGCTTCTATCGGCCTCTGGTGTTGCACCGCGCAAAGGTAGGACTCGCGGCTAACGGCACGATCACCGCTTGGCAACACCGCGTGGTAGGTCAGTCCATCTTTATGGGTACGCCGTTCGAAAGAATGGGGGTGAAGAACGGGATTGACGCAAGCACGATCGAGGGCGTGATTGACACTTCCTACGAGCTTACGGATTTTGCGGTGGATGTGCACAATGCCAAATCGCCGGTGCCGGTGTTGTGGTGGCGGTCGGTGGGGCACAGCCATACCGGATACGTCATGGAGACGTTGATCGATGAGATCGCACAAGCCACCGGCAAAGACCCGGTGGCGTTGCGGCTGGAGCTCCTGGCCAAGCAGCCGCGCGATGCCGCCGTCGTAAGGCTTGCGGCTGAAAAGGCCGGCTGGGAGCGACCCTTCCCTGGCGGAAAGGGTCGCGGCCGGGGCTTCGCCTATCACCAGTCTTTCGGCACGCGGGTCGGCATGGTAGCCGAGGTTTCGCTCACGCCGGAAACTGTCAAGATCGAGCGCATCGTGGCCGCCGTGGATTGCGGCGTAGCCATCAATCCGGATGTGGTTACCGCCCAGATCGAAGGCGCGATCGGTTTTGCCCTTTCGATGGCGCTTCGAAACCAAGTGACCCTGCGTGAAGGAGTGGTGGAACAGCGCAACTTCGACGACTACGAGCCCACCCGCATGCGAGAGATGCCGGAAGTTGAAGTACATATTGTCGGCTCGAAGGAATGGCCATCAGGTATTGGCGAGCCCGGCCTGCCGCCGCTGGCGCCGGCCATTGGCAACGCCATCTTCGCGGCCACGGGAAAACGGTTCCGCTCGTTGCCAATGGGGCTTAAGACGTTAGCTTGACTCGGAACGCCAGAAGTTAGCCGCCCGCTGCTTTCCGACAGGCGACTCTCCACCCCCTCTGCCTGCCCCCACGTTGTACCTGCTTCGCCTTGCTATCATGGTCGCGTGTCCGGGGCCAAACTCTCTGTCCTGATCGCTGTGTTCTTCTTCACGAGCGTCATCAGCGTCGTGACTGGTAGCACCTCTTTGATCACTGTCCCAGTCATGATTGCCCTGGGCATCGAAGCCCACGTTGCGGTTGCAACGAACATGCTGGCTTTGACCTTCATGAGCGCGGGCGGATCGTTGCCGTTCGTCGGTAAGGGCGTTTTCACCCGCAGCCGCTTGCCGGCCTCGGTCGCGCTCACGATCATCGGTTCTGGGTTAGGCGCGTTACTGTTGCTCAGTGTCCCGCTCAAGGCCCTGCAGATCACCATCGCTGTGGCGATGATCGGCGTTGCCGTTTTCTCGCTGCTCAATAAGAACTTGGGACAGGCCAGTCATGATGTTCCCACATCGCGCATCGGGGTAGTCGTCAGCTATGCAGCCACATTCCTTCTGGCAATCTATGGCGGTTTTTTCAGCGGCGGTTACGTCACGATGCTCACTGCAGTCTTTGTGCTGCTGTTCGGCATGACTCTTCTGCAAGCTGTGGCGACAACGAAGGTCATCAACGTATTTTCTTCGGGAGTTGCGACACTAGTGTTTGTTTGGCGTGGTGTCGTGGATTTAAAGCTTGGCGTCATCCTCGGAGTCTCCATGTTTCTGGGCGCGCTGCTGGGAGCCCGCATTGCTTTGTTCCTCAGCACAGTCTGGCTGCGGAGGATCTTCATTGCCGCGGTGCTGGGCTTAGCGATCAAGCTGCTGTTGCCGCTGCATTAGGAGGTCGGTTGTGTCGTCGGTATGGTGGTCCGCGATCTGAAAACGAAGAAACTCATGGATCGCGTTCAGCGCGTCCCGATTTTCTGTCTTAATACGCACCCTGCCACCTGCCGGCTCACCGCCGCCATGTTGGCCAGATCACCAGAATAGAGAGTTTTGGGACCACTGCCTTGCACCATACGAATTATGAAGCTTGGAACGTATTCCAGAGTCAAGATGTATCGGCGTCATAATGCTCCTCGTGGAATCCGTACTGCCAGCCCCTGCTGTACGGGAAGTAAAGAAATGACGGGAGCGTCGGGACTCTCACGCTCAACTTTCAGGCTCTCATAAGGTTTCTCGCAGGTTTGAGGTGAAGTCGTGAAGCGAAAATGACCTCTGCCCTAACGTCAGAGGTCGGCCGTTTTGCCGTTCGACGGTAGACGCCAAGCCCATATGGGCTGCACTCTACCAATCGTTAAACCTAATGCATGCTGTGGATTACGAATATCGAAGACTATCTATATGGCAAATGGCGAATCGACGTGACAGTTGAACAATGGTGGATAGGTACATGATTTTAATTGATTTGGTGGCCAGGGAGGGAGTTGAACCCCCGACGCCAGCCTTTTCAGAGTGCATATAACGATTGTTTTTAAGAACTTACAAGGACACGTGAGACTGCCAAGTACTTGTAGGTCGCTGCAAGCCAGGTTGAGTGCGGACTGGAATTGCGGACTAGCCGCTTGCTCAGAAGGACTCTACCGCCGCTTAACGGGAGCGCGGCTCCCTCGTGCCAGAGATTGCTGATCGAGCGCTTGACGTATCAGCGTCTTGATGACGGCTTGTCGACTGATGTTCAGCTCTTTGGCGGCCCTGTCCAGTTCCTCCAGCATTCCCGATGCCAGATCGACATTCACCCTCTGTATCGGCCCCATCATTCGCCCATTATTGGTGAAAAAACGCGACACATTTCTTCCATTATCCGCAAGGCGGGCGATGGTTTCTGCCGACACTGGTTTCCGACGACTACGAGTGTTCTTCATAAAGTTGCTGCTCCTGCTTGGTGGCCTTCCAGAGAGTCACAAGGTGGTAGTATTCTCCCTCTTCGTTCTCTCGCACTTCAAAAATGACGGTATACAACTGTTCCTCCACCCAACCGATTGCCCGATACTGCTCGGGTAAATCCGAGCGCTGGTCAAGATAGTATGGGTGCGAGAAAACCTCCTGCGCCTCTTCGAATCCGACACCTCTTTTCGGGTTTGCCCTTAACCGCCTGCTCTTTCGCTCATCGAAGTGGAATCGCATTGGTATAACAGTTATACTACATCTAGTGATGTAGTGCGAGCAACTCTTTGGCCGCGATGTCTACGCTCCGCGGCTCCAATTTTTCTATCTCATTTTTTGCCATAGCGGAAGCAAGACAGGAGCGGAGAAGGAGGCGAGTTAAGGGCGCAGCGTTCCAGCGCGTGTCTATGGGGGTTCAGAACCCGTGGCGGGAGGGAGGGATTTGTTCTCAAACCGCTATTTTAGGGCAGTTCTTTGCAAGCCATCCAGGGTTGGACGCTCTTGCAGTCTTTCAAGCATCCAATGCCCAGAATCCGCAGGGTCAACAAGGACTTATAATATTTGTCAACCCTGCTAGCATCTGCACAAACTCCATTTCGCCGGGTTCAAGATGCCAAATTGGCAATGAGTCCACCCTGTTTCACGAGTCGCTTCATGAGTTCTACGACTACACTGATCCAACTATAGAAGGCGATTTTGGAATATCTGTTAACGTCAACCCGCCTTGTACGGCGAATATCACCGACTATATAGCGTATGTAGTATTCAACCAAACTCAGAACTCTGGTTGTCCCTACTAGCTACAGATTCGTTGATGTGCTTGATGGACATGCAAAAGCAAGATCTTGAGAGTACAAAGGTGATCGCATGAGAGGATTGCTTATTACGCGAGGACCATGGCCTTGGTTCATCGCTATTACGGGATTCGTCTTGTTTCTCTCGGTGTACCTTCTTCTCGATGGTGGGAAAAAAGCTACTGCTCCGGCGGCTCCCGTCATCTCCAGTTGTAAGAAATTGGGTCCCGGAATGAGAAGGATTGAGGTTGGACCGGTGAAATTCCACTTCGATGTCCCAGTGGAGCGATTCACGGTCAAGTGCGGCGTTCCCGACGCGCCTGTAGGACCTTACGGCGGCTGTGCTTTTCAGCCCAAAAATAGTTTATCTCTCCTGAATATCTCGTGGGACCCGGAAGCAAGCATGAAGGGCATGCAGCCCAATCTCGATCCGGCGCTCGTTTATTCCGGCCCGGTTGTGAGTCGAAAGATTCTTGATGATGACGGAAACACCATCGGTGAAGACTCATGGGGATACTGGGGCAAGGGAGAATTTTGGCGGCGCGTTCGGCTTCGGGGATCGGTTGTCGCCAGATACGGCTCCATCAACGCAGGCGGCACCGCAAGCGATGGTTCCGTTCAGAAGAAGGATGCCGAACTCTTCGACCACGTTATCAATTCAGTCTGTATCTTGTCCGGTCCAAGCTCCTAGAAGTAAGAGTGGTCGGATGCCTCACCTTTCGTGCCTTTCGAAAGGTGGGATTCCACGACCCCGTCCCTCGTAGGATTCTTGACTCTGGCTCGAAGGGCTTGGCCTCACCATTGTTAGATGCTGTGTCGAAAGCGACGTATTTGAAGGCACGATATGCCTGTAACATCCACGAAAGACCATACGCCAATCGTTGAAGCTGATAGACACCGCCGTAGCCCACCTGATGTTGATGCGGGTGGGGACGGATGGGAGTTCATCCCAGATTGATGTTAAGGACTGGGAGTCGAAGCAAATCGAG
>Ga0209221_1000471_pt1 | contig 16132 bp, 10 predicted proteins | sample BlaSpr_A8_Ref_O2_FD_187989 | JGI IMG/M metagenome (GOLD analysis project Ga0209221, IMG submission 187989) | Forest soil microbial communities from Thunder Bay, Ontario, Canada - Black Spruce, Ontario site 2_A8_Ref_O2 (SPAdes) (version 2) | ecosystem: Environmental > Terrestrial > Soil > Boreal...
CTCAGGTGGCTAGAGCGACGGTCTCATAATCCGTAGGTCCGTGGTTCGAGTCCACGCGCCGCCACCAACGTTGCACCAGCGTGCATACCTGAAGCAGGCCGCAGTGTCCTAATAACAGAAATATCATCGTAAAAGTTACCGAAGTTCGGCCCCTCCGATTAATCCGCTGTGACTGGGGGGGCGGCATGGGTATCCTAAAGGCGCAGTAGCGCGTGTACGTTACCTATGTCCGCCAGCACTAATTCGTGGAAAAGCCTGCCGATTGCGGCACAAGTGTTTGTCGGTCTGGTCATAGCGGCCGGCACAGCGTGCTTGTTGCTTGCCGATATTCACCAGAGCAGCAAGAACATAGCCGAGTTTATTTGCTACCTGGGCATTGCTCTGCTGGGCTCGCGGCTGCGAGTGAACCTGCCGGGAATTACCGGGACCCTGTCAGTTAATTTCCTGTTCATCCTGGTAGGCATCGCGGAACTGGGTTACGCAGAAGCCCTGACTCTGAGCGCGATTGCCATGCTGGCTCAAAGTCTTTACCCAGGCCGCCCGACTGCGATTCAGCTTACATTTAACGTTTGCGCGGGATCGCTCTCCACCGCGCTCGCCTATTTCGTTTATCACAACTCTTATTGCAACGCGATCATTGGTATCCGGCCATTACTCTTGTGTCTGGCGGCTTCGACCTACTTTATCGTGAACGCCGGCTGCATCGCCGTGGTGATCTCGTTCAGCGAAGGTCAGCCGCTACAAAGAATTTTGGTGGATTGTTATTTTTGGTCGTTTCCCTATTACCTGGCGGGCGGGGGAATCGCGGCTGCAATCTCCTGGTTCAACCGCAATTTCAACTGGGAGACTTCCCTGCTCTTTGTTCCGGCCGTGTACCTGATCTACCGTTCTTACCGGCTCTATCTGGGCAAACTGGACGACGAAAAGCGGCACGTCGAGGAGATGGCGAATCTTCATCTGCGAACCATCGAAGCACTGGCGCTGGCGATTGAAGCAAAGGACCAGACCACGCACGATCACCTGCAGCGGGTTCGCATTTATGCCATCGAAGTGGCTAAAGAACTTGGCATGAAAGGGATGGATCTAGAGGCGCTGCACGCGGCTGCACTGCTGCACGACATTGGCAAGCTGGCGGTGCCTGAACACATCATTTCGAAACCGGGGCGGCTGACTCCGGAAGAGTTCGAGAAGATGAAGATTCATACGATCGTGGGCGCGGAGATTCTGGAGCGAGTTCGCTTTCCATATCCGGTGGTGCCCATTGTGCGAGCCCACCACGAGAAGTGGGATGGTTCGGGTTATCCGTTCGGCCTGAAGGGTCTGGAAATACCGATCGGAGCGCGGATTTTGTCGGCCGTCGATTACCTAGACGCACTGGCCTCCGATCGTCAATATCGCCGCGCCATGCCTCTGGAACAGGTGATGAAGCAACTGGGGGAAGAGTCGGGGAGAGCGTTCGATCCGCAAGTCGTGAATGTGCTAACGAAGCGCTACCGCTCTTTGGAGAATCTGGCCAAGGCCAAGTCGGGATCAGCGGATGGAGCCCTGGCACTTTCTTCGGAGATCAAAATTGATCGCGGTCCTGCACCGGACGCGGGATTTGAAAGCGTTGGGGTTTCGGATTCGGTGGGGCAGGAGGCCAGTTTTCTTTCTTCTATCGCGGCCGCGCGGCAAGAGGCTCAGTCTCTGTTCGAATTGAGCCAGGATCTGGGAGCCTCGTTGAGTCTGGGAGAAACTCTCTCAGTATTTTCGGTGAAACTGAAACCGATGGTTCCCTACGACGCGATTGCAATTTACATCATGCGCGGCAATGAATTGATTCCCGAGTATGTGAACGGGGACAACTATCGACTATTTTCTTCGCTGCGAATTCCAGTAGGCGACGGACTTTCAGGATGGGTGGCACAGAACAGAAAGCCGATTGTGAACGGCAACCCTTCGGTGGAACCTGGATATTTGAACGATCCTTCCAAATTCAGCACCTTGCGTTCCGCTCTGGCTGTGCCGCTCGAAGGCGTTAGCGGAGTAATCGGCGTACTGGCAGTTTACCGGTCAGAAAAGGATTCGTTTACCTCCGACCATTTGCGAATCCTTTTGGCAGTCACCGGTAAGATGGCTCTGGCCATTGAAAATGCGTTGAAATTCCAGCAGGCGGAAAGTTCGGCAACCACCGATTATCTAACGGGTTTGCCCAATGCCCGCTCCCTGTTTCTGCAACTCGACCGCGAACTGGCGCGCTGCAAGCGCGATAACTCTTCCCTGACCCTGATGGTTTGTGACATGGATGGGTTCAAGAAGATCAACGACCGTTTCGGCCATCTGGAAGGCAATCGAGTTCTGCGGCTGTTCTCCCAGGCGCTCAAGGAAAGCTGCCGCGAATACGATTACGTGGCCCGCATGGGCGGAGACGAATTTGTGATCATCGCCCCCGGCCTAAACGCCGACGACGCGGCCAAAAAAATCGACGTGGTCCGCCCGCTCGCCCAACACGCAGGATTTGAAGTTTGCGGAGAAGACATGTTATCGCTGAGCGTGGGGGTCGCGGTTTCTCCGGAAGATGGCGACGACGCAGAGCAACTTCTCACCCAGGCCGACCGGCGCATGTACCTGGAGAAGCAAAAACTGCCGGTACAAAAAGATCAACGGCTGCATACCAGGATCAAATGCCGGCTCACGGTTGAATTGCATCCTCAGGAGGGGCCGCCGGCTTTCGGCAACCTGATCGATGCCAGCCTCGGCGGCTGTTATGTGGAAACCAGCATTATTCTGCCTCCGGCCTCGAAGGTGAAGATAGTATTTTCCATCGATCATAGCGATTTAAGCGCAGAAGGAACCGTGGCCAGGATTCATCCGGGGGTTGGAGTCGCGGTGCAGTTCGAAGAGATGAGCCGGGAGTCGCGGCAAAAAATGCACACAATTCTTGAATTCGTTCAGAAGACGAGCGCACTGTATAACGACCAATACATGAAGAAGCTCGCCCACCGCTGATTTTGCCTCGGCTGCCAGAAGCCAACTTGAGAGCAGGTTCGGGCCACCGTACAATTAAAGAATGCACGCCCACGTTCACAGCGCCGGCAGTCCGAAGCGAGTGTTGAAGATCTCGCTTGGAGTGACGCTCCTCTATATCGTGCTGCTGGTAGTCGCGGGCATTCGCTCTCACTCGCTGGCTCTGCTCTCCGAAGCCGGACACAATCTTTCCGATTTCCTGGCATTGCTGCTGTCTCTGGTGGCTGTTTATCTACAGTCGCGGCCGGCCAGTTCCACCAAAACCTACGGCTACCATCGCGCAGGCGTGCTGGCGGCGTTAGTCAATGCAGTATCGCTGGTCGCAGTTTCGTTTTTTATTTTTTACGAAGCGTTCAAACGCTTGCAACATCCCGAGCACGTGCAGGCCTCCGTAATGATGTGGGTGGCCGCGATGGGCGTGGTGATGAATGGAATCATTGCCTTGCTGCTATACCGCTCGGGCGGGGACGTGAACATTCGCAGCGCGCTGCTGCATCAAGTGGGAGACACGCTTTCCACGGCGGCGGTTATCGCCGGCGGCTGGGCCATTCTTGCGACCGGGGAGTACTGGATCGACTCCGCGCTGTCGTTTGGAATTGGCGTGTTGATTCTATGGTCGGGATTTGGCATTGTTCGCGAGACGCTGAACATTTTGCTGGAAGGTACGCCCCGAGGCCTGAAGCTGGAACTGGTGGAAAGCGCGATTCGGATTATCGAAGGCGTGAACGATGTTCACGATCTCCATGTTTGGAGCATCGGATCGGAGACGCATGCGCTTTCATGCCACATCGCGATCGCGGATATTCCGCCGTCAGTGAGTGAGCGAATTCTGCGAGACGTGAAAGACTGCCTGCATTACAAGTTTCGCATTGACCACACCACCATCCAGTTTGAGCACGTGGAGTGTGAAGTGGCGCACGGTTGCGTGATGCCGGTGGCAGAGGGCGCGGCGCATCATCACCACAGCCATTGAATTGGGGGATTTTAAACTGACTGTTGTTGCCCGCTTTGCTTCGCGAAAATCTCCCGCACCCTTTCGATAGTATCGGCGTCCGCGGCTAGTTTATCGGGCCTCAACCGCACAATTCTCGGGAAGCGCAGAGCATACCCGCTTTCGTGGCGTTCGGACTGCATCATGTTATTGAAGGCTACTTCAATCACAACTTCGGGCTCAACCGTGCGCCGAAAACCTTGATCTTCGATGGTGTGTTCAAGAAACCAGCGCGTCATCTCGACAATCTCCACGTCGGTCAATCCGGAGTATGCCTTGCCGATATTTACCAGCCGGTTTTGATCCCATACGGCGAATGTGTAGTCGCTCAGCACGCTCACCCGGCGTCCATGCCCGTACTCAACGGCCGTCACTACAACATCTAAGGTCGCTAGTTCGCGTTTCATTTTGAGCCATGACTTGCCGCGCTTTCCTGGCGAGTAAGCCGAGTTCAGATCTTTAATCATCAAGCCTTCATTACCGCGATCTTGCGCCGCGGCGAAAAGGATTTCCAGTTCCGCAGGCGAAGCCGCTCGAAAAACCGGAGCACGAATGATCCGAGTTGCCGAGGCTCGCTCTTCATTTTCTAATTTTTCGAAAGCCAACTTTTCCTGGCTTCCGATTTTTTCCCGCAATCGCGAGCGGGCGCTTAACAGAGCGGGAGTGTTGGAGTTGGGCTGAAGGCTTTGTTTCTTTATGAGCTCATCTAAAATTGCAGCCCGCTCGCGCAACGGGCGGCCGATAAGCAGTTCTCCATCGGCGTAGAGAATGTCGAACACCAGATAAGCCACGGGAAACTGGCGAACCATCGCATCGCTCACTTTTTTTCGACCGAGCCGCTGCTGCAGAACAGAGAATGGCCTCGCTTGGCCAAGATTCGCGGCTTTGATTTCGGCTTCCCTGGAGAATGTCTCATCGACGATCGCCTGCGATGGCTCTGGTTCGTCGGGATATTCCCATGCCACGATCTCTCCATCGAGAACGGCATCCTGCGGAAATGCTGCGAGTGCATCGGGCAGTTCTGGAAACGACTCGGTAATGTCATCCCGCGTACGGGAGAAAAACTTTACTTCGCCTTGGGAGACGTGCGCCTGGGCTCGAATGCCGTCGTACTTATCTTCGACGGCGGCCTCCACCGCGGCATCGACGAAATAATTCAAGCCTTCGGCCGCCGATTCAATCGGACTCGCCAACATAAATCCCAAGGGATGAAACATCCTCATCTTCGCTTCAGCCAGTTTGCCGCCGGCGGCAAAGCGCAGAGTCTCGCCAATATCTCCCAGCAACATATTCGCGCGCTGCACGTCAGCTAGTGGTGCGCCGTAGGCTGCGGCGATACCATCTTCCACAAGGCTTTCCTTTAGACCGATCCGCAAATCGCCGGTCATGATTTTGATGATGTATTTAGCTTCGAGCGGAGTGGCGTGGACAAGCAAATCGCGCACCAGCACAGCTTTCGCAGCCGGTCCTCTGGCCGAAGCGATCTGCCGGAATGATTGTTCCACTTCAAGGACACCGAGCCCTCGACTTTTTTCTGCACTTTTTTCTGTACTCTGTTCTGTACTCTGTTCTGCACGCTCTGGCAGGATTTCCCCGGCTACCGCACCCAGATCTCCGTGCTTGCGGTATGCGGCCTCCATGGCCACATCGTTTTTCCCGGAGAGCTCGGCCACCAGTTTCCACAAGAGCGAACCACCCACCTGCAAAGTGGTTTCCTCCCAGGCGGGGAATGCTTTGCCGGAGAAAAATAGCACCGAAACTGCGGCCTCGTTCGCAGATATTGAACGCAGATAATTCGCAAGAATCGCCCGCTTCTGCAACTTCTTGGTGGTAGCTGCAATGGCATCCGCGGACTCGGCAAACTTTCGCATGGCGGTAAGATGCAGTCACATGTTGGATGGACCCGTAACTATTTACAAATACTGCCTTTCGCCACAAAGGAGCCGATTTCGTCCAGCCGCGTTGCGGTCGATGTGCTACCCTAATTCGGGTACTTTTCAGCGTCTGGAGCATCGAATTACAGTGCGTTCTCTGCGAAATCTCGTGCGCTTCCTGGTAGCCGTGCAGCTTTTGCCTGCGCTTGAAAGCGGCGAGGAAACGCTGGTCGGCGGGCAGGCTGTACTCGAAGGCGTAATGATGCGTTCGCCGCACGCCTGGGCTATCGCCTGCCGTAAACCTTCCGGCGAAGTTGTGACCATGAGCCAGCCCATGGAGCGCCCTTCCGAAAAACATAAATGGATGGCTTGGCCGATTGTGCGCGGAGTGATGACGCTGGGCTATGCCATGTCGCTGGGATACCGCGCGTTGCGCTTTTCCGCCAATGTTGCCATTGAAGATGTGATGGACGGCGAAAATCGCGATAAAAAAGATGTAGCTGTCCCCACTATCTCGCTGAAGCACGGCGACACGCAAGCTGAGAAAGCTAAGAATCGCGAGAAAGCTGCAGCCATCAGCGGATGGCTGGCTGCCGGCAATGTGATCCTTTCGCTGGCATTTTTTATTTTCATGTACAAATATTTGCCGTTGCTAGCCGCGACGGAACTTAAGAAGTACAACCCTGCGTTCGGTGGCCAGATCGCTTTTAACCTGGTCGATGGCGCGGTTCGGCTGATTCTGTTCCTGCTTTTCATCTGGGGAGTGTCGTTGTTTCCAGACATCCGGCGCGTGTATGAATATCACGGCGCGGAGCACAAAACCGTATTTGCCTTCGAAGATGGCAAAACTCTCAGCCCTTTTGAAGTGCAGAAGTACTCCACATTTCATCCCCGGTGCGGCACCAGTTTCCTGATGACGGTCATGTTGATTTCGATCGGCTTCTACATGCTGATTCCGTATACCACGTTCTGGGCGCGATTCGCCTGCCGCATTGCGCTGCTGCCGGTGATCGCTGGAGTCTCTTACGAGATCATTCGTTTCGCCGCCAAGCATCGCGGTTCGCTGTTCGCGTTGATGACGGCGCCCGGCATGTGGCTGCAACGCATTACCACCAAGCCGCCCTCCGACGACATGGCCGTGTGCGCCATCACCGCGCTCGAAGAAGCCATGACGCTTGAAAAAGAAAATGGCGGCGAGCTAGTAATTGCTTAGCGGCCCCGCCGCGAATATTTCCGCTCTGCCCATCCTCCAGATCATTAGAATTTAAAATGCCGCCCGCCGAAGCGGCAAACCTGAGAGCGGCAACACGACGCCTCTACGAAAGAACCCATGCTTGAACGCCTGGAACAGATCGAAGCCCGTTACGAAGAGCTGACCAACACTCTGGCCTCGCCGGATATTGTTAATGATTCAGCGAAATACCAGAAGACCGCCAAGGCTCACAGCGAAATTGCGCCCGTGGTGGAGAAGTATCGCGAATATAAAGATCTCACGCGCGGCATCGCTGAGAGCAAAGCTATGCTCGTGGAGGAAAAAGATCCCGAGATGCGCGCCTACGCGCAGGAGGAACTCGCCAAGCTCGAGCCCCGGGTGAACGCGATCGAGGAAGAGTTAAAGGTCCTTTTGCTCCCGAAAGATCCCAACGACGAGAAGAATATTATTCTGGAAATCCGCGCGGGCACTGGCGGCGACGAAGCCACGCTCTTCGCCGCCGAGATTTTCCGCATGTACACGCGCTTCGCGGAAACCCAGCGCTGGAAGGTGGAGATTCTTTCTTCTTCCGAGTCTTCCGCCGGAGGCTTGAAGGAAGTCATCGCCATCATCGAAGGCAATCGAGTTTTTTCCCAGCTCAAGTATGAAAGCGGGGTGCATCGAGTGCAGCGCGTGCCCGCCACTGAGCAGCAGGGACGGGTCCATACTTCAGCGGTTACGGTTGCGGTGCTGCCGGAAGCGGAAGATGTCGACGTAAAGATCGAGGCCAAGGATCTTCGCATCGATACCTTCTGTTCGTCAGGCCCCGGCGGACAATCGGTGAACACGACTTATTCGGCGGTTCGCATCACCCATATTCCAACCAACACAGTGGTCAGCTGCCAGGACGAGAAATCGCAGATTAAGAATCGCGAGAAAGGCATGCGCGTGTTGCGCTCTCGGCTCTACGAAATCGAAATGGAGAAGCAGCAGCAGGCACTGGCCAAAGAACGCAAAGCCATGGTCGGCTCCGGCGACCGCAGCGAGAAGATTCGCACCTACAACTTCCCGCAGAACCGGCTCACCGATCATCGCATCGGCTTCACCATCCATCAGCTCGAGCAGGTCATGGATGGCAAGATCCAGCCGCTGATTGAGGCACTCACCACGCACTATCAGGCGGAAAAGCTGAAGCAGGAAACGGCCGGGGTCGCGTAATTTCTGGCGTGCAAAGAGCTGATTGCACGGGCAGCGGGTTCATCTAAAGGGCGTGGCCCTCAGCGGCTGAAGCCGCAATGACAATGCGGCCTTTGCGGCACCGCTGAAGCGGTGCCCTTTCCAAGCCAATTCGAATTGATCCGCTACCGCGGCGAGATTTCAGTTCCTGCGCGTCGATATCTTCATCTCCGGCCGAACTACTTCTTCGCGAACTATTTCTTGGTCCAGCGATCTACCCAGTCATTTACTGTTTTGTACCAGAGTTCGGAGTTCTGCGGCTTCAGCACCCAATGGCCTTCATCGGGGAAGTAGAGCATCTCTGAGGGCACGCCCTCCATTTGCAGCGTGGTAAAAAGCTGCAAGCCTTCGCTTACATCCAGGCGATAATCTTTTTGTCCATGAATGACGAGGGTCGGAGTCTTGAAATTTTTCGCATATTGGTGCGGCGAAAACTTCTCATACAGCGCGCGGTTGTCGTAGGGAGTTCCTTTGAACTCCCAGTCGTTGAACCACAGTTCTTCGGTGGTGCCCCAGGCGGATTCTGCGTTGAACATGCCGTCGTGCGACACCAGGCACTTGAAGCGGTCGGTGTGGCCGAGGATCCAGTTGATGGCGTATCCACCATAGCTGGCGCCCAGCGCACACTCCCGATCTTTATCGATGAACGGGTAAGTCTTCTCGGCGTAGTCGAGGCCTTTCATCAGATCTTCAAAGGGAGCGCCGCCCCAGTCGCCGTTGATGGCGTCGATGAACTTCTGCCCGTAGCCGGTCGAGCCGTGAAAGTTGATCATGATGACCACGTAGCCGTTGGCGGCGAACAGTTCGGGATTCCAGCGGTAGCTCCAGTCGTCTCCCCAGGCGCCCTGCGGCCCGCCGTGGATGAGGAACTTCACCGGATACTTCTTCGAGGCGTCGAAGTTCGGCGGCTTAACGATCAGGCCCTCGACCTTATCGCCCTTTGCTCCGTCGAACCAAAAAAATCCGGGCTCGCTCGTTGCCACGTTGGAGAGCACCGCATCGTTGAAGCGTGTCAGCCTCTTGGCAATCACGCTTTGACAGTGCGGGGCGATCGACGCCGGCTCAGACTGCGATCGCTGTGGACTGCCAGACTCAATGACAACGCCTTGCGGTTGGCACTCCGCCGAGCCTTGATATATCTCGACCGGTGCATCAATGGTCATGGATGTAAAAAAAATGGATCTCCCATCGGGCGAAAGAGCCAAATCATCGTCATATCCGGGGACCATCGACTGGTCACTGCGAATGGAGCGCGCACTGGGTGACAATTCTGCGAGCATCGCCGACCCTACTTGGATAACCGGGCGTCCGTCCGCGCGCACGACGTAGATATCCGCCTCCGCCGCATTCTCCGCGGTGAAGTAGACGCGCGTTGAATCAGGGGACCAAGCAAACGTTCCCACCCAGCGATCGAAATTCTCAGTCAGATTCTTTTTTTCTCCCGTCTTGCGGTCATACAGCATCAAGCGGAAGCGGTCACTTTCGTATCCGGGACGCTGCTGGGCGCGATAGGCGATGTAGCGGCCATCGGGCGAATAGAGCGGCGTCGAGTCGCTGGCGGGATTGTCGGCAGTGATGTTCTTCGCTTGGCTAGATCCGGCCGGGCCTCCGCTGACCGGGACAATCCAGAGATCGTTGTTGGTGGAAGCGGCTGGGTTCTTATCGTGATTCGAGGTGTAGCAAATCTCTTGTCCGTCGGGCGAGAAGGCGTAGTTATCCTGACCGCCGAGCGAGAACACGGGAGCATCGTAGTCGCCTGGGGTAAGGTCGCGAGGCGTAGCTCCCGTTTGATTTTGACCGTCTTGAAAAACTGCGGAGCTCACGACGAAGAGATGGCTGCGCTTGCCCTCCCGATAGGCATTCCAATGGCGGTAGAGCAGATGCGTGAAGATAAGCGCTTTCGTCTTTGACTGCTCAACTTCTTGCAGCTTCTTGGCGTTACATATGTCTTCGTCTGCCGGCGATCCGTCGCACTGGGGATATACGTCCGAGGTGAAAAGAATGTTCTTTCCATCGGGCGACCAGAGTTCGCCGCTGGCCTCGGTCGCAATCGACGTCAGCTTGTGCACACCGGTCACGGCTCCTACCGCGCCGTTGAACTCCGCGACCCAGACTTGCGAGCTGCCTTCCTTTGTCGAGAGGAACGCGAAGCGCTTGCCATCCGGCGCCCAGCGCGGGCGGTCGGCGTCCTGATCGGATATGAGTTCGCGCTCCGTACCTCCCACGTCTCGCAAATTCGGCGAGATATGGGGCACCCCACCTTTTTCGTCGCCAGCCGTTAGGGGCACAATCCACACATGCGGCGTCTTCGTATTCGCCGCGAGGTCGACATCGACCACGCTGAAGATCACCCACTTGCCGTCGGGCGATACTTCCGGCTCACCCACGCGCTTCAGCTTCATCATGTCTTCAAAGGTGAAGGGATGCTTCGCGTGGGCTAAGCTTGGGAATGTAAATACTGTCAAAGTGATAATCAGGGACAAATACCGGCGCATTGAGGAAACTCCTTGGCAAACGGAAGAGTGTAGCAGAATCGCGGAGTAGGGGTTTAACCTGAGATCAGAGAGGGAACAACGCACCCCGCGTTTTGCAGAAGTTCTCTTTTGTCATCGTCACTCCCTGCACGGCAACCCCTTTTGTACGATGGCATCCAAGTTAGCGGCAGAACTGCAGCGCCCTACCCCCGGTCTCACTGAGCGGAGAGGGATCGGGGGAGGGTTGCCGCGGTGATGCCTTTTTCCTGCGCATTTATTCGCTAGAATAGGGTCATGAACCGGTCGCGCCGCTCTTTGCTCTTCCTTGCAGCCTTCGTTGTAGTTTGCCTCCTCATTCCCTCTGCTCTGGCTCAGGAGGGTTCTCTTGAGAACGCGCAGCCCAAGGGAATTACGCCGGACGAAATCATTGCCCGCTTTGCCGCCAAGGAAAAAGAATTCAAAGAAGCGCGCGACCAGTACACCTACCGTCAGGACATTACGGTAAAGACCTTGGACGGCACTACGACGACCGGCGAATATCACGAAGTTTTTGATGTGCTGTTTGATGACAAGGGCCGGCGTATTGAGAACGTGGTATTCGCGCCACAATCAAGTCTCGACAAAGGTGGGCTCTCGCTCGACGAAGGCGACGTGCAGGACTTCCGCAACCGCCTGCCTTTCGTGCTCACCAGCGATGAGATTTCCGAATACAACATTCTTTATGTTGGCCAGCAGTCGGAGGACGAACTGCACTGCTTTGTGTTCGATGTGGCTCCCAAACAGATTGTCGGGAAGAAGCGTTACTTTCAGGGGCGCATCTGGGTGGACGATAACGACTTTCAGATCGTGAAGACCTACGGCCAGGCCGTGCCGGAAACGCGCGATACGAAGAAGAAGGGCAATAAAGAAGAGCATCTGTACCCCAAGTTCACTACCTGGCGGCAGCAAATCGATGGCAAATACTGGTTCCCGACCTACACGCGCGCCGATGACACGCTGCACTTCAACCTGAACGATATTCACATTCGCGAGATTGTGAAGTATGAGGATTACAAACGGTTCGGATCGAAGTCGAGGATTCTGTACAACGGGCAGGAAGTGCCGAAGGGGGATCAGAAGAATCCGCCGGATCAGAGTAAGCCGGACGCAGCTCCGAACTCACCGCCGCCGCAGAAATAGCTCCAGACATCAGCGATCACCAAGATCCCTCGCTCCGCTCGGGATGACAGGGGCGCTGCGGGGGATCCGACTGTTGGGTTTCTACGGAGATGCGCACGACGATAGACTTTAATAGAACAAATACTTCCGCCATTTATCATCGCTGCGCCCCATCAACCGCATGATATGGCGGCTGGTGTGGAGATTGAAAGCGCGGGGCTCCCGCATCAGCTTCATTCCGGCTTCAAGAGGAAATTGGTTTCCCTTGCGGCGGTTGCAAGTGTGGCAGCAGGCAACAAGGTTCTCCCAGGTGGAAGATCCGCCGCGCGAACGGGGAATCACATGATCCAGGGTCAACTCCCCGGAAGGCAGTACGGTGGCGCAGTACTGGCAGGTGTTGCGGTCACGCAGCAGAATATTTTTTCGCGACAGAGCCCGGCTTTGGTGCGGGATGCGGCGATACTCCAGCAGGCGAATCACCGAGGGTACGCGCATGGCAACCCGCGCTGCATGCAGGAAGTGGCCGTTCTCTTCCTCCGTCATGGCCACGCCCTTCAGGACCAAGACCAGCGCACGGCGCGCGGCGCATACGTTGATCGGCTCGTAGGACGCGTTCAGAACGAGCACGGGTGCGTGCAGGGCGTGTCCGTTGCTATCGCGATGCACCGCCGTGGCCGCGAACAGGCCAGCGGCGTGTTGCGCCGTGAATCCAGCATCGGCTTCGCTTCTGGCTGACATTACGATCCGCTCATCCCCTTTTCCTTAACCGCCCTTATACCGCTTCATCATGCGGTTTTGCAGTCAATCATTAGATGCGCCGCGTGTAGATGCGCGGTCCCTCCCACGCATCATCAATCGCCACTTCCCCCGGCCACCGCGTTCGCCAGCAGAAACTCCTCAGCCAAACTCTTAGAATCGGGTTTGTTGGGAAGCTCGATTTTTAGCTGCTGCTGCGCAATCTTCATAGTCCGGGCTACGGTCGCCACCCAGACTTTGGTCGCGCCTGCGCGGCGCAGAACTCTGGCGCACTCGGACACGGTTGCGCCAGTCGTATAAACGTCATCCACAATAAGGACCTCGCGGCCTCGCACGGCTTCTGGGCGCCGCACGCCAAACGCTCCGCGAACGTTTTCGCGGCGCTGATGGGTGGTCAGGCCAGCCTGGGAGGAAGTTTCTCGCTTTCTTTCGAGAACATCGGCGCGCAGCTCGAAACGGCCAGACTTGGCGGCAGTTTTGATTGCCGCACGCGCGATCCGCTCGGCGTGGTTGAACTCGCGCTCTCGCAGCTTTCCGCGATATAAAGGCACCGGGATTACAGCCACTGGAGCGCCTGAGAAAGCCGGTTCGATGTCCACAATTGCCTCGGCAAGCATGCGTCCCAAAACGTTTGCCGCAGGTCGGACCCCTGAATACTTCAAAAGGTGAACAAGTTCGCGCACACCACCTTCAAAACTGGCATAAGCAACGGCGCGAAGGAATAGCGGTTCGATGCGGCGGCACAGGCCACACTTCGCTTCGTTTGCCGAAGACGAAGCATAAGCTGAAACCAACCGCTCTCCGCATACTGAGCAGAGATCTCCCGCGGTGGGGCGCATGGCGGAGAGGCACTCCGGGCAAACCGGCAGCCATGAGATGTTTACCAATGGGAGGCCGCAAATGCGACAATCGGAAGGGAACAGAACGGTGAAAAGGCTGGCTGCTAGTCGGCCGGAAACCCGTCCGGCCCATAACTGAAGAGGTTTAACGCCAATACTCCGCCGAGCCGTTGCGGCTTCGACTTGGATAGCCCGAATTCGGTCTCCACTACTGCTGAAGACGGCCTCCGTGAATCCCTACGAAACATCGGGATCAGTTCCCCGCTGCCTGCTTGTCAAGCAGTATAACTGCCCGCGAGATTGTTAAGCAACGTTGCGGCTGCCGCTGGAGTCCGCAGCCGAGACTGGACGTTTCATTTCGGTAATCACAGACGATCGATCACGCAGCGGCATGAACACGAGGCGATAGTCCCTGCGGAAACACTGTCCGCACCTTACCGGTTGAAGAAGAAAGAGCGGAAGAAGATAGCGCTCGGAGAATGTACGGGGGCGCGAACGAAAACCAACGTTGCTGCCACAATCGTCGCAATGAAAAACAAACTGCTGCTCCAACCAGGAACCCGCGAAAGACTTGCCTATCACAGTGCACCTCGGAACAAGTTAAGAATGACGGGGCGGAAACAGATTGACGCTATTGTACCCTTGCTGCGAGATCACGCCAACCTACTTTTCTCTGGGGGTCATCCAGGCGCAACTGGCAAAAACCTTTAACCACGAAGGGCACGAAGAAAATCGATCCAGGGGCTTTTCTTCGTGCACCTTTGTGGCCTAGGTGGTTGACGTTTTTGCAGATTGAGCCCGCTACTTTTTTCCGCAAAGCCAATGATTAGGCGGCGGTACTTGTAAAGCAGGCCGCGCCCATGCTAACGTGCGCCCTTCGCCTTTTTGCGGCGCAATATCGCTTTCATCTTTCGTCTTAAAAGGAATCCGCTTATGAGTTCCGTCCCCACCGGCCCGACCAACGAACCCAAGAAACACGCCCCATTTGTCCCCGAGCACATGGAGATGAAGGAGTTCACGCTGCGCGCGGTTCTGCTGGGATTGTTTCTTACGGTTGTGCTGGGCGCAGCCAACGCTTACCTGGGGCTGCGCGCGGGTATCACAATTGCGGCGACGTATCCGGCGGCCGTGATTGCCATGGCCGCAATGCGGGCGTGGAAAGGATCGCTACTGGAGGAAAATATTGCGCGTACGGCCGGCACAATCGGCGAGGGGCTCGCGGCGGGCGCGATCTTCACCATACCTGCTTTTGTGATTGCCAAGGCGTGGCCTTCCTTCCGTCCGGCCGACGCATACTGGAAATCGACCGCGCTCATGATGGTGGGCAGCATCCTCGGAGTTCTCTTCATTTCCCTAGTGCGGCGAGTGATGGTGGAAGATCCGGAATTGCCCTTCCCTGAGTCGGTGGCTGCGGCGGAAATTCACAAGGCGGGACGGCGAGGGGCGGACGCCGCGAAATATCTTTTCTGGAATATCGGTGTCGGCGGGATTGTGTATCTGCTGGGGCGCTTTGGGCTTTTTGCCGCGGATAAGGATATTCACTTTAACGTGGGCACTCTCGGGCATAGTCAAGTGCGCCTGGGTACGACAGGCAGCGCAACCATCGTGGCGGCTGGCGGCTCGAGCACTTTCGCCGCTCCCAGCGTGAGTCCTGCGTATCTAGGGGTCGGTTACATCATCGGATTGCGCCTGGCGTCGATTCAATTTGCCGGCGGAGTACTGGCGTGGGGATTGATGGTGCCGTTGCTCATGTACTTCCTGGGACCAGACATCAAGCACTACCTTCCGGCGGATACACCCGACAACTGGGCGGGCATGGCGATCGCGGTATGGAGGTTTATCGTGCGTCCCATCGCTGTCGGTGGGATGTTAGTCGGAGCGGCTTACACGCTTTTCAAGATGGGGAGAAGTCTGACGGCGGGCATTGGCAGAGCCTTGTCTGATCTTCGCCAAACCGCCGACCAGCGGGCCAAGCTCTCACGCACGGAACAGTACATGAGTTCAAAAGCTGTCTTTGGCTTGATTGCCTTGATGTTCGTGCTCATGTGCGTTCTTTACGTCCATATATCTGGTTTGGTTTGGCCGGCGATTTTAGCTGCGGTCGTCATGCTGGTGGTTGGATTCTTTATGGCCACGGTGTCCGGCAGCCTAGTCGGATTTATTGGTTCTTCCAATAATCCGGTCTCCGGGTTGACGCTCTCGACTTTATTGATCGCAGCCCTTCTGATGGTTTCCCTCGGAGCGGCGGGGACTAAGGGCGTGGCCGTGGTATTGGGCGTGGCGGCTGTAGTTTGTGTTTCATCCTCGGTGGCCGGCGAACTTTTGCAGGACTTTAAAGTTGGTTATCTCCTCGGTGGTACGCCCCGCAAAATTCAGATGGCCGAGCTGATCGCCGTGGTCGTCGCCAGCCTGGTCATGTATTGGCCTCTCTACCTGCTGGACACGGCGTTCGGGTTTGGCAGCCGCCAGCTTTCCGCGCCGCAAGCGGGCTTGATGGCCACGCTGGCAATCGGCATCGTAGGCGGAGACATGCCGTGGCCGCTGGTAGTAGTAGGAATTTTCTTTGGCATTGGGATGATCATGATGCAGGTGCGCAGTCCCATGCT
>Ga0209221_1000475_pt1 | contig 15981 bp, 6 predicted proteins | sample BlaSpr_A8_Ref_O2_FD_187989 | JGI IMG/M metagenome (GOLD analysis project Ga0209221, IMG submission 187989) | Forest soil microbial communities from Thunder Bay, Ontario, Canada - Black Spruce, Ontario site 2_A8_Ref_O2 (SPAdes) (version 2) | ecosystem: Environmental > Terrestrial > Soil > Boreal...
GTATAAAAAGTGAGTTTTGTTGTATCTTAGTTATTTTCTTTAAAGTTTTTTGCTGTAAAAAGAGGTGAATTTGACGTGTCGAAATTATTAAAAAAACAAAAATATCCGAGCTGTTCTTAAAGTTTGTTACTAGAACATATGGGTAAGGTAAGAGTAGATTTGAGCTGTGAAGTAGACTTTTCGTTAACTTTACATTATATTTCTTTTATAAACGAAGTTTCATGAATGTAAAGTGCCCTGAATCAGAAACTGCCTTGGACTTAATAGGATGCGTGAATTCCCCCACGGTATTATCTTATTAAATTCCCGCAGTAATGGTAAAGCTTTCAAGAACAGCTTTTTGTTCTTGATTGAAGATTGTTTAGACACTTACTTATTTTTGCCCATGAAATTTTCGTTGTTTTTGTTTATGTTAGTCCATGGTGTTTAGGATTTAAACACGCTTAAAAACCTTTTGTGCTAGTAAAGTAAGGGGTTTAAAAGGTTTTTCTTACGTAGGTTTTTTAAGCATTTACCTACAGGATTATTAAAATATAATTAATAATGCAAGTTCGAGTCTTGCTATTAGCAAACAAATTTAAAATGCTTTTTATGCATCAATAACAATGACCGACAAAAAACCACCTATTAATTTTCAGTCACCTGAGCCTTCTTCGATCCAGATAAAAAATGCTGAAAAAAGTGTTCTACAGACTCTAGTTAAAGACATTTTAGTAGAACACTTTACGGATATACGCAAAGATCTTATAAATGAGCTTCGAAAGGAGATTTTTAAACCTTCTCAAATAACTCCTTTATTTAATGAAAATTCACAAACGGAGAATAATAATAATTCTCCGGTTAACGAACTTTCAACATTAACTGTTGAAGACAAACCATTAGTATTGAATAACACCAATATAAATTTTTTAGAATCAAAACCGGAGCCGATTGTTCATAAACCAGGCGATACAAAGGTATCATATCCTATTAATGTGTTTGCTCTAATGGCAAAGCTTCATAAATCAACTCCTGACTTAACAAATATTATGATGTGGTTCCAATATTTTTTGGTTGTTAACTGTAAGAAGCATTTTCACTTAGATTGGAAAGAAAAAAAACAAACCTTTACACGAAGTGAATTGCTTTTGGCTCTTACTATGGATTCAAGCGTCTTAGGCAAGGAGCATGGAAGTTTACTTCAAAATACTTGGATTCGTCATCTAAATGAGCATAGTAGCGCTTATTTTAAGGCCTCCCAGTATCTTAAAAACTTTGTAGTAATAGGAACAACAGCAGATCAACAAAAGTTACTCAAGCTACGACTGCAGGAGTTGACAAAGTATTTAAACGCTGACGAAGTCGTTTTTAGAAAGCCACCTAAACCTTTGAAAACCGAAGGGACTGACCCAACTGTGAAACAAGTTGAGGGAAAAAGAACGGTAGATTCGGAAGAGTTTAAAAGTTATCGGGTTAAAAATCGAGCTAAAGACAATTTTAATAATATTCTTATTAAAGTTTTAAGTATAACTGTAGATACGTTTTGTATTGAACCTCCTCCTGATCCTCTTGCGTGGGAACAATATTGGGAAATAACAGATTATCCAATCAAGTGCAAAGATTTGGTTACTGTGGCGGTAACTGTATTAGATCAACGTGCTGAACTTCGTGCCGCGAAAAACATTAAATTAAAAGTTAATCCAGTAGAAAATATATCCTAACAACAAGGATTGAAAACCTTGGCAGCTAGCACTGTTATATCATTTTGGGCAAATGATATCCGTTGAATCTTGGCAAGATCTTTGGACAAGTCCTGGTTTTTAATAACCAAACGTCGAAACAGTAAGAGCAAATAACTTAGTAGTATACTCCATACTTTTAGTTTAGTATGAAATTGGTAACTAGAAAGATACTGTATAAAATTTTTCTGAAGAAGGTTCAATTCCTTTCTAAGTTTTCTAACCTAAAGCTAACAACAAACAAATAAACATGCTTGGCCAAAATTATAATTGTTTACTCTTGGATTCTACGAAACTTATAAAACCTGTACAAATAGTATTAGTTAACCGAACGATGTTAACTAGTATAAAACATGGTTCAAACTCCATGGAAATGGTTAAAGAAACATTTTTAAAATTTTGTAACCAATTTAAAGAATTATCTTTTGATGAATTACATAAAGATCCTAAGGTTATAAAATTTTTCCAAGAAACTATTGCCAAAGAAGATTATTTATGTAATAGAGCTTTTCAATTAGCATTGGAAGTAACATATTCAAAACGTAGTTTTGATCGTAACTCAGTACTTGAACGTTTTGATAGATATTTTGATTTAAAAAATACGTTAGATCACTTTGATAAAAGCTCTGATCTAGATCAGAGCACTCTTTTTACTGCGTTACAAAGTAAAATTGTGAAAGAAATGTATCCTACATGGGAATTAACAGTAAATCAAACACCTAAAGCATTTATTTCTCTAACGAATTTAGCACCAAAAACACAAAGTTTATTGGAGCAAAATAAAGCATTAACAGGAAATAGATTTCCTGATATTGATATTTTTGGTGTTCCATATGATTATAAATTTTCTAAAGATATTTATAATATAAAAAATCAAATATATATGATGCCAGAGTCCCCTAAGGCTTTTGCTGAATTTTCTAAACATATATTACATTTATCTAGACATATCACTTTAAATGAATTCCCTACGGAATTCAAAAGTAATATGCTTATTAAATTAGAAACAATCTCTAACGAATTTGCGTGTGCATCTACGCCAGCGATTAAACATGAGATTATCCAAAGTTGGAATAAGTTTTCATTAGAACTTGCAGGGCAGAGGCCTCCTGGTTTTGGAAATTCAATATTTATTATTACCCAAAAACCTTATGTTGCTGATTCTTCATTTTTAGAGAAAATGGATAAATTTAGAATAGCTGAAGGTCATCTTGACCATACAAAAGCTAGGTTAACATTAAACGCGATAATTGGAAGTTATCCTGAAACATTGCAAGATAATGTCTACAATGCAACAAAAGGTGCTCTAGGTCATCTCTTTAATGGTAATAATCCTGATCCTGATATTTAAAATAAAAATATGATTGTTTTTATCTTAAACACTTTTTTTTATGCCATCAAACTTTTGGCATATTCATGGTTTACTAATGATCAACTTTATTTTAAAGTTGTTATAATAGGATTTCTAATTGCAATTTTAAATTTATTATATAGATATCCTAGACCTTTAGCGAATGATATTGATGTTATTGCTAACCATTATAAAATACATAGCACTTATGAGAAAGTATTATGCTATATAATGTTAGCATTATATTGTTTAACATTTTTAGGGGGCATTCTTTTTTTACGTATAGTAAATCAAAATAAACCTTTAAATTTATCGCTAATCTGGAATAAATTTTATTCTAGTATTTTAAGTCATACATACGTTGTAAGCATTATTAATATAACATTAATATTCTTATTAATTTTGTCTTATATTTTACTAATAATATTGATAATAAATTTATTTAAAAAGTATTGGATTAAGTTACACATTTATTATTCTTCGCTTTATGAAGAGACAACATCTGATAAATATGGTTCATATCTTAATTGGTATGAATCTTTTATATATCAAGTCGTATTTAAGTATAGTTATGATACTCTTATAATGAAGTTTATGTTAAAATTGCCCAAACTTTATAATAAGCGTATTTTAGGATTTCCTATATATTATCACTTAATTATGCTAGTAAAGAAAATTCATTATATTTCTTTGCTTATAGTGTTTGGCTATGATCTCATATATAATAATGGTATTATATATAATGTTTATAGAATATTTCCATATATCTTTATATATGATATATATATACGTTTTTGTAATTTATATCAAAACCTAGATGTTTTATATTCTGCAGATACTGCAACCCATAATTATCTTTATGTAAAAGAAATGGAGCTTATATCTAAAGAAGAAATACGTTTAGATGATAATTACTATTCTATTACATTTATAGCTAAAATTATATCTATATATCTTAAAAACGGTTTAAATGCTCGTTTATTATCTATAGCCATTGATGGCCATGATCAACGTTCTTATACTTATAATTATTATAAGGATTTAAAAAAAAGCCAAACCAGTGTACCACCCAAGGTTTTACAAAATCATCATGAAACTATTACAAAAAATATACCATGAATTTTAAAAATTTTTCTAAATATTTAAAAGATTTAATACCCGTTATTCTTACGATATATCTTTTTATATTTGGTATAATTTGGATTTCGCTACATCTATATATTAGATTTATTATGGAGAGACCTTCTTATGTTTTAGAAGATATAAAGCCATTTTTAACACTAAAACATTATGTCTTTTTCGCTTGTTTTATCGTAATGCATGCAATAGTTATCATCGCTATGCTTATAACTATATATAAACAAAGATTTCCACATAAAAGATCTTCCAGGTTTGTACATATATCAGAAAAAGTAACCTATCTTTTTGATCTTATTTATTGGAAACCTTTAGGATATATTCATGATCATATAGCACCTTACATTCCAATGTCGGGCAATTTCTTTCTTTATATAGAAAAGATTTGGTCAAAAAAAAATCCTATATATTTTTATATATTAATATTTTTTTTTGATTTACTTCCCAGACTTGTATTAAGCACTATATTTTTGATCGAAGTTATTATTTTTGATCGACTTGAAATATTTTTGTCTAGTATAAGCATTATCTTAATCACATTAACATGGCATATATTTTTGAAGTTATTTGCTAGTTTTGGTGAAAGGAATTTACCAGTAATTAAAGTGTATTTTTTAAAGATAACAGGTTTGGGTGATCCCATTTTAGATGAGTCAGGAAACGTAATTTCGTATCCTAGATATGAGTTTATTGTTAAACCTGAGTATGATGGAGTTATAAATGTTGCAGAAGAAGTTAATTTATTACTTCAATTAGAAGCAATACCTCGATTTGTAGAACAGATAAAAAAAGATACTGCAAAAATAATTCCGTCCTTAACAATATTAACGTCGTTTATGTTTGTTATCGGAGGCTTATATCGTTTGATTTTTTTAATCGTATAAATGACAACGTTTCTAATAATCATGATGAAAATATTAATTAGAAGTATTATTTCAAGGTAAAGTAATAACAAGGATTGAAAACCTTGGCAGCTAAATGCTTGTTATACTATTCTGGGCAAATAGTATCTGAAGAATCTTAGCGAGATCATTGGATAGCCTTGGTTAAAACAAACCAGAAATCGAAACAATTTGCGTTTATTGTTTATTATTGTAAAAGCCGCGTTCATTTTTTAAGCTTCAAGGCCGTGATCGGGCAGAGAAGATAAATAACTTAGGACTAATTTATTATACTTAAACAACCATGCAAATATACATTACTTTAACTATATTCTCTTTGAATAAACCAAAATTAACTCGTACTTATTTAAGTGTAAAATTAACGGTTTTTAAACGATATCTATCAAAAGATAAAAAAAATGTTATTTCTGAAAGTTATATTAAAACTTTAACAGAAAGACAAATTAAATATTTAGATTCTTTATCTTTGGGAAGATTAATCGATTTATGTAGGATTATAAATAATAAAGATCTTAATGTAATCACTAAGTCATTCTCTTCTAATTCTGCAGGAGTAGCAGGAATAATTAATGAAATTCATGACGGATTTCACAAAGACACTTTTAATATAAGGTTGGAAGATTTATTAACATATTGTGAAAATCGTGGAATTAGTAATGTCAAAGAAAATTACCTAGGTCGTCAACAATGTAAAGGTTTTGCAAAGGGGGTTACTGAGTACTCCACGAATACAAAAAAGTTTTTTGAGCTTTTTTCTAAAGAAGATTTTTTAATAATATTAAAAAATCGCTTATTTTTAAATTATTATTGGATCATAGTACATACGATAGCTAATCTTTTTCCACATTTCAATGATAAACTTTACAATAAAAGCTCTCATGGTAGAAAGCTTGCTGAGAAAACTATCATAAAGCAATTTGGTAGTGTAGGAGAAGATATTAACCTTGGGGATTTTAAAGAATTTATTTCTATGGATTTAAAGTTAACTTCTAAATCACCAGAAATAATAGAAACAATTGTTTCTGCACAAAAAAATATAGAACCAGTAATAACTTCGCTTATAAAAACATTGGTAACGGAAACTCCAAGTAGACTAGAACATAAAGAAGATATTGCGTTAAAAAAAAGCATTATAATTATTTATGAACACAAAGATTATTATGATCCTTTGACTTTAACGCAAGTTAAATATCTCGATTCCTTATCTTTAGGAAGATTAATCGATTTATGTCGAATCATAGATTCTTATAAAAAATGCGACAAGTTAAGCACATCAAATAACAGACCGAAAAACTCTACATGGATGGCTAACGAAGGATTCCCCGAAAAGGTTGCTGATATAAGGTTAGAAGCCTTGTTAAAGTATTGCCGAAAACGTGGAATTACTAGCCTTAAAAAAGATTATCTACGTCATGTAGATAATAGGTATTATGTGGATAAATTAAAATTTTTTAAGTTAATAACTAAAAAACGATTTTTAGTCTTATTCCATAAAAACTTACTAATAGACTACTATAGAGTCACAGAAAATTCAATTATAGATGCGTCTAAAAGTTATGAGAGAAAATTTTCGAAATATCCTAAATATAGTGAACTAGAAGATGAATTTGGTCACGTTGGATCAACTGGGTTTGTATATGAAGATTTTAGAAAATATATTGTTAGGAACTTACATTTAAATGTAAGTTCTCCAGGAATGCAAGAAATAATAGCTTCTTTAAATAAAGCTACAAAACAAATAATGACTTATCATATCGAAGGATTGTTAAAATAAAAGATAGAAATAGTATTCTATCGAAATGTTTTATAATTTTCTTTATAAAAGAATTCCCTGCTTTAAAAAGGGTCTAAACCTAAATATTTAAATAAATATTTTAAAGTTTATCCAAGTAGATACCCTGTGGCTAGTTAAAGCTTTAGGTTGAAGCGTTTTAGGAGAGTCTAATACCCTTGGACAAGTATTATTGAAAATGATAGCCTAGAATAAAAATATTCTAAATTCGAAACTACCAAATTTGTTAACATAATTGAAGTTCTGTTTGTTTTATGGCATATAAAGTTATAATTTAAATTTTATAAAATCTTTATAAAATAACTTTAAATTATAATTATGGTATTTATATACAAAGAATAATCGTAACAGCTTATTTTAAGATACAAAAAGTATAAAAGGTTTCGTAGTGATATTGGGGTAATCTGCATTGGTAAATAAAAAGAACCTACTGACAAGCAAATGCGAAAATTTGCGGAGGAGGATTACGCAAAAGACTACGACAATATCCAAAGGGAAAAGACGTGAGATTTTTAAACGTTTTGGACTAATAAAGGATTTTTAAGATGTTTGAATACTCCGTAAAAAAGAAAGCTGATGTAAGCAAAAAAAGCTATTAACTATGCGTGGATTAATGATGCTTTTACGCAAAAAATTAGTGCATTCTATTATTGCCGTCTACGTCGGAAATCTTTAAGAAAACTTTTTAAAGATAGATCTATAAAAAAAGTATCTTATAATACCCCTTTTTATACTCCGCACAAGATCATGAAAAATTTTTAACACGGCTATATCAAAAGGCTCTGTGGTGCTATTATAGAATCCAGAATGATGTTATATTATATCGTTTAAATTTTATACAAACAATTATGAAGGTAGAAGGTTTATTAAAACAAAAAAAGCTTTGTTTTGGGTCTTGTAAGAGAAAAAGAGTTATAGAAAGTTTTTTTCTTTTTTTCATTAAGAAAACATTACTATAAAGTTCTTTATTTTATTTTGTATCTTGAGATATGATTTAACTTGTTACGTAAAATTGTTTTAAGAATCTTTTACTTGCGTCTAAATTACTATCGTATCTCCTGACTATCTTTTGGTAAATTATAAAACATGATTGGTTTACGTATGCTAATCCACCAGTACATAAGGTTCGTTATCTTTTCATGGTACCTTAGCATATTTTATAGGAACAGCTCTTTATTTTTGATGTAATTTATTGATTAAATCTTAAATTTTATTTTGATATAACTTTTATCTCTAAACTATAAAAATGTTAGATTAACGCTTAAAAACTATCTTCTATAGGTATTATTAATAAAGATACAAATACAGGTACTTTATAAAATCTTTTATTTAGGAAAAATTTTTAATATCAAAGATAAACAAAATACATTTTTAACTATTAAAAAGGATAGGAAGATTCTATTCCAACAGCATTTACTAAGAGAATGGATATTTGTTAGAGATTCTTTTTCATGGCCTAACTATAACGCTAAGAGAATAAAGCGTTATAGACCTCAGTACTTCATTGACGTTCATAAATCAGAAGTATTTGTTGTGGTGAAAAGCCTGTCATGAATTTAAATCTAGAGTCATAAAAGACGTTTAATTTTTTTTAGTTATAATCGAGATTTCTTAAAAATATTTTTTTAAAGATAGTGAATTTCGTATACAAATATTTATACGGTAAAGGTCTTTTCTCTCGAGAAGATATTATAAGACTAAACCAGGTAAGGTCGTAAAACATGAGCTTAGTAATTTAGGTGTTGTTAAATTATATATTCGTCTTCTTGTGTATCCACCTTTGCAACCATTTAGGTATTGGACGAGTTAAAGCATCTAGATTGAATGCTTTTTACTTAATCATCCGACCAAAAACAATTTAAAAAAGATATTGTTTCTTAATGTATGATGATATCGGTCGAAACATCTTTACTAAGCTTTTTATTGATAAGAAAGTTCGTTTTACGTTTCTCATAATTTACGTGATAAAATATTAATATTTTGTTATAAGCTTATAGGTTATTTCAAAGTTTACCCACAAAGGTCAACGAACAAAGCCAATGCAGGAACCCAGCACGTTTAATCCTTATTTATCTTTAAAAATAATCTTTCCTTTTATCCTGTATTAGCTATGCGTACAAACGTAGAGAATTATTTAATAAGGGAGATTTGATGAGTTAAAAGCTTTAATAAGAGTTTGTTGAAAAGGAAAAAACAAAGAAAGATGACGTAAGCTAAAAGATAAAGAATCTATGCAAAAATTTATTAAATCAGAAAAATTAAAAAATAACAAATAATGTTAACTCCAAAGAAAAATACATATATTTATTAAAAAATAAAAGATTGATAAGTTTCAGAATTTATTAGATGCTATTCGTTAAAAACTGCTGATTTGCTAGCTATATGAAATTATTAAAGAAAAATGATAATTAATTATAACGGCTACGCCATTGATCAGCCTAACAAAATAAACGATTCGCATTATTCTATGTATTGAGGATTATCTACTAGCACAACGTTTTATGTAAATATAAATGTTAGCGTTGTAGCTCCATTATTAATGACTTATTTTCTTCGGGATTTGGTTGGAACGTGAAATTTTGATTTATTTGGTATTTTTTTTGAGACAATACCCGTAATAGTAATAAGATCTTCGTAGATATTAACAGATTATCACTTTAAAGGTATCCGTTAAGAAAAGATTTTACTTTAATGGTTATAATGAAAAAATTTATTCTCATTTAACTAAGACATTAAAGACAAATCAAATTTATTTTTTTAATGGCTTTATTATCTAAATCTATTTTTCTTAGAGGTAAACCTATTTATTTTACGCCTACGATGCTTATAAAGATACTTTAAAGAAAGTTATAAAACTTCAATTTTAAAGTAAAAAAACAGATAAACAAAGTATACGTAATGTGTCTCTACGCGTAAAGCTAGAAAAGCAAACGTAATTGTTAAAAAGATCTTATTTCTATGGTTTATATTAAAGAAACAAAAAAGTTTTGTAAACGTATTTAGGATTGCAAGTCGATAACCATTTAATTACTAAAGGAACGTGATGCTTATAACTTATTTATTGACAAAGTTAAAAAACGCAGAAAACGACGTTTAAGTCTAAAAAACCTTTTCAGTTCGGTATGTTTATATAGCACATGTCGTAGAAATACTTTTATAACTATTACAAAAAATTTATAGATGGTACAAATAGATGATGTTTAAAGCATCGTTGGTCTTACGGGTTATGTAGGTCCAAACGTTCAACACATATGGTAAAGAACGTGTGCTAAGTTTGCCAGCTCTTTTTAAAGAAACAGAAATATACAAGGTTGATCTTATCTTTACCAAAGGAATAGGGCGTTGGTTTTCCTTTACATTCGTGGGTTATTTAGTTTTCCTATAGAACTTAGGATATTTATATAGCTAAGCGAAGAGGCCATGGTTTAGCTGACGTAAAAAAATCAGAAGAACTTAATGATTACACAACAAAAAATTAAAAATCCTTTTACTGTTTCTTTAGTAGATAATTCAGATAATAACGATTTGAATTCTCACTTTAATATTTAAGTTCAGAGACTATACTTAATTTCAAAAAAACTCTGAATATTATTTATGGAGTCTTTAGATTTTTTATATACTAACGATACCTTAAAAGAAATAAAACTATTAAATTAAGTGTCGTGTTACTGTTTTACTGAAGACTTGGTTGCCCGAGATTATAAGGTTACTTTATATAATATGTTAAAAACTTTTTATATTAAATACTGGTTATTAACATATTCTCGTAATTAACTGATATAAACCTTTAGTTGTTCTTCTATAGCAAACTCAAACATATAGATATTTTTTATACATATCTAATATGTTATATCATATGGCACAAGATTTGTATATAGGAATGTAAATATAAAATCAGACTTAAAAGATAAAAGTTTAAAATACCAGTTTAATCAAACAAGTAAGAACTTAAACAAACTTTTATTTTTCTCTTTATTCAAAAAGTCTCTAAGATTTCCTTTCAAGTGCATTATTAATAATTACAAATTTTTTAAAAATTATAAATTTACTGTATGGAATTTGGTATCAAGTTACTAATTTACAACATTATTCTAATATTCTAAATCTTTTTTTAAAAGGTTTATTATGCGCAAAAGAAAAGTTCTGTATACTACGATTAACTTCTTATAAAAAGCATTTAGGATAATTCGTAGAGTAAACGTAAAATCTTCCGTCGATCTGCAAAGTTCACTGCTCGAAAGAAAAAAATCCTATTTTACAAACACAAAATCTTTCGTAAAAAATTTCGCATATTAAAGGTTCTCAGACGACTTTTACAAAAACTGAGAGTATCAAAGGCAAAATATTGAAGCTTTTTCATGCTCAAATATAATTATATTTTGATATGATAAAAACTGTTTTTTGATAAAGCTAATTAACATAAAACCAATTTGAATAAAGTTCCTACAAAAGGTCAAGGTGTTATTTTTGTAAAACATGGGTCTTAAAAGCTTATTTTGAATAAGAGTATCCATGATTATTTAAAATATAAAGTTTATCGATATAAAAGTATTCTATTTATTTTTAGGAATTAAAGTTGACGTATATTATCTTTAAATAAGATTTAATAGTTAATTGTACAATTACTATGGTCTTGTATTGAAATGTATACACGAAAGAAAAAGAAATTAGGAAAGAGTTTTCGATGGATACATAGATTTCTTATTAAAGGCTGTAAACAGAAATTAACTGAGGAAACGTTGACGTTAAGATGCCTTTTTGGTAACAAAAAAGAATTATATTCTTTGTAATACATAGTGAATTGACATCTTAGTAACTATGGAGAATTAATTAACCAAGATTTTGTTAGTAGTGGTGAGCGAACGCAAAAAATTACTTTTTTACTGCTTTAAAATACGGTATAACGTTATTCAAAAAGTAAAAATCTTGTAAAAAGCATAAAAAAAGAGAAGGGAAGACAGAAGACTTAGATCTGTGTAAATATCGGAGTCCCACTTCGAAAAAAAACAGGTAAGAAAATCAATAGTGAAATAGTACGTGAGGGAAATGTGAAAAGAACTCGGTTTCAAAAAGAGAGTGAAAAGATTTTAAAATGAAAATTTACAAGCATTTGAAGTTTATTATAAGAATGAACAACAAAGTACTTTTGTATCATGGGTCAACGAGATAAAGAATAAAGCAAGCTTAATAATTATAGGCGTAGGAAAGCAAATTTTAAACTAGTAGAAGTTTTATTTTTTAGACCCGAAACTTGTGATCTAGTCGTGAGAGGTTGAAGATATGTAATAACTATTGAAGGACGAACTCGTTTCTGTTGCAAAGAATGGGATGACTTGCGATTAGGAGTGAGGCTAATCAAACTGGGATATAGCTGGTTTTCCGCGAAACGTATTTAGGTACGGTGATAGTAATATTTTTTTGGTGTAAAGCAGGAAGGAGGAAAAGAAAGTTCTTAATCGGATAACTATTCAAACTTTGAAAACAAAAAAAGAAAAAAGCTATTAAACAGACTTGGGTGCTAAGGTCCTTGGTTAGAGAAAAAGAGTTCAGATCGTAAGCTAAGGGCCATAAGGAAAAAGAAGTTAAAGAAGTAAAAATATATTGACAAACAGGATGTAGGCTAGAAGCAGCCATCTTTTGAAGAAAGCGTTAATGCTCACTGTTTGAATATTTAAACTTTTAAAATAATGGAATTTTTTTTTCTTCTAAGCTACGGAATTGTAATATTGATAGCGGAATCTTAGTTAATTTGGTTAAAAACGTTATTTTTTAATATAATATCTAAGTGAAGAATGTTGATATAGTAGTTTAATAACTTTAAGGTTATACCTAAGTTTAAAGGTTTCTTACTATCTATAAGAAGGTAAGGGTTAAGCGTTCTCTATTAATCAGCGATAGCAAGTTAAAAGGAGGCATTATTTTAATATTATTATTTTTTTTAATAGCGACAATAAATATTTAACTATATAAATCACAACATTTGATCTTAAGTTTACAATTTATTCCAGAAAAATTTTTGAAGATAAACGTACTAAAACGACACAGGTAAACTGGTAAAATACTAAGGTGATGGAATAACCATATTTAAGGAACGGCAAATTTGATCTGTAACTTCGGGAGAAAGATACCATATCCTTTTTTTCTTCATGAAAAAAATTTTAGGAGCCTAAAGATTTTTTTATGAGAATTGACTCATAACACGTTTGGCAACAAATTTGTAAAATATTTATTTTAAAATCTTTATGGATGGTGGCACTGAATAGAGGGTAGCGACTGTTTACTAAAAACACAGGACTGCTAAGTCGAAAGATGATGTATAGGTCTGAGACCTGCCCGGTGCTGGTAAGGGAAAAAGAAAGGTTTTTTTGATTATATTTTAAAAGCTTTCCTTCTTATAAACCCCAGTAAAGGCGGCTGTAATCTTGACGGTCCTAAGGTAGCGAAATTCCCTGTCGGGTAAGTTCCGACGTGCACGAATGGTAACGACTTCCCTACTGTTCTAATATGGATCCAATGAATTGAATTTTCCGTGAAGATGCGGAATACGAGTAGCTAGACGGAGACCCTGTGAACCTTTACTATAATCTTTTATTGTTTATTCTTGGGAAAGTATGTAGTGTATAGAGTAAGCTTAGAAATCCTTTTCCGCTAGGGAATGAGTAGGCAATAGTGAAATACTCTTTATTTTTATGGTTTAAACTACTTTGGAAAGTGAAAGAGGGTTAGTTTGACTGGGGCGGTAGCCTCCTAAATGTAACGGAGTGCGCACAAAGACAAATTACTTTTAGATTTATTAAGAGATAGTGTAAGGGCTTATATTTGTTTGACTGATAGAACGACAGTTCTTCCAGGGATGCTAAATTTTTGTTTTATATAAATTGTTATTAAATGTAACATTAGCATGGTCCTAATGATCCGATATTGGTTTGTGGAAATGATATGCCAACGAATAAAAGGTACTCGGGGATAACAGGCTGATGATTCTCGAGAATACTATCGACGGAATCGTTTGGCACCTCGATGTGGCTCATCACATCTGGAGCTGTAGTAGGTTCCAGGGTTCGGTTGTTCACCGATTAAGAGTGGTACGTGAGTGGGTTTAGAACGTCGCGAGACAGTTGGTCCCTATTACTATTCGGTAAGAATTAAGAAGATGTTTAGCTAGTACGAGAGGACTGGATAGACAGTATCAATAGTTTTCAGGCTGTATTTTTGCATGCCTGTTCGCACATACTAATGTTTTAATTACTGAATGCATATAAGTAAGAAAAATTCTTCTTGGATTCTATATATCGTTTTTTACTTTGACGTTAATAGGATAATGAGTTGTAACTGGTAACATTAGTTTATTTCTATGTATTTAGGGTAAACTTTGCCTTCGAGCATAAACGTTCTATTATTACTAAGAGATTTTCTGATTTCTTTTAAAAATTTTCTATTCATTAAAAGAGTTTATATATACGCCTCAACCAGTTGTACTGTATAAAAACTTGTCAATAACTCGAAAGGGAAAAGGACATCTTTTAATGTAATTACTAATAACTTTAAAAAGGAAGATTTAATTAAGTGTTTTAGTAGATAATTACTTATTAATAATGTTTTTATGTAGTGGTAAAATCAAGTTTAATAGTTAATTATTATATTTTATAGTCCTAGTTAATATAATCAAAAAAGTAATTTAAGCTTTTTGCTTATAATTTAGCTTCAGGCTGTTTTGATTAAAAAATAAATTATTGATAAGGTAGTGGTAAATAAGAAAATGAGTTTGATCCTGGCTCGAGAGAATGCTAGTAACTTACTTGATACATGTAGTCGAACGCTTTATAAAGAGTGGCGTACGAACAACAAGCGCAAAGGTATAACTACATACTTAGTCGAGGCACATCCTTGATATAGTAAAGATTTAATGCTGAATGTTCAGCTTTGTAAGATTAGGTAGTTGGTGAGTTAAAAGCCCACAAGCCGATGATCTTTAGCTGCTTGAGAGGATGTACAGCTGTGTGGAAATGCAATAAGGTCCGGACTCTCTTGAGAGGCTGCAGTAGGGAATGTGAACAATGTGCTAACGCTTGATCTATAATGTTGCGTGGGGGATGCAGAAAACCGGTCTGTATAAATGTAATTTAATCTACGGATAATATTTAAGCAACTCGAGTGCACCATAATGCGAGGCTAGCTGTCTTAAACCCCTATTTGTTGGGATTATAATTGACTGTACTTAGTTAAGTGTAAACTCTTAATGATTGGATTAACGAGGAATTTTATTGTTATTTTTACACTGATACTCGAATGCTTTAGGATTTTCCTAGAGTGTTTAAAAGGTTTTAAAAGCCCCGGCTAACTTCGTGCCAGCAGCCGCGGTAAAACGGGGGGGGCTTAGTGTCATTCGTGATGACTGGGCGTAGGGTATGTAGGCGGTAAATTTAAAGTAAAGTAAAAAACTGAAGATGACCTTCTTTATTCTTTACTCACTGATTTACTGAGTTCTAGAGGCGAGGTTTGAATTCCTTAAGTAAGAGTAAAATTGTTGATATTGGAAGACATTCAAAGGCGAAAGCGATAATCGACCTAGATCTGACGCTAAGTACTAAAGCATGGGTATGAAAAGGATTAGAGACCTTGTAGTCCATGCCTTAAACAATGGGTGTTCAACGTCTTAAAACAATCTTAGGCTTATTGAATAAATAAATCAAGACGGAGTTTTAGGGGGTTTAAAGCTAACGCGTGAAACACCGCCTGGGGAATGTAGCCGCAAGGTTAAACTCAAAGGAATTGACGGAGGCTTGTACAAGGGGTGGAGATGTGGTTTAATTCGAATAACGCGCAAAACCTTACCAATTTTTGTATCTGGTAATTCTCAAACAATTGAGATTTTTTAAAGTTATTTTAAGATAATATTAAAATTTGAGCGGTATTTTTAATCATTAAATGAAGGTGTTTCCTAGGCTTTTTAGCAGGATCTAAAATCTTCAGGCAACGGCTACCAAGGACAAGAGCTGCATGGCTGTCGTCAGAGCTCGTGCTGTGAAGTGTGCGGTTAGTTCCACAAAGAGCGTAACCCTCATAAATAGTTGCTACTTA
>Ga0209221_1000476_pt1 | contig 15976 bp, 13 predicted proteins | sample BlaSpr_A8_Ref_O2_FD_187989 | JGI IMG/M metagenome (GOLD analysis project Ga0209221, IMG submission 187989) | Forest soil microbial communities from Thunder Bay, Ontario, Canada - Black Spruce, Ontario site 2_A8_Ref_O2 (SPAdes) (version 2) | ecosystem: Environmental > Terrestrial > Soil > Boreal...
CGATCTGTTCCGGCTTGTATTTCTTCATCGGCATACCAGCTTCCCTCCAGAGTGAATTCTCTCTCACTCCCGCTGGTACAAAAAACCCCGGTCAGGTCACCCTTGCCCAGGTCGGTCGGCTTGACGTCCTGCGCGGGGCACAGCGTGGCGACCGCAAACAAAACTGCCACCACTGCGATTAACCGAGTAATCGATTTCATTGGTGTTTCCTCCAGAGTCGGATCAGATCCGCAGCATGCATGGTTGTCCCTCATGCATCAGGAAGGTATGAGGACTTCGTAAGGTTTTTACAAGGATCGTCGCGCCCAGGAGGCACTGACTAAGGCCGAACCGATAACTGTCGAGAACGGGGATGGCCTGTATCGCTAACGGGGGCGTTCCGAACACACATCGCACGTCCCCAGAATCCGCTGCTTGTTCACTCACTTGTTACGGGGTTTTTGGCATCGGGGCATCCAGAAAATCATCAACCGTCTGTCCAGCCTCTGGCCATGATACCGATCATTCTTTTCCCCGTGGCGCCCTCATCGCGAGAGACCCTTTCGCCGTCGCCGCTCGCTTTCTCTGACCAATTCGGCGATATCCGCCGCCGGACGTATCTCGATGGTTCCACAATTCAACTTCACGCCCGGAGATTGGGAAATGAGCTGAATTGCGTGATTCAGATCGCGCGCTTCCAGCACCTGAATTCCACCCAATTGCTCCTTCGTTTCCGCGTACGGGCCGTCTGTCACTGCAACTTTTCCGTCCTTCCAAACCACGGTCACTGCCGTGTCGGGGGGCTGAAGAGGTTCCTCAGCGACAAGATGCCCCTGCTTCCGAAGTTCGTCGTTGTAGCTAAAACACTCATCCAGCACGGTGTTGCGCTCGCTCTCAGACATGTTTTCGAACTTGCCGGGCTCGAGATAGCCCAAACAGATGTATTTCATCAATTCCTCCGTCAGAGACCGTGTCACATTTCGCGGGCTAGCCGGTGGCAAATGCTCGCCGCAGGGCAACTATCCACGACTCGGTGAATCGCTTCGAAACTGCGGCGTCGGGGACTAGCACATCGAAGCCGTGATACGCGCCCGGAATTACATGGAGTTCCGTCGGAACTCCGGCAATGATCAGGCGGCGGGCGTATTCGACATCTTCCTCCACAAACAAATCGATAGCGCCGACGCCGATGAATGCGGGAGGAAGTCCGGTGAGATTTTCGACGCGGGCAGGAACCGCGCCTGCCGGAACCGTAGGCGAGCCGGCTGGGACGCCGAGGAAGGAAGTCCAGGCGAAACGATTCGACTCTGCGTTCCAAACGAACTGTCCGATATACGGCGGGACTTGGCGAGTGCTGCCGGTTCGATCGTCGAGCGCTGGATAAATCAGCAACTGAAATAGGATGGGAATTTCGCGGCGATCGCGCGCGGCAATGGCGAGTTCAGCAGAATGGCCGCCACCGGCGCTTTCTCCGCCGATGGCGATGCGTTTGCGATCCACGCCGAGCTCGTCAGAATTTTTGTAGAGCCAGCGCAGCGCGGTGTAATTATCTTCGAGCGATCCCGGGAAATGAGTTTCCGGGGCGAGGCGATAGTCGACCGAGACGACCAGGCATCCGCAATTCTGTGCCACTGTTTGCAGAAACGGATTGAATTGTCCGGCGAAGCCGGAGACATACCCGCCGCCATGAATGTGCAGAAGCGCAGGACGCCCTTTCGTGCCCGGAGCCGGATCGACAATCACCAGACGTAAGTCCGGCGCGCCCGATGGACCGGGTATGTGCCGTTCAAATGGCTGCGGCGCCGGCGAAGGCAGCGGAGCTACCCCGGGCCATTTGCGTCCGGCAGCGAGTGTTTCGCTGCTGAAGCTCTCAGTGGGGAATGGGAATTGCTTGATGGTGGCAAGCAACTCCGGATCGACCATGACATAGGGATCCGCCCCGGCTGCAGGGGCAGGCGCTGGAGCAGCCGCCCGGTGGGCAACGGCGGAGCGCAGCAATTCAGGCGCAACGCCGATCCCAATTCCCGCACTCAAACCGCCGCGAACAAAAGCACGCCTCGTGAGCTCACTCATCGTTGACTCTCGTTTCTGAAATTGGAGTCTATTGCCATAACATTCTTGCCGGGCTCGAGGTGGCCCAAACAGATATATTTCATCAATTCCTCCTTGTTTCGTGTGAGTCGAGGAGCCGTAGCTCGTCGTTCCGTTATCAGATAGTCGTTTGCTTACATACTTCCGGTTGGGACTGCGCCGGCGCGTTCATAATTAATGATGATTACGCCCTTCGGCGTGACTGTGCTTTCCGTCACCTTGAATGCCGCCGGGATCGTGCCATCGCCAAACAATTTTTTCCCAGCGCCCAACGTAACCGGAAATATCTTCAGCCATAAGGCATCGACCAAATCGCGCTTCAGCAGTGTCTGAACCAGATTCCCGCTGCCCCAGACGTGCAGGTTTGGGCCGTCCTGCTTCTTGATTTCAGCGATTTTTTTCGCGATATCGCCGCTCAGAAACACGAACGGCTTCCATTCGGAAGAAGTGATGGTATTCGAGGCCACGTACTTTGTCGCAGTCTGGACCTCCGGCCAAATGTCGGCATGTTGCGGCCAGAATGCTGCGAACATTTCAAATGTCTTCCGCCCGAGCAAGACGTCAGCCGGCACCTTCATCTGCTTCATCATGGCCGCGCCTTCTGCGGCGTCGCCATGCGGCGTGGTCCAGCCGCCATACTCGAAGCCGCCGCTGGTGTCTTCCTTGGGTCCGCCGGGAGCTTGAATGACTCCATCAAGGGAGACAAATTCAAGTACGTTGATTTTTCTCATGACCGAGCTCCTTAGAGTCCTATCTGCCTTTATTTAATTTACGCGTGTCGCCGGTTTTCGATTATCGAGGTAATGCCACTTGAACCCGGGGATGCTGGCCTGGATCGTGGCACCCGCCCATCGCCGAGAACGCGAAGGACCGGACACCCCACTGTGTTGCTGACGCCAGCGAGATCAAAAACCTGGGTCACCCGCCTTCCGTTGGGTGCTCAGTCCTGACCGAGCGTGGGGACCTGCGGGTTGTCGTCCTGGATTCGCCCGTGGAACTCGCGCACCTCGACCGGCGCCCGACAGGCGACGACAGCCTTGCGTCCCCACGCCAGTGCCTCATCCATGTCCGCGCACTTCAGCAGCCAAAAACCGCCTATGTGCTCTTTGGTCTCCAGGTACGGCCCGTCGGTGACGCGCACCTTGCCATCAGGCTGCGCCCGCAGGGACTTCGCGCTGCTTGCCGCGGAGAGCCCGCCGGCGAAAATCCTGGCACCGGCAGCTGTCATCTCTTCGTTGAGCACGTCGATATCGCGCTCCATCGCTTCACCCTCGAGGGACCCGTCGTATCCGTCGGGGTGGTGAATCGCAACCAAAAAATGCGGCATGATATCTCCTCGTTCTATAACGAACGGTCTTAAGGCCGGGCGTTTGCGCTGCCTTCACCACATAGACGAACGGCCGGGCCGGAATTCGACAAAGCGTGGAGAGTTTTTTTATTGCTTCATCTCATCGGCGACGCCGTCGCCGAACTTCTTTTGGATCTCCTTTTGGGTCTCGGGATCGAAGTCGGTTAAGTCAAACAGGCGGCGGACTTCGACCATTTCGTTATCCCGGCCGGGGATGCGCGAAGCCCATTCGAGCGCCTCTTCGCGCGACTTCACCTGGATAATCCAGAAGCCGCCGACCACTTCCTTCGTTTCCGGAAACGGTCCGTCGGTCACTTTCGACTTTCCGCCTTTGAAGGTGACGCGTGCGCTCATCGTCGCGGGCGGGGTCAGCCCATCGAGCGCGAGCAGCACGCCGGCTTTCCCTAGTTCCTCGTTGTATGCTCCCATTTTCTCCATGTCTTTCATATTAGGTACAAAGCCGGCTTTTGCGGTTTCGTATTCTTTCGGAAACATAATCATCATGAAACGCATTGTGTTCTCCTTGAGTGTTGTGCGGACACCGTATCAGGTCTGCTGCTTTTATATAAGAGTTTGGGCCGCGCTGCGCCTGGAAAGTGCGAGACGCCGGGTGCGCACTGCGGCTCCACTCACTAGTCGAACGGGGTGCTGGGGAATCGACACGCGATTTGCAGATTTCTCGCGTAGCGTATCACCCCGGAAACACGATCTGGCGGACCGGTTACCCGCCTTCACCATATAATCGAACGGTCGGACCGCAATTCGACAACTTGTCCAAGAAATTTTGCTTCTTCCGCGCTTTATAGATGTGAAGAGCTAAGGTTTCCTTCGGATCCACTACAAGGTTCGGAGGATCATTATGGAGAAGATGGCGGCGACGGTAAGCCAACCCCGAAACTCGTTCATGCGCTGGATTCTAACGCTGTGACCCAATCTTCCGGGCCAATCGGACGCTGGATTTCAGAACTGTGCTTTGCGCCTGACCATCTCAATATCCGGTAGTCGGCCAGTTTCCGATCACGCGACTTACGAGGAGTTGACGACGCACAGCTTTCGAATGTGTCGAGTGGCCATACGGAAGCGCGATGGAAGAAAGAACCCGGTGGGGTAAAGTATGGGGCAGGCGACGGATCGTTCGACGTAAGTTGTGCGCGTGAATTTCAAGGGATAGGGAGAACGTGCCAAAACTTACCGGATGGATGCTGTGGGGAATTGTGGCGGGGCTGATCGGGGCGCAGATGGTCCTGACGCTGATGATAGTTCACCGCGAATCGCTCACGTTCGACGAAGGCAACCACATGTTTGCCGGTTACATGATGTGGCACACCAAAGACTACGGACTGAACCCGGAACACCCGCCGTTCGTAAAGCTGCTGGCGACGGCGCCGCTGCTGGGACGAGCTCTGTGGGTGCCAGAACTGAAAGGCCGCGACTTCAAAACCGAGGCATATCTGGGCGGGCGGGACTGGCTTGCGCGGAACGACGGCGATCGGAACCAATTGGTTTTCGAGATGCGGGTGGCGGCCGGCCTCCTGGCCGTGGCGCTTTCGCTGGTGGTTTTCCTGGTGGCGCGGGATTCGTTCGGAAACTGGGCGGCGATTTTCGCGCTGACGCTCGCCGCGTTCGATCCGAACGTTCTGGCGCATTCGGCGCTGGTGACGACGGACATCGGCGTCTCGCTGTTTTTTCTTTCGAGTACGTGGTGTTTCTATCGCTACGTGAACCACCCGACGGCGAAGCGGTTGGTGGTGGCCGGCGTGGTGGCGGGCCTCCTACTGGCGACGAAGCATTCCGGAGTGATGCTCGCGCCGATCCTCGTGCTGCTGATCGCGCGCGAGATCGCCGCGGCGGAGCAGGGAACGCGAGCGCGGGAGGCGCTGCGCCTCGCGGGAGCGTTCTGCGGGATTTTTCTGATCGCCCTGCTGGTGCTGTGGAGCTTCTACGGTTTTCGATACGCGGCGCGGCCCGCGGGACTGGCGATGAGCACGACGCTGGGAGATTATGTGGCGCCGCTCGGGCCGCGCGTTTCCTGGCTCATCAATCTTGTGGGCCGGCTGCACCTGCTGCCGGAGTCTTACCTGATCGGTCTGGTGGACGTAGGGCGGATGGCGCTGTTCTATCCGGTATTCATATTTGGGCGGAACATCGCACACGGCGTGTGGTGGTATTTCCCGTCGGTGATCGCGATCAAGACGACGCTCGGACTGTTGGTCTTGGCAGGCCTGGCGATCTATGCGGCGGCGACCCGGAAACTGAAATGGGGACGCGAAGTGGATTTTCTGCTAATTCCGGCGCTGTTCTATCTGGCCGTCGCGATGGTATCGGGGATGAACATCGGGGCGCGGCACCTGTTGCCGTTTTACGCGTATTTGTTCGTGCTGGCCGGCGGCGGAGCTGCGGCGCTCGGGGCATCGAGCCGCAAGTGGTTCGCCGTGTGCTGCCTGGTGCTGGCGGCGCATGTGGCCTCGACGCTCACGGCGTTTCCCAATGCCATGGCCTACGCGAACGAAGCATGGGGCGGCCCGGCGAACGTGCATAAGCTGCTCAGCGACTCGAACTCGGATTGGGCGCAGCAACTCTTCCAGGTGAGAGCGTGGCAGCAACGGCATCCAGGAGAAGAGTGCTGGTTCGCTTATTTTGCTTATCCCGAGATTAACCCGGAGACCTACGGAATTAGTTGTCACCATTTGCCGACCGCGGACACGTCGGGGCTGGGAGGCTCGGACATCGTGCCCGCGGTGATTGTTGGCACCGTGATTGTGAGCGCGGGAGATCTGTCGGGATGCGAGTGGCCGGCGGCGTCGCTCAATCCGTACGATGCGTTTCGACGCGCTAAACCAGAAGAAACAATTGACCACGCGGTGATGATCTACCGCGGCCGGTTTGATTTGACGCAGGCGGCGGCGCTGAGCCGCGCGCAGAATGCAACCGAAGCCGTGGGGAAGGGCGACGCTGCGGGGGCGCTGGCGCTGGCCGACGAGGCGGTGGCGATCGATCCATCGTCGATATTGGGGCACGAGGCGCGGGGAGATGCGCTCGCGGCAATGGGGCGAAAAGAAGCGGCGAGGCAGGAGTGGGACGCGGCACTCAGCGAAGCGCGAAAGCTTGAACCGGGCGCGCAGCCGATGTTCGTGCCGGATCTCGAGAGCAAGCTCAATAAGTAGAGGTTTCCCGGCGCGGATTTTTCGAAAAGCTTAGGTGAGAATGCCGGGGGATGGAAATTCCAGCGCCAAAACCGAGGAAAAGCGGAAGGAGCACGAATGGGGGGCCGGCTTCTGACGAGTCTTCTTTATTTCAACTGGCGAATCCGCTCTTGCAGGAATTGCCGCTCGGGTTCCTGTTGGGTCAGCGCCAGAGCTTTCTCATAAGACGACCGAGCCTCAGCAGTCCTGCCGAGCCGTCGGCACATATCTGCACGGGCTGAATGCGCCAGGTAATAATTTGCCAATTCGCCCTGTTCTAGCACCGCATCTATATGCGTCAGACCGGCCTCTGGACCATCGCGCATCGCAATGGCCACGGCGCGATTGAGTTGTACCACTGGCGAAGGCTGGATTCGTACCAATTGATCGTACAGCGCGACAATCTGACGCCAGTCGGTCGCCGCGACCGATTCCGCTTCCGCATGCACAGCCGCGATCGCAGCCTGCAATGTGTAAGGGCCGAAGCGGCGCGACTTCAGCGCTTTCTCCAGCAATGCCACTCCCTCCATGATCTGCTCCCGGTTCCACAGCGAACGATCCTGGTGGTCCAGCAAAATCAGGTCTCCGGTGGACGATGTTCTCGCGGCGCGACGCGACTCGTGTAACAACATCAGGGAAAGCAGCCCAATCGCTTCCGGCTCTGGCTGAAGTTCGGTCAGCAAGCGGCCCAGTCGAATCGCCTCCCCGGTCAGCTCGGCCCGCGTTACTTCCGCTCCGGCCGCAGCAGAGTAACCCTCATTAAATACGAGATAGACGACCTGAAGCACCGCGTTCAGTCGCTCTGGCAATTCCTGCGGCGTCGGCACTTCGTACGGAATCCGTGTGTCTCGAATCTTTGCCTTGGCGCGCACAATGCGCTGCGCCAGCGTACGCGGAGTAGTGAGGAAGGCCTTGGCAATCTCCTCGGTTGTCAGCCCGCACACCTCACGCAAGGTGAGCGCAACGTGCGCTTCCGGCGCGAGAGATGGATGACAGCAGGTAAAAATCAGGCGCAGCCGATCGTCCTCAAGCCCATCATCCTCAAACCTGGCCTCTTCATTGGAGCTTTCCGCCGAACTCGATTGCGCTTCGAGATATCGCACCAGCTCGTCTTGCGACGCATCAAATCTTGCCCGGCGCCGCAGAGTATCAATGGCTTTGAATCGGGCCGTCGAAATCAACCATGGTCGCGGGTTGCCGGGGACACCACTCGTGGGCCACACGCTCAGCGCGGTCGCAAAGGCTTCGTGCATCGCCTCCTCGGCAAGATCAAAATCACCGAGCAAGCGGATCAGAGTTGCCAGGATTCGTCCCGAATCCACGCGATAAAGGGAATCGAGCAATTCGCGTGTCTGCTCGGTGGAAGGTTCGGACATGACGACGACCTTAGCAAACCACGTGCTCCCGAGTCACGCGCAACCCGGGAGTAATCCTCAAGTCCCGATGAACGCATTTGCCCGAAAAGTGCAATCAGCCAAAACCATTTCTGCGGCAACGCGACGATCCGGGACATGGTTGCGTTTTAGGCCGACGATAGGCCAAACGCGTGTCCCCATAAACATAGCTCCATCCGCTGTTTTGTAACTTAGCTGGCCCCACGAACTCCTGGAGAGACGGGATTGCCGGTAACGTCAGTTTTGTACCGCGTGTGTGGTTTCCTTCTCCGGCCACAGGACGCTGAAGAGCAGCGCCGCCACGATTCCTATCGACACTTCCGCGAATCGATAAAACGCGATCCGCCAAGCTGGAGCCTCGAGTGGTCTCAACAGGACAATCGCCACAGTTACGCCGCCGAATCGATATGCGGGTCGGTCTGAACCCGCTATGGCACACAGACAGCCCAGGAGAAACACACTTGCGCCAAATACCAGCACCCCTTCTCCAAGGAAGCTCGCCGCAATTGCTCCAACCACCGCTCCGAGCGCGGCTCCAACGAACCGCTGCAAGGAAACCGGAAGAGCCGCTCCCAGCGACGATTGCGTAATCACGATCGTGGTGATCGGAGCCCAGTATGCGTCTGGCAGCCGGAATAGTCGCGCCATGAATAAGGAGATTACCGCCACGCAGGCCGTTCGCACCGAATGGATCAAAACCGGCCAGACGTCCGTCTTCCTAATTTGTATCGGCCATCGATTAGCCAGACCCACCGAAACCCTTTTTGCCGCGCCGGGCCGCAGCTCCCGGCCGCTTGCTCTGGACGGTAGTATGCCTGATCGAAGGATTTACCACAGAAGTGAAATCGCGGCAAACACATCTCCGGAACGCGACTTGCCAGGACTCATCGGTGCCTCATGCAGTAGAATCGCGGTGGCTGGGCGCAGGGGTCAACGGCGTCTGGGCAGCGGGGTCAACAGTGAGTCTGCAACTATCGCTCGCCGCCGTTCTCTTGTTCTCCCCATCGCCGCAAATTCGCCGAGCACTGAAACACAACGCCGCCTTCATTCGCCAGCCGGAGAATCCAAATGACAGATCGCGAAAAAGTTAAGCTTCGCGGCCCGGTCAGGAATTGCGTTTACGAAAGCACCATGCCCGACGGCAAAAAATTCTTAACGACGATGGAATACACCCTGGACGGAAAGCTTCTTACGACTCGCAGCGTCCAATCGGAGGGCTCAGAGTGGGTCACCTCGCAGACTTACGACGCCGAAGGCCGCTTGGTCAAAACCGTCTCTGGCAATCTGGGCGAGCCCAGCACTGAATCGGTCTGTGCCTACGATGAAGCCGGAAGGCTCCTATCCATCACGAATAGCCCTGAAAAGCGCAATCGGACTGACTTTCGCTACGACGAGCAGGGCCGCAAGACCACGATCCAAACCTTCGACCCGAAAACCCTCCAAAGCATACAAAATTCCGCGTTCAGCGGATCTCCTTGGGACGCTGCTCAGGCGGGCTTTGGTGTCCCCGCTGGCGGCAACGTTACTAAAATCTATGGGGAGAACGACCAGCCAACCGAGGCACAAGTCCGCGATGCCGAAGGACGCACTGTCAGCCGGTTGGTCCGCACCTACGACGCGAATGGCCGAATTATGGAAGAAAACCAAATCCAAGAAAATCCCGCGCTGCTGATGGTTGACAAGTTTTCCGCCGAACAACGGGTAGAACTCGATGACAAACAGCTTGAGGCGATGAATCAGGCAATGAAGTCGATGCTGAGCGGAAGAAATGGCACGGGGAAAACGTACACCTACGATCCCCAAGGACGTGTACAGGAAGTGCGGGACCGCAGCTTTGCCCGCGATACAGTTACGAAAACCAGCTACAACGAACACGGGGATAAAAGTGAAGAACGGATGACCCTCACCGACAACACGGCCTTTCCGGTCGGCGTCGTACACTCCATGGACGAAAACGGCACGCTTATTCCCAAGACAGTTTCCAACACACGGTCATTTCCGAAACTACCGAAACTGGAAATTATTGAGTATCGTTATGAGTACGACCGATACGGCAACTGGACCGAACAGACTGTGGTCCGTCGTTCTGAATCAAACGAACGTTCCACTGTGCGCCACCGCACGCTTGCGTACTACTGATTCCGTTTGGTCCTGCTGTGTTTCTGGGAGAGGTTAAGTCTTGGTAAACGCGCTTACCGTCCAAGTCCAGGAAATACGAAATTGCGGTGCCCAGTCTGCGTAACATGAGTTCTAGCCTCAAATCTTATTGTCGTTGGCGTGCGGAAAGCCACGTCAGCACGCCACCCCAGCAGCTCTGTGAAGCCAGAAACGCCACGCCGGGCGGGTGACGCAGCCTGTCTTGAGGCCGTGCCTCAGCGGGCGGAAAATTTCTTGGACGATTTGTCGAATTCCGGTCCGGCCGTTCGTCAATACAGTGAAGTCAGAGCAATAGTGAAGTTAGGGGGCATCTGAACCACGCGCCACGCGCCACGTGTCGCGGGAGTCCGCATCCGAGCCGGTGTCCGAATTTGAACATTAGCTGCCAAAAACGGCCATCCCCGAAAACGTCGCCCGCAGTAAATGATTTACAATGTGGGTCTTTCTATTGGCAAGCGTCGTGCTAATGAACGCCGAGGGGAGGAGAACCATGTCATTTGTCCGCGATCTGAGAGTTGCGTTCCACTCGCTGATGCGCAGCAAAGGCCTCGCGACTATTGTGATCCTCACGCTGGCGCTGGGCATTGGGGCCAACGCGGCCATCTTTACGCTGGTGCGGGGAGTGTTGCTCAAGCCGCTCGTCAACCGTGACGAGAACCGGCTGGTGTACATCCGCCAGAGCGCCCCGACCGGCGGACAGGACAACACCACGTTTTCCGTGCCCGAAATCAAGGATATCGAGGGCAGCGTCCACTCCCTGAGCGAGTTCGGCGATTTCTCGCAGATGGGCTTTACGATGGTCGGACTCGGTGAACCTCGCGTAGTTCAAGGTGGCGTCGTCAGCGGCAACTACTTCGAGGTGATGGGCCTGCGTCCTGTTCTCGGCCGTCTCGTCGGACCTCAAGACGACGGCGCCGATGCGGCCGGTGTCGTCGTGCTCACGTATCGCTTCTGGTCCACCGTTTACAAGCAAGATCCCAGTGTGATCGGCAAGACCGTTCGCCTCAGCAGCCTTGGCGATCGTTCCGCCACAGTCATCGGTGTCCTCGAACCCTCTGTGCCGTATCCCGCGGATACAGAGATTATCGCCAACCTAGTCACGAGCCCGCATCATCTTTCCGCCACGATGGTCACCGGCCGCATCCATCGCATGACCGAGCTCTTCGGCAAGCTTGCTCCCGGCGCCACTCTCGAACAGGCTCGCACCGAGTTGCGCACGGTGTACGCCTCCATGACGAAGGACCACCCCGATGCGTATCCCGATAACGGCGGCTACCGCATTGATGCCAGGATGCTCCGCGACCAGATTACTTCTGGCGCGCGCACCGTTCTCCTCGTGCTTCTCGCTGCCTCGGGCCTCGTCTTCATCATCGCGTGCTCGAACGTTGCGAACCTGATTCTCGCGCGGACCGTTCGCCGCGAGGGCGAGTTGGCCGTCCGCGCCGCGCTGGGCGCTAGCACCTGGGCGCTGCGGCGCATGTTGTTAGCCGAAAGCCTGCTGCTCTGCGGCGCGGGCGCAGCGATCGGGGTAATTATCGCGCAGCCATTGGTCACAATTTTGGCTCGGTACGCGTCGCGCTTCTCTGTTCGCGCGCTGGATTTGACGGTGGATTCCAGCCTGCTCTGGGTGGGAGTGGCGCTGGCAGTAGTGGCAGCGGTGATTTTGGCATTTGTGCCGCGCCTTCCGTCGGCCAACGCGTCGAATGGCATGAACCTCGCCAGCGGCAGCGTCCGCATCACCAGCAGCACCAGCCGCCGCCAGCGAGCCTTTGCAGTCACGCAAATTGCCGCGTCTTTTGTGCTGCTCGCGGGCGCATGCATGTTGATCACTACGCTGATCGCGTTGCAAAGGGTCCAGACCGGTGTTGATACGCGTCACGTCCTCGCGATCGACGTTCCGGCGCCTTCCAACGGAAGAACGCCTCAGCAAGTCATCGATTTTTACAAGGAAGCGATACGTCAAATCGATGCGCTACCCGGCGTCAGCGAGACGGCCGTCGGCATGATCGCTCCTTGGCGTGATGCCGACGACTTCGGTCCGGGTTTCCAATTCTCTGGTGATGGTCACGTCCATGGCAAAGACGATCCTCGCGCGCTGTGGCGTAGCATCTCTCCCGGCTTTTTCAGCGCGCTGGGCGTTCCCATTATTGCCGGGCGCGATTTCAACGCGCTCGATGACCAGACTCGAGAGCCCGTCGCGATCATCAGCGCCACTCTCGCCCAACAGATGTTTCCTGGCCAGGATCCGATCAATCGCCATGTTTACTGGACCGATCCGGTGCTCGAGTACGCCACAGGCAGTGCGGAAGAAAAGGCGCGTATCACTGCCCCGCACCGCATTATCGGCGTCGTCGCCGATGTGGACGACGATCATATCGTTCCGGTGCCCACCTCCACCATTTACAACTCCTATGCCGACGGCGGAATGTTCGGCGGCCACCTCTTCATTCACACGACCGGAAATCCTTATGCGCTGGTAACACCGGTAACGAAAATTATCCGGCAGATGGCCGCCGATGAGCCCGTGGAGCACGCCGCCACTCTGGAAGACATCCGTGCAAAAGTGCTTGCGCCAGACCGCTTGAACTCGCTGGTCTTCGGCGTGTTCGCAGCGGTCGCGTTGCTCATTGCCGTGGTTGGCGTCGCGGGCGTGCTGGCGTTTTCTGTGAGCGCACGCACGCGCGAATTCGGTATCCGGTTGGCGCTCGGGGCACAGCCGGAAAATCTCCTCAGACGTGTTGTGACGGAAGGTGTCGTGATGGCTGCCTTGGGCGTTGTGGCGGGCGCGGCATTCGGGCTCGTCGTCGCGCGCGTGGCAGGCAGTTATTTCGGCGACTTAAAAATGCCGGGCGCGTTGCCTGTGATCGTTTCTGCCTTTGTGCTGTTAGGCGCGGCGGTACTCGCTTCGACGATCCCAGCGGCACGCGCCGCCCGCGTTGACGTCATACAAGCGCTTCACTCGGAATAATTTTCCCGGCGCGCCCAAGTTTCCCAAACGCGAGAACGCAACCGTGACAAAACGTAAAAGCACTGGAGTAGATGAATACATAGCAAGATGTCCAAAAGAGGCGCAAAGCGATCTCGCGAAGCTCAGAGCGGCCATACGCGCGGCAGCGCCTGGTGCCACTGAACGCACCGATTATTTCCAAATGCCCGGATATTCGAATCCAGGAATTGATTTTTATGACGGGATGTTTGCCTGGTTCAGCTTCAAGAAACCACGCCTGCGCCTGCATGTGCCCCCTTCAGTGATACAAGAATATCGGAAGGAACTTGCAGGTTATCCTACGACGAAAGTCATCGTCAGCTTCCCAAAAGGTAAGCCGGTACCAACGACGTTGGTGATGAAACTGGTGAGAGCAAGTCTAAAGGCAATGAAGGATAAGTCTAAATCTAACTAGACTTCGCCATCAGCGTTCCCCTGCAAAAATCGGATCAAGGTCGTCCCGATTCGGCATGGGCATAGCGCGTATTGTTTGTATGCTTCCACCCATGATTATCATCCCACTGGATGCGGGTCCTACAAAAAGGGGGATTATGAAGCTCACAGGGAAGAAGGTTCTGATTATCGGCGGCAACAGTGGCCTTGGTCTAGCCACAGCTCGACTTTTCGTCACCGAGGGCGCGCAGGTCGCCATTACCGGCCGCGACCAGAAGACGCTCGATGAAGCGATCGCCGAACTTGGATCGAGCGCGCGCGGCTACCGCGCGGACGTCACCGTTGCGGAAGATCGCAAGCGGCTCTTCGCCGCCCTAGCCAAAGATTTCGGGAAGCTCGACATTGTCTTCGCCAATGCCGGCATCTCCGGCCGGACTCCTACGGGCTCGACCGACGAGGCCATTTTTGAGAACGTGATCCACATCAACCCTAGTTCCGCTTTCTTTACCGTGAATTCAGCGGTGCCTTTGCTGAACGAGCAGGCTCGTCCGATTCCTTCTATAGGGCCAGATATTGATGGATAAAAGCGATGGCCATGCTGCCTTCGCCCACTCCACTCGATACCCGTTTGATGGAGTTATGACGCACGTCACCGGCCGAGAACACACCCGGAAGGCTGGTCTCCAATGGAAATGGTTGGCGATCGAGTTTCCAGGTGGTGAGGTCGCGCCCGGTGCAGATATAGCCGCGCGGATCCCGCTCCAATTCGCCGGGTAGCCATGAGGTGCTGGCGTCGGCGCCGATCATCACAAACAAGGCATCAGCTTCATAGCTAAGTATCTTCTCCATTTCATCGGGCGCTCGAACACGAGCCTCAATTCGTTCCAGGCGATCTTCGCCGTCAGCCGAAACGACCTGGGTAAAGGGGAGCACCTGAACGTTGGCCTTCGATGCAATCTGATCAATCAGATATCGTGACATCGTGCTTTTCAGCCCTTCGCCCCGAACCAATACCTCTACTTCAGCCGCATAGCTCGACAAAAATATGGCAGCTTGTCCTGCAGAATTGCCGCCTCCCACGATGAAGACCCTCTTGCCGACGACATTGGTCGCCTCCTGACGGGCGGCTCCATAAAATACGCCGCGCCCCAGCAGGCGGTCTTCACCCGTGGCCTGCAGCCGACGCCAATCCACGCCTGTGGCTAATACCACGGCACGGGCTGATACCGACTGGCCTCCGTCAAACTCGCATACATAGCCTTCACTCGCGGGGATAAGCTTTTCAACCGACCGCGTCAGCGCCACTTCCGCGCCGAAACGAGTCGCCTGCTTGAATCCACGCCCGGTCAGGTCTTCCCCTGAAATCCCTTCAGGGAAGCCCAGATAATTTTCGATACGCGATGATGTACCAGCTTGCCCGCCTGCTGCACAGCGCTCGACAATCAGCACCCTTAGCCCTTCAGAACTCCCATAAACGCCCGCGGCCATACCGGCCGGTCCGGCCCCCACAATCACCACGTCATAACTGTCGTGATTGGGCCTTGTCTGCAGTTGCAAGGCCTCTGCAATTTCCCGTGTTGTTGGCGGCTTAGCGAAAATTTGTCCGTCAACACTTACGGCAGGGCAATCAGGGTCGTCGGAGAGTCCGGCAGGCACTCGCTCCGGGTAGCGATCTCGATCAATCCACTCATAAGGAATACGGTTCGCGGAAAGAAATGTGCGGATGTTATGGCAGTCCGCGTCCCTGTTGCGGCCGAAGATGAGCACCCGCGATGTTGCTAAAGATAGCGAACGTTGTTGGATCAGCAAAAGCCGTTCACCTAGCGTCTCCAGAATAATGGCGCGGGCCTTTTTTGAATCCCGAATCAAGCCATGAAACTGCTGCTTATCCAGGCGCGCGACGCGGCACGAGGTTTGGGCTCGCAATGAGCCGAAAAACGGAGTGCCCATCAGCAGCGGCACCTCACCGAAGAAATCGCCCTGCTTGAATTCTTGCCCCGCAAACTCGGTCTGCTTTCCGTGAACATCTAGAACGATCCGCAGACGGCCTTCCATCACCACATCGAACGAGGCGGGTGCTCCCTCTCGAAAGAGCCATTCTCCTGCTTTGAGTCGCACATCGGCGACCGTTCGCGTCAGTCGAGCGCATTCGGCTTCATCAAGGCAGGCAATGATTTTTGCTTGTCGCAACTCTTCGGCAGTGAACACGTTCCCGCTCCACAATCGCTAGAAGTGATCGTCACACCTATGTACCACAGAATGCTGTCGATGAAAGCCCAGCTTATCTGTCTTGGGCTCGAGCCGACTCGTGCAAACCGGGCCGCCTCGCCGATTCTGAGCCGCCAGTAACGCCTTCCATGAGAAGGCCGGTTGATGTCAAGGCACACTTTGACTTTCTTCTTTCTTAGAATCAGTTCCTACTCAGCCAAGCCGCCCCTGTCGCCAT
>Ga0209221_1000478_pt1 | contig 15934 bp, 6 predicted proteins | sample BlaSpr_A8_Ref_O2_FD_187989 | JGI IMG/M metagenome (GOLD analysis project Ga0209221, IMG submission 187989) | Forest soil microbial communities from Thunder Bay, Ontario, Canada - Black Spruce, Ontario site 2_A8_Ref_O2 (SPAdes) (version 2) | ecosystem: Environmental > Terrestrial > Soil > Boreal...
CGGGCGATTACAATATCCATTCGTCCATCGAAGCCGGATATCGAGCGAGCGAGATCAACGGCAATACAAACACTTACGATACGTTCGAGAACCTCGGTTCCGGCCTTCGTCTTTTCGACTACACCTTGGAGATGCGCTCGCTCGATCACAATGGACTCTTGTTCGACAACTTGAGTTTCAGCAACTTCGGATATGGCGGCGATCCGAACGATGTTACGCGCCTGCGCGTCGGAAAGAACAAATGGTACGACTTTCGGCTGCTCTTCCGCCGTGACAAGAACTTTTGGGATTACAACTTGTTCGCGAATCCCTTGAACCCGGCTTCCTTGAACCCACCGGGATCTTTGAGCACGGGCTGCTTCGTGGGCCCGCCTACGACGGTTTTCCCGCAGGGCGCTCCGGCATTCTGTTCGACTCCTGCAATAGCGCAAAACCATTCACTGAATTCGCTGGATCTTGTGCGCCGCATGCAGGATTACGATCTCACCCTGCTTCCGAATTCGGCGATTCAATTCCGGTTGGGCTATTCGCGGAATCGCAACGAAGGACCTAGCCTTTTTACCACCGACGGGGGAACCATTTCGGCATTCAATCAAACGAACAGCTATACGACGAATGCCTATCGCGCTGGAGTCGATATTCGAATCCTGCCGCGAACAACGTTTTCTTTCGACGAGTTCCTCAGTTACTTCAAGCAGGACAACGTGGTTACCGATAACCCTGTAGCCAATCCGCAGAATTTTGGATTTGTCCTCGCGAACCCCACGGCGTTGGGCACGCCGAACGGCACACCGGTAGATTTGGGAAACATTTGGAGCACGCAAACGCCATCCGAGGCACTGCCGTGCGCGACTCCGATCGTGGCGGGAACGACAAACACCGCAACCCCGACGTGCAACGGATTCTTGTCCTACAACCAGGTAGGGAATCCGCGAAATTTTATGCCCACGGAACGATTCCGGTTCCAATCGAACTATTTCAGGAATTTCGAAATGTCCGGCTCGGTCGGTTACAGCACCAGCAACAACCAGATCCCGAATTTCCTGGAGACCGTGGACGGATTCACTGCGCGCACCGGCGAGCGCGGTAGTACAACCAGTGGTCCGGCGAATGCAAAGCGCGTGTCGGTGAATGCGAATTGGTCGGGTGTGTACTCCATAACTGACAAGCTCCGCATCCTCGATGAGTTTCGCTATGACAACTGGCGGATTCCGGGAATGTGGGCCCTCGACGAAACCAATATATTTGGCACAGGTTATCCGGGTCTGGCGGGTTTGCAGCAGAGCGAAGCCGTCTTCAACGCGGCCAATTGTCCTCCAGGCTCCAACGCCGTGACTTGCCCGCAGCATTCTGGTCCGACTGCTACATCGGCCGGCTCGGCCGCGGATGTGATCACGGGCCTGGTTTCAACGTTTCTAGGCCAGAACTTGAAATCAAATACTTTGGAGCTTCAATACGATTTCAACAAGCGCGTGAGCGCTCATATCGGCTACCTCTACACGAATCGAACCATCGCACAGTTCGGCCAGGACGGTCCAAGCAACACGGACATGATCTATTTTCCAGGCGGGGCAGGCGCCACGGCAGCAACCGATTTCTTCGCCGCGCGGGGCAGTTGCAGCCTGTTGACAAACCCCTCTTTCACAGGCTGCACGCTGAATCCGGATGGGTCCGTGACGTTTGTCGCTCCTGCCGCGGCCAGCCCAACTCGCAGTCTAACAACCATCAATGAGAATGCGTTGTTGCTGGGAGCGGTGGTGCGTCCGATCGACGCTCTGCGCGTAACTGGCGACCTGGAGTTCGGTTACAACGACAATTCATACACGCGAATCGATCCACGGCAAGTGCAGTCGTACAAGATCCATGCGAATTACAAACCGCGGCCGTGGGCAATGCTCGATGGCGCGGTTGAGATTCATGAAAACCGAGACAACGTACTGACAGTGGACAATCTGGAGCACGATCGCTCGTACAGCTTCTCGGCGCTGCTGATGGCGAATCAACATTTATCCGTGGATTTCGGGTACAACTACTGGAGCGTCTTCACGCAGTCCGAGATCTGTTTTAACTATTCCACAACTTACACTTTTCCGAATCCCACGCCTCCTCCCGCTACCCTGACTGGAATTGCGAGCAGCTCTCCCCCCGGAGTCGCCACGACGGCTTGCCCCATTCCAAATGCGTCTGTCGGGGCACCACCGACCGCGAGTCCGCCTGGAACCGGCCTGGGGGCGCTTTCCACTTACAGCAGTACGGATCATTTCGCTCACGCAGCCGTGATGTGGAAACCCACGAAGCGGGTGACGGCAATGGTTGGTTATGGCGGCAGCTTTGTCCGGGGCAACACGATTTTTCTGAATCCACTGACGCCTTCCGGCACGCTTGATTTCAATTACCAAAGGCCGTACGCGTCGGTTGCGATCGATGTTTATCGCAATCTCAGCTACAAGATGGCTTGGAATTATTACGGGTTTACCCAAATGGGAAACACGAACCCATTTGGACTTGCGGCGATTCAGTCGGCGAATTTTAACGGCAGCAATGCTACGTTCTCGTTCCGGTACGCCTTCTGAAATGATTCCCTAGGAGGGATGAAATGCATTATCGAACGGTTCGGTTGGGGTCGGCAGTTCTTCTATTGGTCGCTGTCGTTTTAGCGGCTGCCGCTCCGGCCCATGCGCAGGATGGCGGCGCGCTATACAAAGCCAAGTGCTCCGTATGCCACTCGGACGATGGGAGCGGAAGCGGAGCAACAGGGAAGCAATTGGGCGCGAAGGACCTGCGGTCCGACGACGTACAGAAGCAAACGGATGCGCAATTAAACGATAGCATATCGAATGGTGTGGGAAAGAAAATGCCGGCATACAAGGGCAAGCTGCCCGACGACCAGATTAAGGGTCTCGTCGCGTATATCCGCGAACTGGCGAAGAAGAAGTAGCAAGAGCGGGCAACGTGACAACAAACACGAGGGACGCCAGGTAGACCAGAATCCCCAGACCGATCAAACTCGCCGCGACGGAGGCAGGAGTACGATCCATGGAAGCGATCTCGAACTACCCTAATCGGCAGGTTGAATAGCAAGCGCTCCGCACCGTCCTCTCGAAACGCTCAATGATGGATGAGGTGAAGAAGAATTACTGCTGCCAACCTCCGCCGAGAGCTCGGTAAAGCTGTACGAGACTCTGATATTCGTTACCGCGCGCCTGGGCTAGGGTGAGCTCGGCAGTGAAGAGCGAGCGCTGGCCGTCGAGCACTTCCAGATAGGTGGTGGTGCCACCTCGATAGCGCATGACGGAAAGGCGGACGGACTCCGCCAAATCCGCTACCACCTGCTGTTGCTGGACTCGAACCTCGCGGAGTTCCTGGTATCCGATCAGCGCATCCGACACATCTCCGAAGGCGCGCTGAATGGCTTGCTTGTAAGCAGTCAAAGCTTGTTCGTGTTGGGATTCGGCCAGGTGCAAACCGCCGGTGAGAGCGCCGCCGGTGAAAATCGGCTGGCTGACGCTTGCGCCGTAGGACCAGATTGCGGTCTGCGAGCCCATCAAACTCGAGAAAGAGCTGCTGCGACCAAATGCGCCGCCGCCGGAGCCGGTGAGTGAAATCTGCGGGAAAAACGCGGCTTTCGCGACGCCTATTTGGGCGTTTGCGGCGACGAGGAGTTGTTCGGCCTGGCGAATATCGGGTCGGCGAGCGAGCAGCGAGGACGGCAGGCCTGGCGGCACCTCCGGAGGAATGAACTGCTCCGGCAATTTTAGGCCGCGTTTCACGGGACCGGGATAATTGCCGAGCAGAATGTTGATCGCGTCTTCTTCCTGGCCAATCTGCCGCTCAAGATCCGGTAATTGCGCGTTCGCGGTGTCGAGCACTTGCTGGGCCTGAAGCACGTCGAGCTTCGTAGCTACGCCATGATCCAGGCGCAATGAAGTGAGCCGGACGGAGCCTTCCTGCGTCTCTACCGTGTCTTTGGTGATCTGAAGCTCGAGATCGAGCTGAAGTAGAGAGAAGTATGCGCTGGCCACGTCGCTTACGAGGGTCAACGTAACGGTGCGCTGGCCGTTCTCTGTCGCGAGCAGTTGGGCGCGGGCCGCTTCGGTGGCGCGCCGCAGTTGGCCGAAGAAGTCGAGCTGAAACGAGACGTCCGCAGCAAGCTCCAGCAAATTTGCTTTCAACGGAAAAAACTGTGATTTGCCACCGACGAAATTGCCCTCGCCTGACACTTGAGGAAAAAGACTCGAGCGCGTAATGGCGACTTGGGCGCGGGCGGCGTTGATGCGTTCGGTGGCGATCTGCAGGTCGTAATTCTGCTTCAGCGCGGTGCGAATCAGGTCTTGCAGTTGCGGATCCTGGAAGACTTGCCACCAGGGCAGATCCGCGAAGGAGGCTGCCTGAGCTTGCGCTTGCGGGTTATCGCCGAGCTCGCGATACGCGCTGGGAGTTTGCACGGCAGGCCTGTGATAGTTGGGACCGACCGCGCAGCCGCCGACCAGACTGAAAGTCAGAATCGAGGCCAAGCTTAGGGAAATGCACGGCCGCAGTATTTTCATGATTAGCTCCGGCACGTTGCGCGCGCTTATCAATCGGTGAGGCATGTCAGTCTCCCTCCGCCGGCGCAGGCGTGGTCTGAACTCCAGAGGGGGCCGGCTGCTTATCTCCACCGGACCATTTCTCAACGAGATAGAAGATCGCTGGGATCAGGAATATACCGATCAGACTTGCCGCCAGCATGCCTCCGATCACAGTGGTCCCCATGATTTGGCGGGACACGGCGCCGGCTCCCGTAGCAATCCAGAGAGGCACGCAGCCGAGGATGAAGGCAAAGGAAGTCATAAGAATCGGACGAAGGCGTAGCCGGGCTCCTTCGAGGGCGGCATCAACGAGGGGCTTCCCTTTTTCGAGTTGATCCTTGGCGAACTCGACGATCAAAATTGCATTCTTCGCCGATAGACCGATCAACATGACCAGTCCGATTTGCGAATACACGTCGGTCTCGATCTGGTCCATGTAGGGCGGATTGAACATTCCGACGACGATACGGCGCAGCCACAACACGAGGAACGCGCCAAACACCGCGACCGGAGTGCTAAGCAGCACGCTGAACGGCAGCGACCAACTTTCGTACAAGGCCGCGAGAATCAGGAAGACGAAAAGCAGCGACAATCCAAAAATCGCCCAAGAAGGCACGCCTTCCCGGGCCCTCTGCTCTTGATAAGAGATACCCAAGTAATCAAAGCCCATCTCACTCGGCATGGTCTGTTTGAACACTGCTTCGAGCGCCGCCGTGGCCTGCTCCGAGCTATAACCCGGAGCCGCTGAGCCGTTGATCTGCGCCGAGCGATACTCGTTGTAACGCATGGTAAATTCGGGACCGGAGCGCGGCGTGATTGTAGTCAGGGCAGAGAGCGGAACGTTATCACCTCTGTTATTCCGCACGTAGAACTGGCCCACATTTTCCATCCTGGCGCGATATATGTCCTCCGCTTCGATATAAACCTGCCATTGACGGCCGAAGCGGTTGAAGTAGTTGATAAACGCCCCACCCATAAAAGCCTGAATGGTGCGGTAAACGTCGGCTAGCGGCACGCCGAGTTTCAGCACCTTGTCGCGGTCCACGTCAATGTACTGTTGCGGAACGCTAGCCAGGAAGGTGGTGCTCACACTGGCAATTTCAGGGCGTTTGCGAATGGCTGCGAGGAATATGTCTAAATTCTTCGATAGAAATTCAACATCTTTGCCGGCGCGGTCCTCGAGAACGAAAGTGAACCCTCCGGAGGTGCCGACGCCAGGGATCGCAGGAGGCGAGAAACTGAACACGATTCCTTCCGGAAGCTTGCTCAGCTCGCGATTCAGATGAGCCTTGATCTCCTGAAATTGTTCGTCCCTCGCTTTTCTTTCTCCCCACGGTTTGAAAGTGACGAAGAAGAACGCGTTGTAACTGGTGCGCACAAAGCTCAGCAAACTGAAGCCGATAACGCTGGTCGTGTACTCGACGCCCGGTGTGTCAGCCACGATTTTTTCCACGGCTCTTGCCGCTTCATCGGTGCGTTGCAGGGACGCCGCGTTCGGAAGTTGCATATTGATGTAAGCGTAGCCCTGGTCTTCGTCAGGCAGGAAACTCGAGGGTATACGGCTGCCAAAGAAACCAGCCGCAGCCACTACGATGACCAGTATCAAGATCGCGACGAAGCTTTTACGTATCAGACCTCTGCAGACAAAAACGTAGCCATCGGTGGCGCGCCCGAACATGCGATTGAACCAATCGAAGAATCTCCGGAGAAGGCCCGAACTCGGTTCCTTCTTCCGGAGGAGAAGGGCGGAGAGCGCCGGGCTGAGAGTGAGCGCGTTGAAAGCGGAGAGCAGCACCGAAATCGCGATGGTGACGGCAAATTGCTGGTAGAGGCGTCCGGTGATTCCGGGAATGAAAGCAGTGGGCACGAATACCGCGGACAGGACCAGAGCAATTCCCACCACGGGGCCGGAGAGCTCCTCCATGGCTTTCAAGGCCGCGTCCTTGGGCGTCATGCCTTCTTCGATGTGCCGCTCAACTCCCTCCACCACGACGATGGCATCGTCCACGACCAAGCCGATGGCTAGGACCAAGCCGAAGAGCGAAAGCGTGTTGAGCGAGAAACCGAAAACGGGGAAAAATATAAAGGTGCCGACGAGCGAAACCGGAACGGCCAAAAGCGGAATTAATGTAGCTCGCCAGCCTTGCAAGAAAATGTACACCACGAGGATTACAAGAATGAGGGCGATGACAAGAGTTTCGACAATTTCCTTGATGCCTTCGGTCACCGAGCGAGTCTGGTCCAGAGCGATGCTGTAATCCATGTCCTGCGGGAAGCGCTGCTTCATCTTTTCCATCAGCTTCCGCACCCCAGCCGCGGCGTCGACTGCGTTTGATCCAGGCAATTGATAGATCGCGATGATCGCGCTCGGTTGGCCATTCATGCGGCTTGAGACGCTGTAGTCCTGCGCGCCCAGCTCGACCCGCGCCACGTCTTTCACTCGCACAAGTCCGTTTGTAGGCGTCTCCCGGACGACGATCTCGCCGAACTCTTCCGGCGAAACCAGGCGGCCTTGCGCAAGAACGGAATACGTGAATTCCTGCCCTTTCGGCGCGGGCTCACCGCCGGCACTCCCAGCTGGGTTCACCGTGTTCTGCGCTTGAATCGCCGCAACTACATCGGGCACTGTAATTCCCAACTTTGCGAGTTGGTCCGGCTTCACCCACAACCGCATCGCATATTGGCCGGCACCGAAGATTTGCACGTTTCCAATACCCGGCAGGCGGGTGAACGGATCGTTCAGGTTAATGTAGGCGTAATTGGCGAGGAATCTCGCGTCATAGGTGCCGTGTGGCGAGTAGAGAGCGAGCAGGACAAGCGGGGCCGTTACTGATTTCCGGACCGTGATTCCATAGTTCGTGACATCGGTGGGAAGCTGCGAAGCGGCTTGCGTCTCGCGCGATTGGGTGAGAATCAAGTCCGTGTTCGGATCCGTCTTGATGTCGAAATCGACGACCAGTGTCGTGTTCGAGTTTCCCGTGGCGTTGAGGGAGTACATGTAGTTCATGTTGTCCACGCCGCTCATCTGTTGTTCGATCGGCGCGGCAACCGCTTGCTCCAGGGTCTCAGCATCCGCGCCAACGTAGGTTGCCAGCACTTGAATTTCCGGAGGAGCAATGTTTGGGAACTGCGCGATGGGCAGACTCAAAATCGTGATGGCGCCGATCAGCACCATGAGGATGGAAATCACGATTGCAACGATCGGACGGTTGATGAAGAACTTTGACATGAGCGGTTACCTGGCCTTCTCTTCGGCCACTTCAGCAGCGTATGGTTTCGGATTCACTTTCAAGCCCTGGCGCACCTTTTGCGTGCCTTCGGCGACGACGCGCTCACCGGGTTTCAGCCCTTTCTGAATGATCCACTGGCTGCCGACGCGGTCCCCAACTTCGACCGCCTGAATTTTCACTTTGTTGTCGCTGTCCACTATTGCCACCTGGTAGCTGCCCTGAAGCTCCGTAACCGCGCGCTGCGGGATCAGCAGCGCATCCTTTTCGATTCGCGTGGAGGCTCGCACTTTGCCGTATCCGCCGGGGCGCAGAATGTTGCCCGGGTTGGGGAACAATCCCGCGATCAGGATTGCCCCGGTGCCCTGGTTTACGGCACGGTCGGCGAAGTCGATGGTTCCTTGATGCTGATATGTAGTCCCGTCAGCGAGAATCAGATCGAGCGGCGTACGCTTGAACTCGGCTTCCCTGCCGGAGACAGTCGGAAACCTTCGGTTGAAGTCGAGGTACTCGGATTCGCTAACGGTGAAATAGACCTTTATAGGATCGACGGTCGAAACCGTGGTCACTGCCCCAGTGCTCTGGCTTACGAGTGCGCCCACTTGCAACTGGGCCGTGCCGGCGATTCCGTCGATCGGCGACGTCAGCCGAGTGAAACCAAGATTCAGCTGGGCCGATTCAACCGCGGCCTCGGCGCTTTTGATTTGTGCGCGAGCTGTCGCCACCGTCGCTAACGCTGCCAAATTGTTCTGCACGGAGTTGTCGAGATCTTGCTGGCTTGCCGCCTGCTCTTTCGCAAGCGGTGTATAACGCTCGACGTCGAGTTCAGTGCGTTTCTGAATTGCTTGCGCATTTGCGAGCTGAGCAGTCGCGGTGGCTAGTTGCGCCTTCGCCTCATCGAGTGAGGCCTGAAAGGGCCGCGGATCAATCTCAAACAGGAGCTGATTCTGTTGGACGAAGTTACCTTCTTTATAGTCTTGGCGTAACAGGTAGCCTGTGACCTGTCCGCGGACATCAGCATTTACCAGCCCCTCGAGCGTGCCTATCCACTCGCGATAAATCGGGACGTCCTTCTGCTCGACTTGCACCACCTGAACGTCCGGCGGATTTCCCTGGCCGCCCGCGCCGCTTTTCGAGCACCCGGCCAAAACGATCGCAGTCATCGTCATTGCGAGCAGCGACCCTCCCATTACGATCTTGCGTCCACTATTCATCGTCGTCTCCGACCGCTTGCCCTTCTGCCCGTTGGCTTGTTTTCATGAATGACAAAGCTGACTCCGTCCGCCGCAATCAGGGAAACGAAGAGAACGCCAGCAACTGCCATCTAGCTTCCCAATTGATTCGTTACTTGGATTCGAGTCATCTTGAAAGACGCCCCGCCCTTGCGGAAAAGGGGACGGACTCTCAGCACCAAACGCAAGCCATTCCACGGTAGTTCTCCATGAGTTTTGGTTCCCCTGAGCTTCACGCAGCGGAATTTGTAGGGAGGCTGGAGGATACCACCAGGCTGGTGCAGAAATCCATCGCGGGGCAATCGTGAAAATTGGTGGACGTGACTGGGTTCGAACCTGCGACCCGCTGCTTGAGGAATGCTCTAGGCTTCCGAAAGGAGCGACGTACGGAGCCGGTATTGCTGCAGTTCTGCCGAGTCCCGATTGGTCGGATAACTGGACATTTGAAATTCGCGTCCGACATCTACTCGGCGGCGGGGCAATAATTGGAAGCTAGCTCGATTCGTTTCCCATAATGAAGAAAGGCTTGTTCTCGAAGCTGGCGAATTTCGGGCGCAGGCGCTCGGTATTGTAGTGCATCTCGATATTCACCACTTTTTTGGCCCCAGCGATGGATTCGATCGGAATATCCCCGTAGCGGCCATTGCTGAGAACCACCAGCCGTCCGTGCACGCCGCGCAAAAGAAGATTGAGGGCGATATTGCCGTACACCATGGGAACGATGGAATCGATCACGTCCGGATCGCCGCAGCGGGCTAGATAGCCCAGCTTCTGGTTCACGACTTCGATTTTCTTTCCGTTGTTGAATTTTGCGGAAAGGTCCTTGATGCGTTCAGAAACGAGATCGCCGATGCCTCCGAGTTTTTTGTGGCCGTAAGCGTCGGTGGAGTCGCTTTCGAAAATCATTTCGCTGCCTTCGAACGTCGCACCTTCTGAAACCAGTACGATGGAGTAGCGGCTGGGATTTTTCAGGCGGTCGGCGACCAGCAGCTCGGTCAGGCGTTCGATATTGAATTTGTATTCGGGGATCACACAGCGGTTCGCGGCGCCGGCTAAGGTGGGAAGCATGGCGGTGTAACCGGCGTAGCGGCCGAACACTTCGATCACCATGAAACGCTCGTGAGATCCCGCAGAGGTGCGCAGACTGTTGACGAGCTGCAAAGTGCGCGTGACGCAGGTGCTGAACCCGATGCAGTAGTCGGTGCCGGGGACATCGTTGTCCATCGTTTTCGGGATGGCGACGACTTTGAAACCCTCGCGATGCAGCCGCAGACCGTAACTCAGAGTGTCATCGCCTCCGATGGGGATGAGCGTGTCAATGTCGAGCCACGCTAGATTTCTGAGCACTTCGGGAGTGAGATCGTTCTTCTCGGCCGCGAACTTGCTCTTCAGATGCTCCGGAACGTTGGCCTTGCTGACGCGGCTGGGATTGGTGCGCGAAGAATGCAGGAACGTGCCGCCGGTGCGCCCGGCGCGATCGACGAGTTCTTCGTCGAGAATCACAAAATTGTCGGAGTTGTCGTAGTCCTTCTCGCGGACCATGTCAACGAGGCCGGCCCAGCCGTGACGGATGCCGATGACCTGATAGCCTTCGCGAATGGCGCGAAGCGTGACGCCGCGGATCGCGGGATTGAGCCCGGGAACGTCACCACCGCCGGTGAGTATGCCGATGACGCCTTTCTTCGTGTTTACGCTTACCATGAATCTGTGACTCGCTCTTTCGCAGAATGTGGAACGGCCGAGCAGCGCTCCGGTCCCTCCATGATACCGCCGGGGAGCTTTCCGCCAAAGTCCTTGAGCCCCACTGTTTTTGAAGAACGGTGGTCATCACGGCAACGGCAGGCACGGTGAGCGGCTCAGCGACTTTAACCGTTAATTATTTGTAGTGCTCAAACTCAAGGGTTTTCGAAGAATTTAGCGTGGAGGGACTATCGCTGCTTCGATGGTTCAAAAGAATCAGGGGGTCACTATAAAAATCGCTACAGTGGAGCAAGTGAATTAATGATAGCAACCCGTAAGTCATTGAAAGAATTGGTGGACGTGACAGGGTTCGAACCTGCGACCCCCTGCTTGCAAAGCAGGTGCTCTCCCAGCTGAGCTACACGCCCACTATTAATTAATTGTAGCAGTTGGCGAGGGCTGGACAAGTGATTCGTGCCGCGCCGGTGCTGCGGGTGACGTTGAGACATCGCGAATGACGGTCAGTCTATATCTTGATCCTCGCCTTCATCGGACCGGCCGTGTGAATCGAGGTGAAGTTCCGGGCGATTTGCGCCGCGAAGTTGGTGATTCAACGCCGCCAGGTCCTGCGATTTCAGGTCGTCCCATTGCTCCAGTACGGCGGAGAAATCCTTTTGGATCTTCGCCACGGCTTCCGCTTGTGCTGAAGTTGGGATTGCATCCGCGCGATCTAGTTCGGCGTAAAGAGCGGTCACTGAACCATTGACGCTTGTCAGGCTTGGTCCTATCGCAGCATCGCCAGCAGAGCCTGCCAAAACGGCCGAAGCCTTCTTGTCGAGATCCTTGAACGATGCAAGCAAAGGATCGTTTGCCTGGCTGGAGAGTTTTTCAAGTTGTTCGTGAAGCGAGTGCGCTTCCGCGATCGCACGGGTGCTTTGAGTCATCATGGAGGCGAGACTGCTCTGCGTTTGGAATAGTTGCTCCAGGTCGGCAGCAGATGCTTTCACGCGGGGATCCATCTTTACGGTGAGGGGCGCCGTGAAACTGCGCCCATTTGCGGCGAGTCTGACGGTGTAATCACCTGGAAGCGCAGAAGGGCCAAGCGGCAATCGCGGCGTATCATGAGGAACCGCCGCAATCGGATACTCGTGCCTCGTAGAATCCGGCGTCGAGTAATGCAGATCCCATACCCATCGATGCATTCCTGGAGTAGCTGCAAGTATTTTTTGCGGGCGCAACCAGTAGAGTGGGATCAATTGGTTTTCGAGTTGCTCCTGGGTCATATCTGGCTTATCGGTGCTCGCATAGCGGCGAACTACGGTTCCTCGTGAATCGAGAATCTCGAGAGTTACAGGGCCGCTAATCGACTGCCCCAAAGAGTAATCAATGATCGCGCCGTCAGGAGGGTTTTGGCCTGACGGTTCATCGGGCGGTATCGGAGTATCGGTGTTCGTGTCGCGCTTGACTCGGTAGGCGGAGGCTGGCTTGAAGAGAAATGCATCCGCGCTTGTTGCTGTCGTATCGATTTGGCGCAGCGGAGAAATGTCGTCGAGGATCCAGAAAGAACGTCCATGAGTAGCTACGATTAAGTCATCATCGTGAATCCACAGGTCGCGCATGGATGAATGCGGCAAATTTTGCTGCAGGGATTGCCAGTGATCGCCATCGTCGAACGAAATCCAGACGCTGGTTTCAGTACCGGCAAAGAGGAGACCTTTGCGGACCGGGTCTTCGCGCACAGTGTCAACCGGGGCGTTATCGGGCAAGCCTTTAATGATTAGCTGCCAGGTCTTGCCGGCGTCGTGCGTGCGGTAAACATAAGGATGGAGATCATCGATACGGAAGCGGCTCACGGAAGCGTACGCGGACTGGTCGTCAAAATGCGACGCAGTCATCTGCGTCACCTTGCTCCACGGAATCAGCTCCGGAGGAGTGACGTTCGCCCAATTTTTCCCGCCGTCAAGAGTTATCCAGAACAGGCCGTCGTCGGTTCCCGCCCAAATTGTGTTCAGGTTTTTGAAAGAAGGCGCAAGAGAGTAGATCACCCCGCGTTGCGTCTCGGCTTTTTTGTCCTCTGCGGCCAGATCGCCCAGGCTTGCGGGGATGCCCGGTTTTTCGCGTGTCAGATCGGGGCTGATGGTTTGCCAGGATTCTCCGCCATCGGTGGTCTTGAATAAAACGTTCGTTGCGTAATAGAGAACGTGGGGATCAACGGACGAGAACATGATTGGCTGTGTGCGATCGGCCCGGTACTTTGGCCCACTGTCGGGAATCGGCGTCACGTTTTTTACCTGCCCCGTGTTCCAGTAAAATCTGGTGACCTCTTTTCTGCCGGCTCCATAAACGATTTCGGGATTGAGAGGGTCGGGTGCGACGTATCCGTATTCAATGGTGCCCACGGGATGCCAATCCCTAAAATTGATTTCACCATCGTTTCCGCGGCTGGAGATGCACACCGATCCGCTTTCCTGCTGCCCGGCGCAAACACGGTAAGGAAACTCATTGCTGACTCCGACGTGGTAGAGCTGTGCGGTCGGCTGGTTGAACCAGGAACTCCACGTTTGTCCGCCATTGACTGTTACCAGCGCGCCTTGATCGCTAACGAGCAGAATAATTTTCGGGTCGGCGGGATTAATCCAGATGTTTTGATAATCGTCGCCTCCGGGTGCTCCGCGAAAACTCACCCAGGTTTTCCCGCCGTCCGACGAGCGCATCGTTACGATGCTGGTGCTGTACACCACGTCAGGGTTCTTCGGATCCACCCTCGGCACGGGCAAATCGCCGCCGCCAATTCGGTAAGCAGGCCGCGGATCGGTTGTCGCCTTCTGCCAGTTTTCACCCCCGTCATCGGAACGGTAAACGCCCAAGCCAACGCCTGAAGAATAGTCGCCGCGTTCCGTGGTGCCCACGGTGGCATAAAGGCGGCTTGGCTCGCTTGCAGAGATGGCCACGTAGATCTGCACTATGTTTTTCGGCAGACCGCTTGTGAGCGGATGCCAAGTGCTCCCGCCGTCGGTGGACTTGAAAAGGCCGCCGCCGGTTTTGTTGTACTCATTTCCGTCTTCCCAGGGGCCTTGCCGGACTTTCCACATCGAGGCGTACATCACGTCCGGGTTTGTGGGGTCGATCTGAACGTCCGAACCGCCTGTGTTCTGATCTTTGTAGAGTGATTTCTTCCAGGTCTGCCCGCCATCTGCGGAGAGAAAGATTCCGCGCTCTTCGTTCGGTCCATATGGATGTCCCAGCACCGCGGCGAAAACACGATTTGGATCGCGCGGATCTACAGCTAACGCAGGAATCTGCTGGCCGTCGCGCAAGCCGAGGTGAGTCCAGGTTTTTCCGGCGTCCGCGGATCTGTAAATTCCATCGCCCACAGAAAGGTCCGGCCGTTGCAAACCCTCACCACTGGCGGCATAAACAATGTTCGGGTCCGATGGAGCCACGGCAATAGCGCCAATCGATTGGGAGGGCTGATCTTCAAATATCGGATTCCAGGTGCGGCCATAGTCGTCCGATTTCCAAACACCGCCGTCGCCCTGGCCCACGTAGAAAACATTCGGCTGGCCCGGCACGCCGGTCGCAGCGCGGGTCCTTCCTCCCCGGAACGGACCAATCATCCTCCATTGCATTTCCTGGTAGGTGCTGACGGGATATTGCTGTGCGTCACTAACACGCGCGCTCAAAGTAAGAATCAGAAGTGCAAAGACCACCAGGCTAAACCGGAGAATTCGAACCAAGACACACCTCCCAGTCAGTGCATAGCATACCTAAAAAGCTCTGCCGGCGGGCAGTTCAGAAAGTGAGGCGAGCGCCTATTTGCGCGGCGAACGGAATTCCGACCGTGGTACCCGGGCCGAAGAAGTCCCCCAAGGCGCCGCCGGCTAAGCGCAATTGATTAAGACTCGTAATTGGTTTCGTCGTGGTGCAGGCTGAGTTCGTGCAGATGTCCGTGATATTTCCGGCTGCCACCTGACTTTGCGGAACCGGCAGAGCGCCGACATCCGTCACGTAGTTCGCGCCTGGATTGTTGCGATTGAAAAGATTGAAGAATTCCACGAACGGCGTTAATGTCCAACGCTCGCGGAAATGGATGGGCCGACTCACTCGCAAATCAGCTTGGATGTAAGGAGTTCCTCTGAATTCATCCAGGCTGGTGGGAATGCCGTTCACTACCGCGCGGTCGTCAAAGCCGTCACCAAGCCCAGTGACTGGAACGGTGGTGGTCAAAGTGAACGGCCGGGCGCTTTCTGCTTGCGTCAGCGTGGTTAACTCGAACCCCCCGGGGATTTTCAGCGTTCCGGCCAGAACAAAACGGCTCAGCACATCTTCACCTGACGGGCCGTAATCTCCTTTGCCAAACGGCTTCAGCGGATTGCAAACACCGTTCACGTAATCAAAGAGCTCGCCAAGAATGCAGCCCCACGTGGAGCCCCGCGATAGGGTGTAATTTGCGATCAGATTGAACCGCCGCGATACGTTTCCTTGCAAGTGAATGAGTAAGCCGTTGTAGCTCGAGCGGTTGTCCGACTTGAAGACTGTGACGTTCGGCACGTTATTTCTCTGGCAGTCGATAACGTCTTCGGACGCAGGACAGCCGTTGCCTGGCGCAAACAGCGGCGAAAACAGCGTGAAGCCCGCTTGATATTGATAGCGCCGAAAGCCGTGGTTCCCCTGCTCATGTATATAGTCGGCGCTGATCATCCATTTCGAGTTGAAGGCGTGCTGGACGCCGCCGGTAACATGGAGCGCGTAGGGCGTCTTGTATCCGGGCGCAATGATGGCGCCGGCTCCGGTGACGGTACCGATGGGGCCGGTGGAAGACGCAGGAGGCAGGCATCCGGCGCCCTGCAAGGTCTGGGAGGCGGTGTCATAAGAGCACGGGCCAGGAAGAGGCTGGTTCACCGCCTGTAACGCCGGTACCCAACCGTTCTGCGCAAGATCGTTCGAATAGATGCCTATTCCTGCGCGGATCACAGTATTTGTAGATTGGCCGGGCGAGTACGCAATGCCGAGCCGGGGGCCGACTGCCCAGTCGAAATCATGAGGAGCGCCTTTGATGAGCGGAATTTGAAGGGCCTGAAGCGTTACGAAGGCCGGATTCTGCAATTGATTCCTGCCAGACGCACTGAACAGGCCGAAGCTCCGGTCATAGCGCAAGCCGTAATTTATCGTCAGATTTGGCCGCACTCGCCATGAATCCTCCGCGTAAAAGCCGAGCCGCTTCACG
>Ga0209221_1000492_pt1 | contig 15421 bp, 9 predicted proteins | sample BlaSpr_A8_Ref_O2_FD_187989 | JGI IMG/M metagenome (GOLD analysis project Ga0209221, IMG submission 187989) | Forest soil microbial communities from Thunder Bay, Ontario, Canada - Black Spruce, Ontario site 2_A8_Ref_O2 (SPAdes) (version 2) | ecosystem: Environmental > Terrestrial > Soil > Boreal...
GAGCCTTCACCGGTGGTCTTTGCGGAGGGCGAATATTCGGTGCTGAAGTTCGATGCTTGTGGCAGACCATTCGTGCCTGCCCCGACGGTCACCTCGACCCAGGAGAACAGCTTGGCATTGCAACCGGAAGGATTGTCCCAACTCCAGTGGGACACGCTGCAATTCTCCTGCTGCCACATCTGGTAGAAGCGATGGACCGGGCTTGCCGCGTACGCGTTATAGGTAAAACTGCCACCGTTCGTCAATTGAAACGGACCTGCGGGCAGTGAATTGACGTTTGTGATGCGCGTGTCCGGGGTTTTATGCGCCAGCAACGTCCCCCCAGAAACCAAATATTGGTAGTAGGGGAAAGCGCTGGCTGGGGGCAACCCGTTTTCGGATGCGATGGCAAGGGCCAAACTGTTTCCAGGAATGTAGGAAATCGCAGGAGCGCCAGTGGCGGTTTCGGCACCGCCCACCAGAGGCGATGGAAGCTGATTATTCGGGAACTGCTGCTTTGGCGGGCTCAGGAGGAAAGCATCAGGCGCGCTGTCTGTGGCGGCGAGTTGCTGTGCCTGCGAGAAATTGGGACCAGGAGTGCCGTCGGCGTTTACGATCCCTTCCGAAAGCAGATTCTTCGTAAATTGTCCATGTTTGGGAACGTACGTGGCAAAGACGTGGTCATAGCTGCGGTTTTCGCCGATGATCACGATGACGTGTTTAATGGGCGAGGTCGTGTTTCCGTCGTTGCTCTGTTGCGCCGTGGCCGGGGTGGCTTCCTGTGCCTGGACGGAACTGACCAAAGGCCCCCCAACAGTGAACTGGAACAGGGCAAGAGACGTCAAGCCGATGCGCAGATAATGCATTGATCTCGAAGCGAAATGCTTATAGGACATGCATCCTCCTGTTTCTATGGCGGTTTTTACCGCGGGAGTGAGTAATAACCGCTCAGTGTTGCGATAAGATTTTTCTGGTGTGAATGGAGTAACAAACTGGAAAATAAAATCGGCAGTGAGGCGTTGGTTTCCGATTTAAATTAGTTCCGTGCGTGACTCAACAGGAAAATTGCGTGCAGACCTGGCGAGCCGATGTTTATGGCGGAAGAAAAATAAATTAAAAGCTGATTAATTGGTGCCGGTCGCGCGAACAAGTGGTTTCTTTGTGGAAAGTTCATGACTGCCGGCTTCAGCCGCGCCAGCTGGTTCTACACGGATCACTCCCATCATTCCGCCATCCTCATGCTCCAGAAGATGGCAGTGATATACGAAGGTGCCGACGGCATTGGGGTCACGGAAATCCAACCGTATTTTAACGCTGGGGTATTGAAGCGTCTTTCCGTTATAAAAAGGAACATTAATAGTGTCGCGCAGGAAAGGCTCGTCTACAGGAGCGCCGGAAAAATCGAGGAGCAGGAAGTGCACCTGGTGGATATGGAAAGCGTGCAACTCAGTGGAGCGGTTTTCGATGATCCAGTCCTCCACGTCTCCTTGTTTCACGACGATGTTTGGGACGTCTGAGCTCGGATCAAATGGCGCCGGCGCTTGCCCATCTACAGTCAGATAGAAAGTGGTTGCACTGTTGGGGTCGTTCGGATCGAGCAGCTTTTCGGAGAAATACAATTTGCGAGTACGCACCGGGGAAACATTTCCTAACCATGGAGCGCCGGCTGGAGCGAGTGACTCGGGCGACTCCGAGAGCACGGAATGCGGTTCGGGCGCGTCGTTCGTGGCTATGATCGTTGCAATAGCGCGGTTGGGGTCATTTTCACCTCCTACGCCGGTATCCACCGTCCGCGTCACGAATAAGCCCGGAACACCGGCGGGAGGTCCCTTTACGATGAATTCCACTCGGCCGCCTGGAGGGACTCCAATGTGGTCGCGCCACAGCCCGCTGTCAGGCAAGGCTCCATTTGTATTCACGGGCACGCCGTCGAGAGCCACGATTCCGATTTGTTGACGCGCGCGTTTGTACAAAATCTCCAGATTCAAATACGTGATGGCCGAAGCATTGAGCACGCGCCAGAATTGCCGTTCGTCCGGCTTCATCTTGATCACAGCGGTGGGATAGTCAGGATACGGAACCGGCACAAAATTGATCGAAAGATCCTTCGCAGGTTTGCCGAAGCCCGTGCCGGTGTTTGCAGCATCGCCGTCGTGGTCGATCAGCATCTTCGGCACAACAGGCTCCGATTTATTGGGCGGAGCATTGGGGTTCAGCAAATCCTGATCGCGAATTATCAGGATACGCTCCGGCAAACCTGCTACTTCGGAGTTCGCGCGCTCGATTCCTTCCACTATCATCGCGCCTGACAGGCCGCCGAGAACCTGTGCTTTGCTGAACCCATGGATGTGCGGATGATACCAATACAATCCTGGCGCTTCGCCGGCCGGAATGCGAAATCGATACTCGAACGGAGGGTCACCTGGCTGTATCGATGTTTTTAGGACGTCATCTTGGTGGCAAACAGGGGGAACGGTTAGACCATGGAAGTGAAGATTGGTCGATGTCGATGTCATCGCACCGCTGGTACAGGGAGCATCACTATTGGCGGCAACTGCGTGCAGGTGATGCTCGTTGGGAGTCACGGTGGCGTGATCCGGGTCCACCAAGTCATTCTTCAAATCTAAGATGAGAAGATCGCCAGGATGCAGGCGCAGAGTGGGAGACTCGCTACCGTCCGCGGATATATAGCAGAAGCGAGCAGCTTGGCCAGCCTCGCTGCTATTACGAACCGTCAAATCGACCTTCAGGACCCCGTTCTGGCTTCGCAGGTCCCGGGGTTCTGGCACGATGCTTCCCGGGGATGGACGAGCGCAAGTCTCGCTCGGCGGGCTCTGGGCGCAGAGGCCCGCACGGAAGCAGGCAAAGCAGAGGATCGCGAAGATGAGTAAATGCAGTTTTTGCATTCTGGAGATCATTAAAGAGACGGCTCCGCCAAGAGAGATGCGGAGCCTGCGTTTCTGCTTGTCGTTCGGTTCTACCGGATGCCGTTAGCTGCTCAGTTTGGTGAAGGTCCAGAAAAGAATACCTGCCAGGCATATAGACGCGGGAAGTGTAAGAATCCACGCCATCGCTAGGTTTTTAACCGTGCCCCATTGCAAACCGGAATGATTGGCAGCCATAGTGCCTGCCACGCCGGACGAGAGCACGTGCGTGGTACTGACGGGTAACCCGAACCCATCGGCAGCTCCGATGGTGGCCATGGCCGTGATCTCCGCTGCGGCACCCTGCGCGTAAGTTAGGTGTTCCTTGCCGATTTTTTCTCCAACGGTTACGACAATGCGCTTCCAGCCGATCATGGTGCCGAGCCCCAGCGCGATGGCGACCGCGACTTTTACCCAGGTAGGAATAAATTTTGTGGCGTTATCGATGTGCTTTTTATAGTTCGCTATGACTGCCGAGTCGGCGGTCGAAAACTGGGGTTGCCCGCTCTTCTTCATAAGGCGCAGGGCTTCACTCACCACATACATGTCATTTCGGAAGTTGCGAACTTTGTCCTGCGGGACTCCCTTGAGTTCCTTGTATTCTGAAATTTCGGTGCCGATTCCATTCACGAGCGCGCGCAACGCGAGCATAGTATTTGGCGTGAACTGTTTCGAGCGAATGTAATCGGTGACTTCGTCTCTGGGATCGCCGATTACGGCGCTGGAAGAAACGTAGTGCCCCAGGACCTCCGCGGTCTGAATGGAGACCGCGACGAAATCCTGCGACTGCCCGTAGGTGACGGCGTGGTTCACGGCGTAGGCGGTGGGCACCGTGCCGATCAGAATGAGCATGATTAGACCCATACCCTTCTGGCCGTCGTTGGAACCATGAAAAAAGCTCACGCCGGTGCAAGTGGTGACGAGAAGCGCGCGAATCCAAAAGGGAGGCGGCGCGTCTCCGACGGGAGCAGCGTAGAGCGCCTTATTAGGGATGAACTTCCGCATCAGCAAAAGCAGCCCGCCGGCGACAACGAACCCGACGATCGGCGACAGTACGAGAGACTTGCCGATATTGGCTGCCTGGCCCCAATCCACGCCGCTAGTTCCGGACTTGACGGACATCAGTTGATTTGCGATGCCTACACCGATGATGGAACCAATTAAAGTGTGCGAGCTTGAAGATGGCAGGCCGAAATACCAGGTACCAAGATTCCAGATGATTGCTGCGACCAACAAAGCGAAGACCATCGCAAATCCCGCTTTGCTTCCGACCTGCAAAATCAGTTCCACGGGCAGAAGTGAAACGATGCCGAAGGCGACGGCTCCACTGGAGAGAACTACGCCGATAAAGTTCCACATGCCGGACCAAACCACGGCTACGTGCGGCTCCAAGGAGTGTGTGTAGATAACAGTGGCCACAGCGTTGGCCGTGTCGTGGAAGCCGTTCACGAACTCAAATCCCAGAGCGATCAGAAGCGCGACGCCAAGCAAGACGTAAGGGCCGACCGAGGCCGAATGCATCTGCGAAAGGTCCGAGAGCAGATGTCCACCGGCGTAAATCAAGCCGACGACGAGAGCGACTCCAAACACGAGCATGCCGATGCGGCCTGGTCCTGAGCCAATCTTTGCGTCTAGAGCGGTGGTTCCGGTCGCCATCATTCACCTCGTGAGTTCGGGATCCAGCTTGGCGGACCGAAACTACCGAGTGTTTGTTAATGCAGTGTTATGGGAGTGTGAACACTAGCCGAACTGTCGGCGCGAGGACGAGACTGTGCTGGTTGTCATCCCACCGTGTGGCAGCTTTCGGATCGCTTGTCGATGATTTCTATCGAAGAGAGTGGTGCGCCCGGGGGGATTCGAACTCCCGACCTTTTGGTTCGTAGCCAAACGCTCTATCCAGCTGAGCTACGGGCGCGCCGAAATGCAGATTCAGTGCCCTTAGATTACGACACGGCGGTTAGTACTTCAACTGCGCTTAGCGGAAATTTTATCGTCGCGATCTCCCCCGGCTTACGGCGTAATTCGTCTGCTCTTTCTTCCGTCACAATTCAGCCACTCGGCGCCGAAGCTCGCCGGCGATTTCGTTCGGGTCTTGGTCTGGTGTGAAGCGCACGGGCGCGCCGATGGTCACGCGAATATGCCCAGGGCGAGCGGCACGCCGTTCGGCCTGCCTCAAGTCAAACAGGCCAGCGAGGCGAATCGGCACTACAGGCAGGCTTAATTGCGCTGCGAGCAAGCCGATGCCGGCTTGGAAGGGCAGCAATTGTCCGTCTGGTGTAGTGATTCCTTCCGGGAATATCAGGATACTCCAATCCCTATCGGCGAGATCGCCCGCGAAAGAGAAACTCCGGCGGAACCCCGATTCTCTTGGCAGCGGAAACACGTTGAAAAGACCGACGACAAGAAGATAGTTCAAGCGTTTGACGATGCGCTGAAGGAAATTCATTTCTTTTGGCGGGCGGCGCATTTTGGAAAGGCGCTCCCCATCCATCGCCGTTGCAAGACGATGGCGAAACCTCGCGGGCAGCGCTGCAAGAATCCATCCGATGTCAATGTAGGTCACGTGATTGGACACCACGAGAACGGGACCGCGAAGTCCGCGAAGGTGCTCCCGGCCTTTCACTCGCGGAGCCGCCAAGATGTAGGTCGCCGGCCATACAACCAAGTAATAGATTGCGAGACGCATCCAGGTGACGAGCCAGTTTTGGCCCCACCGCGGGTAAACGTGTTCGGCGTGTGCGGCACTGGGGCTTCGGAGAAGTTGTTCGAGTTGCGCCACTGTTTTTGCTTCGCTGAATGTCGTTTCACTCAGATCAACCTGATACCGCTCTTCGAGCGCGCTCATCAGTTCCACTTTATCGAGCGAACTCAGGTTCAATTCGCCTTCGAGCGTAGCGTTGGAGGAGAAGGCGCTTTGCGGCCGGCCGGTGATGCGCGCGATAAGTTCAGACAGCGCGCTTGCACTCTGAACCTCGGTGCGCATACCAAGTTTTGCTTCCGTCACTTCGCGAATGCGCGTTAAGAGCGGCTTTTGAGTCGGCGTGCGGGGAAAATCAGGTTCGGGCCAAACCACCCATCGGTGCATGCGCTGAAACTCGGCAAGCGACTTGTTTGCGTTTTGGACTATGAGCCCGGGATCCGCGGCGTCGCTATCCAACAGCAAGACTGCGCAAGGCTCCGCATTGCCGTCACGTTCCAGACCGATCACAACGCTTTCCTTCACCCCCGCCTGCTCACGCAATGCGCGTTCGAGATCTTGCGGGTAGATATTCATTCCCGCGGGCGTGACAATCACGTTCTTCTGGCGCCCTTTGAAAAAGAGACGGCCTTGTTCATCCACTTCCGCCAGATCGCCGGTATGAAACCATCCGTCTTCGCCGACCACCGGTTGAAGCTGCCGGCCGCTCCAATAGCCCGCCGCGATATTTTCGCCGCGAACGAGAATTTCCCCGTTGGGATCGACTTTCATTTCCAAGCCGGGGAAGAGCTTGCCGATCGAACCTTTGTCCGATCGAAATGGGTGATTCAAACTGATAAGCGATGTGGTTTCCGTGAGGCCGTAACCTTGAATCACAGCGTACCCAAGGCGGTTCCAGAACGATTCCGCCGCCGCCGGCAGGGCCGCACCGCCGGAAATGAAGGCCCAGAACTTCCAGCCCAGCCGGCGATGGATTCGCCGAAACCGCCACCAGCGGAGCAAAAAGTGTTCTTTTTCCGACGCAACAATTTCCTTCCTGAATTCCTCGATTCGGCCTTCGCTTTCAAACTGCTGCTCGACTTCACGTTCGAGCGACTCGATTACGCGGGGCACGGCGATAAGCACCGATACGCGCTCACGCTTGACGGTCTCTAACAATTCCGATGGCCGCATAGAATCAAGAAAGATGGTGGTAGCGCCGAGCATTGGCGGTATGAACAGCGCGAGGAGCTGCCCAAAAATATGGCTGAGCGGCAGCAGGTTTAGAAATCGCAGCGGGTGAAAAATTCTTTCGTAGCGGAGATATTTCTTAATTTCACGCTCCAGCGGCTCGATATTCGCCAGAACGTTGCCGTGCGTGATCACGACTCCACGAGGTTCCGCGGTTGTGCCGGAGGTGAAGACAATCTCCAAAATGTCCTGCCGCGAAAGTTGTGAGGAGGGATAGGGGGTGTCGGAATGACCGGCGATGATTTCGGAAATAGCGTCGATGGTTAATCGCGGAATCGCCAGATCAAACGTGAGAATCTCGTGTGAGTAAACCAACAGCTTGGCGTTGACCTGCTGAGCGACACGAGATGAGAATTCAGCGGTGGAGATTCGGTCGATCGGGACAACTACTGCGCCGCGCAGCAAACAGCCCCAAAACACAACTGCCCATTCCGGGGAATTCTCCGCCCAAAGCAGAACCGCATCGCCCTTCCCGATTCCGCGCGCTTCAAGTTCTCGCGCAAAACGCCGTGCGTCGGCGGCAACGCGGCTGTAGGTCCATCGCTGAATGCGATATCCGCGGTGATGGATGAATGCGGTATCGCTGCCTTGGCGAGCGTATTCGGGGAAGAATTCGACTAGAGATTCGCGCGCCATCGAGACAATGTATCTTACTTCAAGACTAGGGGGACAAAGATGCCAGGCTGTTCAGAAGGTGAGGTTCTACCGGCATTACGACCTGCTCTGAGGAGCGAAGGCGAGGAGGCTGTTGTAAGCCCCCTCGCCAGCGCTGTTAGGCTCGTTACTTACCTCGAATACTTGTCCAGTTCGTGCACCAGTTGACGTGCTGACTCCGGTGTCTGAACGGTTCCGTCCAGAACATCGTGTCGCGAGACGTCTGCGCCGTACATTGCTTCGTCTCCACTCTTATCCGCCTGCACGACGGTTCCGTCCAAGCTCACGCCCGCAAAAACGCCTTTGCTGCGGGAATAGGACAGAATCTCAGCAGTTAACTTTAGGTCAGTGGTTGCAGAAGCCTGACGCCCAACGGGACCAGCCGCGACCGTGGCGTCGCCACCCAGCTTGAATTTATCGCTCAGCAAGCTGTGTAGCGCGTGGTCGTTCATGAAAAGCAGAATCAGATCGGTTGACGAGCCGCCGATTTGATAACCGAAGCTGCCGCCTTCGACTGCAAGGAAGATTGGCGCGCCCCAGCCGTGTTCCGTGCGGCAAACTGCGAGCCCGCGCCCGTAGTCAGCGCCGAAAATGAACGCAAACTTCTTGTCCCCCGGGATGATCGCGATGCATTGCGCCTTATTCAACACATCCTGAGGAATATTGTCTGGCGCGTTCATGATCTCTTGAAAGACTGTAGCGGCCCTCTGCGCGCGATTTACGTCGTCTTCCTTGTCAGAGGAAGCGGATGAAACTGCGGGCATAATCAAAAACAGGACTAAAGCCGAACATGTTAGAAAGTGTTTCGACATAATTTTCTGACTCCTTTAAATTTAAAATCTAAGAACGATTGAGCGACTGGGCTATTAGTACCCGAATGGACCGAGAGAATCTGTTCATTTGTGCACACTCGCCATCAGCCGTTAGAATTCGTTGGTTGCGGCTGCGACTCGTGGATGTTCCTACTTCAGCTGAATATCTGCCATACCGTAAGGCCTGTAAAACCCGCATGGATGACCCTTAGCTCTCTTAGGATCGTTCAACCTTCTTAGTATCTGGAGGTTACAAGGCGCTAATCGCAGTGAAGCGCAGGTAAGCGCAAGGGTGATCTGCCCGAAGGGAAAACGTAAGATTAAAAAATTAAAAGAAACGTTTGCAGCTAAGGTTGTATTTGCACGAAATCCGGTGTCGCAGTTTTGTTCGGCTTGCGGGCTTTCCACCGAGCCGGACGTAGCGAACCTGATCTGAGACGATTTACCGCCAGCCCGACGCCGACCGAGCTACCAACGAAATGCTTCACCTTCAGCGGCCCCGCGACTTTCACCGTCTGAATCCAGTGCAGTCCGCTGCTGATGGCGCAGCCACATTGCGAGCAGTCCGGCGTGCCTCCAAAAACGCACGGTTCCACACGGCTTTTCAGGTCGGCGGAATAATTCGCGGACATTTTGGAAAAGAGACATTCATCCGGGTTTTTCGGAGGCTTTACGAAGGCCCCCGCGATCCCCTCATTCATTAGAAGCTTGGGATATTCCGAGGTCATCGCCGGAAGCTCTCTCGCCAGAATTTCGCGGTCCTCGCGAGTCAGCATTTCAACACTCTGCTCGCCGATTTGCGGAGTGTAGAGGCTCACCCAGATTCTGTTGACCTCCGGCCGGGCGTTCCAGAAGGCAACATATTCCTGCAGGTAGCCGGGCCGCGCGAGCATCGGCCGCGTGATCACCCAATGAATATTTACTTCTCGTCCTTCGATATTCTTGAGGATGCGCTCGTAGGTGGCCGGCTTCCGCCGGACATCGTGATCTTCGGGCAGGCCGTCTACCGATACCGCAACACGCAGACGCGGAATTTTCATCCACTCCTCGGGGATGGGGATTACGGCGCTGGTGACAACCAGCGTGAATACGTTCATTTCACTCAGAGCCGGCAGGATCCGGCTGAGCTCGCGATGTCGAACCAGCGGTTCGCCGCCCACCAGAGAGACATGCATAGGCTTGTGCTGGCGCACGAGCCCGAGCACACCTTCGACCAGCGCGTCACCGCGCTTGTCATTCAGATCACGCAGGGTAACGCCGCCTGCCAGATGCGTATCGCCATAGGCGTAACACCCGGGGCAGCTGAGCGGACATTCACGCGTGATTTCGATTGAGAGCAACGGGACTCTGCCGGTCAGGATGCGCCCCCACGATGTGAGAATTTCGCGCGGCGTAATGCTCGGATTGACTGCAGTTGTATTCATAAGTACCTAGATGCTAGTTCTAGGCCAAGCGGTGCATGGTTTCAACTATGAAAGTAACAATGTGATTCTTTTCTAACGGTGGGCCAAGTGGAGGGATTTGTGAATTTTACCTGCTTGCGTCAGCGGTCAATGCCGTGTTGCTGCATAAAGCGCAAAGCGTCTTCGGCCGACCGGCTTCCGGCTGCAGTGCCGAGCTTATTTGACTCTGTACTTGAAAACAGCGGCCGGCGCTTCGGCGAAAATTTCGCCGGATCGAATGTGCCTCTCTTCGTATGAAACACCCAAACATACTCGTGGCGATTCTTATCGGCATCGGAAGGTGAAACCACGGCTGAGTCAACAGCGGTCAGAGGGGTGAAATCTGAAAACCCATTCTTGTCGGTGTGAATAAGTGTGGGCATTGTGCCGTTATAAAAATCCGCGTCGTGCGTGAATATGACGACGAAATCCACCATGGCTGGCGCCGGAGCGGGGCAAATCCCCCCGAATTCCTTGCCGCGGTTCCTGGTCATCCATTTGTACTGATTTGGCGAGAGGCCGTATGCCGAGAAATATATTCTGCAAGCCTCGTTATTTTCCGACGGCTTCACGACGGGATCCTCTTCCTCGTCCGGATCGCGTGGTGGCGCCGCAACATGGATGCTTCCGCTCAATGCCGGGGGCGCGCTGGGCAGGTTGTCGGCGAGTTCGAGGTTGCTTGCGGTCGCAGCTACAGGCGCGGGGGCAACAGCGGGTGTGTTGGGTACGGAAACGCCCTTGCTTGAACCCGCTTTCACCGCAGAGCGTTTAGTGCTCGTGGCGGCGGTATTTGAGGCAGATTGCATTTTGGTCTGGCCGGCTGATGCAGTTTGCGAATCTGCGTTTGCTGCATCGGCTGGCTGTGGCGCTGAACGTACGGGGGGCTGGACAGGCGCATTGGCCTGCGAGCGCGTCGAAATCGCTTGAGGTTGGGCCGTTTGTTGAGTGCCGGCTGAAGTTCTGGCGCGTGCAGCGGCCACAATTGATTGCGGTTCCTGTTGGCTGCTAACTTGCGCTTCACTCGAATTCTGATTATTTCCTTCCGTGTCCGGCGGCTTGGGAAGGGCTTTTTCCGGCACGTATCCCTCTTTGCCGCTGGAAGTGCGAATCTTCACATAGCCTTTCTCGCGGCTGATGATTTCCACCAGCTCCCCGCATTTCAGTTTCAGAGCTACGTCGAAACTATTTAGCGAGTCGTACACCCAAACGCGATCTTCGTTCGCTCCGCACTTTATCGGGCTGGTTTCCGCTGCATGAGTTGGGAATGCGCTAACCATGGCGAGAAGAACGAGAATCGGTATAGAGGTACATCGCATCGTTTTCCCAGGGCCTCTTGTGCAGCGCGGTTCATTTATCGTTCGCGCGGCATCGCGATAAGCGGTCTGTTTCTCGCAGTTCATGAACTGGGCGATTGGTTTCATTTTGCGGCTCGTTGATGGCTGTTGCGTCTTTGTGCGAAGGACTTGCGAAAGGAACGAGAACGTATGTTGAGCCTGCGTAAGCCCAAAAACGCAGAATCTGCAGAATAAGTATGCGCGGTCAGAACGCGAGGCCACAACTGGACAACAGTACAGAACCAGGTCAGGGGGAAGGTTTCGTATTCTGTTCGAAAGTGTCGTTCCTACTTTTCCGCGAGATTTACTTTAACTTCTTGAAGCTCTGGACGATCCGCGCCGGGAGCGGCAATTTTCGCCAGTTGCGCGTAATAGTCGCGCGCTTCTTGCGGGTTTCCGGCGGATTCAGCGGCCCGCGCGGCGCCATAAAGTGCATCAAATCTGTTCGGCGAGATTTTAAGCGCGGCTTGGTAGGCAGCCAGCGCTTCCGAAGGCTGCTTTAGATCCAAGAGCAAGTCCCCGAGCATCTCGCGAGCTGGGATGGCGAGAGACTCCACGTGCTCGGACTCTTCCCGCTCGGCGGCAAGGCGCATGATTTTCACAGCTTCGCCTAATTTGCCTTCTGCGTAAGCCAGCCAAGCCTCCGCTTCGCGTTGTTGAACACCTTCGCCTGGATACACTTTGTTTCCCATCCCCTTGTCGTGCAAATCCAGCGCGTCATTTGCTTCGATTAGTTTTTGTGTGTCTTGCTTGGCGCCGTCCACATCACGGCTGCGAGCAGCGCCGATGGCCTTCGCCCAGTAGGTCATACCCTGGTCGCGCAAAGGAATGTTGGGGACATCGAGCGACGCGGCTTCTTTCCAGTGGTGCAGTTCGATTGCATTACGCGCTTCCAAGGTGGCTTGCATATCTCCTAGCGTCATGCGGTTTGCGCCCGGAACCGCCTTCAAGTCATTCACCACAGCGTGTGCCTTCGCTTCCTGCCCGCTCTGAAGATATGCATAGTCCAGGAAATCCATGGCGTGAGTTTGATAGTGCGCGTCGGCCATGTGCATTTCCGTGGCTTTCGCCGCCGAAGCCACGGCGGCAATGTTCGAGTCGATCGATTCCTGCCACAGGCCCAGTCGTGTGAAAATATGCGAGGGCATGTGAATCGCGTGCGAGGAATCGGGAGCAATTTTCGCGTACATGCGTGCGGCTACCAAGCCTTCGGGAGCAAGCTCGGGAGTATCGCTGGCATGAATGATGTAGTGGGCTACGCCGGGATGTTCCGGCTCGCTGACAAGTAGCGGATCGAGAACTGCGAGAGCATTCTTGCGGTTGGTAAGACCCTGTTCTCCATAATCCGCTAACGCAACGAGCGACAACGCATAAAATGCCGCTGCATCGGTGTCCTTCGGGTTATCCCGGTGAAGTTTTTCCATGGCCGTTGAGTAGGCTTCGGCCCGCGCCGTGTGAGTAAGGTCTGATTTATCCTGAAAAAAGACAGCCGCTGCAGAAATGTATTCGGCCTCTCGCTCGGTTGTGCCGCCGATCTTTCCGGCTTCCTCCAGATCCTCCCGACCCTCGCGCAAATCCTTTGCATCCGGAAAATCCCAGAGCTGATGATAAAGCGCCATGGCTTTTCCCCAATCGGCCATTGCGCAACGCGGGTCCTGCTGCGCCGCTTCCGCAAATGTCTGCTCGGATTGCATGTATTGAAATGAATGAAGCAGTGCTACAGCTTTTTCGATCGTGGACTGCGCGGCGGGCGAGCAGGAAGTAGGGAAGTTCACTTTACCGAGCTGCGCTGGATGGAGCACTTCTGCGTGGAGCACACGAGAGTCCTGATGGCCGATTTGTGAGGCGCTGAGGAAAAACCATAGCGGCAAACTCCCGGCGATCAGCAATAGTGCTCGAGTCCATCGCATCGCACCACCTCCGCAATCATGCTTATACTAAGTGTATCTCCATTGGAAGTTGCTGCGCACTTCAAGAACATCGATCCGCGTGGCTATTTTTTGTGGTGACCCGCTCGCCTCTTTTTATCGTAGCGAGCCAGAGCATCTTCGATCACGGGATAAGCCATTTTAGCTGACAGGATTTCATCTACCTCCACGACCTTCCCTTCCAGGTTTTTATAGTCCTGAAAAAACCGGCGGATCATGGCTAGCTTGTGCGGGGGCAACTCGCTCGCTTCGTGGTAGCTGTTGTACTCGGGGTCAGCGGTAGCGACAGCGATGACTTTGTGATCCTTCGTTCCCGAATCAATCATGGACATCAACCCGATGGTTCGCGCGTCCATGATCGTGAGAGGAACTACCGGCACTTGGCAGAGCACCAGAACGTCGAGAGGATCGTGATCTTCCGCGAGCGACTGCGGGATGAATCCATAATTTGCCGGGTAGTAGACCGCCGAATAGAGCACGCGATCCATTTTGATGATGCCGCTGCCTTTGTCGAGTTCGTATTTCACGCTCGATCCCAGCGGAATCTCAATGACGGCGTGGAATTCCTTCGGGACGTTTTCGCCCGGACTCAGGTCATGCCAAGGATGCATCGGAAACCCTCCAGATTGCGGACTAATTGTAGGTCACACAGGGCGATTCGTGAGCACGACCTTGCCACCCTGGCGCGCAAATACATAGACGGTTTTAGGGTCGATGTCCTGCAAGGCTGCGTCCTTCAAATAATCTTCGGTGAAGAGAAAAACTCGCCCCTCGCCGTGCCACAGGTTGGTGAACGATTGATTGTCCTCAAAAATACTCGGAGCGCCCGGGAAATACGAGCCGTACCATAAATTTCCGTCGCGGCCGTTGAGCACGTGCAGCTCGATTCCGGTGTAATAGTTCAAAGTGGAACCGAATTCATACTTTCCGTTGATTACGATGGTATCGCCCGGTTTGTATTCCCTCTGGATCTTCAGCGCAATATTCTTGGATGTAACTTCCGGCGAGAAGATCACGAATCCTTGATGTACGCAGAACAAAACCACGATCATCATCCCGGTAAGAGCGAGGTTGCCTTTCAGCGGCGCGCCACGGCTGCGAAAAATCCAGTTCAGTCCGGTACCGATCAGGAGCGCGAATCCAACCAGCCAAAGCGGCGTGCGAAACAATCCGAAGGCTTCAATAGTCAAATCTTCCATGTGTCCGAGAGAGAGAGCATATTGCCCCGGATGCGGCACCAGAACATCACCGATGTCCGTGCCTGCAGGGAACGGGTGAGTCATCGCGAGGACGCCCATTGCAGCGGCAAAACCCAGGAGACCAATGATCAGCAGCACAAGCGATGCGGTTTTCCCAGCCTTCCGCTCAGGACTTGGGCCCGCCGATTCTCGTTCTCGCTGCATCCAGCCGCCTGTGAGCAACGCCAAAGCGGGAAGCACCGGCAGCGAATAATATTCCTGGCGCGTGGAAAAGCTGAAAAACACCATGATCACGCCGGCCCAGACCCCAAAGAGCAAATTTGCTCGAACACGCATATCCAAACTTTCACGCCATTCGCGCACGCGCCTTGGAATCTCCTTCAGCGCCGGGAACAAAAACACGAACCACGGAATCAGCCAGGCCAGAAGCAAGGCCCAGAAAATCAGCAGAGGAACTTTGTCGTAGTCCCTCGGAACCCGTCTATTCAGATAACGCAGCACCTGCTCGTTCACAAAATAGAACCACAGAAAACCCTTCTCCGGCCCGCTTGGTTGCGCCGGGCTGCGGATGGCAGCCAGAATGTGCCATGGTGCCGCCACAATAAAAAATACCAGCGTGCTGGACCACGGATGCATTTTGAAAAGCTTCTTAAAGTTTCCAGTGAGCAGCAGGAATACGAAAATAATCATACCCGGGAACGCTAGCCCGATCAGACTCTTGGTTAGAACGTTCAGCGCCACCGTGATTGCGAATCCCCAGCAAACCCATCGCGACGGATTTTCCTGTTCGTAAGCAATCAGGAAAAAATAAAGGCCCAGCGTCAGCCACATCGCCACGATCGCATCCGGGATTAAAAATCGCGTGTAGACGAAAATCCCCGGCGCAGTGATCAAAATCAAAGCAGCGTAAAATCCCGCCTCCCGGGTCAGAAAGCGCCGGCCAAATATCAGCGCGCAGAGCCCGAGTCCCAAAACGCTCAAGGCGAGCGGCAAACGCGTCTGCCATTCGCCCACGCCAAACAGCTTGTAACTGAGGGCGACCTCCCAATACATGAGCGGAGCCTTTTCCAGATAGCGAATGCCATTCACATACAGCGTGACCCAGTTGTGATTCAGAAGCATTTCACGGGCGGCTTCCGCGTGGATCGAATCAGCGTCGTCGAGCAGTCCCGGCGCAGAAAGCGCCGGTAAATATATGAGCGCCCAGGTAACAACGATGAT
>Ga0209221_1000493_pt1 | contig 15390 bp, 16 predicted proteins | sample BlaSpr_A8_Ref_O2_FD_187989 | JGI IMG/M metagenome (GOLD analysis project Ga0209221, IMG submission 187989) | Forest soil microbial communities from Thunder Bay, Ontario, Canada - Black Spruce, Ontario site 2_A8_Ref_O2 (SPAdes) (version 2) | ecosystem: Environmental > Terrestrial > Soil > Boreal...
CCAATAAATTTCAAACGCATGGCATCTGCAACGAAAATCTCGGCTACAACAAGGAGGATACATGGCTATCTATTCTGGCAAGGACATGCCCAAGGAAGTCGGTCGTACGACAATGGATCCCGAGGTCAAGAGTTGGCTCAAGGACGGCCCCGTCCTTGGCTCGCACGAACCGATACATGTGCAGCGCGCGGCACACGATCGGTTTATCGACACCAACAAACCTCCGATCGGGAAAGTTGAACATCTGGGCCTCGACGGTCCGCACGGCGCCATCCCGATTCGCTGCTATCATCCATCGAAACCCGGCATCGCCGAAGGCGCCGCGCTGGTGTACCTGCACGGCGGCGGTTATATCGTCGGGTCGCTCGATCAGTTCGACACCGCAATGCGGCTCTTCGCCGAGAACAGTGGGGCGCAAGTCTACGCGGTCGACTACAAGCTCGCGCCGGAGTATCAGTTCCCGGTCCAGATCGAGGAGGATGAGTTCGTTGTTCGCTGGCTCCACGAGCACGCGCAGGAACGTGGCATCGACCCCGCGCGCGTCGCGCTCGGCGGCGACTCGGCCGGCGGCAACCAGACGTGCGTCGTGGCCCTCAAGCTCCGTGACGAGGGCGGTCCCAAGCTTGCGCTGCAGATGCCGATCTATCCTGAGGCCGCGCTGCCGTTCGACACTCGCGCCGGTATTGAGAACCGTAGCGGCTCGTACGTCGATACCGCCGGCGTGCTTCTCTTCGCCTGGTGTTATATTCCGCAGGGGGTCGACTACTCGCAGCCGTACATCACGCCCCTAAACGCACCCAGCCACGCCGATCTGCCCAAGACGCTGCTCGTCACCTGCGGTTTCGACATGCTCCGCGACGTTGCACATGCGTATGGGTTAAAGCTCGCCGCCGCCGCCAACGACCTTACGTACGTGCATTACGACGACCTGCCGCACGGCTTTATTCAGATGACGCGACACTCGAAGCGCTGCCTGGAGTCGACATTGGAGATTGCGCGACTTCTCGGCGAAGCGCTCAAAAAGACGCGCGCCGCCGCGGCCAAGCGCTGAAAGCGCCCTAAGAAGTCCAAATTTGGTTGAAAGCAGCCTGGGAAATTGCAGAAAACAGACGGCTGCCGAATTTCGCCAGGCCGGGATGACATGCCTTTCACACGCAGCTATGGGAAACGCGTGGCAACCTTTGATCAGAGCGTAACGAAAGGAGAATCAAAATGAGTAATTCTATGAAGCCTTCGCAAATGGTAGTAAGAATCTCTCAGTCCTTGTGCATCGTTCTGTTGCTGTTGACCTGCGGCGTGCTCTCAGCGCAGGACCAGGAGCATCGCGTTCGGAATATTGTTCTGGTTCACGGCGCCTGGGCGGATGGCTCTGGGTGGAAAGGCGTTTACGAAATTCTTGTGAAGGACGGCTACAACGTCAGCATCGTCCAAGAGCCGGAGACGTCGTTCCAGGATGATGTGGCTGCCACAAAGCGCGTCCTCGCTCTTCAAGACGGACCGAGCATCCTTGTCGCGCACAGCTATGGCGGAGCCGTAATTACGGAAGCGGGAACGGATCCCTCGGTTGCCGGACTGGTGTACGTTGCAGCGCACATGCCGGATTCCGGCGAGAAAGAGTCAGAGGACGGAAAGCGGTTTCCGAGCGACCTCGCCAAATCGGGGGCCATCAAGAAAACAGCGGACGGTTTCACGTACATCGACCCGGCGCAATTTCACGAATTGTTCGCTGCGGACCTGCCGGCCGAGCAGGCCGCTTTCATGGCGCGATTGCAGGTGTTCAACTTAGCGGAGAATTTTTCAGCGACGATCACCACGGCTGCCTGGAGAACCAAACCGAGCTGGATGGTGGTGGCCGGAAGCGATCGAACGATCAGCCCGGACTTGGAACGTTGGTATGCCAAACGTGCAAAGAGCCACACGGTCGAAGCGGCAGGCGCCAGCCACTCAGTCTACGTTTCGCATCCCAAGGAGGTTGCAGATGTGATTGAGAGTGCGGCGTGTGCGGTCTCCAAGTAGCTCGTTTTGTGATTTTGCTAGACCGAAAATTCGATTCGATATCTCTCAACAACCAACAGCATCGAAAGTATCAGCACCGAGTGAAAGACAAGAAACTTTGGTTGCGGCGGCTTGATTTGAACTAACGACGTCGTTAATTCCGACGGACCACCTGCTCGCTGAGCAGGGGGCACCGAAACGATCGCGCGCGGCCAGACTTAAGCAAGCATGTCTACCCTTATATATCTATGAACAAATGCGACGACACTCGGACGGCTAGACGGCCTTCGTAGCGCTCTCAAAATCGTTATTGTTCCCAAAGTTCGAAAAATGCGAAAAATTGCAAAACAGGGCTTTCTTAAGTGATTGGGTTTCAAGTGGTTGGTGGACGTGACCGGGATCGAACCGGTGACCCCCTGCTTGCAAATCAGCGTGGCTGCGTCACAGTCATTTGGAATCAATAGCTTACGTTTGGTGCGATTACCGTTATTTGGTGCGATTCGGGCTGTTTCGGAGCACTTTAGGTACGATTTGTGTACGAATACGTGGCGTCACGCGATGAAATCAAGAAGTTCATGTTCAGCGGGCACGAGCGTCTGGGTGCCGCCTTTTCAGCAGACCGGTTGGTTCGTGCACAGCCAAGGGTAGGCTATTGGAGCAGAGATGAATCTGCTAAGCTCCGAGTCGCGGCATAGGGTCTACGCCACCCATTTCATTCTCAGTTTCTTGCGTTTTTTCGCGCAGTCGACAAGGTAAAGGTCAATTAACTGCTGGTAAGGAAGTTCTGTCTCAACCGCCAGCCCTTGAAATAGTCCACGACTTCCAGGCTTGAGTTGATTCCCACGGCTTGTTTCTTATCCGTGTAAGGATTCTTGAGTTCTTTCATCTTGGAAAAATCATATTCTTTCTTCATAAAAAGTAAACTCCTTCTTGGCTGCTTTCCGCGCGGAAATTATCCGAATCACTGAATCGGATTTCTTATAGGAGTGAACGACGACCAGAGGTCTTCCCGTGGAACTCATTCCGATGAGGATAAACCGATCCTCGTCGTCTGAGTGTTCTGGATCATCGAAGAGGCGCAAATTCGGGTCGTGAAGGCGCCCTGAGCTTCTTCAAACCACACTCCATGCTTTCTCCGATTGCTCCTATTTTTCTTCTCATCCCACTCGAAGCGCAGCGTTTCTAGCTATTATCTAGATCCAATGTAGATTGCAAGCGTGGGACTAGAAGGGTCTCTCCGGCAGGCCTCGGAAGTTTGGTGGACGTGACCGGGATCGATCAAGGTTTCTGCCGGGGTCTGCTGGATTCGAACTTGCAAACTTTCGGCTAAGAGCAGAGTCCTCCGGTCGAGAACTGCGGTCACCGACCCCGCAAAGCTTCGCCTATAGTTGGGTAGGTGTTAAGGATCCTGGAATCATCGTTGATTCAAGGCTTGGGACTATTCTTGGGTCTTTTTCCATCCGAGAATTCAGGCGTGCTCAAGACTCAGCTGGGGCATTTTTAACGATCTCAAGCCAGCAGTTGAACAATCGACATCCCTGGTTAAATGAAGGGAATCCATGTCGTGGATCAGTTTTCGGTTACGACGGAAATCAGAGATTAGCGCGTCGCCCGGCTGCTCACTTTCGCCGTGCTTGCCCTACCATTTCGGTCAGAACTTGGCGGGCTTCCGCTGCGCCGGTTACCTCCCGCAAGAATGCTATACGGGCGCCACGCGTGCCATCTTGCGTTTTCAAGCGTACTTGAAAGCCGAGGCGGTCGACCGAACTCATCGTCACTCCCTGACATTCGATTCCAGCAAATACCCGCGCGAGCAGGACGAGCGCATCCCCGTGATCGGTATTCATGTGTTGGATGATATCAGTTGCACTGTCAGCTAGCGGGTCGGGTCGCGCGCTGTAATATTCCGAGGCAGAGACCCAGCCCATCACCCCGAAGCCACCCACGTAGTAAACGTCCACCACATCCATTCGGTAAAACGAAAAGTCGTCGAAGTCCACCCAGTATTTGCTGTTGGCATAACGCGCCAGGTAGAGCTCACGTGCTTCAGCCACGTCCGACGCAGGCACCGGCAGAATATTTCCTAGCAGTGTAACCCGTGACGCTCCCAAGGGATCGCCGATGGCTTCGGGCTGGGTCACTAACAGGCTGGAACGCGGGTCTGCCTGCACATTTTGAGTGTGCATAGCCATCGTGCTGATGAGGAAGACAGGATTCGCGTGAACGTCCAATCCGTAAGGCATCACGGATCCGAAAGGAAATCCCTGTTGCTTGCGTGAAAGTGTCGAGAGACTCCCAACTCGGCCCAGATACACTAAAGTGCGAGCCCGTTCGGCAAATGTAGGCTCAGCCACTTCAGGTTGGCTACCCGCCGCGCCCGAGCCAGCGTGTTTGCCTCCAGCCAGTGACGACATTCCTGTTCTCCTAAGTGCATTCGGCAAACGAGCCAGAGCCGCCAAGAGATCTTTGTAGACCATGGGAAGTAAGCGGGGCACCGCTCAGATTCGCTTGCAAGATGTCCAGCTATTAGGTGGCAACCTTCTTCGCTTGCGCTTTTACCTTTGCCCAACGTTCTTTCATAGCTTTTGAAATCTTGGCTCTCCCTTTCGCCGACAACACGCGCTTCCTGGCATGGGCAATGTCTCGGCTTGCCGTCTTGCCCAGAGCCTTGGCGGCCGACTGCAAACCGGTCAAATCATGCTGCAACTTAGCTAACTGCTTTTTCACTTTTTTCTCTTCGCGTCTGATTGCTGCCAATATGCTCATGGATCCTCCGCAAGCAATCTACATGAGACCTCGCGTTAAACCAATCCCGTGTTCTTGGGATGTCTTATTCAGTTTGCAAGTAGTATGAGGAAACCAGATGTCCAATTGACGTTAATCATCAAGGTGGCCTGACATTCTGCTCCCAAACTCCCTCGAATCGCGTTTGTGGTACAGGTCTCTCGGCGCTCTCGACCGAGTGACGCTGCTCTTCCCTCCGCGCGTCACCAGCAGCCAGTACGCAATCTCCGGATGCTCACGCCGCGAGCGGAAAGCTCTCCAAGCAATTGCGTCACTCCCGGAGAAGCTTCACGGTCACCCGGCACGATTACCGCCCATTCTAGGTTCTCTCGAAACTCGTTTGACCTAATCTGCCACTGGCCGAAAGACGAGGATTTTGCCTGACCGATTTGGATGATGGACCAGTGCCACGCCAATGCCAATGCGGTTGCTTCGTCAGGTGCCGGCCCGGACAGAATGAAGTGGTTGTTTCCGTGGACCAGGATTCCGATCATGAGTTTTCAAGCCTCCAGGCGCGGATCGGGTACCGGGTAGCCAATTGCGAAATGATAGACGACTTGTCCTAGTTCAGGAGACAGGTCTAGATATCGGTTCACTCGCTCATCAAAAAACGCTCCGATGCCCGTCGCTCGCAGGCCAAGCGCCTCGGAAGCAAGATACATTCGTTGACCAATTGCACCTGCCTCAAAATGCACGTACCGATATCCACGATCACCGTAAATGCGGGCAGCACTCTCGAAATCGCCGATCATGGAGAATGCGACACAAGCGTTGCCCGCCAGGTCTTGTCCCAAACTGAGAGCTGCCACTACCAGGCGTTGGTCCCCTTCCTTGATTTTCTCTAGCGCTGCTTGCTCCGGCCAGTAGCGGTAGACACCCGGCGTCAAGCCGTCAACGCGGTGCACGTAAAGATACAGGTAGACGAAGCATGCTGTCGCGAAATCGGCGAAGAGGCGCTCTTGTGCGGTGGAGAGAACAGTTGCAAGTTGCGAGAAGGAAATCGACTCGCCCCCACCCCTGAAGTCAAGAGCGGAACGCCGGACACGAACGACGTCGCCGAAACTACGGCTTGTGGAAACACGAGGCGGCAGACTGATTTCCCCTCGCCCGGACGTCATCGATTGGCCAAAAGAGGAGGCGTCGGCCTCCGTGGTGAGCTTCGTAGCAGCGTGAATTCGTTCAATCAATGGATAACGTTCTTGCTCCTCTGACAACCGGTTGGGCTGACCGCCAAACAAAATTGTCTCGACGGGATCCAGCATCCTCACGGGAATGGATGAGCCGTGAATCCCGACGATTAGCATGGGCCACTCATCCTCATGCAGGAGACACTGACCCGCCACTCGGTCATCTGCGAAATGGCCAAACGCAAAGCTTTCGCAGCCGATAGCTCGAGCGGCAAGCGTGAGCGCCTGCCAGGCATGTCCGACGTCGTGCAAGCAATACCGATAGGCACGGTCTCGGTATTTCCAGGCTTCGCGCCAGGCAATGCTGGTCAGAACGAAAATGAGCGGGGCAGAGAGGTCGACAAGTTTCCTGTCAAAATCTCCGATGGCGCGTTGTTCTGCTGCGTGCGATGAGGGACGGTAATGATAGAGGCCATCAGGCCAACCGGATAATCCTTGCGCGCAGAAGTGAAATTCGGTCGGATGAAGATTGCCAGAAGAGGGATTGACGCGCAGAGCGTAGACAGCTCCGGTGGAGGGGACTCGCTTGGACGCGCTAATCGAGGCGGAATAGAACATCAACTGCGAAAGGAATTGCGCACCATCTCGGGCCAGAGTATTTCCTGATTTGCCCTCGAGTACTTCGAGAGCTGATATCTGCGGAGCGGGCGGGTCTGCCGGCAAATCCAGGACGGGGACGCCCTCATAATGCCGAAATGGATCCGGCATATTGACCCAATCAAGATAGTGCTGAGTTCGCCGCAGCGATTCGACACTATGCTTCGTCAATTCATGGTACTCGCGCCAGCCCATGCAACGTAGGTCCTCAGGACACTGTACTGGCAAAGCAGGCATTCGGGTAGCTTATCCGCGGTGGAGGAGACGCTGAATAGATCCAAGAAGAATCTATGTCCAGAAATGTGTATGTGAATTCCGTGCCTCTGAAATAGGCCCGACAGCGTCTCCGTTGATCCCCTATCCTCCACTAGGACGAGCCAACCGATTGAAGCACCGACAATGAACAGTTTGGCTCGACGTGTCACGCATCAGGTCGTGGGGTTCTCGTCCCGTCGCTCCCGTGGCAGTGTTCATGGTTCAATTCTGTTCTGGAGCGTCCGCCTCTTCTCCGAGATTAAGTCATCCTCCGATCGCTGGTACGCGACCAAGGTCGGTCTTGGTCCTTTGCCTTCTCGCAACTATCTCGCTGACATATGCGAGCGAGGTCTCGCTCATGGCAAGAGTCCTCACGTCGGCGAACGCCTCCCGACCAAGTTCACTTAGAACATGGCCGGGTGGCATCTCAAGAAACAAGCGACAGCCAAGTTCCTCAAGAACAGTTGTCGAATCGTACCAGCGAACACCATGCGCAATGTTTGTCGCCAAGTCCTCCGAGATTTCGTTCGCGCTCCGCAATGCTCTCCCGGTTACATTGCCAACGTAGATCATCTTTGGCTGTTGTAAATGGATTGCCTGCATCCTCGTCTTTAGGGACTTCGCCACGGGCTCGAGCAAAGGACAGTGTGACGGCTCGGACACATTGAGGCGCACGGCCTTACGGGCGCCGCTTTCCTGTGCAGCCTGCAAAACTTTGATAATCGCTTGGTTTGAACCAGCTATCACGATTTGACGAGGCGCGTTTATGTTGCCTACATATACGGGGTCTTGATCCGTATAAGCTTGTTCGACCAAAGCGGATACTTGTCTCTCCGTCAGCCCAACGATGGCGGCGAGACCGTACCCTTGGGGATAGAGTTTCACCATGTCCTCCCCACGCTCCTTCACGAGCCGAACCCCATCGGCAAGATTCAGAGCGTTGGCCGCCACTGCGGCGGCAAACGCTCCTACGGATAGACCTGCGACTGCCTCTGGATTGACGCCTTCTTCAAAGAGAGCACGGGCCACCGCGACACCGGAGGCTAACAACGCAAGTTGGACGGAGACGGTCGACTGCAAGGCTTCTGCGGAGTCAAGTTCTCTAACGTCGGCGTGCAAGCTTTCGCTGACCTCATCGAGTGTTCGCGCGATAGCGGGATGATCCGGGAGGTTATGTAGCATGCCCGGCACTTGCGAGCCTTGTCCCGGAAACAGGAAAGCTACGCTCATGGCGCGTTGAACCGTTCGCCTACGGATTGCGCCGCATCGGACAGTTTGAGTTTATCGCTCCAAGGGTCGTCGCCAAGCAAATGTCCGCTGGGCGTGCGCAGCAAAATGCTGGATGAGGCTGTTTGTGCATACTCGATGAGCGAGAAGCCGCACGTAGGTGTCTCCACGCGAATATCGACGACTGCGGTAAGATCCATCGCGCGATCGCAAAGAAACTTCGCCTCTTCTGCCGTTATGCGCCTTTCCGCATAGAGAACAATATCCAGATCGCTTTCAAGTTTTACGGCATGCGCGCTGGTCGCAAGCTCGAAGCCAACACTGCCTCCGGGCCCCCAAGGACGATTGAAGTCCATCCACCTGTCTTTGAGAATGGTAAGGGCGCGAAAAGCAGGTATGAGATCTGATCGTGGTATGGCAACAGTGCGCCTTAGAAGTTGCGGCGGAGCGAGCATGCTTTTTACGAACTTCGGATGACAGAAAGTGGCCCACCGCTGATTTCTTTCCGCTCCACGAACTCCGACCGGAATTTGCTCTCCAGTGGCCCGATCACGACGAACGACGACAAACGGACTTTTACGCAAATTCTCCTCGACCCACTGGGGCGCAGCCGTCTGCGCAGCGATGAACCGGTTCGCGTCTATCTCCAACAAATCATGTGTTCGAACAGAATGAGATTCGCAGTGAAACATGAGACGTCCTAATGCAGGTGGTCGAGGAAAACAATCCATCCCGCGAGTGTGAAGATACCAAGCACGGTACTCGCAATCAGACTTGAACTCGCCACTTCCGGAGTTGCGTTGTAACCTTCGCCAAAGAGAATGCCAAAGAAACCGCAGGGAATGGCACTCAGCAAGACCACGTATCTGGTCTGTTCCATAGGCATGGCCAATGGAAACACCACTACAAGACAGAGAGCGGGCTGGATCACATTCTTGGCTAAAACAGCCCATCCCACCCTCCAGTTCAGGGTGAATCGTTGCGCCGATACAATGAGGCCGGTCACGAACAATGCGGCGCCTTCGGTTGCCGCACCGAGAATGATCAGGCCCTTCTCAATATAAACTGGCATACGGAACTGGATGACCGCTATAACAACGCCGAGTAGAGGAGCCCAGAATACCGGGTTTTTGAGAGCACTCCACAGGGATGCGCGGATGCGAGCTGCGTGAGAGAGTGTCCCGTCGGCACTCGCACCGCTTTGCAGAATCGCGAGGGTAATCGGGGTAATCGTAATTGCACCAACCGCGAGAGCAACGACAACAGTGACGGAGGCTCGAGGCCCATAAACGGCCAGGAGAAGTGGAATGCCCACCGCGGCAGCATTTGGAAATCCCAGCGTCAGCGCCAGTACGGCACTGTTTGCAGCAGCATCCTTAATCAGGTGCCGCGATGCATAGTAGGTCGCAACAAAGAGAGCCACATACACGATCGCAAATACCAGGGCCGGCTTCGCTTGATCCCATAAGAGCTGGCGCGGTGTGCTCGCCATAGTGACGAACAAATAGCAAGGAAGCGCAAAGATCATGAGAAAGCTGACCAGGGTCTTTACATCCTTGTTATCCACCACCTTTCGCAAGCCAGCGACATAGCCAAATATCAGGCCAATAAAAATCGGCACAAGCGAATTGGCCAGCAGCTCGATCACCTAGGCCTCTTGCCACTGTGCTTCGAGCTTGCTGCGCACCAGCAGCGAAGCCTTTCTCATCTCCTGTGCTCCCTTCGATTCGAGTCGATTGCGAAGATCGACTGGGCCGCTGCGCGCGTTTGCGATGGCTCCGACAAGTTCGTTCTGTACGTTTCGAATATCCTCGGCAGATGGTTTTTCTGGATTTTCCACGTGAAGCAGTTTGTAGAGGAGCCCCAACTTTGCATAATCCCGAATGTCGTACGACATGGGGGCGATCTTCTTCGCCAGCTCCTCGAGTTCCGCCACGGAACGAAGCGTTACGCGCGCCGCTGCCGCCTTGTGCATGGCATGGATCATGACGCCCTCATCGTCAAAAGCCAGAATGCGATTGGCCTGGTAACCGTGCATGAGAAAGCCTCCGGAGAGAGCTTGGCCAACGACCAATGTAATTACAGGATGACCTGCGAGCCGCGCCGAGCCGTATGCGTCTGCAGCAGCAGCGGCAGCAAGAAAGATGGCCGCGGTCTCCTCGCGCCGGCCATACGCCTGGCTCTTCGCGTCCACAATAGCGACGATGGGACGCTTGTTCGTGTTTTTGCTCTCGTCGATCACTTCGCGAACCCGCGTTGCGAGGGTGTAAGCCTCTTCCAGTCCCACTTCCCCGTGCCGGGCGCAAGGGAATCGTCCATGGGGATCCGGAACAACGCACAGGAATCTGGCTTGCTCTTTGCCGATCGGTGCATCCGACGTAAGGACGGACTTTGGATCACCAGGCAAAGGTGACGCTTGCCCTGTGAGCGCGCGGAACCACACGGTTCCTCGAATGCCGGTAAATTCGCTCATTGTTTTCCCTCCGTAGCGCTTTTCGCTGTCCACAGTGTGCGCAGTTCATTGGGCTCCCACTGTCGCGAAGTATCGAGCGCTTTAATTCGACTGCGAAAGAGTTCCACCTGCGTGCTCCGATGCACGGCCGGAACACCTTTTCCAACGAACCGTCGAATCGCGTCCACAACTTGGGGCGTGTCGTCTTCCACGAGTGCATCAATCAGGCCCGTCGCGAATCGTTGCTCGCCGCCATCGATTGCCCAGACCAGTGCATGGTCACTCGAATCAAATTCATCGATGCCGTTCTCCTGTTCGATGACTTCGGGACCATTTAGTCCCAGTCGAGCTTCGCGCGTCATAACCACGTAGCTCGCCAGCCCCGCCGCAAGCGACATGCCGCCAAAACAGCCGACCGTGCCGGCCGAAAGGCAGATCACTGGCGCATATTTTCTCAATAGCAGAATGGAGCCCATGAGTTCTGCGATTGCCGCGAGTCCAAGGTTGGCTTCCTGAAGCCGGACCCCACCGGTCTCGAGCAGAATCACCGCGCTCGTCGGTATCCCTTTCTTGCTGTCGGCATAGGCCAGATCGAGAGCGGCAGTCATCTTCTCTCCGGACACCTCTCCCATGCTGCCGCCTTGAAAAGCACCTTCGAGCGCAACGACCACTGCCGCTTGGCCCGCAATCTTTCCTTTCATCACCACACAGCCGTCGTCTTCCTGGGGTGTCACACCCTGCATCGCAAGCCATGGGGATTCCACGCGGTCGAAGGGTCCAAGCAATTCGCGTGACGTTCCCGCATCGAACAGTGCCGTGGCCCGCTCCCGCGCGTCGAGCTCAATAAAGCTCTGTCGGTGGATGAAGTTTGCACCATATCTTTTGTCGGTCATTGTTCACTCACCTCCACCGCCTGCTCCAGGCGCAACTGGGCGATGCCGGGCGTTCCCCCAGCGTCGTTGATCTGAATGCGGGCAGCCCCGTCGTACTTTGCAAAGAATCGGTCCAAGACTGCTTTCCAACTCGCACCAAAACCGTCAACGCTCGTACGAATGAATACACGAGCAACTGTGCCTTCGGCAGGTTCCAATAAGACTTCCATATCCCCAGAACCCACCACACCGACATGGGCTCTCTTGGGAGCCTTTCGTTTCGCCGGATAATTGAGCTCAATCTGCTCCATATGTTTCCTCCGATCCGCTTTGGTCCGCCCGCACTTCGTCGTGTCCCTGCTCAACTGCATCAAGAAACATCGTCGCCGCCAAAAGATCTCCGCTCCCGCCCGGGGAAACTCCCAGCTTCAGCAGCCGATGGTCGAGGCGCTGCAATCGCTGCTTTCCGAGCGCAGTTCCACTGCCACCAGCGCTCTCGACAGCAGCAGCACCGCGCTTCACCTTGACGAGCGCTTCTTCTCCTCCGCGGTAGAGCAGACATGTATCGTCCAGGCAGGACATGATGCCGAGCAAAGTGTCGAGACGAGCTACCGTCTCGGTCGCACCACCGGCGCGCCTCGAACGAAGTATTGGCAGGCCGATGTCAATGACATGGGGAAAGCCGCGGAGAGCTTCGCCGCGCGCTCCCGCGACACCGTACCTCCTCGCGACCAGATCGCCATGCGAGACCAGCCGAGGCGTCGCGCGATCTTCAAAGGATGCGATCCTCTTCGCGGCCTCCGCGATTGTTGAGGCCGGCACTTGGTCTTCATCCCGCATTGCGGCCGCGGAGGCGAGCAGGCCTAAGATCCAAATGGCTCCCTTATGAGCATTGCTCCCGCTCGTCGCCTTCAGCATCGCGTGCTCTGCTTCGCGGCCAATGACGGCAAGCTGTTCCCGCAAGGGCTGGCTGGAATAATTTCCGACAGAGATGAGCGCCATCTCGAAGAGGTACGGTTCAATCGTCAGCGCAGACCTCCTCATGATTGCGAGTGAGAGATCACTATGAGCGCCGGTACCACGACGGTCGACCAGTCCGGGTTTTGGGGTCAACTCCGCCTCCGCAATCAATGCCTGACGCGCGAGGCACGCTAGCCGCGTTGCGCGCGCCTGATCACTGGAAACACTCCAGGGATTCTTAAGGGGCGTGCTCGAGAAAAAGTCCGTCCTCATCACCAGCTCCGGAATCGTGCTGGTGGGTTATAAAGTCCGCCGGACCAAGCCACGAGATCTTCCATACTTCTTGCCGCCAGCAGAGAACGCTTCGCGTCCAGGCGACGAACACCGATATCTTCCGGGTATGCGACCACTCCCTTCTTCCGCAGCGCTTCAGTCTCAGAAGCGACAGCCTTCAAACCGACAGGGCTCACTCCTGCCACTGCGGCGAGAGCACGGCGGCGTTCCTCCTGACCTTCGGCCTTGTAGAGATACGCGATGCCCTCTTCGGTTACGACATGACTTACATCATCGCCGTAGATCATCACGGGGGCGATTGGCATTCCCGCCTGCTTGCCAACCTGCACTGCGTCCAGAGTCTCAACGAATGCGGGAACGTCACCCTTCTGAAACGTCTCCACAGTTTGCACGACGATTTTTCGGCCACGAACAATCGGCTTGTTCTCGGTGATCAGATCCAGCCACGCGTGTGAACTGTGCCGGCGGCCATGCGGATCGTGGCCCATGTTCGGCGCGCCGCCGAAACCGGCGAGCCGCCCAGTTGTTACCGTCGAAGAGTTTGCGTCGGCATCCATCTGCAGCGTTGAACCGATGAATCCATCGACTGCATACTGCCCGGCAAGCTGGCACAGGACGCGGTTCGAGCGCAGGCTGCCGTCCCGTCCCAGAAAAAAGATATCCGGGCGCGCTGCGACGTAACCATCCATTCCAACTTCACTGCCAAAGCAGTGAATGCTTTTGACCCATCCACTTTCGATCGCAGGGATCATTGTGGGGTGCGGGTTCAGCGTCCAGTGTTCGCAGATCTTTCCCCGTAGTCCCAGCGACTCGCCGTAGGTGGGTAGTAAAAGTTCGATGGCGGCAGTATCGAAGCCGATCCCGTGATTCAAGGATCGAACTTGATGGCGCTCATATATGCCGCGAATCACCATCATGCCGATAAGAATTTGTAGATTATCGATGTGACGTGGATCTCGAGTGAACAGCGGCTCTATTGCGAATGGCTTATCGCCTTCGACGACGATATCGACCCAGGAAGAAGGAATATCCACGCGCGGCAAATGTTCAACCAGCTGATTCACCTGTGCAATCACGATTGCATCGTGGAATGCCGCTGCTTCAACAATCACGGGCGTGTCTTCGGTGTTCGGTCCTGTGTAGAGGTTGCCCTCCGCATCAGCCTGCTCGGCGCATACCAGAACCACGTTCGGTACCAGATCCACCAGCAGTCGTGCATACAATTCGACATACGTGTGAATGGCACCGATCTCGAGTTTGCCGTCTTCTAGGAGTTGCGATACACGCAGGCTCTGCGGGCCGGCATATGAAAAATCTATTTTCTTTGCAATTCCCAATTCGAACAGAGTGAGATGTTCTGGCCGGCTGATACTCGAAATAATCAGGTGCAGATCGTGAAGCTTTCCCGGATTGACCTCGACGAGCGAGCGCGAAAGAAAATCAGCCTGTTTTTGGTTGTCTCCCTCGAGCACGACACTGTCGCCGCTGACGATCACGGCTTCGAAGGCCTCAACTATTCTTGCATTCGGCAGCACCGGGCCTTTCATCCACGGCTGGACTAGCTGCATGCGCCGCCGCTTTTCGTCGCGCCGCGTTGTCCATGACCGCGTCACTTGGCCTAACATTTGTTGTGCCATCGGCTCACCCCTTGCCTCTTCTTCCTTTGGATTCTCTCAGTTGCGCCGTTTCTACCGAGCGTGCGTCGCAGCCTCTTCGATCAGAGCTGCAACCTCCTTCGGGTGGGATATGTAGACACAATGACTGGCGCCTGCGACTTCCACCTTGTGGCTGTTGGCTCGAGTGGCATACCACCGCTCGAGGTCGGGATTGATAGTTCGGTCTGCTGCTGGCACCAACATCCAACTTGGCTTCGTACGCCACGCGGCAGCGGTGATGGTCGCTGAGAAGTTGTCCGCGAAGTTGAGCACCTGCGACCGCGACATGAATGCGGCTTGGTCGGCAGGAACGTCGGCCGCGAAGTATTCGTGAAACCGTGCGGGATCGATGTACGCGAATCCGTCTGGCGTCTTTTTTACGGCGCCCGACTTAGTGAGATCGCTTGGGAAGCGCTTTCCATCTTCCGACTCTTTCTCTCCCACATCGGGCATGTGGGCTGCGACATACACCAAGCCTACAACCGATGGATCAGTGCCAGCTTCGGTGATTACGGCTCCGCCGTAACTGTGGGCCACAAGAATGCACGGACCATTTTGCAGAGCGAGGATGCGTTTGGTGGCAGCAACATCGTCGTTAAATGTCGTTTCGGGCTCTTGAACAATCGTGACGTTGAAACCATCCTTGACAAGGATGTCGTAAACGCCTCTCCACCCAGAACCATCTGCCCACGCCCCGTGGACCAGTACGATATTCTTTACAGGAGCGCCCTGTGCTTGGATCGTTCTAGCGGTGCTGAGCGCAGCAAGGACTACGAGAACTGTCGTCGCCGCAAGCGAAGCTAAATGTTTGAACATTGATGCCGTCCTCCTCAGACGTAAGTTCGTGTTCTTCCTTTTTTGCCCTACTCTTTGTCTTCCCTTTGATTCATGCTCCACGGCAGCTGTCATTGCACGACCGAGGCCACACGTAGAAAATTGGATACAGGACAGTTACAAGCAGAGCGCAGTGGCGGATATCGCCTTATGGCGAAGTTCGCCATTTACTTGCCCCAACTTCCTTGGGCATGTCCTTGCCAGAATAGATAGCCATGTATCCTCCTTGTTGTAGCCGAGATTTTCGTTGCAGATGCCATGCGTTTGAAATTTATTGG